>Ga0207678_10002028_pt1 | contig 18382 bp, 14 predicted proteins | sample KBSC63metaG_FD_184319 | JGI IMG/M metagenome (GOLD analysis project Ga0207678, IMG submission 184319) | Corn rhizosphere microbial communities from Kellogg Biological Station, Michigan, USA - KBS C6-3 metaG (SPAdes) (version 2) | ecosystem: Host-associated > Plants > Roots > Rhizosphere > Soil ...
CGGACCAGGCAGGCGAGCAGCTCGCCTGCGGCGCCCGCGTGATCATGATCGGCGGCGGGCCGACCGCGGGCACCGTTCCGGTCGGCGACGACCCGGCCGTCGCCGACCTCGCGGCCCTGCGGGAGAAGCTCGCCGAGCTCGAGGCCTGCCCGCCACGGTCCGCAGCCGACACGCTGCCGGTGCTGCGGGAGATCTTCACGATGCAAGCGACGCCAGTCCGGCTGGCGGCCCTGGCCAAGCTGGCCGGGCTCGGCGACGACGTGATCGCCGGGCGCCGGATCGGGGTGCTGTCCCGCGCCGCCGACGCCGCCACGGCGGCCGCCCTGTCGGCCGGCCTGGACGGCCAGCGGTTCCTGCCGTCCGAACTAGTCGTGCTGACCGAGGCACCGGACGCCGCCTCGGCCGAGCTGTCCGCCCGGGCGGTCACCGCCACGCTGACCGGCGTGGCCGACCGGGGCGTGGACGTCCGCGCCATCCCCGTGGTGACCGGGGAACCGTCGAGCTGGCTGCGGCGCGCCGCGACCGCCGCCCGGTCCCCGTGGGTAGTGCCCTGGCAGGCACAGCGCGAGTACCGCGACACCTACCTGCTCGACCTGGCCTGCGCGCGGGAGTGCGCGCAGGCCGATGTGGCCGGGTACGGCGGGTCCGGCTACGCCTTCACCGACGCGCTCGATCCGGCGCTGGCCCGGCGCGAGTATTTCGCCGCCGCGGACCCCGGTCACGGGCTACGCCTCTTCTCCGTGAGCTAAGGAGTATCCACGTTGACCCCTCGGGCGCTCGTCTACGGCGACATCGACCTGAACCTCATCGACGGTTCGGCCATCTGGCTGCAGTCCGTCACGCAGGCGCTGGCCCGGGCGGGCTGTGCGGTGACGCTGGTACTCAAGGCGCCGGTCCGGACCAGCCGGCTGATTGCGCCGCTGCTGGCCGAACCCGGCATCACCGTGCGGCGGCCCTTCGAGGAGCACCTCGTCGAGGGTTCTGGTTCGCTGCGGCCCTCGGCCGCGACCGAGCTACTGGCCAGGCTCGACGCGGAGCAGCGGCACGACCTGGTGGTGCTGCGGGGCCGTGCGCTGACCGCGGCGGCGGCCAGGAGCGAGGCGTTCACCGGGCGGCTATGGCCGTACCTGACCGACGTGCCGCAATCCGTCCCCGGCCTGACGCCCGAGACGGCCAGCGAGCTCGAGATGATCGCCACCGCCTCGCGTTACCTGCTGTGCCAGACCGAGGAGCTCCGCTGCTTCCTGGAGGGCAGCATCCCCGCGGCCTGCGGCAAATGCGTGCTGCTGCCGCCGATGCTGGCCGACATCCCCAGCGCCCGCGGCGCGGAGGCGGCGGGCACCCCGCTCCGGCTGGTGTACACGGGCAAGTTCGCGCCGCGCTGGAACACCCTGGAGATGACCGAGTTGCCCGCACTGCTGGCCGCCCGCGGGGTTCCGTCCGAGCTGCACATGGCCGGCGACAAGATCCACGATGACGCGACCGGCTACCAGCAGCGGATGCGCGAGGCGCTCGAGGGTGACGGCGTGACCTGGCACGGCGGGCACTCCCGGGAGGAGGCGATGCGGCTCACCGCATCCTGCGACATCGGGCTGAGCTGGCGCCATCCCGACCTGGACGCGAGCCTGGAGCTGTCGACCAAGGTCCTGGAGTTCGGCGCGCTCGGCCTGCCGGTCATCCTCAACCGGACCCCGATGCACGAGGCGCTGCTCGGCGCGGACTACCCGCTGTTCGCGGTCAGCCTGGCCGACGTGGCCGCGGCCGCGGCCGCGGCGGCCGCCGACCCCGGCCCGTACCGGCTGGCCGCCGACCGGACCGGCCGGGCCGCTGCGCAGTTCACCCTGGACCGCGCCGCGGAGCGGCTGCGCGGCTATCTCGTCGGGGGGGCCGGGGGCGCTTGGAGGGGCGGGCAGCCCCCCCGAGCGCGGGGGGTCCAGGGGGGATCAGGGTTTCGCCCCCCCGGACGGCGTCATGTGGTGGTGGCCGGTCACGACCTGAAGTTCTTCACGCCGCTGCTGAGCTACCTGCGGCTGCAGCCGGATCTGGAGGTCAGGCTGGATCAGTGGGCCGCGCTCGGCAAGCACGACCCGGCGGCCAGCCGGGAGCTCGCGGCCTGGGCCGACGTGGTGATCTGCGAGTGGTGCGGGCCGAACGCGGTCTGGTACAGCCGGCACAAGCGGCGCGGCTCGCGGCTGCTGGTCCGGCTGCACCGCTTCGAGCTGCGCTCGCCCTACCCCGGCCAGCTCAAGATCAGCGCCGTGAACCAGGTGATCTGCGTGAGCAAGCACTACGCGCGGCTGTGCCGTGAGTACACCGGCTGGCCGGAGACGAAGGTGGCGACGGTGCCGAACGCCCTCGACGTCGCCCAGCTGGACCGGCCCAAGCTCGACGGCGCCCGGTTCCACCTCGGCCTGGTCGGCATGGTGCCCTCGCGCAAGCGGCTGGACCTGGCTCTGGACGTGCTGGAGGAGCTGCGTCGCGAGGACGACAGGTACCTGCTGTTCGTCAAGTCGGGCATGCCCTGGGAGCACTGGTGGGTGTGGCAGAATCCGGCCGAACGCGAGCACTACGCCAGCGCGCTGCGCCGGGTCCAGCGGTCGCCGCTGCTGCGCGGGGCGGTCGTGTTCGACGACGCGGGCCCTGACGTCGCGGCGTGGCTGCGCCGGGTCGGCTTCGTGCTCTCCACCAGTGACGACGAGAGCTTTCACGTCGCGCCCGCCGAGGGCATGGTCTCGCGGGCCGTGCCGGTGCTCCGGCACTGGCCCGGTGCCGAGACGATCTACGACATGCGCTGGATTCACCGTGGCCCGGCCGAGATGGCCGCCGCGATCATGGCCTACGGCGACGACCACCACTGGCGGGCGGCAGGCGACGACGCGCACGCCCAGGCGGCCGCCGCGTTCAACCTGGCCCGCGTGTGCCAGGCCTGGCATGGCCTGCTCACCGCGGACCTGGACCCCGCCGTGCCCGGGCCGATACTCGAGCTGCTCGGCTCGCCTTGACGCGCATGTACTTCACGCTCGCCGTCTCGGCGGCCACGCGCGAGGCGTGCGCCGCGCTGACCGGGGCGGCCGAGCGCGCCGACCAGCGGGTCATGCCGATCCCCGGGCCGGCGCGCGTAGCCTGGCGTGCTCCCGGCGGATGCGCAGTCGTGCTGCACTGGGGCGACGCGCCCAGCCCCGGCACATCGCACGCCGGGACGTCGCACGCCGGGACGATCTGGGCCGAGGGCGCTACCGTGCACGCCCGCACGGGCCTGGCCCGCGTCGACCCTGTCTACCGGGCCGAGGTCGCCGGCGCCGTCGTGGTCAGCGACCGGGCCTGCTGGGCGGCCGCGGCTACCGGGCGGCTGGGCGACCCCGACCCGGCCATGGCCGGCGCCTTCCTCAGCCTCGGCTACCCCGTCGGCGACGCGACGCCGTTCCGCGGCGTCCGCGCCCTCGGCGGCGACCGGGACCTGCGCCTGATCGACGGGCGGCTGGGTTACGTGCCGCCGGGCGACGCGCGGACGGCTGTGATGCGGGCTGGGGCGGGGGACGAAGGGCTCGCGGGAGCAGAGGCGGTCGCCCGGGCGCTGACCGAGGCCGTTCGGCCGCTGGGCGGTGCAGACCCGCCGGCCGAGCTGTCGCTGACCGGGGGTAAGGACTCCAGGCTGGTCGCCGCGGCGCTGGCCGCGGCGCAGGTGCCGTTCCGGGCCCGCACCCACGGGTTCGCCGGCCACCCCGACGTGGTCGTGGCGGGCCTGATCGCCGCCAAGCTCGGCGTGGAGCACACCGTGACCCGGCCGAGGCCGCCCGGGGCACCGGACGAGGCGGACGTGCTCGGCCGGCTCCGCGCGGCCGTGCTGGTGTCCGACGGGATGCTGTCCGCGTTCGAGAACCTCGGGCAGCCGGACCCGCAGGCGGCCGGCGGGCCGGCCGAGACGGGAGGCCACGGCGGCGAGCTGCTGCGAGGCGGCTACGCGCAGGCCGCGTGGCGCACGCCGGCCGCCGCGGCCGCCCCCCTGAACGCCGCGGCCGCCGCCGAGCTCTTCCGCCGGATGACCACGCGCCGCCTTGGCCTGCTCCGGCCGGGCCCGGCACGGGCCTACCTGGCCACCCTCGCGCCGCCGGCCGCGGCGCTGGCCCGCGGGCCGCTGGCCGCGCTCGACGACTTCTACCTGGCGAACCGGGCCGGCCGGTGGTCGGCCGCCGCCCGGCAGGCGTACCTGCTACGGTCACCGCTGGTCCAGCCGCTGTTCGCGGACCGCGTGGTGCGGGCCGCGCGGGCGGTCCCGCTCCGCGACCGGATGAGCGACCGGCTGCACCGCGACGTGCTCGGCTTGCTCTGCCCTGAGCTGCTGGGCCTGCCCCTGGCGGGCACGCCCTGGCACGGTCAGCCGCGCACCGCGGCGACCATGCTGACCGTTCCGCCGGGGGCTGCCGCCGCCGACTGGCGCCGGGACTACGGCGACGCCGTGGCCGGGTTCCTGCGCGGCTACGTCCTAGACCACGGCGAGACGAGCCCGGTGTTCGGCATCGTCCGCCGCAGTGCCGCCGAACGCCTGCTCCGCGCGCCGCAGGCCGACCGGCACGGGGCCTGGGCACTGGCCACGCTGACCGCGCTGCTGTCCGCTGACTGGCTGAACGCCCGCGAGCCGGCCGTCGAGGCTCTGCGCAGATAGATTCTGCACAGATAGATACGGCTCAGCCGCGACCGTACCTCGTCTCGGCCTGCCAGAAGTACAGCACGCCCGCGACGAGGATGACGACCGCCCAGCCGACACCGGCCAGCCACAGCTCGCTGGTGGTGATGTCCGGGTGGCAGTAGGCCTGCATCGACGGAGTCTTCTTCACGGTGAAGATCGCGCACCGCGCCGCGTTGTAGGGCTGGGCGCCGGGCGCGTCGGCCCGGTACGAGGACATGACCGCGAACCTGGTCAGCGAGATGTACACGGCCGCCGGGTTGAAGGAGAGCACGTTCTTGGCCCACACTGGCAGCTCGGCGGGCAGCGCCGCGATGCTGTACATGACCCCGCAGAAGTACCGCCAGACGCGCAGCAGGAACGGGATCAGCTGGCTGATGTCCTGCGCGCCCGCGCCGACCCTGGCCATGAACAGCGCGGCGCCCATGTTGAACGTGGCCTGCAGCAGCAGCGTCGGGAGCAGCAGCAGCCAGTACCAGGTGAGCGGCTCGCCCGTGCCCAGCACGATGGCGAACAGCACCACCATGGACAGCAGCAACTGCTGGAACTCCACCAGCACGTACGCGAGCGGCAGGCAAGCCCGCGGGAAATGCAGCGCGCGGATCAGCGTGATATTCGCCCGCATCACGGTGGAGCCGACCACGATCGACCGCTCGGTGAAGGCGAATATGAAAACGCCGGTGACCAGAAAGGCGGTGTAATTGCTGATGCCCCGGTTGGCCTTGAAAAGGACCCCGAAGATCAGGTAGTACACGGCCGAGTTGAGCAGCGGTGTCAGCACCTGCCAGAGCTGGCCGAGCCGCGCCTCGGTGTACATCGACACGTTGCGCGCCGTGGCGTAGGCGAAGATGAAGTGCCGCCGCTGCCACACCTTGACCAGGTAAGAGACCAGCCGAGGCCGGGCCGAACTCGGCCGCAGGCCGTACTGCGCGGCCATCTCGGCCAGCGACTCCCCAGCCGCCGGCTCGTCCTCGGCCACGGCCGCCAGTTCGTCCCGCAAGCCGCCCGGAGCAATCAGCCGCCCGCGGTTTCCCATGGCTGTGGAGTTTATGAGAATGAATCCGGCCAGCGCGGATATCCGGGGTCCAGGGCAGATCATTCGCCCGGAATTTGACGTCCATTAACCTGCCGTATCCAAGCCCGTTCTTACTGGCTCAGGTGGGCGGTGTCGTTGAAGGAGCGGAGGACGGCGGGGCCGTCGGCGTACCAGTCGATCTCGCACAGGGCCGCGACGTCGAGATGCATCCGGTAGAGCGCGGCGGGTGGGGCGAGCAGAGCGGCGGCGACCAGCGTCTTGATCGGGGTCACGTGGCTGACGATGAGGACCGTCTGGTGGGCCCGTTCGGCCAAAATCCGATGCAAGGCGGCGGTCACCCGCTCGCTGACCTGGTCGAAGCTCTCCCCGCCCGGCGGCGCGACCGATGGGTCGGCCAGCCACGTGGTCAGCTCCGACGGCCACCGCTCCCGGACCTCGGCGAAGGTCAGCCCCTCCCAGGCGCCGAAGTCGGTCTCCCGGAAGCCCTCGTCGGTCAGCACCGGGACGCCGGTGACCGCGGCGACCTCCTCGGCCGTGCGCACGGTCCGCTGCAGCGGCGACGCCACGATCGCGTCGATGCCCGCTGACGCCAGCCGCTTGGCGGCGGCGACGGCCTGCCGGACTCCGGTGTCGGTGAGCGGCGCGTCGGTCTTCGGGCTCAGGCCGGCGTACCGTTTCTGCACCGACATCGGCGTCTGCCCGTGCCTGAGCAGCAGGGTAGCCGTGGGCTCGCCCTGGGCGGAGATCCAGGTGGTCCTGGCGCGCACCTAGATGCCAGACTCCGGGGTCCGGACCAGGATCCGCCTGCACTCCTCGCACCGGACCACCTCGTCGGGGGCCGACGCCCGGATGACGTTGAGGTCAGCCGCGTTCAGGCTCAGATGGCATCCCTCGCACCGGCCGGCCCGCAGCATGGCCGCGCCGACGCCCTTGGTCTTGCGGATCTGGTCGTAGAGCGCGAGCAGGTCGGCGGGCACCTCGGCCGCGACGCTGGCGCGCTGGTCGGAGGCCTTGGCCGTCTGCTCGTCGATCTCGGAGAAGGCCGCGTCCCGCCGCGCCGCCACCTCGGCCATCTCCCCGCCGAGGTTGTCCCGGCCGGTGGTCAGCTCGTCTCGCTGGCTCTCGAGCGTCTCCCGGCGCTCCATCAGCTCGAGCACCACCTCTTCCAGGTCGCCCTGCCTGCGGTGCAGGTTCTCGATTTCCGACTGCAGGCTGGCGAGCTCGCGCGCGGCCGAGACCTGTCCGGCGTCCAGCCGGGTCCGGTCCCGGTCGATCCTGGCCCGGACCTGCTCCACGTCGCGTTCGGCCCGGGTCTGCTCCCGGCTGAGGTCGCCGAGCTCGGTTTCGGTCGCCACCAGGGCGTCCTTGAGCGCGCCGGCCCTGGTTTCCAGGGCGGCCAGTTGGGCGACTTCGGGGAGGCCGCGCCTGCGGTGGTCGAGGCGGGCGAGCTCGGCGTCCAGGTCGGCCAGTTCGAGCAGGCGGAGCTGGATCTGCGGTGATGCCTTCACGGGTCCCAACGTTAGTCGCCCCGGACGACTGTGTCGCGTGGTAGACCTGGCGCCATGGAGATCCCTCGCGTGAGCCGGCCCTACATGCCGGGTTACGGCATCGCAGGACCGAGCGAAGGCAGCGGGCTCCTGCACTGGTCGTGGGCGGCGGAGCGTCTCACCGCTGCGCGCAACTACTGGGTCGCCACGGTCTGGCCCGACGGGCGGCCGCACATCATGCCGGTCTGGGGGATGTGGGACGACAGCACGCTGTGGTTCACCAGCAGCGCCGGCTCCCGGAAGGTCCGTAACCTGACCACCGACCCGCGCTGCTGCATCACCACCGAGGACGCCTCGGACCCGGTGATCATCGAGGGCACCGCGCACATCTCGACCGAGCTGCCGGTGCTGCGCCGGGTGGTCGACCTGATGAACGCCAAGTACCGGACCGACTACCGGGTCGACTTCCTCGATCCGGCCAAGAATGCCACCATCGGGGTCCGCCCGCGGCGGGTGTTCAGCATGCGGGCTGGCGACTTCGCCGGCTCGCCCACACGCTGGACCTTCGAGGACGAGGGGTAATAAGAGCGCAAGCTTCGCGAAGCTAACGAAACTCCGCGGGGCGGGTAGCGTGGTAGGGCGCCTACCCGCGTAATTCCGCCATGAGACCAGCGTCCGCCCCCGCAGGTGACCAGCCCCGGGCTCCGCGTGCCCTGCCCGGAGCCGTGGCAGGCGTGCTCGCGGCGGCCGTAGCGATCGGCGTGGCGCAACTCGTCGCCGGGCTCACCGCGCCGGCCAGCTCGCCGGTGCTCGCGGTCGGCCAGGCCGCCATCGACCTCACTCCGCTGCCGGTCAAGAACTTCGCCATCTCCACGTTCGGCACGGCGGACAAGACCGTGCTGCTCGGCGGCATCCTGGTGGTACTCGCCCTGTACGCCGCGGTGGTCGGCATCGTGGCAGTGCGCCGGCTCGCGTTCGGCATGTGGGGGCTCGGGCTGTTCGCCTTCATCGGCCTGTGGGCCGCCCTGACCAGGCCCGGCTCCACGGCGGATTACCTCTGGCCGACCCTGGCCGGCGCGGCGGCCGGGGCGTTCACGCTGGCCCGGCTGACCGACGCGGCGCGACGGCTGAGCGCGCCCCCGGCCCGCCCCCGGCCCCAGCCGGGCCCTAGCACGGACCGGCCCGCGCCGGAAACGCTGACCCCGCCAGACCTGCCGGTTCCCCCGGCCGCTTCCGAACCCGGGACGGGCTCCTCCTTCACCTTTCTTCCCGACCCTGACGACCAGGGGCCGCCCCGCGGGCCCGCACGGCGGCGGTTCCTGGTCGGCAGCGGGATAGCCGCGGCCGCCGCGGTGGCCGGCACGGTCGCCGGACGCGAGCTGGCCACCCGGCGCAGTGTCACCCTGGCGCGGGGAGCGCTGCGTTTCCCCCGGCCGGCCGTGGCGGCGCCACCGCTCCCCGCAGGCAGCGACCTGCACATTCCCGGCCTCAGCTCGTTCATCACGCCGAACAACACCTTCTACCGGGTCGACACCGCCCTGCTGCTGCCCCAGGTGGACCCGTCGACCTGGCAGCTCCGGATCCACGGGATGGTGCAGCGGGAGGTCACCATCACCTTCGCCGAGTTGCTCAGGCGTCCGCTTATCGAGGCTTACGTCACGCTCACCTGCGTGTCCGACCCGGTGGGCGGCCCCTACGTGGGCAACGCGAAGTGGCTCGGCGCCCGCCTGGCCGACCTGATCAGGCAGGCCCGCCCGCGGGCAGGCGCCAGCCAGCTGCTCTGCACGTCGGTCGACGGGTTCACCTCGGGCACGCCGCTGCAGGTCGTCCTGGACGGGCGGGACGCGCTGCTTGCCGTCGCGATGAACGGCACGGCGCTGCCCGTGGAGCACGGCTTCCCGGCGCGGATGGTGGTCCCCGGCCTGTACGGCTACGTGTCGGCGACCAAGTGGGTCACCGACATCGAGGTCACCACGTTCGCGGACGCCACGGCCTACTGGGCGACGCGCGGCTGGTCGCAGCAGGCGCCAATCAAGACCGAGTCCAGGATCGACGTGCCCGCGACCGGCTCGACGCTGCGTCCGGGGCCGACGCAGGTGGCCGGGGTGGCCTGGGCCCAGCACAAGGGCGTCGCCGCCGTCGAGGTCCGGGTCGACCGCGGCGCGTGGCACGAGGCGCGGCTGGCCGCGGTCCCCGGCATCGACACCTGGCGGCAGTGGGTGTTCCAGTGGCAGGCCACCCCGGGCGACCACATGATCGAGGCCCGCGCCACCGACAAGACCGGGTACACCCAGACCGCGGTGCAGGCGCAGCCCGCGCCGAACGGCGCCTCCGGCTACCCCTCCGCCGCCGTCACCGTCCGCAGCTCTTGAAACGGGGTGCGATGAGCGAAGCCGATGCTGAGTTCGCCCGGCTGGCCCAGGACTACCTGGACGACCGGGCCGAACGGCACCCGGATGCCGCCACCGGGCTTGGTGACCACCGGTTCGACGCGCGGCTGCCGGACCCGTCGGCGCAGGCCCGGGCCGACGAGCGCCGCGCGCTTGACGGCTGGGCCGCCCGGCTCGCCGCGCTCGACCGCGGCGCCCTGTCCGCGGAGCACCAGGTGGACGCCGCGATGATGGCGGACGGCATCGCCCGGCGGGTGTTCGAGATCGACGAACTGCGCGAGCACACCTGGAACCCGCTGCTCGCCAACCCGGGCAAGGCCATTTACCAGCTGCTGGCCAGGGATTTCGCGCCGCTGCCCGACCGGCTGGGTTCGGTCGCCGGGAGGCTGGCGGAGATTCCGGGAGTGCTGGCCCAGGCCAGGCGGGAGCTCGGGCGGATGCCCCGGGTACACCTGGAAACCGCGATCGGGCAGTTCGACGGCACGATCGCGCTGATCAGCAACCAGATAGACGTCGCCCTCGAAGCAGCGCCGCAGGGCGCGGCCCGGCTCGCCCAGGTCCGCCCGGCCGCATTGGAGGCGCTGACCGGGCACCGGGCCTGGCTGTCCGCGCGGCTCGCCGAGGCGGACGGGAACGGCGGTTTCGCCGATCCGCGGATCGGGCCGGAGCGGTTCGCCCGCAAGCTGTCGCTCACGCTGAGCGCGGCGGCGGACGCGGACGCCATCCTGGCCCGGGCCGAGGCCGACCTGGACCGGGTGAGCGAGCAGATCACGGAGCTGGCGGCGCGGATCACCGGGCAGATCAGCGGCGCGGCCGGACCCGGCGTGGTTCCGCAGGTGCTCGGCCGGCTGGCCGAAGACGTGCCCGACGATGCCACGATCCTGGAGTTCTGCCGGGCCGCCCTGGCCGCGCAGACCGCGTTCGTGACCGACCGCCGCCTGATCACGGTGTACGACGACCCGATCGAGCTGATCCCGATGCCGGAGATCGACCGCGGGGTCGCGGTGGCCTACTGCGACTCCCCCGGCCCGCTCGAGCCGGTGCCACAGCCCACGTTCATCGCGGTGTCGCCGACACCCGCCGACTGGACGGCCGAGCGGGTGGCCTCGTTCTACCGCGAGTACAACCGGCACATGGTGCACGACCTGATGGTGCACGAGGCCATGCCCGGCCACTACCTCCAGCTGCAGCACTCCCGCCGGTTCTCCGGCTCGGACACCGCGATCCGCGCGGCGCTGCGGTCGGGCGCGTTCACCGAGGGCTGGGCGGTCTACGCCGAACGGGTCATGGCGGAGCAGGAGTACCCGGGTGAGGGCGATCCGCGCGCAGTGCGGATGCAGCAGCTCAAGATGCAGCTGCGGATGACCCTCAACGCGATCCTGGACGCCAGGATCCACGCGCACGGCATGACCGAAGCCGAGGCCATGGCGCTGATGGCCGGCCGCGGCTACCAGGAGGAGGGCGAGGCGGCGGGCAAGTGGCGCCGGGCCCAGCTCACTTCGGCCCAGCTGTCCACGTACTACGTCGGGTACAGCGAGATCTCTGATCTGGCGGCCGACCTCAGGGCGGCCCACCCCGGCCTGACCGACCAGCAGCTGCACGACCGGATGCTGGCGCACGGCTCGCCGCCGGTCCGGCTGCTGCGTACCCTGATCGCGGTGTGAGCGCCGCACGTACCTAGATCGGGCTCCGGCGTCAGGATCCCGATCTAGGTACGGATATGGGTTATTCGACCGACGCGGTCCGGCGGCGCCTGGGGTCAGACTGGGTCAAGCTGGGCCGCTCAGGAGGGAACCTCCGGCCGCGGGATCCGTGGCCGGTGCTGAGAGCGGTCCAGCCTTTCGGCCGCGAGTAGAGCATCCGCTCGGCCAGGGACCAGGCCAGCGTGGTGAGCAGGTAGATCCCGGCCGCCAGCGGCGCGAACGCGGCGATGACCACGGTCACGTACGGCAGTGCCCTGACCAGCAGCCCGGGGCTGCCCCCAGCGGTCGCGGCGGCGGCCGTGGTGCCCGGAGCGGGCTTGGCCCCGGTCGCCTGGGCCGTCATCAGCCTGCCGAGCCGGGCGGAGAGCCAGCACAGGCCCGCCAGCAGGGCGAACAGGCCGACGAAGACCGCGCCGTGCGCGCTGGCCAGGTCCAGGGGTCCCGCGCCGCTCAGCCAGTGCGCGCCGAGCGGCACGCCGAACAGGTCGTGGGTGAGCAGCGTGTTCGCCGTCCCGCCGACCGTCGGCGAGCGGAACAGCAGGTACATGACCGACAGGAACGGCCACTGGAGCAGGAGCGGGGCGAAGCCAGCGAACATGCTGGTGCCCTCCCGCTTGTACAGCGCGGCCATCTCGCGCTGCAGTCGCTCTGGCTGCTTGCCGTACCGCTGGCGCAACGCCACCAGCTGCGGAGCCAGCCGGGCCTGGGCGGCCTGCCCGCGCAGCGCGCGCAGGCTGAGCGGCATGAGCAGGAGGCGGACCGCCATCGTGAAGACGACGATCGCGGCGACGGCGGCCAGCCCGCCGAGGGCGGGCGTGAGGATACCGGTCAGCCCGGAGACAAGGTAGTACGCGGCGTCCACCGGGACGCCAAGGAAACTCGACATGAGGAAACGGCCTTCCAGCTACGAGGGAATGTGGGCTGGAGGCGGCCGCGAGGTCCGCGGGACTGCTACCGGGAGCGGGCGGCCGCCAGGGCCGCCGAAGGTGCTCTGGGCCTGGACCGGCCCGCGGCGTCGGGATCGCGCTGGCGCAAGAACGCCGCGCGCCAGGACTTCTCCCGCAGCGCCGACGCGCGGCGGATCATCGGGAGCGCGGCGGTCGTCCGGGAGAGGCTGGCCGCCGAGGTGAGCAGGGCCAGCACCGCGGCGGCGAGCACGGCCCCGGCCAGGACGGCTGCGCCCCCGAGAGCCAGCGCGGTCAGGCCGGAGGGGCTGGTCGCGAGCTGGGTAACGTCGTGCAGCAGCCCGGCCAGCATGGCTAGCACTGCCAGCACGCCGCCGAGCACCGTCATCGCCTTCCCGTCCTGAAGGTTCTGGAGAGCCGAACCTGCTTTCAGCGTACGCCGTCAGGCAAGCTCCGCGACCGCCGCCAGCAGGCGGTCGACGTCGGCCTGGTCGTTGTAGTGCACCACGCCGGCCCGGACGGCGCCGCCCGAGTCCCGCAGCCCGAGCGCGCCGGCCAGCTCCCAGGCGTAGTTGTCGCCGCTCCAGACGTTGACCTGCCGCGCGGCCAGGTGCTCGGCGACCTCCCGGGGCGTCCGGCCGGCCACGGTGAAGAACGCGGTCGGCGCCCGCCGGGCAGCCCGGCCGTACAGCGTCACGTGCTCCATCGCGTCCAGCCCGCCGAGCAGCCCGGCGAACAGCTGGGTCTCGTAGTCCTCGACGGTCGCCATCGAGGCCAGCACCCGCTGCCGCCTGGTCGCAACGACCAGGTCCGGGCCGTGGCCGAGCGAGGCCAGGTGCTCCACCGCGGCGACGACCCCGGCGAGGTCGGCGAAGGCGGCGGTGCCGCGCTCGAACCGGCCGGGCACCTCCGCGGGCGCCGGCGCGAGCTTGTCCGGGTGCAGGCTGTCGAGCAGGGCCGGATCGGCGACCACGGTGCCGATGTGCGGGCCGGACCATTTGTAGGCGCTGGTGGCGTAGAAGTCGGCGCCGAGTGCCGCGACGTCCACCGGCACGTGCGGGGTTGCGTGCACGCCGTCCACGTAGACCAGCGCGCCGACCGCGTGCGCGGCCGCGGCGATGGCGGCCAGGTCGGGCCGGGTGCCGACGACGTTGCTGGCCGCGGTGACCGCGACCAGCCGGGTGCGCTCGGAGAGCAGCTCGCTGTACTGTCCGGCGGGCAGTTCGGTGGTCGCCAGGTCGACCTCGGCCCACCGCACCGTGGCGCCGCGCCGCGCGGCCGCCTGCACCCACGGCCTGACGTTGGCGTCGTGGTCGAGCCGGGATACCACGATCTCGTCCCCCCGCTCCCAGCGCCGGGACAGCGCCTCGGCGAGCCGGTAGGTGAGGGTGGTCATGTTCGGGCCCAGGATGACCCCGTCCGGGCTGGCTCCGGTCAGGTCGGCCAGGGCCTGACGGCATTCGGCCACGATGGAGCCGGAGCGGCCGCTGGCCGGGAAGGCGCCGCCGACGTTGCCGAGGCCGGCCCGGTAGGCGTCGGTGATCGCGTCGATGACCGTCGCGGGGACCTGGGTGCCGGCCGCGCCGTCCAGGTAGGCGAATCCGTCGTTCAGCGCCGGGTACGCCGCCCGGACGCGCTTCACATCAAAGCTCACGAACAGAACACTCTACTCCGGCACACCGTTCTTACATCTGAACCCACCCCGGATCCCGGCTCGATGCCAGCAGCAGGTAATCCCAGGGATCGTCGCCGTCCCACCCGGTCAGTTCCGGCCACAGCTGCGGCATGCCGCCGCGCCACGCGGCCAGCACGAGCCCGGGATCGGCCGGGCGGTAGTCCTTGCCCAGCGACCTGGCCAGGTCCCAGGCATGCAGATGCCATTCGGCGCACGCCGCACCCGCCATCGCGCCCACAGTGACGTCGATTTCCCGGTAGCTGTGGTGGATCAGGTCCCAGGACTGCGGCAGCCGCCGGCCGTAGGCCCGCGCCGAATCGGCGAACGCCGTGATGTGCTCGGGTCCGGGCGCGTCCGGCAGCGCAGCGAGCTCGGCGGCGTTCTGCCGGGCCAGCTTGCGGACGAGCGAGTCGGCGGGCGCGTTGGCCGCCATCAGCCGGGCGAGCCTGCTGCCCGGGGCGTCGTCGAGGTACTCGTGATAGTCGTCGGCGACGCAGCGCAGGTGACCGGCGAGGTCCACGGCCCGCCATTCGCCGCACGGCGTCGCCGCGAGCCAGGTCGCGTCGCTGAACTGAGCCGCCAGCTCGCAGATCACCGTGACCCCGTCGCGGTAGGCGGCCAGCACCCCCGCGCGGGATACCCGGCTCATCTGCGCCTGGGGCGACTGGTACTGCTCCCGCTGCGCCGCACGGTTCCTCCCCCTGCCGGCCATCCGGCAACCCGTTCGCGAAGCCTCCGGGTCAGCCAGCGTGCCAGAGTTGCGGCCCGCAAACAAGCCGTACGCCGGAGGAAAAATGAGGTGACAACCTCCGAGCCGCGCGGTTAACGTCACAAGTAATGCCCTCTGTTACCCCTTCGCTGGTCACGCACGCCTTCGCCAGGGTCCGGCCAGTCGGGGCGCTGTGGCGGCTACGCGGCTACCTGAAGCCGTACCGCACGCAGATGATCGTGATGTTCGCCGCCGCGTGCGGCGCAGTCACCGCCGAGATCGTCATCCCGCTGCTGACCAAGGCCGTCGTCGACGGCGCGATCGCGCACCACGACAAGAGCCTGCTGATCCCGCTGTCCCTGGCGGCGGTCGGCCTCGGCGCGTCCGAGGGGCTGCTGAACATGATCCGCCGCTGGATCCAGGCCGGCGCGGTCTCGAACATCGAGAAGTCAATCAGGGACGACCTGTACGCCCACCTGCAACGGCTGCAGGCGTCCTTCCACGACGACTGGCAGTCGGGCCAGCTCCTGTCGCGGGCCACGACCGACCTGTCCGCGATCCGCAGGTTCGCAGGCTTCGGCCTGATCTTCCTGGTCACGAACATCATGACGTTCCTCGCGGTGGTGGCGCTGCTGATCCACCTCAACTGGTGGCTGGGCCTGATCACCGGCGTGGTGTTCGCGCCGGTGCTGCCGGTCTGCTTCCGGTTCGAGAAGCGCTACCGGGTGCTGTCCCGCCGGGTCCAGGACCAGCAGGGCGACCTGGCCACGGTGATCGAGGAGGCGGCCACCGGCGTCCGGGTGCTGAAGGCGCTCGGCCGGGGACGGCAGGCCGCGGCCAGGCACGATACTCAGGCCGCCGAGGTCTGCCGGACCCAGGTGGAGAAGGCGGGCCTGCTCGGCTCGTTCTGGGCGCTGCTCGACCTGATCCCGAACGCCGTCATCGGCCTGATCATCGTGCTCGGCGCGGTCGCGGTCAGCACCCATTCGCTGACCCTCGGCGGCCTGGTGGCGTTCATCACGCTGGCGCTGCAGCTCGTCTGGCCGGTCGAGGCCATGGGCTACATCATCGCGTCGGGCCAGGAGGCGGCGACCGCGGCCCAGCGCGTGCTGGAGATCTTCGACGCCGAGCCGGAGATCACCGACAAGAATTCTCCCGAACGGGCCGGGGTACACGCCCTGGCGCCGGGCCGGGGGCCGCGCCTGGCGGTGCCGGCCACCCGCGGTCACCTGGTGTTCGACCACGTCTCCTTCTCCTATCCAGGGGCGGCCGAGCCGGTGCTCCGCGACATCGTGCTCGACCTGACGCCAGGCCAGACGCTCGTGCTCACCGGGGCGACCGGCTCGGGCAAGTCGACGCTGCTACAGCTCGTGCCGCGGCTCGCCGACGCGACCTCGGGGTCGGTCCGGCTGGACGGGGCGGACGTACGGGACCTCCCGCTGGAGCGGCTGCGCCAGGCGGTCGGCTGCGCTTTCGAGGACGCCACGCTGTTCTCCGCCAGCGTCAGGGAGAACGTGATGTTCGGCGCGCCGGACGCGGATGAAGACGCGGTGGAGGCCGCGCTGACCGCGGCGCAGGCGAGGTTCGCCTTCGACCTGCCGTGGGGCCTGGACACCAGGATCGGCGAGCAGGGCATGGCCCTGTCCGGCGGCCAGCGTCAGCGGATCGCCTTGGCCCGGGCCATCCTGGCCCGGCCGGACGTGCTGATCCTCGACGACCCGCTGTCCGCGCTGGACGTGCACACCGAGGAGCGGGTGACCCGGGCGCTGCACCGGATCCTGGCCGGCTCGACGGCGCTGGTGGTGGCGCACCGCCCGTCCACCGTGGCGCTGGCCGACACGGTGGCGCTGCTGTCCGGCGGGGTGATCGCGGCCAGCGGCAGCCACCGGCAGCTGCTGGCGACCAACCCGGAGTACGCCGCGCTGATGGACGTCGAGGATCTGGAGGCAAGCGCGTGACCGCGGACACCGGCGCCTGGCGGGGAGTAGCCGCCGAGAAGGCCGACGATGTCAGCGCCGGGCTGGCCGCGCTGCTGCGCGAACGGAGCAGGCGGCTGCTCGGCGACCTGCTGCGCCCGTACCGGCGCCAGGTCATCACCACGATCTCGCTGATCGTGGTGGAGAGCCTGGCCGCGCTGGCCGGACCGTGGCTGGTCGGCATCGCCATCGACAGCGGCCTGCCGCCGCTGCTGGACAACCGGAACGCGCTGCCCCTGCTCGGCATCGCGGCCGCGTTCGCGGTCGCGGTCGCGGTGCAGGCCGTCACCACCCGGATGTTCGTCACGATGACCGGGCGCGTCGGCCAGAAGGTGGTGCTCGAGCTGCGCCGCCGCCTGTTCGCCCACTTCCTCCGGCTGGACGTCGCGTTCCACGAGGACTACACCTCCGGGCGGGTGATCTCCCGGCAGACCTCCGACATGGAGGCGATCTCCGACCTGTTCGAGGAGGGCCTCGACTCGCTGGTCGCGGCCGTGCTGACGCTGCTGCTGGTCGGTACCGGGATGCTCCTGCTCGACTGGCAACTCGGGCTAGTGGTGCTGGCCGGATTCATCCCGCTGACGTGGCTGACCGTCTGGTTCCGGCGCGAGTCCGCCCGCGCCTACCGGCGTACCAGGGAGACCATCGCACTGGTCATCGTGCATTTCGTCGAGACGTTCGGCGGGATCAGGGCGGTGCAGGCGTTCCGCCGGGAGAAGCGGAATTCCGAGATCTTCTCCGGCCTGGGCCGGGACTACGCCGACGCGAGCACGCACGCGTCCCGGCTCACCGCCATCTACGGCCCGTCCATCTCGCTGGTCGGCAACATCACCACCGGCATCGTGCTCGGCTACGGCGGCCTGCTCGTGATCGACGGAAACCTCAAGGTCGGCGTGCTGGCGACGTTCCTGCTGTACCTGCAGCGCTTCTTCGATCCGCTCCAGGACGTATCGCAGTTCTACAACATCTTCCAGTCGGCGGCCTCCGGCCTGGAGAAGATCTCCGGCGTGCTCGAGCAGGACGCCGCGGTGCCCGAGCCGGCCGTGCCCGAGGCGCTGCCGCCCCGGGAGGCCCGGGCCGGACGGCAGGTGCGGTTCGAGTCGGTGACGTTCGGCTACCGGGACAACCTCGTGCTGCCCGGGCTGGACCTGGATATACCGGCCGGGCAGACGGTCGCCCTGGTCGGCGAGACCGGCGCGGGCAAGACCACGATCGCGCGGCTGCTCGGCCGGTTCTACGACCCCCGCTCGGGCCGGGTCGCCCTGGACGGGGTCGACCTGCGGCAGCTGCCCGACTCGGTGCTCCGGTCCGAGATCATCGTGATCACCCAGGAGAACTTCCTGTTCGAGGGGTCGGTCGCGGACAACATCAGGCTCGGCCGCCCGGACGCGCCCGCCGCGGACGTGGAGAAGGCCTCCCGGATGATCGGCGCGCACGACTTCATCGCGGCGCTGCCCGAGGGCTACGACACGTCGGTCGGCAAGCGCGGCGGCCGCCTGTCGGCCGGGCAGCGCCAGCTGGTCTCGTTCGCGCGGGCGTTCCTGGCCGCCCCGGCCGTGCTCGTCCTGGACGAGGCCACGTCGCTGCTCGACATCCCGAGCGAGCGGCAGGTGCAGGCCGCGCTGCGCACCGTGCTGGCCGGCCGGACCGCGGTGATCATCGCGCACCGGCTGTCCACGGTCGCGATCGCGGACCGGGTCCTGGTCCTGGACCACGGACGGATCACCGAGGACGGCACGCCCGGCGAGCTTATGTCCGGGGACGGCGAGTACGCCGCGCTGCACGCGAGCTGGGCCGCCAGCCTGGCCTAGAACCCG
>Ga0207678_10002031_pt1 | contig 18369 bp, 16 predicted proteins | sample KBSC63metaG_FD_184319 | JGI IMG/M metagenome (GOLD analysis project Ga0207678, IMG submission 184319) | Corn rhizosphere microbial communities from Kellogg Biological Station, Michigan, USA - KBS C6-3 metaG (SPAdes) (version 2) | ecosystem: Host-associated > Plants > Roots > Rhizosphere > Soil ...
TCGATGGTGCGCTTGAAGCGGCGCAGTGCCACGTCGAACGGCTCGTTTTCTTTGACGCGAATCGTAGTCATGTATCCAGTAAGTCCTAAAAGTTGCGCTCGGTGTCAGGGTGGGCGCTCGGGCCGGAGGGTCCGGAGTTCCTGCCTTGGCTCGGCCTGATCGCGGCGCGGGTTTGCCAGCAAAGACGGCGATTATAGCCACGAATTCACAGCGCGCAACGAGCAGTTAGTGACTGCTCTTTGAGGGGTACCCAAGCGCCTTCGCGCAGGCGGCAGCGCTGGACCAGGCCCATTGGAAGTTGTAGCCGCCAAGCCAACCGGTCACGTCGACCACTTCGCCAATGAAATACAGGCCCGGGGTGTGCTGGCTTTCCATGGACTGGGAGCTTAAACCCCGGGTGTCGACGCCACCTGCGGTGACTTCGGCCTTGCGGTAGCCCTCAGTGCCTGAGGGTGTAATTTCCCAGCGCTTCAGGCCCGAAGCGATTTGCTGGAGATCGCGATCGCGAACTTCCGGCATCGGCCGCTCGGATAGCTCGGCTTTGTCTGCCAGCCAGGTCTGTGCAAGTCGCCTTGGCAGGATTTCCGCCAATTCATTACCCAGCTTGCGTCGGGACAAATTCTTTGCCGCGGCCAACTCGGACGACAAGTCTTGCGCAGGTACCAAGTCGAGGCGAATGGGCGTGCTGGGCTTCCAGAAGCTCGAAATTTGGAGGATCGCGGGGCCGCTCAGTCCGCGGTGGGTGAACAGCAGATCTTCAAGAAATTCACCCCGGGCCTTGCCTTCGCCCACTTCGACGCGGGCTTCGAGCGACAGGCCGGCCAAGTCCACGAAGGGTGCCCAATGCGATGCGTCGAAGGTAAGCGGCACGAGGGCGGGGCGGGTTTCGATGATGCGATGCCCGAATTGCCGGGCCACCCGGTAGCCGAAATCGCTTGCGCCGATTTTGGGTATCGACAGTCCGCCCGTCGCAATGACGACGTTTCTTGCGCGGACCGCGCCGCGGTCGGTGGCAAGTTCGAAGTCATCGGTCTTGCGAATCTCTTCGACCGTGCAAGGTTGCCAGCGCGTCACGCCGCCCACGTCGCATTCGCGCATGAGCATAGAGATGATCGCGTCGCTGCTGTTGTCGCAAAAGAGCTGACCCTTGTGCTTTTCGTGGAATGGGATGCGGTGGCGCTGAACGAGCGCGATGAAGTCTTGTGCGGTGTATCGGGCGAGCGCCGAGCGGCAGAAATGGGGATTGGAAGAGATGAAATTCGCAGGCCCGGCCTCCCGGTTGGTGAAGTTGCAGCGCCCGCCGCCGGATATGCGGATCTTCTCGGCGATCTTTTCAGAGTGATCGACGAGCAGCACCTTGAGGCTGCGTTGTCCGGCTACGCTGGCGCAGAACAGGCCGGCAGCGCCGGCGCCGATAACGACGGCATCGAAAGTTTGCATCGGCCGGATTATCGTGGGCGGCGGCGAACGGACGATGTCGCGCTCAGAGGTTGAGAGTATTTCGAGCGTGCCCGAGCAGCGCGTCAAAAGGCGCCTGATCTAGGCGCAAAGCGCAGCCATAGCTCGTGCTATGGCGAGCATTTGAACTTCGAGCAGGGGCCTTTTGGCGTGATGAGCGGGCATGATCGAAATACTCTCAGCCTCTCAGCCTCTCAGCCTCTCAGCCTCTCAGCCTCTCAGCCTCTCAGCCTCTCAGCCTCTCAGGCGAGTCCTTGTCTAACCCAGCGAAATACCGACCATGCGGCGCCGTGACAACGGAGCGATGTCCTCGCTCGGCATTCCCTCGCACACCACCCGCAAGCTCTCCAATGCCTGCTGGGCCTTGCGCGGACAGTTCTTCGTTGCAGGGGCGATGTTCGCCACCTGGGGTGTGCATGTTCCCACTGTCAAGGTGCACTACGCGATTGGTGAACAGGCACTGGGCCTGGCCATGCTGGCGGCCGGTGTCGGCGGCGTGACACTGCTGACGTTGGCGGGCCGCATCGTCGGCCGCTTCGGCCCGCGCAACATCGCTTTGTGCATGGGGCTGGTTTGCGCGCTATGCGTCGCATCGCTGCTGGTCTCGAACAGCTACCTGATCCTGATCGGGCTGATGCTGGTCTATGGCGGATGTGCAAGCCTTTTCGACGTCTCTATCAACGCCGAAGCGAGCGAGATTGAACGCCTGACCGCCCGTCCCTTGATGAGTGGATTCCATGCCCTGTTCAGTCTGGGCGGTATGGTCGGTGCGGCCGTAGGCGCGGTCTTGCCCTCGCTGAGTGTTGCGCCTTCGCAGCACCTGGTGCTGGCCGCGCTCGTCTGCTGCTCCATCGTGGTTGCTGGGTGTACAGGCATGCTTCGAATGAATGGCCTCCCCGCGCGAGGGGTTCCGCTGAGTCTGCCGCGGGGGCCGCTGGCGCTAATCGGTGTGCTCGCCGCCATCGGCCTGATCGGTGAGGGCGCCATATACGACTGGAGCGTGCTCTTCATGAAGCAGGAGCTGAAAAGCGATGCGGGCATCGCCGCGCTGGCTTACGCGAGTTTCTCGAGTGCCATGGCTTCGGGGCGGTTCATCGGGGATGCAGTGCGGGCTCGCATGGACAGCGTGACACTGCTTCGCCTGAGCGGCGGCTTCGCGGGGGTAGGCATGGCGCTCGCCTTGCTCGTGCCGAATCCGTTCTTCGCTCTGTTCGGGTTCGCGCTGGTCGGTGTCGGCCTCTCGAATGTCGTGCCGGTGCTGTTCAGTGCCGCGGCGCGCGTGCCAGGCACCACGGCGGCTCACGGCATCGCCGCGGTGTCGAGCGTGGGCTATCTCGGGATGATGGCCGGGCCGCCCTTGGTGGGCGTCATTGCCGAATCAAGTTCGCTCAGCGCCGGTCTGTTCATCGTCGTGATTTTCTCGGTGTTGCTGGCGGCATTCGCGCGGCGCGCTCTGCCCTAGTGTCGCGTCAAGCCACAAGTGTCGGTTGATCGCGCCGCTGTCGGAGCGCAGTGAAAGGCGCACTGACGAGTCATAGCCGTCGCTATGGCGAGGAGGCGCAACGCCGCAATGCGCTTCGAGAGCAAGCGAGCAGCCGACACTTGTGGCTTGACGCGACACCAGGTCGTCCTTCATGCGCTCAACTCCGACGACGTGCCCAAGCTCCAGGCATCCAGCGCACGCCGGATGCAATCCGACTGTTGCAGCAGTGGCGCGGGAGCGGGCTTTTCACCACTGATGACGGACTGGATGTAGACGGCGGTCGTGGCCGCGTCGATGGCGCGTGGCAGCACGGGCAACTCAGTCAGCACGCCTTCTTGCGCGGACAGCGATAGGTCAGGCCGTTGAATGCCCCGCATGAAGACGTCGAGCTTGGGCAGGCGACGCGGATCAGCCACGGGCTCACCCTCGGTGCCGCGCATCAGCATCGCGTTCGCGCCGGAGTGCTGGAGGAACTGCGTAAGCGATTGCGAATATTCCGGATGGGTGTAGTTGCACACCCGCAGTGCGGCTCCGCCACGTGTGGGGTCGAGCAGTTTTGCGACGGTGTGCCCCGGGTTGCGCAAACCGATCACCCACCGTGCATCGAGCAGACGCGCCAACGGCGGGCACAGGACTTCGGTCGCGATGAACACCGGTTCACGCCGCGCCCAGGCTTGGCGAACGTCGTCCGCATCGTGGGCAATGGGCAATCCCAAGTCATGAAAGATCTCCGCTGTGGTGACCCGACCGGGGTCGCGCGACGGCCCATGCACGAGCACGGGGATGCCTTCTTGCGTCAGCAGCAAGGCCAGCAGCGCGGTGAGATTCGGCAGCTTGCGCGCACCGTTGTACGACGGCAGAACCACCATCGGATGCGTGGGCCGAAGCGGATGGCAGCGCTCCTGCGTCGCATCGAGAAAACCCGCGAGTTCCTCGGTCGTCTCGCCCTTGATGCGCATCGCGATGGCGAAGGCGCCGATCTCCAGATCGGTCACACGGCCGTCGAGCACCTGGCTCATGAGGTCGTAAGACTGCGCTTGGCTCAACGAGCGTGCGCCTTCTTTTCCTCGGCCGATTTCTTTGATGTATGCGGCAATGGTCATTGCTGCCTCCTGCATGGATCCGAGGCAAGTTTCAGGCCTCTATATGCGAAAGTGGAACATGAGATGTGAAACGTGTGCTGCGCAAGGCGTGGATTCCATCGAAGGATGGCACGTTGACCTTTCACGATTCACATTTCGTGGCCCAACTGCGCACCAGGCGCTGCAGCTCCGGCACACACGATCCGCAGTTGGTCCCGCACTGCAGCTTATCCTTGAGTTGCTGGAGTTGCGCGTCGGGTGTTCCGCTACACATGCTCAGTGCGCCATCAATCGCCGCCTGGCTCACATTGAAGCAGCTGCAGACCTGCTTGCCGCGTGGCGCCACGGCAATGGGCGCCTTCGCACCAGGAACGAGCAGCTGGCGACCGTAGGTCTGTGCGGGCAACTCGTCTTGCAAAACTGCCTTGATCCATGCTTCGGCACTGGTGTCGCCGGCAAGCAGAAAGCCATCGAGCTTGGCGTCGCCGCCGTGCATTTCGAGGCGCATGCTGCGGCGCTGGCCACGGCGCTTGTCGACGTAGTGCAGCACATTCTTGCCACCCAGGCCGAGCAAGTTTTCGATGCGCACGAGCATTTCCGCAGGGGCCGCTTCGTACGCCGCGGCACGGAATAAAAGGCCAACGCGTTCGCGGCCGAATGGCACGCAAGAGGCATACGGGAACGCCGTCATCACCGAGCGAAGCTGCTCGCGAGAGGCCAGTGCCTCATCGGCGGGCAGCCACGCGACAGCGAGCAGGCGCCACGGCATCTCGGCCTTCAAGATCTTCACCGCTGCGTGCTTCAGCTCCGGCTGCTTCGATTGCGGGCAGCAGGCGGGTGAGGTGAGAGCGTTCACGCCTGATATGCGTTCGCCGCTGTTGGTGCTGCCGGAAACGAACTCCTCGCCCCAGTGCATGGCGATGAAGGATTGCGCCGGGGCGAGCTGCGGGCTGATCTGAACGGGCAGGACGAGGCTGCCGCGTCGCGATGTGACGTGGACGAGATCGCCGTCCCGCAAGCTCAGACGGGCGACGTCTTGCGCGTTCATCTCGATCACCGGCTCGGGCACGTGCCCGAAGAGGCGACCCAACGTGCCGGTGCGGCTCATGCCGTGCCACTGGTCACGCAGGCGGCCGGTGTTCAGTGAGAACGGGTAGCGGGCGTCGCGCGGTTCGGCGAGTGCCTGGTGAGGTGTGTCGGCGAAGCGGGCGCGGCCGTCGGGTGTGGGAAAGCGACCATCTCCGTAGAGACGAACTTGGCCCGCGTTAGCGCCTTCGGGCCAGGGCCATTGCGCGGGCGCTGCATCAAGTTGCCGATAGCTGAGACCCGTGATGTCGAGGTCGCGGCCCCGCGTCGATTCGCGGTGCTCATTCCACACCGTTTCTGGTGTGTCATACGGAAATAGGCTGGGCAGTCCGGGCCGAAGCTTGGCTTCTAGGCGACGCGCGAAATCGGTGGCGATGAGCCAGTCATGCCGCGTCTGGCCAGGGCCGGCCACTGCGGGCCGAACCCGGCTGATGCGGCGCTCGCTGTTGGTAACGGTGCCGTCCTTTTCACCCCAGGTGGTGGCGGGCAGCAGAAGGTCGGCGTAGGCGCAGGTGGCGGTGGTCGAGAAGGCTTCTTGCACCACGACGAACTCGGCACGTTCCAGCGCACGGCGCACGGTGGCTTGATCGGGCATGGATTGCGCCGGGTTGGTGCAGGCTATCCACAAGGCCTTGATTTCGCCGTCGGCTGCGGCCTCGAACATCTCCACCGCGGTCTTGCCGGGAATGGCAGGCACATGCGGCACACCCCACAACGCCGCCACTTCCGCACGGTGATCGGGGTTCGACAAGTCGCGATGCGCGCTCAGCAGGTTCGCCAAGCCGCCAACTTCGCGGCCACCCATCGCATTGGGCTGGCCCGTCAGAGAAAACGGTCCAGCGCCCGGCTTTCCGATCTGCCCTGTTGCCAGGTGCAGGTTCACGATCGCGGCGTTTTTCATGGTGCCGCTGCTGCTCTGATTCAAGCCCTGGCAGTACAAGGACAAGGTTGAGTTGCGTGACGAGCCGTTCACACCAGCAAACCACCGCGCCGCCTGCACCAAAGATGCTTCCGGAATTCCGCACAGCTTCGCGACTTCCTTGGGTGAGAAGTCGCGCACGCGATCGCGCGTCACTTCGAAGCCGCTGGTATGCGCGGCGATGTAGCCGTTGTCGACCAGACCTTCCCACAACATCACGTGAAGCATGCCGTTGAAAAGCGAGACGTCGGTGCCAGGAAGAATCGGCAGGTACAGGTCCGCCACTTCCGCTGTCTCGGTGCGGCGCGGGTCGGCAACGATGATCTTCATCGCCGGGTTGGCCCGCCGCGCGTCTTCGATTCGGCGGAACAGAATTGGGTGCGCGAAGGCGGTGTTCGAGCCGATGATGAACAGAGTGTCTGCGAAGTTCACGTCGTCATAGCACGCAGGCGGCGCGTCGGCGCCCAGCGTCAGCTTGTAGCCGGCCACCGCACTGCTCATGCACAGCCGCGAGTTCGTGTCAACGTTGTTGGTGCCGATCAGGCCCTTGGCAAGCTTGTTGAAGACGTAGTAATCCTCAGTCAGCAACTGACCGGAGATATAGAAGCCCACAGCGTCGGGGCCGTTTATTTCGACGATGCGATGGAATCGATCCACTGCATGGTCCAGCGCCTGGTCCCAATGGATGGGCTCGGGCGTCGCGCCGCGCTGGCGACGAATTTGCGGATGCAGCAGCCGCGTTTGCATCATGATGCTTTGCGTGGCGGTATGGTGCAGCGTGCTGCCCTTGGTGCACAGCCGTCCGAAGTTCGCCGGATGGTCCGGGTCTCCGCGCACCCCGGTGATCTGCCGCCCATGCGACTCGATGATCACGCCGCAACCGACCCCACAATAGGGGCAGGTCGAGCGCGTTTCGGTCGGGGCCGCGGGCGCGGAATTCATGTTGCCGCGACGAACTCGTTCAGTGCGAGGCTGTTGAGTTCCTCGATATCCAAGTGAACCACGCCGTTGTCGACCTTGACGCTGAACTTCTGTGTGCAGCCTTCATCTGGCTGCTTCGCGCAGCCGTTGGCGAGGCCGATGGTCCAGTTGTGCAGTGGGCAGGCCACGCTCTCGCCGAAGATGATGCCCTGGCTGAGTTGCCCGCCCTTGTGCGGGCAACGATCGAGCAGCGCGAAGACCTTGTCCTCGGAGTTGCGAAAGACGGCAACATCGCATCCCTTGTTGCGCGCCACGCGGCGTGCGCCAAGCACGGGAATGTCGTCGACGCGGCAGATAGATTTCCAGTTGCTCATGGTCTGTACATGCCGGTCACCCGGTCCATCACTTTTTGGAACCCGTTCGCTGGCGGCATCGCGCTGCTTCCAGCAAAGACGATGTCACCACGCTTCATGCCGACGCCACGGGAACGAACTGCCGCGTGTCGACTGAGGCTTTATCGAAGTCGAACCACGGATCGGGCTCACCGTCGAGCGAGAACTGCAGGCGCTCCCACAGCGCCTTGCGGCCGGTGTGATCTTCGAGGATCTTCTTCTTGATGTAGTCAAGCCCCACGCGGCTCACGTAGTGCACGGTTCGCTCCAGGTACCAGCCTTCTTCCCGATAGAGCTGCAAGAAGGCACCGCTGTACTCCAGCACTTCTTGGGACGTCTTCAGCTTGCAGAGAAATACAGCAACTTCGGTCTTGATGCCGCCGTTGCCGGCGATGTAGATCTCCCAGCCGGAATCGACGCCGATCACGCCCACGTCCTTGATGCCGGCTTCGGCACAGTTGCGCGGGCAGCCCGACACCGCGAGCTTGACCTTGTGTGGTGCATACATGCGCCACAACGCACGCTCCAGATCCTTGCCCATCTGCGTGGAGTCTTGCGTGCCAAATCGGCACCACTCGCTGCCGACGCAGGTCTTCACCGTGCGCAAGGCTTTCGCATAGGCGTGGCCCGAGGGCATGCCGATGTCCTTCCAGACATTGACCAGGTCCTCCTTCTTTACGCCCAGCAAGTCGATGCGCTGCCCCCCCGTGACCTTGACGGTCGGGATCTTGTACTTGTCGACCGCGTCTGCAATGCGGCGCAGCTCATCGGCGCTTGTCTCCCCACCCCACATGCGCGGTATCACTGAATAGGTGCCGTCCTTCTGTATGTTCGCGTGGCTGCGCTCGTTGATGAAGCGCGATTGCGGATCGTCCTTGGCCTCTTTGGGCCAGGTGCTGATCAGGTAGTAGTTGACTGCGGGGCGACAGCTCGAGCAGCCGTTGGGTGTGCGCCAGGCCAGACGCTGGTACACGTCATCGATCGTCAGCAGGTGCTCGGCCTTGATGGCCTCGCGCACGTCCTGGTGGCTCGAATCGGTGCAGCCGCACATGGCCTTCTTGGTGGGCGCCTTGGAGTAGTCGCCGCCGGCCGTGAACATCAGCAATTGCTCGACCAATCCGGTGCAGGATCCGCACGAAGCACTCGCCTTGGTGTGCTTGCGCACCTCGTCGAGCGTGAAAAGACCCTTCTCCTTGATCGCCTTGCAGACGGTGCCCTTGTTGACGCCGTTGCAGCCGCAGACTTCGTCGGTGTCTGCCATCGCTGCTGCCTTGTTGTGGCCTTCGTGCCCGGTGTCGCCGATGTTCGATTCGCCGAACATCAGCTTGTCGCGGATGTCGACGATGCTGCGACCTTCGCGCAACAGCTTGAAGTAGTACGAGCCATCGACGGTATCGCCATACAGGCAAGCGCCAACCAGCTTGTCGTTCTGGATCACGAGCTTCTTGTAGACGCCGCCGAACGGGTCGCTCATCACGATCTCTTCGCAATCGTCGCCGCCCATAAAGTTGCCGGCGGAGAAGAGATCGATGCCCGTGACCTTGAGCTTGGTCGATGTTTGCGAGCCGGTATAGCGGCCGATGCCGAACTCCGCGAGGTGTGTCGCGCAGACCTTGCCTTGCTCGAACAGCGGTGCGACCAGGCCGTAGGCAATACCGCGGTGTGCAGCGCATTCACCCACCGAGTAGATGCGGGGATCGGTGATGGTCTGCATCGTGTCGTTGACGACGATCCCGCGGTTGCAGTGCAGGCCGATCTTTTCGGCGAGCTCGGTATTGGGGCGGATGCCTGCGGCCATCACGACCAGGTCTGCCGGCACTTCGGTGCCGTCCTTGAACTGCACGGCCATCACTCGGCCGTCCTTGTCGCCGATGAGGGCCTGTGTCTGGGCACCGATCATGAACTTGAGTCCGCGATCTTCAAGCGACTTGCGCAAAAGCCCGCCCGCCACGTCGTCGAGTTGGCGCTCCATCAGCCACGGCATGATGTGCACGACGGTGACTTGCATGCCGCGCAACATCAAACCGTTCGCGGCTTCGAGTCCCAGGAGGCCCCCGCCGATGACGACCGCATGCTTGTACTTCGTTGCAGCATTGATCATCGTATTGGTGTCGGCGATGTCGCGATACGCGATCACGCCTTCCAGGTCCTTGCCCGGCACCGGCAGGATGAAGGGGGTCGATCCGGTGGCGATGAGCAATCGGTCGTACTCCGCCATGGTCCCGTCTTCAGCACGCACGACACGATGGCGACGGTCGATCTCTACGACCTTCTTGCCCAACTGCAGATGAATGCCGTTCTCTTCGTACCAGGAGATCGGATTCAACACGATCTCGTCGAGCGTCTGTTCGCCGGCCAACACGGGCGACAACAGGATGCGGTTGTAGTTCGGATGCGGCTCCGCACCGAATACGGTGATGTCGTAAAGCTCGGGAGCGATCTTCAGCAGCTCTTCCAGGGTTCGAACACCGGCCATGCCGTTGCCAACCATCACCAGCTTCATCTTCTTCATCAGGCACTCCAGGAGTTCAGTCTGTTTAGCAAGGCAAGTGCCAGTTGCGGTGCATTGCACCGTTTCGGGTTCGCACGGTTTGGGGCACACATGAGCTTCGACGCCGAGATCGGTCACTTCAGCTTGAAAGATCTGCGCGGTCCTCGCGCTGGAGCGCGGTGAACCGCGACCTGTCTGCTAGCGGGATTCACGTGCTTGGTGCGATGCTGCGTGGCAACTTGGTGCAAGAAGTAGTGGGTCTGGTGCCTGATCTGGTCGTTTGTCACGAATGGACGGTCGACGAGGGGCTGTTCGGCACGATCACGCTGTTGCAGGCCAGCTCCCCGCGGCCCAGACCCTGACGCAGACAAGATGGTCCGTGCGATTGAGGTCTGCGCGCTGCGAATATTGTGGACTCTTACGCACATCATGCGGCCAGCCATCTCGTCACGCCGCTATGATCAATTTAGGGGTCATGCCCAGGGGGAGCTTGCAAACCCCATTGCCCTTTGACAAAGTGGACGCCCAGGCGTTTCGGTGGCCGGATCCTGACGAAGTGCCGACGAAGGAAAATTCATGACCGAGACAATGCAGTCAACCCCTGCCGAACTGGTGGACCGAGCGCGTGAGCTTCGTGCCGCAAACGGTCTCGCCGATGGTTCTTTGGGTGCCGTGCTGCTGAGTCTGGTCGAACGCCTTGAAGCGCCCTTTGCGGTCAAGGAAATCACCACCGGCAAATACGTGCATGTGAACATGCGCATGGCGGCGTTGTACGGTCGCTCGCCCGAGCAGCTGCTCGGCCATACCGATGCTGAATTGCTGGGGCCCGAACTGTCGGCTGCATTGCGCGCTGCAGACCAGACGTCCCTCGGCCAGTCTTTGCCCTATACCACCGATCACCGCATCGACCGAGAGCATCAGCGTCGTGATTTCAGCGTCATGCGCGTCGCCTTGCCGACGGCAGATGGCGGGCCGGCTCGCCATTTGTGCTGCGTCTGGCTCGAAACGACCCTTGCGAATCAGCGCGAGGCGCAACTGACCAAGGCGCTGCAGCAATTGGAGCAGCAGCAGGTTGCGGGCGAAACCCTGCGCCGCGAAACGCAAGATCTGGCACTGCGCGACAACATCACCGGCTTGTACCAGCGCGAGCATTTCGACGATCAACTGCGCCGCGAGGTGGACTTGTCCTCACGCGAGCATCGCGAATTTGCGATGGTGTCGATTGCGCTCGATCCGCTGTCCGATCAAGTGCGCTCGCATGGCGAAGCTGCAAAAACACGCGTGCTGGAGGCACTCGGTCGATTGCTGCGTGGCAATACGCGGGCAATGGACGCGTCGTGCCGGTTGGACGAAGACCGCTTTGTGATTCTGTTGTCGGGTGTTGGGCTGGCCACCGCCCATTCACGCATGGAAGGCTTGCGCCGGCAGTGCGCAACACAAATCGTGGTGCTCGATGGCCGCGATCTCGGCTTCACGGTGTCCATGGGCGTGGCGAGCTTTCCCCACACCGCACACACGCAGGAAGACTTGATGCAGGCAGCCGATCTGGCACTGGCCGAAGCGCAGCGTCGGGGTGGAAACCAGGTGACGCTGGCGAGCATCCGGTTCGACGCTGTTTGAACTCGCAGCTCGGAGGCTACGGGCAAATTCGCCTCAGGTGTTGAACGCCTTGAACAACATATAGCTTGCCAGGGCATATAGCATCAGAGCGAACACCTTTCTCAATTGCGCAACGTCCATTGCATGCGCCGCTTTGGCCCCCAGCGGCGCGAGGAGCACGCTGGCCGATGCGATGACCAGAAGGCCAGGCACCCATAGATAGCCCACTCCGCCCGGTACTGGGCTGGCCATTGACCATCCGCCAATGATGATGCCAACGGTGTTTGCCACCGCGATCGGAAACCCAAGTGCAGCGCTCGTCGCCACTGCATTGTGCATTGGAACGTTGCACCAGGTCATGAAGGGCACGGAAATGAACCCTCCACCGGCGCCCACCAGACCCGATAAGCTTCCTATCACACCGCCCGCCACCAACCGACCAGACGTGCCCGGCATCTGCCGCGAGGCATGCGTCTTCTTCTTGCGCAGCATCTGCGTGGCGGAAAAACCGACGAACAAAGCAAAGATCAGTGCGAGTGCGGCGCCCTTGACCTGGGGATAGATGAAAGCGCCGGTGATCAAGGCCATCACCGTAATGCCTGGCGCCAATGTGCGAACGAGATCCCAGCGGATCGCTCCGCGCGAGTGATGAGCACGGATGCTCGACAGCGAGGTGAAGATGATCGTGGCCATTGAGGTCGGGATCGACATTTTCACCGCAAGCGCCGAAGCGACGCCGTGATGCGACAAGATGAAGTGCATGAAAGGCACCATCAGCATCCCGCCGCCGATGCCAAGAAGGCCTGCCAGAAAACCCGTGAAACAGCCCAGAAGGAGAAGTTCGAGAACCAGTTGCCATTCGAGGCCGAAGATCATTCGCGTTCCAGAAGCTTGAGGACGGCGCGATATTCATCCGCCGTCACCGGAGTGATGGACAAGCGATTGCCGCGCTTCAAAACCTGCATGGTCGCCAATGCCGGCGCCTCACGCATCTCGGTCAGCGAAAGCAGGCGCGTCTTTCTCACGAGCTTCACATCGACATGCAGCCAGCGCGGTGCATCGCGTTTTGCCACCGCGTCGAAATATGGACTCTCTGGATCGAACTGGGTCTCATCCGGATAGGCTGCACTCGTGACTTCCGCCAAGCCGGCGATCCCAGGCTCCGGGCAAGACGAGTGATAGAAGAGCACGCCGTCGCCGAGATGCATTTCGTCGCGCATGAAGTTGCGTGCTTGGTAGTTGCGCACCCCCACCCAGGGCACGGTGTGGCGTGGCATGCGCAAAAGGTCGTCGATCGAGCACTCTGTGGGCTCGCTCTTCATTAGCCAATAGGCCATCGGGGACGTCGTCAAGAAAAAAGGAGGTGTCCACCGCTAACCGTGAGCCGCATTCCTGAACCGGGGGTTCAGGTGGGCCAGGTCAACTGCGCTTCGGGTTCATCTGACGCGAGACGATCACACCTGCGGTGTATGTTCCAAGCCCGAGCTCGATGAGCATTGGTTCAAGGAAATATAAAACTCACGCGAAGGCGGCGGACAAATTCATTCTACGCCGCGCGTCTTCGCAAATCACAGCAATTGACCGTCGGCACCAAGGGTTTGATCAATACGACGGATCAGCGCATCGATGTCCGTGGTACCACCACTTGACGCGCGTGAATCCGCGATCGACGAAGATGAGGAAAGAGGCCGTTCTGCGAGTGCATAAGCGAGGTTCAGCGCGGCGAGAACGGCGATGCGTTCGCGGGCCTTGACTTTTCCCGCATCGCGAATCGCGCTCATCTCGCGGTCGACATTTCCCACCGCTGCGAGAAGCGATTGCTCGCCGCCCTCGGGGCAACCGAGGATATAGCTCTGACCCATGATGGTCACTTCCATCTGTTTCATCGTTCGCTGCCTCCGCTGTCGGATGTGGCGGCAACCGAGCTGGCCCCGGGAAGTCGCTCGAGCAGGGCGTCGATGCGGCCGCGCGCTGCGTTCAAGCGCGACTTGAGGCTGTCGCGTTCGTGCGTGATTTGAGCGAGTTGATGTTCGAGCAGCGTGTTGGTGCGCACGATTTCTTCATGTCGCAGCAGCAACCTCTCGACTCGCTCGGCGAGTTCTTCGATCTTGGACATGGAGCGTGTGCCCTGTGCCGGTAAGGAGCTCGATTGTAGGGGGGGTGCTTAGAACGTGATCTTTGGTGCCCGTGCCGGACGCTCATTCCGGCACAGTTAAACGGGAAGCAGGCAACGTCACGGCACGTTGAAACTGCGCTGCCCCCGCAACGGTACGGCGGACGAAGAGGACCTCGAGTTCATTTCTAACTCTTGTGTGCATGCCACTGAAGACGCATTTGTCTTTGGGAAGGTCGCAGGGGTCGCACCGCCAGCCCGGATACCGGCCAATAAGGGGTGAACGCAAAGCGACTCACCAAACGCTACGCTCCCGCGGGGAACCGGGTGCAGCATTCGTGTTCCGGATATTCATCATGTCTCTCCCTCCTTTCGCGCTGCGCGCTTGTTCGGCCGCCGCTTGGCTTTGTCTTGTCTGCGGCACACTGTCCACTTCTGCTTTCGCTCAGACGACCGCGATAGTCCCACTGGTCCCCGTATTGGTGACCGGTTCGCGCGAGCCATTGCCGATCAATCGCCTCGTCGGCGACGTGTCAGTCATCGACGCCGAGCACATTCGCGCATCGACCGCCGACTCCATCGAAGAACTGCTGCGCCGGGAGGGCGGTATTCAAGTGTCTCGCAACGGCGGGGCCGGCCAAAGCGCTGGCGTTATGCTTCGTGGCTCCAGCGCAAGCAGTACGGTGGTACTGATCGATGGTGTGCGGATAGGCTCGGCAACGCTCGGGCAGACGGACCTTTCGGGCATCAGCCTCGCGCAGATTGAACGCATTGAAATACTGCGCGGACCAGGTTCCAGCCTTTACGGTGCGGATGCCGTCGGTGGTGTCGTTCAAATCATGACGCGGCGAGGCAAGGGCCCGGTCGAGATCGCGGTGCACTCAGCTATCGGAGCTTATGCATCCAGCGAACTTGATGGCTCTGTGAACGGATCGTCCGGCGCGTTCGACTACGCAGCCACCTTGAGCCACGAGGCGAGTGACGGCGTCTCGGCGCTCAAGCCCGGCGATCAAAGCGGCTACTTCAACCCCGACCGCGACGGCTTCAAGCGCAGCAGCGCACAGTTTCGTGGCGGATTCACCTTCGCGCCCGGCCATCGGGTAGGTATCAGCGTGATCGACAGCCGCTTGCACTCGCAGTTTGACAGCGCAGACTTCGACTTATCCACGAACAAGCCGGACCCAACACCGGACTTTCGAAATCGTTTGCACACACGCGTCGCATCTATCGACTATCGCGGCGCGATATCGATGGAATGGACCACGTCGATGCAGGCTTCCAAGCAGATCGATGGCTTGGAGTCGGGCGGGACCACGTTGGCCGGCTTCGACACGAGTCGCCAGCAATTGACTTGGCAGGACGCCTGGACGCCGAGGGCTGGCCAGCAGTTCGTCGCAGCATTCGAGCGACTTGATGAAACCGTGGCCGCAGACGCGCTCGCAGGTGCACCCAAGAGACACAATGACGCGGTGGTCCTCGGCTACAGCGGCGCCTTCGAAGCGCACAAGTTGCAGGCCGACGTGCGCCATGATCACAACTCGGCGTTCGGCAACGTCGACACCGGCAAACTTGGCTGGGGGCTCGATCTGACGCCAAATTTGTCGCTGCGTGCGGTGGCGGGAACGGCATTCCGTGCCCCGTCGTTCAACGACCTTTATTTCTCCGGCTTCGGTGTTGCCACAATCAGGCCTGAGCGGTCGCAAAGCGTCGAGGTCGGCCTCACTTGGCGCGATGGTGACAGAACGGCTGGGATGACGCTCTACAGAAACCGCGTCCGCGACCTGATCGGTTACGAGCCGCTTGCCGCCAATTGCCCGCCCGGATTTACCGGCGGTTGCGCGGCCAACGTGAGTCGTGCGCGCCTGCGGGGAGCGACACTGAATGCATCGCAGCAAGTCGGCGCCTTCTCGCTGCGTGCCACGGTCGATTTCCTCGACGCCAAGGACAACATCACCGGCAACCGGCTTGCTCGACGAGCCGCCCATCAGGAGATGTTTGGCGTCGATTGGTCCAGCGGCCAGTGGATCATTGGGGCGACGGTGGTTGACGTGGCCGCTCGCCCCGATGGTGTGGCGACGCTCGACGCCTATCGGACGCTGGACCTGCAGGCGCGATACAAGGCGACGCCTCATTGCCAGATCGAAGCCAAACTGCTGAACGCCACAGATCGTCAATATGAACCGGCACACGATTACCAATCGTTCGGGCGGCAGGCTTGGATCGGCGTGCGTTACAGCAGCGTGGGACTCTGAGAGCAGCTGGTTCATGAAACCACTCTGGCAGGCCAACCAGGGGGTCCCGGCCGGTGTTGGCGCGGCGCCGGGCCGCCCGGCGTACGATGCCACAGTGGGCACGCCCATCATCCTGTTCGGTGCGTTTGATCGCCACAACTTCGGCGACCTGCTGTTGGCAGATGTCGCCGCCGCGTCGTTTCAAGACGGTGACTTGACGTTCGCGGGTCTTGTGAGCCGCGACATGCGGGCCTATGGCGGTCATCAGGTTCATGCCATTGCGCAACTCGCCGCCGAGTCGCGGCATCAAGGAGCCACCTTGATCCACGTCGGCGGAGAAATCCTTACATGCAGCGCTTGGCAGGCCGCGGTCATGCTGCTGCCGACGGATAAGGTAAAAGACACCGTCACCTATTTGTCGGCTCGCCCCGAAGAGCGGGTGGCTTGGGTGCGCATGATGCTCGGGACTTCGGCACTCGCGCCGTACACGCTGTCGCGGCACTTGTTCCCCGGCATTGGGCGGGTGGTCTACGCCGGCGTAGGTGGGGTGGGGCTCGCCGACAGCGACAGCGCAATGCGCGCGGAAGTGCTCGCGAACCTGAAGGAAGCTGATGATGTAAGTGTGCGAGACAAGCACACGCTCGCACAATTGGTCGCGGCGGGCATTGAGGCGCGCCTCATTCCCGACCCAGCTGCGAAGGTGGCCGATCTATTCGGCGAGCGGATTCGTCGACGTGCACAGGCCGGCAAGGTCGCAGAGACCTTGCCGGCCTTCCCCCAGGGCTATCTGGCGGTGCAATTCAGTGCCGACTTCGGCGATGACCGTACCCTGAGCGAGATCGCCGACCAGCTCGACGAAGTCGGGTCAGAGTACGGATGGGGCATCGTGTTCTTTCGCGCCGGCGCGGCACCGTGGCACGACGACCTGGCAACCTTCGAGCGCGCAGCGTCACATATGCAGACCCGGTCGACGCGGGTCTTCGAGTCCCTCGACCTCTGGGACATCTGCGCGCTGATCGGCCACTGTCGCGCTTACTGCGGCAGCAGTCTGCATGGCAGGATCGTGGCCAAGGCCTTCGCGCGGCCCTGCATCAACCTGCGTCATCCATCCGCCGTCCGCACGAGCAAGCAAGTCGAGTACGCGGCGACGTGGGAGGCAACGAACGCTTGTGCCGTGGTGGACATTCGCGACATATCAAGAGCGATTCGCCGGGCCGTGTCGCTTGGTGTCTACGACAGCAATACTGGCGCTCGCTGAGGCCGTATTGGTACCTCACACAGCATCTCTCGTGCCGTCTGCTGCAGCACGCGCGCATCTACACTCGCGCGATTGCGTATTCCTCCATGGGGATGTAAGCCCCAACCAGATTTTTTTCGCGGGGCAACTGACACAGCGCCGCCGCCCACCGAAGGCCTCACGCAGCTGGCGCGCTCGCTTCGACTCGTCGCTGTGCAGGTAGGTCGAGGTGGTCGACAGCGATGTGTGGCGAAGGTTGTCGCGCACGATGGTGAGATCGACGCCGCGCTCGAGCGCATGGATGGGCGTATGCCTCATCCAGTGCGGGCTTGCCCGGCGTAGTTTCTCGGCGGTGGACAGCGCCGCACGCCTGCAGGTCGTCGCGAACACAATCGACCAGTGAGGTCGGAGTCACCGGCGCAAGAGCGGGCGGGCGCACATGCGTACGCAGTCGATGCGCAGCTTGCGAGTCACGAACTGGCTGTTCTCTTTTTCGCAGGATCTTTACGCTGGGCCGGAAAAGCGTCGATGGCCTCGCTATTCCAGTGAATAGGTTCGCTTTTCCGTGCATGAAGAGCGGGCAGCTGCGAGAAACTACCGCTGGACTGAAGACGGCGTGCCGGTCCGATCGACGGGCAGGGCTGGCCCTTTCTGTATCTATTCCATTGAGTTTCAACAAACACCTTGGAAGCTCCAAAAAAATCAAGGTTGCTCCGGCTTTGAAACTCACGCAACGTTCACCAAAACATCAACACTTGAATCTTAATGAACCACAAAAGAATACTAGGCGGCAGTAGCCGTCCCATAGAACCCTGGCAAGAGTCAATGGTCCGCGACCGGGGGGGCAATAGTGGTAGTTCGGGACAATCACGGGCGCTCCCTTCTCATTCGCTCAATTCACGTCCGCCCACCTCACATCCGCCCACCTCACATCCGCCCACCTCACATCCGCCCGCCTCACGTCCGCCCGCCTCACGTCCGCCCGCCTCACGTCCGCCCGCCTCACGTCCGCCCGCCTCACGTCCGTTCGCTTCACCTCTGCCCGCTTCAAATCCGTTTGCTTCACCTCTGCCCGCTTCAAATTCAATCGCTTCACGTCTGCGCGCTTCACGTCCGCTCTCTGCGCCAAGAGATGGCTCAGATGAGCCCTACGTCACGAGCGGCTCGAGCTCGACATCAGATACCAATTCGACGAATACATCACTTTTTTCTACTGCGAGCGAAGATCTTTATGAGGATGCTGACAATGTGTTTGCCGAGCTAAGGGGGTCTGATCAAGGAGCTGTCATTCTTGATCCAAGCCTCAACTTTTGATATCGCTTTACGAAAGCGGTGAAGTCTTCGATGGGGTACTGTC
>Ga0207678_10002033_pt1 | contig 18339 bp, 20 predicted proteins | sample KBSC63metaG_FD_184319 | JGI IMG/M metagenome (GOLD analysis project Ga0207678, IMG submission 184319) | Corn rhizosphere microbial communities from Kellogg Biological Station, Michigan, USA - KBS C6-3 metaG (SPAdes) (version 2) | ecosystem: Host-associated > Plants > Roots > Rhizosphere > Soil ...
AGCATTTCGAGAGACGCATCGGGATCACCGACCTCGTCGCCCAGATCATCTGAAATGCGACAGTAGGCATAGACATTGAAAAAGTGCTGACGCAGGCGCTGGGGCAGGAACCAGGTAGCGACGGAAAAATTCTCGTAATGACTGCGGGCCAGGCTGCGGCAATACTCCTGAGCGTCGGCCCGGGTAGGCGCTTGCTCCGGGATGGCATACCCCGGAGGAAGCCGCTTCCATCCGTCAGCAACCGCGATGGACGCGGTACGGGAGTCGTTGCTGGCGATGGATGACATGTCAGTTTCGTGCCCCCCCGTGTGTGAAAGTGCGGATCGTCAATCGTGGGATGTCCCCAGTAATGTCTCTACCAGAAGATAGAGAACGGGTACCGTCCCGCTGCCTCTCAAGGCCGTTGCTAACCTCGAGCTATGATCAGGCCAGTCTGATCGGGCCTCAGTGCCCTGGAATGATGGCCGTCTTGATATCACCGTTGCGGTTCAGCATGTGGCGGAGGACTTGCTGCAACCGCGATAGGGGTGCTTCTCCGGTGATGTAGTCCGTAGAGCGAATCTTCTTTTCGGCGATCAGGGCAAACGCCTTGCGCACCGTTTCCGGCGTGTGATGGAACGTCGCCTTCAGCGTGACTTCCGAATAGTGCAGGCGGTTGGTATCCATCTGGACCTTGGTGCCGCTGGCACACCCGCCGAAGAAGTTGACGGTGCCGCCCTTGCGCACCATGTCGATGGCCCACTCCCAGGCTTCAGGCCGGCCGACAGCCTCCACCACCACATCGCTGCCGCGCTTTTCGGGAGAAATCAGGCGGACCGCTTCCACCGCGTCTTTTACTTTCGTGATCTGCACCACTTCATGCGCGCCCATGCGCTTGGCGGCCGCCACCTGGGAATCGCGCTTGACCACGGAAATAACATTGCATCCGGTGGCCTTAGCCACCTGCACAAACATCAGGCCGATCGGCCCGCCGCCTATGACGGTGACAGTGTCTCCGATTTCGACGCCGGTCTCGTGCAGTCCGCGCAGCACGCAAGCCAACGGCTCCACCATGGCCGCTTCTTCGTAGGTCACGTCGGCGGGGACCGCCAGCATGTTGGTTTCAACGATGCGGCGTGGAATGCGAATGTACTCGGCGTAAGCGCCATTGTTGAACAGCAGGTCTTCGCAGAGATTTTCCTGATGCTTGGAACAGTAGAAGCACATCTGGCAGGGTGCCGAGTTCAGCGCCACCACCCGCATGCCCTTCTTGAAGCCACGGACACCGTGCCCGACTTCTTCAATCACTCCGGCCAATTCGTGTCCAAAGAGGGCCGGGGGCACGATCATGCGCGCGTGATAGCCACGCTGGTAAACTTTCAGGTCGGTGCCGCAAGTCAACGCGACCTGCACTTTAACCAGTACTTCCCCGTCGCCTACGCGAGGGATGGGTACTCTTTCAATTTTTACGTCCTCTTTGCCATAGAGGACGGCTGCTGTCATCTTACCGTTCACGCTCGGATTCCTTCCCACGAGCTGCCCGGTTGAATCGCTATTTTCATAGAATCAGGTTGGGGGTGGGCAGCCAGGTTCAGAGCTTCGACGCTCCTGGACAACGAGAATCGATGCGAAATCAACCGTTCCAGATCCATTTCACGGTTCATAACAAACTGCACCGAATCCTTTTGCAGATCGACCGAAGCGCTATACGACCCCAACAGCGTTTTTTCATCTACACAAACTGCTCCAGGGTCAAACGTTGACTCCCCATGAACGGTTTGCGCGAACAGCAAGACCCGGCCTCCAGGACGCACCGCATCCATCGCAGTCCGGATCAAACTATTACCACCGACCGCCAGGATGGCTGCATCTGCGCCGCGTCCTTCGGTCTGCTCACGCACCGCTTTCACCACATCGGTTCGCGAGGCATCAATGCTGTTCCCCAAGCCGTAACTTGTAGATATTGTAAGCCTTTGGGGATACAAATCGGAAGTGACTACCGTGGCGCCAGCCCGTTTAGCCAATACACTCAATATGATACCGATGGGACCCTGACCTATTACTACAACCGTCTCATCCGCCTGTAATCCCAATCTTTGGATTCCCTTCATACAGGTATTGATGGGCTCTACAAAACAAGCTTGTTCGTAAGAAACATTTTCCGGAATGGGAACCGTGCCTCGACGCGCAATCCAGTCCATGACCCGGACATATTCCGCGAAGCCTCCGCCCGAAGGTTCGAAGCCGGCGGTGCAGCCCACTTTCTTGTAGGTCTCGCACTGGGCAAATGTCTTATGCCGGCAGTAGTAGCAATTCCCGCACGGAATGTGGTGGAACACGACCACCCGGTCGCCGGGTCGAAAGTCGAGCACACCCGCGCCCACGGCGGCGACCATGCCGGCTGTCTCGTGACCAAAAATGCGGGGCGCGGAGTGCGAGCCGGTGGCGATTTTTTTCAGGTCAGTGCCGCAGATCCCGCAAGTATGGACCCGGAGGAGCAATTCGCCGGGGCCGATCGCCGGTACCGGGACGGTTTCCAGACGAACGTCATTCACCCCGCGATAAACGGCGGCCAGCATGGTGGCAGGAATGGCCTGCTTGTTTTCTTCGATCGCGAATTGTCCGGCCATGACCATGTCGAATCTAAACGCGCTGCGGCAAACTAATTCCTGCCTCCGGCGCTGGGACGGAGGTCCGACTCCGGGTTGCCCTCTTCTTCTTCGGGTTCCTGGTTGTACTGTTCCAGCCAGGCGCAAAGAGCAACCGCTGCTTTGTCGCTGTTCTGTGCGAGCCGAAATACCCTGAACCAAAGCCAGGGGCGGAGGGCCACGAACCCGGCAAAAGCCGCACTGCGGAACTGTCCAGCGCCAGTGACGAACTGACTGAGCGGCGGCATCTCAAAATCGGCTTCGTCGGAAATAGCTTTGAGTCCCACGAAGGTGATGTCGTGTGCCTGGGCTCCTCGCGCCACCGCCGCTGCCTCCATATCGACCGCGTGAGCCCAGTAGGTATCGGCCAACTTGGCTTTCTGCTGGACGCTGACCGGTTGATCAACGCTGACCAGCACCCAATGCCCTACCGCGGCTTCAACCCGGCTTCCATCTTTGGCGTCGATGACACAAACCGGGGCCAGCACCGTGCCCACCTTCAGCGTGGAATCGAGCGCACCGGCGAAGCCGACAGACTGCACCAGGACCGGTGCATACAGATTGATGATGGCCTCGGTCGCCCGCCGCGCCGCTTCGGGGCCGATGCCGCCGCAGACTAGTACGGCTCGCCCGTTCTCGAAAAACTTGTACTTGCGGCCGTCAAATTCGCGTTCGACTGGCTTCCACTGCTTGATCAGCGGGCGCACTTCGCGCTCCAGGGCGGCTACGATCGCGATCTTCGGCTGATTGGACAATGTCAAAACCTTGCCGAGCTTCGCTCGGCCTGACCGGGTCTGAGACCCGGTCCCACACGGTCCGTGGTGATGCTATGCATAGCCGTTGGCCCGGAACCATTCGACTGCGCGGCGCAGCGCTGCATCCACCGGGACCGTTTTCCATCCCAGATCGTGCTCCGCTTTTCCCGATGACACAAACATCTTTTTTCGGCCCATGCGGACGGCGTCGATCGTGGCGCGAGGTTCGCGATTCCGGATATAGCCGGTAACCACCTGATCGACAACTCCAGTGGCCAGGGCAACGACATAAGGAACTTTTATCTTTGGCGACGGCAGTCCGGTGATGTCCGCGAGCCTGTCGAGAATCTGCTTCAGCGTGAGGTTCTCGCCGCCCAGGATGTAACGCTCACCGCTTCTTCCCTTCTCCAGCGCCGCGATATGGCCTTGGGCGCATTCGGCTACATCGACCAGGTTCAGGCCCGTGTCCACGTAAGCGGGAAACTTCTTCTTGAGAAAATCGACCACGATCCGCCCGGTTGGCGTGGGCTTGATGTCGCGCTCGCCTACCGGAGTGGTCGGATTTACCACCACCACATCCATTCCTGACTTGCCGGCCTCGATGGCAAGTTCTTCAGCCATATATTTCGAGCGCTTGTAAGGACCGATCATATTGGCCAGGGAGACCGGCGATTCTTCGTTGGCCAGATGCCCGTTCGATTGGAACCCCATGGTTGCGACACTCGAGGTGTAAACCACCCGGCGCACTTTGCTTTCGCGGGCCGCCTCCAGAATCGCCTTTGTACCTTCAACATTGGAGCGATACATCTCGTCCGGATCGCGGACCCACAGCCGATAGTCCGCGGCAACGTGAAATACCACATCGCATCCCGCCACGGCCTTTTTCAGGGACGCGGCATCCCGCAGGTCGCCCATCACCCGCTCAGCCTGCAACTCCTGAATATTCCTGAGATCGCTGCCGGAACGGACCAGGAGCCGAAGGTCTGCACCCTGCGCGGCCAGTGCGCGGGCCACATGACTGCCCACGAATCCTGTCGCGCCGGTGACGAAAGCCAGCATTTGGCATTTAGCACTTGGTTAAATCAGTCGTTGGTCGTTGGTCTTTGGCCTTTCAACTAATTGTTTCCTTGATTTGGCCGACGACCAGCGACCGATGGCATGGCCAACCAAGCCTTGCCTCTTTCAGGTGGAGGGGCCAAATGCCAAGAGCCCATTGCCAACGGCTAAGCACTGCTTCTCTCCGCCATGACTTTCTTGTACGTAGTCAACGCGATCAGCGGGAAGTACTGCCGGTACATGTGGTACTTGAGGTAGAACACGCGCGGGAACCCCGTGCCGGTGAAATGAGGCTCGTCCCAGGAGCCGTCTTTCTTCTGTGTGCGCAGCAGGTAGGCGATGCCTCGCACCACGCAATCGCTGCGGGTGTCATGCGCAGCCAGCAATCCCATGACCGCCCACGCCGTCTGCGAAGGAGTGCTGGGGCCGACTCCCTTGGTATTGGGATCGTCGTACGAACCACAAGTCTCTCCCCAACCGCCGTCGGGATTCTGCACCATGCGCAGCCATTCGGCGGCCTGCTGCACGTAGGGCTCGTGATGATCGACTTCCATCGCTTCCAGGCCGCGCAGCACCTGCATGGTGCCGTAAATGTAGTTGACGCCCCAGCGTCCGAACCAGGAGCCATCCGGTTCCTGCTCGGCGCGGATAAACTTGAGTGCCTTCTTCACCGCGGGATGATTCTTATCGTATCCGTAGGCCGCCAGCATCTCGAGGATGCGCCCCGTGATATCGACGGTCGCGGGATCAAGCATGGCGTTGTGGTCGGCAAAAGGCACGTACTGGAACACCATGCGGTCGTTGTTCTTGTCGAACGATGCCCAGCCGCCGTTGCGGCATTGCATGGAGAGAATCCAGTCAATGGCGCGCTGCACGGACTCGCGCTGATAGCGTCCGTTGGGATGATCGACGTGGGTCAGACCCAGGCAGACCATGGCGCTGTCGTCCACGTCGGGATAGAACTCGTTGTTGAACTCGAAATACCAGCCTCCGGGCTGGCCTTTCCTGTTCTTTACTTTCCAGTCGCCCGCCATGCGGACTTGCTTTTGCAGCACCCAGTCGGCGCATTTCACCATGCGGGGATCGGCGGCCGGCACTCCGCTCTCGCCCAGCGTGAACAGAGCATAAGCCGTGTCCCACACCGGCGACTTGCAGGGCTGCATGCGGAAAGTGTCTTGCTCTTCGATACCCAGCTTCTCGAATTCATCCATGGCGCGAATCACCTGGGGATCGTCAACGGAATATCCCAGGCAGCGTAAAGCAATGATGGAATTCATCATCGAGGGGAAGATCGCTCCCAGGCCGTCGCTCATCTCGAAACGTTCCAGCATCCATTTTTCGGCGACTTTCAGGGCAATGGAGCGCAAGGGACGGATGTGCACCCGCTCAAACCAGTGAGTCAGGCGGTCAAGCGACAAAAAGAAGTTGCGCCATGAAACCAGCTTTTTGTCCCAGCGCAAATGCATGCGCGACTTTTCGCGCCCGCCGACAAACAGCTCTTCGACTCCCAGTTCCTCGGGGATCTTCTTGAAAGGTTTCTTGGCGTAGCAAATCGACAACGGCACCAGAATGGCCCGGGACCACGAGGAAATCTCGTAGATGTTGAACCAGAACCACCTGGGAAAAAGAACGATTTCCGGCGGGATTGCCGGGACAGCATCGTAATCGTACTGCCCGAAGAAACACAGATAGATCTTAGTGAAGGTGTTGACCTCGGTGACGCCGCCCATTTCCAGAATCCTCTTGCGGGCGCGAACCAGGTCCGGGTGATCGGCGGCATAGCCTGCCAGCTTCAACCCGAAATAGCATTTGACCGAAGCGCTGATATTGGATGGGCCACGGAAATAGATGCCCCATCCGCCATCCTCGTTCTGGTGTTGCAGAATGTAGCGCGCAGCTTTCGCCATGCGCTCAGGACTGCCGGTGCCTAGAAGAACGTGCAGGATGACGTAGTCCGCTTCGAGCGTGGCATCGGCTTCCAGTTCGCCGCACCAGTAACCCTCTTCGTGCTGCTCCGAAAAGAGGCAGTTGCGGGCGCCGTCAATGGCCGCAGCCACCCGGCTGATGAGATCATCAATTTTTCCGAAGCGCATCTGCGGCACCGCAGAGGCGGGAGATAGGGGGGAGGAGTCTTCCATATTTTGCTGTCGCTACTCCACAGCCGCCCCGCTGGGCGCGGCGGCAATCGCTTCCACAATTTCAGGAGGCAGGCCGAACCTCACGTTCTCCGGCATGACCTCGACTTCCTGCACGTTCCCAAACCCTTCAGTACCCAGAAACTTCACGACCTCTTCGACCAGGCACTCTGGAGCCGAAGCGCCCGCGGTCAAGGCGATTGTCTTCACACCCTGAAGCCATTCCGGCCGGATATTGCGGAAGCTGTCTATTAGATGCGATCCCGTGCCCAGGTTGCGAGCAACTTCCACCAAGCGGTTGGAATTGGAGCTGTTGTCAGAGCCCACGACCAATAGCAGGTCGGCGTCTGAAGCGACATGTTTTACCGCTACCTGTCTGTTTTCAGTGGCATAACAGATGTCCTGCGCCGCAGGCCCCTTGATATTGGGGAAGCGCTGGCGCAGCGCCGCAATAATGTCGCGGGTCTCGTCCAGGCTCAAAGTGGTCTGGGTGAGGTAAGCCACCCGGCTGGGGTCGGCTACGGTCAGCGAGGCCACTTCGTCCGGCGAGCCCACCACCTGGGTCACGACCGGCGCCTCGCCCAGCGTCCCGATGACCTCATCATGGTCGCGGTGACCGATCAGAATCAGCGAATACCCCTCTTTGGCGAACTTTACCGCTTCCACGTGAACTTTGGTGACCAGGGGACAGGTCGCGTCAATCACGCGCAATCCGCGTTGCTCGCTGGCCTCGCGCACTTCGGGAGAAACTCCGTGGGCGCTGTAGATCACCCGTTCCCCATTTGGGACTTCTTCCACGCTATCCACGAAAATGGCGCCTTTGCTTTGCAATTCCTCAACCACGAAGCGGTTGTGCACGATCTCCTTGCGCACGTAGATGGGCGGCCCAAAGGCTTCGAGGGCGATGCGAACAATATCAATCGCCCGCACCACGCCCGCACAGAAACCGCGGGGCTTGAGCAAAAGCAACGTCTTTTCGTCCGGATATGGGGCCATAATCTGCCTTCTCAGGGTACACGTTCCCTAGGGGTAGTTAGCTATTAGACTATCGGAGAAGTACCCAGTTGGTCAACGTAAGCCGTAGAAAGGCTTAGGATTAGCAGCGATTGGGGAGAATTCCGGGGTGAACGGATCGAGCCCTGTCAGAACCAGACTCGAACCACGCCGTAGCCGTCAAGCAGCGCATCATTACTGACAATCGCCAGACCTTCAATCTGCGCCTGCGCCACCAACATTCGATCAAATGGATCCTTGTGCGCGCCGGGCAGTGAACCGGCGCGAATGCCGTGCTCGGTGCTGATCGAAAGACTCTCGAATCTCTCCCGAGCCATGTACCCCCCGAAGTCTTTAGCCAGATCGGCCGGGACGTCCAATCTGCCTAGTCGCACCTTGGTGGCAATCTCCCAGGCAGAGGCGGCACTAACCAGTACCTGGCTGTTTCTTGATCCGATAAGCTTTTTTGCGGAATGCGGCAACGAAGGATCCCCGCTCAACCACCAGAGCAGTGCATGGGTGTCCAGAAGGAGGCGCATTCCCCGTTACTCCCAAGAATCCAATTCTTCCGGCGGCAGCGGCTCAAAGAATTCGGGACCGATGTGTATCTTTCCCTTCAAAGCGCCAGGCTTCCGGTCGCCCTTGGGGTTTTGGATTGCAACCAGGCGAACTACGGGTTCAGACCCACGCGCAATGACGATCTCCTCACCGCGGCAAGCCTGCTCAATCAGCTTTGAGAGCTGAGTCTTGGCCTTGTGGATGGTGATCGTTTTCACGGTTAGCTAATTAATATTAGCTAACAAGAGCAGACCGGACAAGTGAAGAATTCGGCAACAAAGGGGGCTGCTGGACCTGTCTGGCTATCCAGAAGGGATAACCATTTCTAGGCGTTGGTCTTCAGCATCTGCTCGGCGTGCTTGCGCGAAGTCTCGGTCAGCTTGGCGCCGCTCAGCATGCGAGCGACTTCCTCCGTGCGCTCGTCGCCGGTTATGAGGTGGACGCCGGTCCGGGTGCGTCCGCCGACAGCCTTCTTCTCGATCAGGTAGTGATGGTCGGCGAAGGTAGCGATCTGGGGCAGGTGGGTGACGCACAGGACCTGGTTCGACCGCGACAGGCTCTTCAGCTTCTTGCCTACAGCCTCGGCGGCCCGGCCCCCGATTCCGGTGTCGATTTCGTCGAAGACCAGGGTGCGCTGCGCTCCGGAAATGCGTTTCCTGCCGGATGAAGCCTCAACGCTCGCCTTAAGAGCCAGCATGACGCGCGACAGTTCACCGCCGGAAGCGATGTGTTCCATCTGGCGCAAGGGCTCACCGGGATTGGTGGCGATCATGTACGCCACCTGATCAAAACCTGACGCCGTCCAGTTCCCTTCTTCGTCGGTGCCGCTGACTTCAATCCGGAAAGTGGATTTCATGGCCAGATCGTTGATCTCGGCCTCGACCAGCTTCTCCAGTTTGCTCGCGGCTTCGTAGCGCTTCTTCGAAATGGTGCGGGATGCTGCGAGGTACTCCTCGGCCGCATGCTCCAACTCGCCGCGAAGCTGGCGGAGGACTTCATCTTTGTTCTCCATCTCCGAGAGTTTGCGGCTGACCTCGGCGCCGTGCTTGATTACGTCTTCGAGTGTAGGACCATATTTGCGCTTGAGCCGGTCCATGGCGGCGAGCCGGTCTTCCACCTCCGCCAGGTGTTCGGGAGAGGCCTCGATGCCGCCGGCATAGTCGCGCAGGCTGGCGCCGACGTCTTCCACGCTGATGCGGGCGGTTTCGAGCGTGGCCATGGTCTCCTGGAATCTGGGCTCGTAGCGGGCCAGTTCCTCGATGTGCTTTTGCGCCGCGCGCAATGACGCGGCCGTCGAGGCGTTGCCTTCGTACAGCAGATCGAAGGCATTCATGGCCGCGCTGTGGATTTTCTCGGCATTGGCGAGAACGCGCTTTTCGGTTTCGAGGCGCTCGTCTTCTCCCGGCTGCAGCCTGGCTTCTTCGATTTCACGCGCCTGGAAGGTCCAAAGATCGAGCAAGCGTAAGCGGTCCTGTTCATCGCGCTGCAGTTCTTCGATGCGACTGTTGATGTTCTTCCACTTGGAAAATGCTTCCGCGGTCGCGTCCAGTTGAACATTGGCGAAGGTGTCGAGCAGGCGGAGGCGCGTTGACGCGTCGAAAGAAAGCAAAGACTCGTTCTGGGCGTGAATAGTGGCGAGATAGGGCGCCAGCTGGCGTAACACAGCGACGGTCGCGGGCTGGTTGTTGACGAAAACACGGCCCTTGCCGCCGGCCGCAATCTCGCGGCGCAGGATGACCGATTCGTCTTCCTGGTCTGGGTCGATACCGTTGTTTTCGAGAATTCGTGCGACGGTCTTCTCCGCCCCGCCTTCAACTTCAAAGACGGCGGAAATCGTGGCTTTGTCGGCCCCGGCGCGAATCACGTCCGCGGAGGCTTTGTCGCCGAGAAGAAGCGCCAGGGCATCAATGAGGATGGATTTTCCCGCGCCGGTTTCGCCGGTCAACAGGTTGAGACCGGGCGCGAACTCTACCGCCAGGTTGTCTATGACCGCGTAGTTCTCGAGCCGCAGTTCGATGAGCACCGGCGTCCTGGAACCCAGATTTATGAAGTGAACGAAGTTGAGCGCAGGATAGCATGAGCTCAGGATCAAAGTTGGATAAGTTCCCGTTGACCGCGGGCAGCGGCGCAGTTTGAATATCCACCGGACTTATATGGTGACCGAGACCGTGGGAAACTTGGGCATGGCAAAACGCAATTTGAGAATCGTGACGGAAGGGTCCCCGCTCATCGGCATCTGTAAAGCCTGTAATACTCAATTCAGGCCTTACTCCCCCGTCAAAGAGGCCCGGCAGACCATTCAAAGCCAGTTCGATGCGCATTAGTGCAAGCGCTCGGACGACAGCCAGAGCAGTTGACAAAGAAGGCTGGCGACGTCTGGACATGGACGGCCATTGACGCCAAAGAGCCCATTTCGAATGAGCCAGACCCCGTTGAACGCTATCTGCCGCTGGCTCCAAGGTTGGACTTGGCCGTGGCGGGCGGCCTTGAATTTCATCATAAAATGTCATAATATGACGGCATGCCCATGACTTCTCTGAACATCTCACTCCCCGAGGCCCTTAAGGAGTACATAGAAGGACAGGTAGCGTCTGGCGATTGGAGTACACCCAGCGAATATGTCCGAGAGTTGATTCGTCAGGACAAGGAGCGACGCCTGGGCAACCTCGAAGGCGACCTGGTTGCCGCCGCCAAGGGCCCAAAGATTGAAGTCTCCATATCCGAAATCCGGAAGAAGGGCTTGGTCAATGCGCTACGTGAGCGGACCCGGCAGCGGTGAAACGACCTCGGCTTGTCCTAAGTGATTCGGCTGTTGCCGACATCCTGGAGCAGGCCGACTGGTATCGTGCGCAGTCTGGCGTTGTCTTGGAGGAACGATGGGAAAAGGCTGTCACGACTACATTGCTGCGGATTGTCAATAATGCCAGCGCAGGAGCGCCCTGCAGTTTTTACCGCGAAGAACTTCGTCATGTGAGAAGGACGGCGATTTCTGGATTCTCCAAGCACCTGCTCTTCTACAAATTTGACGGAACGGAACTATTCGTTCTTCGGGTGATCCATGGCGCGCGGGATCTGGAAAGCTTCCTGTGACCGCCAGCCCTTGGACCGATTTCGCATATCTTCCATGTTGAATTGGATGCCACGCCTGGGAAGGGCACAGCTTTTCAGCCGTGCCCTCAGTGCCGTCTGACCTAGCTGGCCTTCCGCCGATCGCGCTCCCGTTCCGAGGCGGTTTCGGACGCGGGCGAACTCTTGCAGGTGGGGCAGACCGAGATGATTTCCTCACGCCGCTGCCGCAGGCGATCTTCAAATGTGTTCCAGCGCCGGCTGGGACCGCTGGGGTCAACGCCCATTGAAGCTTCCGTCCGCATGGGGGTGACGTCCGACACGGTTTCTTCTTCACTACTCGTAGGCAGGGTGCCCGATCCGGCGTCAATCTGCTGCTGCGTGGTGGGAGTGATGTTGCGGTCCGTGGCCACGCGGTGCATGATCGGTTTGGCTTCCCACTGGGAGCGGTAACGGCCGTTATAGTCGGCCCATTTCTCTTCGGACTCAAGATCAGATTCGTTATAGGGCGGGAGGCTCTCGATCTGGTCCTGGGTCAGGTCAACCCGGTAGTCGCCTTCATGGTCCACCGAGGGTCGAAGGGCTTCCGGAGGCACGATGAACTTGTTGCTGGACAACCAGCCTCCGGTATCAACCACAACGTAATAGATGTGACCCGTCGAGTGGTCGAAAACGATATCGTCGATCTTGCCCAACTTCTCATCGCCGAATCCATAAACCTTCGAGCCCCGGACATCCGTGGCCTCATCAGCATCAGTGAAACGATAATCGCGGAGCGTACCGTAATGCGGCATGATTTTCCTCCTGGAATATTAAGTATGTCTAACCATCGCGTTATCTAAGATGCCGGGTGGACGAACCGCGTTTTTTTGCACAGGGGACGGGGTGATAGATCGTGTTCACCTGCGAATTAGGCCACCCCCATGGTCTATAATCGAGGGCAGGAATCCTCCTAAAAACAATGAATCTGTATCCCTTGCTGGCAGCAGCGGTCGGCGGCGAAATTATTGACTTGGTGGGTCAAACCGGCCCCGTCGCCAAGGTAGTCTTACTTATTCTTCTGATCTTCAGCCTGGTTTCCTGGGCGATTATTCTTTCCAAGTGGAGCGTGTTGCGGCGGGCGCGGGTGCAGAGCGGCCGTTTTGTGCGCGCCTTCCGCAAGGCCCAGCGCTTGCAGGACGTGGGCGCGGTGGCAGAACAGTTCCGTCCCAGCCCGCTGGTGGGAGTGTTTGAGGGCGGTTTTGAGGAGTACCGCCGTCAGGGCGCGGTGGCCAATGGCATGGTCAGAAGCCCGCTGGCCATACAGCGCGCCATGCAGATCGCGAACTCGGAAGAACTGACCCGCTTTGAGCGCAACCTGCCGTGGCTGGCGATTACCGGGGCGGTCACGCCTTTTGTCGGGCTGTTCGGGACGGTGTGGGGCATCATTGACGCCTTCCACGGCCTGGGCACGGCGGGCGCCGCCACCTTGCGCGCCGTGGCGCCGGGAATTTCGGAAGCTCTGATCACGACCGCTGCCGGATTGGTGGCTGCCATTCCGGCGGTGATTGCATACAACCTGATTGGCGGATCGATTCGCGAACTGGCTGCCCGGGGCGATGACTTTGCCATGGAAGTGCTGAACGCAGTCGAGCGCCAGCAGCCGCAGCCCGCCTACCGCACAGCGGAAGCTCCGGGGGTGCAGCGGTAATGGCCTTTACGGCTTCGAACGGACGAACCCAAACCTCCCTCTCCGACATCAACATTACCCCGCTGGTGGACGTGGTACTGGTCCTGCTGATCATCTTTATGGTCACCGCGCCGGTGCTGCAATCCGGCATCGAAGTAAGTGTGCCCAAAACGCGGACGGTAAAAGAGATCACCGAAGAGCGGCTGGTGATCAGCATCAACAAGCAGCAGCGGGTGTTTCTGGGCAACGACGCCATCAATATCAATGAAATCGGCGCCCGGCTTAAGCAGAAAATTCGCGACCCTCAGCACCAGTCCATCTTCGTCCGCGCCGATGAAGATGTGCCCTTCGGCGCCTTCGCGACCGTAATGGATGCGGTCAAATCATCCGGCATCACCAACGTGAGCATCGTCACTCAACCCCTGGACGCGCATGGCAGCAAACGCTGAGATTTTTTTCGAACACGACCGCTGGGGCCGCAACCTCAGCTGGTCGCTTGGGCTGCATATCGCGATTGCGGGCGCCATTGTGCTCTATGCCGTGGTCGCGCCCAGCAGCAGTGGCGAAGGCTGGGGCGCGGGCGGCGGCGGCGATGCCATGGGCGTGAGCCTGGTGAGCAACGTCCCTCTGCCGGCCAATCCGGTAAAAACCGAAAATGTTCTGGCCAACGATTCCAAGGGATTGACCCAGTCGCAACCCAAGCCGGTGGAGAAAGAACCGGACGCGATTCCCATCCCGGACAAGGCCACCAAGGTCAAGCCCATACCGAAGACCAGCGCGACTCACCAGAAGCCCCAGCCGGAACCGGTGGTCGAAGCCGATAACCAGGTTCCCTTCGGACAAGGCGGCCCGGTCAGCGGGCCGTATGGCAACTTCAACGCCAACGGGGCCAAGGGCGGCTTCGGCTTTACCGGTGGAGGCGGCGATTTCGGCTCGCGCTACGCCTGGTACGTGCGCGTGGTGCAGCAAAAGGTTTCGGAGAACTGGTTGAAATACGAAGTGGACCCCAGCATCACGACGGCGCAACGCGTGTACATCACCTTTGACGTGATGCGCGACGGTCACCCCGCGAACGTTCAGGTGGAGCAATCGAGCGGTGTCCCATCGCTTGACCAGTCGGCCACGCGGGCCATCCAGCGCATTGACACTTTTGGTCCCTTGCCCTCGGATTATGCGGCGAATAAGGTGTCAGTAGAGTTCTGGTTCGATTACAAAAGATAGCAAGGTGTTTTGGGACTTCACTTTTGCCGGGTTTAAAGTAGCGTCGCCGTCCCGGCGGCTGTCCGGTGGGCATCTCGCCCGCCGCGCCGAGGGCGGGACGCCCTCGGGACAGCTGGCAAGATGCCGGCGCTACTTGTCTGGCGTGTCATGGTTAGGAAATTCTTATCAATGAAGCGATATTTCTTACTACTGTTACCGCTATTTCTGTTGACCTCGAGTTTTGCGCAGGACTGGATTAAAACCGGCACGGGTCTGGGCGTTGAAAAAGTCCGCCTGGCAGTGCCCGATTTCAATGCTTCCACACAGGATGCCAAGAATGCCGACCTGCTCAAGGCCTTCAACGAGACGTTGTGGAATGATCTCGACAATGCCGGCATCTTCGACATGGTCTCGAAGAGCTTCTATCCCCTGGGTCAAGTGGGCACGCCCGCGGATGTGAAGTTCGAGGGTTGGAGTGCGCCGCCGCCGAATGCAGCCATGCTGGCCTTTGGCAACCTGGGCGTGTCCGGCAACGGGATGACGGTGCAGGGCTGGCTCTACGACGTGAAGAATGTGACCTCACCGCAAGTGCTGGGCAAGCAGTATCAGGATGCCGCCACCAGCGACGCCGCACGCACCACCGCGCACAAGTTCGCCGATGAAATTATCTTCCGCCTGGGCGGGGGAATTCCCGGGATTGCGGAAAGCAAGATTTATTTTGTGAGCAGCCGCAGCGGGCACAAGGAAATATGGGCCATGGACTACGACGGCGCCAATCAGCATGCCGTCACTCACCTGGGCTCGATTTCACTGTCGCCGCGGGTCTCGCCCGATGGCTCGCGCATCGCTTTCAGTTCGATGACCAAGGCGGGTTGGGAAATTCTGATGTATTCGCTCGATCTGAACCGGCTGGTTTCATTTCCGCGGTTCGGGGGCACCAATCTTTCGCCGGCATGGTCGCCGGATGGAACCAGGATCGCTTTCTCCTCCTCGCGCAGTGGAGATCCGGAAATCTATTCCGTGGACTCCTCCGGCGCCGGCCTGAAACGCATTACATCCTTCAAAGGCCCGGATGTGTCGCCGGCCTGGAATCGCAAGACCGGCGCTCAAATCGCCTGGGTAAGCGGGCGCACGGGACTGCCGCAGGTTTACACCATGGAGTCCGACGGCACCAACGTGCAGCGGCTCACCGACCAGGGCTACGCGGTCTCTCCGTCGTGGTCGCCGAATGGACAATTTCTGGTGGTTTCGTGGATGCGCAAATACGGCCCGGGAGCGCCGGGGGCGCAGGACATCTACATCATGGACATTGCCAGCAAGCAGTGGGTGCAACTGACCCACGATGGCGGGCGCAATGATTTCCCCTACTGGTCGCCGGACGGAAGGCACATCATCTTCCAGTCCAGCCGTGCCGGCAGCCTCCAGATATGGACCATGCTGGCCGATGGCACCAATCAGAAACAGCTGACGTTTGCAGGCGCCAATAGTCAACCCAACTGGAGTTGGAAATGATTTCGGGAATGATCTTCTGGAATGAAGTGATGGAATCATATTTGCCGTTATGGCAGTTAATTCCCGGACAAGGTGCAGTACGCGTTCCCCTTTCCGGACCTGAGCCGGGCGCACTCACTGCGCACCATGAGTACGGAGGAGCAGAGTGAACCAACGAAGACTGAGATGGATGATGTTAGCGTTCGTCCTGATGACGATCATGACGCTGGGTGCCTGCAAGAAGAAAGTGGCGCCCCCGCCACCGCCGCCACCCCCACCGCCGGCCGCGCCGACGGCTTCGCTTACAGCCAACCCCAACACGGTCGATAAGGGCGGATCCACGACATTGACCTGGCAGACCAGCAACGCGACCGACGTCAGCATTGATGGAGTGGGGGCAGTCCAAGCCAACGGCTCGCAGAGCGTGACCCCGGCCGACTCCACCACTTACACCTTGACCGCCAAGGGAGCGGGCGGAACGCAGACCGCCACGGCGCGCGTCACTGTGACTTCGCCGCCGCCCCCGCCGCCTCAGCCGTCGGCTACCGAGGAAGAACTGTTCTCACAGACTGTGAAGGACATCTACTTCGACTACGACAAGAGCGATATCAACGCAGACCAGCAATCGGCCATGCAGGGCGATATCGAGTTCCTCAAGCAGCATCCCAACATCAGCTTCACGGTGGAAGGACACTGCGACGAACGGGGATCGACGGAATATAACCTGGCCCTGGGCGACAGCCGCGCTAACTCCGTGCGCAATGCCCTGGTACAGGGAGGCGTCGCCGCCGACCACGTCAAGACCATCAGCTACGGTAAAGAAAAGCCGTTCTGCACTGAATCGAACGAGCAATGCTGGCAGCAGAACCGGCGTGGTCATTTCGTGTACGGGAAGTAAGGTTTTGTAGCGCCGGCGTCCCGCCGGCTGTGGCGAGGGCGTCTCGCCCTCGCCCGCAGGGAGGTACTGACGTCGCCTCCCTGCCCAGCGACAAGCCGGCGCTACATTACTGCTTCGTCCTCTGGCCTGGACGCAATACACACTCTTCGCATCGTAGGTATTGGACTATGAAAACCCAACGATATCCCGTCTTACTGGCTCTGGTTGCCCTGCTCTCTACCGCCATCACGCCGGCTTGGGGCGTTAACAAAGACATGGTGCAACTGCAGACTCAGGTGCAGGACCTGCAGGACAGAATTGCGCACATGCAACAGTCTTTTGACGAGCGCATGGGGGTGCTGCAGCACCTGGTCGAACAGAGTACGGACCGCGCCAACAAGGTCGCGACCTCGGTTACCGACCTGCAGACCACTCTGCAGAAGCAGCAGAGCGACAGCGGTTCTCATGCCGACCAGCTTTCGGGCCAGATCCAGTCTTTGAACGATACTCTGGATGAACTTAAAGCCCGGCTGGGCAAGGTGAGCAAACAGCTCGAGGACATGCAGGCAGCCCAGCAAAGCATGGCGGTCCAGCAGACTCAGCAACAGCAGCAGGCGGCAGCCGCTCCACCCCCCGACGTTCTCTATAACAATGCTCTGCGCGACTATCAAGCGGGAAAGAACGATCTGGCGGCACAGGAATTCGGGGACTACGTGAAGTTCTATCCCAACACGGACCTGGCCGGGAATTCGAGTTTCTACCTGGCCGACATCCAGTTCAAACAGGGTAACTACGCAGCTGCGGTGAAGAGTTACGACCAGGTACTGCAGAGTTTTCCGGATGGCAACAAGGCAGCGGCGGCCGAGCTGAAAAAAGGGCTGGCGCTAGTCGAACTGGGACAGCAGGAAGCTGGGATTGCGTCCCTTCGCCATGTGATGCAGCGCTATCCCAAATCGAACGAGGCCCTGCAGGCCCGGGACCGGCTGCGCAAGCTGGGGGTGGCTACCACAGGCGCCACCAGGAAACCACAGTAATATCCTGAACGGCTACGCCTTGCCATGACGGCGGTGGTGGTGATGCTGCCGTTGATGGTGTTGACGATGGCGTGCGGCGTGCTCCTTGGCTTGGCGCCTGTGAGCGGCCACGCTGGCGTGCGCCTGCTGCCCTGTCGCTGTTTGTCCCCAACCGGCCAAGGTCAACAGCAGGATTGCTGAAAGGGTCAATAGCAGGGGCTTCATTCCATCCTCCTCATTTATTTCCTCAAATCTACAGGGTTAACCCTTCCCACCGCCAAAAGTTTCGCGATACTCTGATCGAACCGGGCCGCGTGCAACTCCTGGCCTGGTGAGGACACTCCATGACTGAACCGAGAAACGATCTTGACGCCGCTCTGGCCGACGACCAGGACCGGGGCAAAGGCGCCGTGGAACAGGATCGACCGCAGGAGCCGGGCAACACCTCCATGTCGGGCCAGCAGGGGCACCGCGACCAGGATCCCATGCTGAAATCTTCCGATACCGATTTTCCCGAGCCCGGCGGCAGTCCTGAACACTCCGGTGAACCTACGGAGCCGAAGAAGCGCGGCGCGGCCTAGGGGCTACGCTGCTTTTGTCGTCGCGAGCGTTTTGATAGCGCCGCCGTCACGGCGGCTGTCGTGGGGGCGCCCGCACGCACGCCGAGGGCAGGATGCCCTCGGGACAGCCGGCGAGACGCCGGCGCTACCTTTACTTACTCGCCCTTTTCTTTTTCTTTGTCTTTGTGCCGGAGGCCTAGGGGCCGCTCGGTTTCTGTCATCATGAGCGCGGATCGGATTTTCAGTAGCGCCGCCGCCCCGGCGGCTGTCGTGGGGGCGTCCCGCCTGCACGCCGAGGGCAGGATGCCCTCGGGACAGCCGGCGGGACGCCGGCGCTAC
>Ga0207678_10002034_pt1 | contig 18333 bp, 20 predicted proteins | sample KBSC63metaG_FD_184319 | JGI IMG/M metagenome (GOLD analysis project Ga0207678, IMG submission 184319) | Corn rhizosphere microbial communities from Kellogg Biological Station, Michigan, USA - KBS C6-3 metaG (SPAdes) (version 2) | ecosystem: Host-associated > Plants > Roots > Rhizosphere > Soil ...
CTTGCTCTTGGCTACCGCTTCGGTCCCGGAGCCGACACTTTCGCTGGGAACCGGGACGCTGGAGCCGTAGGAGGTGGTTTTGCCGTATTCGAAGTGGTATCTCGTTTCAGATCCGTTGGGATTGACACTGCCGTGTAAGACGGCTTCATGCGCCGTGATGCCCGTGGCCGATTCGGTCGAAACTTTCGGAAGTCCGCAAGTGGGGAACTTGAATGAACCGATCCGCGTGTGCCAGTGAGCACCGTTGCTTGGTACGTACTCGTTCACATACCAGAAAGTGCATCCGTCGACTGGGTCGACGGTCATCTCCGTGTAGTCTCCCCAGCGATATGACCCGGTTTGGGAGCCCCCGCCTGCGTAGAGGGTAGCCTCCGGTTGAGGCATCGTCCCCAGCGGATCGCTCACCAGGCGGCCCGTGTAGCGAATCGATGGATGCAGCGAACTGCTCGACGTGCTGTATCCGAGCGCCATGTCGCCCTTTTGATCCATGGCGATGGAGCCCGTCCATCGGTAGGCGCTGTCGGGTGCGTAGGTTCCTTCCTGGTAGACGGTCAAGGAACCGCCGCTTGGCCTGAGCTCATACCAACGCATGCCCACCGAGCTGCCCGCGCTGATCGCATGAGTAACGACCATCGCCTCGTGGTCGCCGAAATTGCGATAGGCGAGTCGATACATCAGTCGGTTGAGTGTCGACAGCTTTTGAGCGGTTTCCGCCTGCGGGATAGAGACCGCAGCTGGCGCGGAGAACGGTTGGACTGGAAGGTTGTTCGGGCCCGTCAGAGTGCTGTTTGCGGGTTTGTTCCAGTCGACGTGGAACTTCCAATACGCCAAGGCATTCGCTTCCGTGCCGGAGAGCGCCACGAACCACTCCGGCTCGCCGACAGGTGGTGGCGTCGAGCCATCGAGGGTCGCTGGCAATAGGGTGGATGCGCCGCTGAAGTCGCGGAAGCATTGTTTGGTCGCGGGAGCCCCCGTCAGCATCGCACTTCGGTCGAATGCGCAGACCTCCGGTCCGGCCGTTTCGGTTTCCGTGGCTAACAGATTCGATGAGGCGTAGTACGCGTCCGGCCAGACGCCCATCTTCGTATAGTCGGGAAAGCTGCTGTAGTTGAAGCTATAGCGGTGCCAGCTTCCGGTTGCGTCACTGGAGGCCGAGACTGCCACGCAAACGGTATTCGGTTCGGCAGTCGTCTGCGCGAACTGCTGGACGACCCATCGGTTGGCCAAGGAATCGAACAGAACCGTTCCGTCGCCCGAGTTGATCGTCGGGCTTTCGCAGGCTCCACCGAAGCCCTGCCAGAGCGTCTTGGTCGGGATCGGTTTTTCGAGAAGGGCGCTTCCCCCCTTGGTATAGACGTCCATACTTCGATTGACGATCTCGACGTACTGGTCCAACCCTGCTGCGCCGGACGGATCAGGAGGTATCGCACCTTCGCTGATGCCCTCGAAGTTCGCGATCGTCGAGGGCATCGACGGAGACGAGGGCTGCGCACCGCTCGTGTCCTTTGCAACGGTCGACGAATTGGCGGAAGGCAGGGGGGGCACAGCGAGGAGGGGCATTTCAGTCGGGCCACCGCTGATCGGACCTGGCTGCAGCGTGCGCAACGGCGGAGAGGTGTCGTAGCGGGTCGCTGGTTCGGAGAATCCGGAGCGGGCGACCGTGCCGGTGCCGCCAGCGGCGGATGCGCTCGCTGACCAGGCGAGGAGCATGAGCACGGCGACGACGGGCGCCGCCGCCACGACCGCGGCGCTAGAGATGTTGTGGCTTCCCTCAGACAATTTCACTCTCCTTGGCATCTGAAAGCTGCAAATCAGAGGCACCGACCCACCCTGGGGGCGGCCCAAAGGCCGCCCCCAGGGCTGGATGCCACTAGCCGACGACGATCAGTCGGCTTCCCTTCCGGCCCTCGATGTGGAGGCGGTATCGACCGCTGTCCAGTCGGCCGAGGCTGAGGCGGCCGTGGCTCCCGGTTCCGTGCCGGACGGTGCGCCCGGCACGAGTCAGCCGCCAGCGCAGCGACGACCCCGAGGCCTTGGACCCCTTGTACTTCACGGTGCACGTGACCTTCGTGCCGTGCTTCTTCTGCTGGACCTTGCAGGTCACCTTGGCGTTCTTGCCGGCCGGGCCCGGGGGACCGGTTGCGCCCGCCGCACCAGTAGCGCCAGTGTCGCCTTTGGCGCCCACCTGGCCCTGAGGCCCAGCCGGGCCCTGCGGGCCGGTCGGCCCTGGGAAGCCGGGGTTACCGACCGGACCAGGTTCTCCCAGTTCCCCCTTTTCGCCGCTGCCGAGGAAGACGGCGTAGACTTCCTGGGCTTCGGTGAGGCTCACCTGGCAGGTGCCCGCGCCGGTGTGCCGGCAGCCGATCCAGCCGGCGAAGGTGTAGCCGGGGGCCGGTGTCGCCTTGAGGTCGACGGGGCCTTCGGCCAGTTCTTCGGTGCATTCTTCGGCCGGGCTCGAGCAGGTGAGGCCGGTCGGGGAGGTGCTTTCCGCCGTGCCCTGGCCGGTGAGGACCACGGTCAGCGGGAATTCGGTCGGGGGCGGAATCAGGTTGAACTCGGCGTTGACGGTCTTGGCGGCGCTCATCGTGAGCGTGCAGGTGGCGCCGGAGCATTCGCCGCCGTTTTCGTTGTTGAATTCGACGAATTCGGAGCCGCCGGCTTCGACCCCGAAAACGGCGACTTCGTCACCTTCGGGGAATTCGACCCCGCCGGCGCACGGCGCCTTGGCGCCCGCCGCGGTGAGGTCTTCGCATTCGAAGCTGCCCGCGCCGGTGCCCGAGGTGGTGAGGGTGAGGGCGAATTCGGTGACGGGAGGTTCAAGGACGAATTCGACGGTGACTTCGAATTCGTTTTCTTCAAGTACCGCGCTGGCAAGCGTGCATGAGTGGTTAGGCGGGCAATTCGAGTAGCCAGCTTTCTGGACCGTCCAACCGACGAGCGCCGAGCCAGGGGCCGGGTGGGCGAACAAAACCTCACCGAATAGTTCTTCGCCTTCTTCGACTTCTTCCGGTTCGTTTTCGCAGACGCCGCTTTGGCTGGCGCCGTTGTAGACGCATGCCATGGCAGGGCTACCCGAGAGGGATTCCGGGGGAGCTGACGGTCCAAGGCTGGTGACTTCGCCGCTGCCGCTTCCCGTGATGTTGAGTTTGACGTTGCCTTCGTAAACGTTGGCGAACGCCTGCGTAGCCAACACCAGCATCATGGCGACGAATGCGCCCAGCCCCACGGCCAAGCCAACCGTCATCCTTTTGCGATCGCTGCGTCTGGACATCAGTGCGTTATCTCCTTTGCCACTCGCCAGACAGCGCGCCGGGCGAATCGTTTGTTCAACTTGCGGGACGTGGGCGGATACGATCGGGCGATTTGCTCAAACACACTTGTCGCACAGAGCTTCAAGGCGATGCGGGTATGGACTGAGCCACGCCCCCAGAATCGAACCTGCCTAATCCAGCTCAAAAGAATCTCCCTGGCACCTTGCACCCCGCACGCCAGACTTCCCGAGTCTGACGCTTCCGTGTAAGTCGCCGAACGGTCGAATGATCGCGATTCGTTCAGCAGGCGCCACCATACGCGCGCGCGCCAACCCTGTCAAGCACGTGTCCATTTGAAGGAACTCGTTCAGTACGACTCGGGCCGGTGGGTGGCTCCCATATTGGCGAAGCGCCTCCCTGGCTATGTTTGTGGCTGCCAGGGATATGGAGGCCTGGTGCCGGGCCTCTATGGCAAGGAGCCGGCCTTCCGGCCGGCTCCTTGCTTCACCGCTACGGCATGGCCACCATTTGGATGTCCAGCCTCAGCAGTCCGCTTTCGCCTATCCGACTATGTGACGCTCAGCGGGGTGTAGGCCTGGGTGCTGTTGGCCCGCGCAGACAATGTGAGCGAGCCTTCGACTCCGGCGACAGCGCCCTTCACAGTCAGGGTGCCCTGCCCTGTCGTCCCCGTGTGGGTGAATTCGACGTTGGAGCCTTTCGGCGTCCCGGTGACGTTGCCGTTGACCGTGTAGGGGTTCTGTTCTTTCAGGACCGTCGGGCATTCCGCCCCGGTCAGGTTGAATTCGACGAACTTCGTGCCACTTGCCGGCGTGAATTTGAGGCCCGCGCCAGCTCCCAGGGTCGACGCTTTCAGCTGGGTGGTGGTGATCATCCCGGCGCCACCGGGAAGACCTTCGACACCGCAGCTATGGTTGGCCGACACTCCTGTGTATGTAATGGCGCCTTCTCCCTTGGCGACCATTTCCCCGCCTTCTTCGACGTTTTCGACCCATGGCGCACTGCCGGGGGCCGGCTCGGCCGAGGTGGCGGTCAGGGTCACGGCGGTACCGGCGATCGTCGCTTTGAGTTTCGTTTCGCCGCCGGTCCCGGTCAGTTCTGTCCTGGTGTTGGCCGGGATCGCTACATGGCCGGAGGTTCCCGAGCTGCCGGGAACGCAGTCGACGTTCAGGGTCCCCTGGCCCGGAACGCATGTGTAGGCTGTTGTGGCTGCGCTTGCGCCCTGCGCCGCGACGGCGCTGATGAGGAGCGCACACATCGCGCAGAGGCCGATAATCGCTCTACGTGAAGTCATTCGGTTTCTCTCCTTGGTTTCGTTGTTTCGTTGCGGACGGCGTCCGCGCTGAGGACGTTCCCACGGAGAATGCTGAGCAGTCAACTTTTTGAATTCGATGTTTTCTATCTCGGTTTGCCGGTCTCGAGATCAGGTAGGCGAGCAGGGGAGCGACCCGGGGTAGACGATGTGCCTGGCCCGCCGTGATCTCCTCCTGGAGGATCCGCCACCCAGCAGCGACAGAGGCTTCGACCGCGAGATCGATCGGACTCAACGCTGCTGGGGAGACGCGTGCCAGCCCGCTGGCGGCATCGCTTACGAGCATTTCTCGGCGCAGGAGACCCGCCCGACCCGGTACCAAAATCTGTGCCAGAACCAACTTCGCCTGCGTCTGGTTGCGCGCCGCCAGAACGCAGAGCGCGAAGATCGTCCGATCGAGGCGACGTTGGCTACCGCCAGTGGCAGCGCTCCAGGCATAGGCGCGCTGGGCCCCGGTGCGTGCAAGGGAGTCGATCGCCGCGAGCAAGCACTCGTTCGCGTCGCCAAAGCGCACATCGAAATCGTGACGGGACACTCCCGCCTCGCGCCGAATATTCGAAACAGTGAGAGCACCGGGGCCATCCCGCGCCGCCAGCCGGAGCGCGGCTGAAAGGGTGCGCTCGGATTCACCGTGGCCTCCCAAGGCGCTCGCAGCGGACGGCAACAGGCACGGCTCGCGTCGCCTGGCGTCTGCGGACCGCCGCTCAGGTATGGCGCAGAGGTGAAGGGCCTCATTCCCGTAGACATCGAAAACCCAATCGCGGAGAGGGCCGATCAGACGGGGCAGCTCTCCGGTGCGACCTGTGAGCGATGTCGTCGTAGCGATCCGAACGAGGCCAGCGGCGATTCCGATGACCAGACGACGTGGAGGCACGGATGCCATGGGTGCTGCAACGAGCAGATGGGCCAACAGCCGCTCGAGGTCGGCTGTCAGTTCTGTGGCCTGCCTCCGGCCTGGTAGACCTGCGCCAAGAACCTCAACCAGCAGTACCCGGGTCGCCCAGGGTTGTGTCGCAAAATCATCTAGGAGCGACTGTAAGGACGCGCTCACTCGCCCTTTCCAGGTCGCGTCATCGGGCTTACGAAGCGTCGCCCTCGAGAGAATTCGGCGGCCGATGGCGTCGACCGTCGAAGCCAGGCACTGCTCTCGGTCGGCGAAGTGCATGTAGAAAGTGCGACTCGAGACGCCCGCCATCCCGGTGAGCGCGCGGACGGTGACGCGGTTGAAGCCCTTCTCGGCCGTCAACTCGACCATCGCGCGGTGAATGCGGTCCCGCTGGCTTGCGTGAACCTGCTCCGCCGACTTGCCCGGACCGGGCTTCAGCCGCTCGTAGCGGGGCGAGAGTCTTCTTTGGAACTCGGCGTTCGAGCTCCCCAGCCGCTCGATAGTCGCTTTGGGCTCATCGGCTTCGACTCGAAGCCATCCATCTTGCCTCCCCGACATGCATCAAGCGCCTACGCGGCGGCAGGCGCACGTCCGACCCGGAACAGCTCCGCCGACGGGATGCCGATCACCTCTCCCTCGAAGCGCTTCTCGGTTCCGTAGACGACCCAGGTGGTGTCGATTTCGCCGATCTCCTCGACGAGGCGGAGCTCGTCGGGATGGGCAAGTAGATGCTCGAGGTGGGTCAGGCCCGCCTCGTAGCGGCCTTCGAGCAGCTCGGCGGCGACGATCGGCTTCGACTGGACATCGATCACCTCGTCCCATCGGGAGAGGTCGACGTAGCCAGCGGTTGCAGGGACGAGGCCGAGCGTCCTGGGTCGCTCGACCTCGCGACGGCTCAAAACCGCCAAGGCCTTGGTCGGGTAGATGAACGTGTCGACGACGAACACCTCGCCCCAGTACCGCTCGGTGACCTCATGCACCTTCGGGTGGGCGCTGCACTGGATCAGGAACGCATTGTCCCTCCCCCGGATCATGTCCAAGCCGTCGAAGAAATCGCCGATGAATTCGATGTCGAAGTCCTCGACCCCCTGGAACGTCATGTAGGCGCGCACCGCCCGCTCGTGGCAGGTGCCGGTGGGACCCAGCGTCACCAGGGTGACCTTCTTCCGCCGCCTGTTTCCAACCGACACCATCGTCTAATCAAGGCTACTTAGATCAGTCGGTTAAGTCAATTCGGAGGGCCTATTCCACACAATCAAACTTCACTGTATACTCGTTCAATGTCAACGCGCCTAAGGGTCGCGAGAGTGGGGTTGCTCGCGGCATCCGTCTGTCTCGGTCTGATCATCGCCGGTTGCGGCGGCGGGTCTTCATCATCGGTGACCAGCGAAGAAGCCAGCGCGGTGTTCATCAAGAAGGGCCACATCAACGCGATCCCGAAGTTCGGCAAGGAAGCGTCGGACAGTGAACGCCAAGAAGTAAGCGTCATCGTCTCCATGAATCTCAAGGCACGCGCCGCGGGCGATTTTGCGACCCAGTGCAAAACGTTGGGCGCGAAAGGGATGGCCGAAATCCCGGGGGCCAAGGACCAGCAGACCTGTGCTGATGCCCTGAAAAGGCTGGCGGAACCGCTCTCCGGATCAAAGGAAATCCGCAAAGACACCCTTGATGGATCCATCGTCGCCCTCCGCGTCAAGGGCGACAAAGGATGGGCTCTCTACCACGGCAACGACGGCAAGGACTACGCCCTGCCGCTGGAAAAGGAAGCCGGTAGGTGGAGGGTCGGATCGCTCGTCACGACCGAACTCTGACCCGGCCTAGGTTCGCCCGAAGCCACAGCCTCTCGCGATCAGGGCGCCCTGATGATGGAAGCCCGAGGGTGGCGATGTGGTCCGCGAGCCCGACCATTGGATGCCTTAGTAGTCGTATTCCCCTTCGGACGGAGCTTCGGTCATCCCGCTGTTGTCGTCGCCTGGCTCTTCGCCCTTGCCGCCGTGATCGTCGCCGGGCTCGTTGCCGCCGCCGTGGTCGTCGCCTTTGCCTTGATGGCGGTGGTGGCCGTGGTGGTGGTGCTTGCCGTGGTGGCCGTTGCCTTGGTGCTCTTGGTGGTGGTTCGGCGGGTCGTCGGCGCCGTTTGCGGCCAAGGCCGCGCCGGTGCCGCCGAGCGCCAGGGCAAGGGCTGCGGCGGTGGCCGCTGCGGTTCGCTTGAGCATTGTCTTTCTCCTCTGTCGGACGAGTGGGCTGCGGACGGTTGCTGATCCATACGAGTTCAGCCCCGGAAGGGTTCAGAGGCACGGCTTAGGATCTGGCTCATGGGACCTCAGGAGAAGCAGCCGACCAACTGGCGCGCCTGGATCGTCGGGATCTTGATCGTGCTGGTGGTGGTCGTGTGCCTGCAGAACTCGCAGAAGGTCAGCGTCGAAGTGCTGTTCGCCAGCTTCGACGCGCCGTTGATCATCGTGCTGGCCGTCTTCACCTTGATCGGGATGCTGATCGGCTACATCGGGCCGGTCTGGCGGCGGCACCGCCGCGAAGACAAGCGCGCGGGCCAGGAGATCGAGAAGCGCTAGCGCCGGCGGGTGTCGGCGAGGCGGTCGCGGAGCGCCATCAGGGCGATCAGCGTCGAGGCGTCGCGGATTCGCGGCAGCGCCTCATCGAGCTCGCCGACGGGCAGGCGGACGATGTCGATCGCCTCGTCGGCATCGCGCTCGCCGCTCGCCGGGGAGAGGCCGGTGGCGATGAAGATTGTGACGAGCTCGGAGATGTAGCCGGGGCTCGGGTAGATCTTGGTCAGCTCGGTCCACTCGGCGGCGGCCAGCTCCGCCTCCTCGGCGAGCTCGCGGCGCGCGCACTCGAGCTCGGTCTCCCGGTCGCGGTCGAGCGTGCCCGCGGGGATCTCGAGCAGCGCGTCCTCCTCGACCGCCTCGCGCGGCTGGGCGACGAGGTAGACGAACTCGTCGTCGTGGGCGAGGATCGCGACCGAACCGGGGTGGTCGATCACCTGGCGCTCGACCTCGGTGCCGTCGACGCGCCGATAGCGGCGGATCTCGACGTCGACGCCGTAGCCCTCGTAGGCGAGCCTGGTGTCCAGCAGCTCCATGCCGCGCAGGCTACCGCCGAAGGAGCGAGGGGTGGTCCGGTTAAGGGGGACCACGAGCAATCCGCCGAGCCTCAGCTGTCGAGGCCCGGAATCGGGTCGATGGGCAGCTCGCCGTGAACCCGCTCCAGATTTTCCAGGTCGAGGCGGTCCTGGCCCCTTCCCGCCAGGCGCTTGAAGCCGACCAGGCTCCGGAGCGAGGCGAAAGGTGCCAACTCATCGCCGGCCTTGATCTCGACGGCGTCCTCAGCGACGGTCTCGTAGTCGAGAGGCGGCAGGCCGCCGCGCATGATGTCGATGACGCCACGGCGACTGTTGACGCGGAGGTGATGCGACCCGGCGATATCCGCAGGACCAAGCACGAGTCCATCATTGAGGCGCGTCGCTTCTATACGGTCGAGGAAACGGAGAATTGCTGCATCGGCATCGGATCCGTCAGGGACAAGCAAGTCGCTGTCCTTCGTCGCCCGCAGGTAGCCGTGGGCAATCACGCTGAAGCCGCCGATCACCACGTAAGGGAGGCCAACGGCGTTGGCGTCGGCGACGACGCCGTCGAGGTCAGGACCAGAGAGCTCGTTTGGGAGCATGGCCGGCGTTGACGGACGCGACGATTAGAGAGACCGCCTGCTGCGAGAGCTTCTGTCCGTAGGCGACGCGCTCCGCCATCGACAAGGAGGCGGCAAACTCCGCTTCTTGGCGCTCCTCTTCCTCGTTGATCCGCGCCCACTCGGCCTCGTTACCGGGGGCGAACAATGGCTTGGAAGCGGGGTTGGTCATGACTTGATTCTACGCTCATGCAAAGAGGCAATGAGGAGGTCGAGATGCTGCTGGACGGGAAGGTCGCGGTGGTCTATGGAGCGGGGGCGATCGGGGGCGCGATGGCGCGCGCGTTCGGGGCCGAGGGGGCGCGGGTGTTCGTCGTCGACCGCACCGGTGCGACGGCCGAGGCGCTGGCGGCGGAGATCGTGGGCGCGGCGGCTTCCAGGTGGCGCTGCACGCGGTGGAGGCGATGCGGCGACAGTACGCGAGCGAGCTCGGCGGCGAGGGTGGCCGCCTTCGTCGCCTCCGACAAGGCCCGGACCATGACCGCGGCGACGGTGAACGTCGGCGCGCTGATCGACCAGGGGCGGGCGACGTGACTGGTTGACAAATCCGATCCAGGGGTACATGCACGGCGTCTCGTCAACTGGAACGGAGGAAGGAAATGGCAGCTAGAGACCGCAGCAGAGGTGGAGTCGGCGGGATCTCGCTCGGCGGCATCCTGGTCATCATCGGGATCGTCCTGATGATCATCTGGAGCTTCTGGATCGGGCTGATCGTCCTGCTGATCGGGCTGATCGCCTTCGGCGGCTTCGCCCGCGGGAAGTGGTACTGAGCTAGGGCTTGCCGCACTCGAAGAGCCAGCGGTGGAAGAAGCCGCGCAGGTGCTCGCCGGAGACGCGGTTCGCGAGCGCGATGAACCCTTCGATGTCGCCGTGGCCGTAGCGGTGCTCGGTGGCCCAGGCACGCAGGATGCGAAGCAGGTCCTGGGTGCCGATCTTGTCGCGCAGCGCCTGCAGGGTCATCGCGCCGCGTACGTAGGTGGAGACCGCAAACAGGTTCTTCGCCTGGCCGGGATGGCCTGACGGCGGATCCCAGAAGCCGGTCGCCGAGGCGGGGCGGCGGTAGAGCTCGGCGAAGACCTGCTGGGCGCTGCGGCCGCCGTGCTGCTCGGCGTAGTACCACTGGGTCCAGGTCGCGAGGCCCTCGTTGAGCCAGATATTGGGCCAGCGCTCGAGGCTGACCGAGTCGCCGAACCACTGGTGGGCAGTCTCGTGGACGACCGTGGTGCGGTCGGGCGCGAACGCGTAGATCGGCCGCGTCTGCGTCTCCAGCGCGTATTCGAGCTTGGCGACGTCGACGACCGAGCCCGCCGCGGCGAACGGGTAGGGCCCATATATACGTGACTCCCAGCGGATGATCTCGGGCAGGGAGTCGATCGCCGCCCGCGAGGCCTTCGCCAGCTCCGGGTCGACCAACGTCCAGGTGGGCAGCTTGCCGACGCGCCCTTGGACGAGCTTGCCGTTGCCGATGTCGACGAGCGCGAGGTAGGTCGCCATCGGCTTCGGTTCCGACCACGACCAGCGCACCCGTCCGCCCACCTTCTGCCGCGATACGAGCCTGCCGTTGGAGACCGCCTTGACCCCGGCGGGGACGGCGATCTCGATGTCGAAGCTCGCCTTGTCGCGGGGGGCGTTGTTGCAGGCCAACCAGGCGGCGGTGCCGACCGGCTCGCCGACCGCGACCGCGCCATCCTTGGTCCGGTACCAACCCTCGGTCGAGCCGTCGGGGTCGATCACCTTGCGCGGCACTCCTTGGTAGCGGAGCTCGACCGTGAACGCCTCGCCCTTGGCGATCCGCGTCGCCGGCACGACCTTCACCTTCCCCCGGCCGCGGCTGTACTCCGCCGCTTCGCCGTCGACGCTGACCGAGGTGACCTTCAGCCCGTCGAGGTCGAGCGAGAACTTGCGCAGCCCGGTCGCCGCCCGCGCCTCGACGACGTCGCGCGCGGTGAGCATCCCGCTGCGCGGCTGGTAGCCGAGGTTGACGTCGTAGTGCTGGACGTCGTAGCCGCGGTTGCCGCTGCGCGGGAAGAACGGTTCGCTCGGCTGCTTCGGCGCAGCCGCCGCGGAGGCGGTCGTGCCGACCGCGAGGGCGAGGGCCGCGAACGGCACGACGAGGAGGCGGCTAATCCTCGACATACCGCTGCAGCGCCTCGCGGGTCAGCTGGCTGATCGAGCGCTTTTCCTTCTCGGCTTTGGCCTTGGCAGCGTCGTAGAGGTCGGGCGGGATGCGGATGGTGATTCGCTCCGAGACGCGCTCGCCGTCGAGCGGCGGCCGACCGACCCTGACCGTGGTCCAAGTCGACAGGTCGAACCCTTCCTCACATTCTTTCGACCAGCGCGCTTCGATCTCCGGCGTGACCACGGTCCCGCCCCTCGTCACCCACTCACCATCTTTCAATTGCGGTCGCTTTTTCACTTTTCCCATTTCGCCGCCTCCTCATACCAACCGTGGTACCGCTCTCGTAGCGGCATCGCATGAATGATCACCAGCGAGCCGTCCTCGGGCGCGACCGCGACCACCTCGAGTGGCATCCCCTCGAGGTCGGCACCGAGGAACAGGAAGCGTGGATCGCCGTCCCACTCATCTGGATACTCGTTGTCGCGTCGACAGACGCCCGCGTGCCGGACGATGTGCAACGAACGCTCGCGGGAAATGCGGTGCTTCGTTGCCGAGCGAGCCCAACTGATTCTGTCGCTGTCGATCCACTCATTTCGTCTGACGATATCACGGCGGGTCTCACGGAACCCGAAGACGAGATTGAGCATCCAGTCGGGATCGTCGGCCTCTTCGTAGCGGTCGTCGTCCTTCTGGATCCAGGTCCGTCCACCAAGATCGAGCAAGAGGTAACGACGGGTCCAGTAGTGCTTGTAGAACTGGATCTGCGTCCCATCGGTGAGGCGTGCCTCGCCCATCCACATGAAGTCGTCGATGTCCTCGGAGAGGATTTCGAGCAGCGGATCCCAGATCGGCTCGCGTCGCTCGGTGAACTTTCCCCGCTGCCATTTCCTTCGCTTTTTCGCCATGCGCCCGAGCCAAGGGAGGAAATGCGCGCGGCTCAAGACGCGAGTGGGCCAACTTGGTGACGGGCGAGTGGCGAGACAATCACGCAGCCGTGGGCGCGGGCACTCCCGCCGCCGCCCGCGCGGCATAGGATCGTGCCGTGCCCGGGAAGCACGCGGACAAGGCGGTGCGCGCGCGGTCGTTCGGAGCGGCCGCCGAGATCTATGAGCGGTCGCGGCCGGGGTACCCCGACGCGGCCGTCGACTGGCTGGTGCCGGAGGGGGCGCGCACGGTGCTCGACCTCGGCGCCGGGACGGGAAAGCTGACCCGGTCGCTGGTCGCCCTGGGACTTGACGTCGTCGCCGTCGAGCCGCTGCCGGAGATGCGCGAGAGCCTCGCCGTGGCGCTGCCCGAGGTGCGGGCGCTGGCGGGAACGGCGGAGGAGATCCCGTTGCCCGACGCCAGCGTCGACGCGATCACGGTCGCCCAGGCCTGGCACTGGGTCGACCCGGAGCGGGCGAAGGCCGAGGCGGCGCGGGTGCTGCGCCCCGGCGGCACGCTGGGCGTGATCTGGAACCGCCGCGACGAGCGGGTCGACTGGGTGGCGCAGCTCAGCGAGGTGATGGGCAGCGCCGAGGCGGAGATCATGGACATGGGCGCGGTCGAGATCGGCCCGCCGTTCGGCCCGACCGAGAGCTTCGTCATCGAGTGGGACCGGCCGATGGACGTCGACCTCCTGGTCGAGATGGCCGCGTCACGCAGCTACGTGATCACGGCGACGCCGCGCCGGCGACGCGAGATCCTCGACGGCGTCCGCCGCGTGGTCGAAGCCGATCCGCACCTCGGCACCGAGTTCGACTTCCCCTACCGCACCTACTGCTTCCGCGCCGCCCTGCCCACGCAGCGCTGAGCCTCCGAGGGGGCGCGCTGCGGACGCCGCTGAGCGTCGACCTCGGCGTGCGGATCACGTCACAGAGTCTCCACACACTTCTTACATTCTGCGCGCCACAAGTGCGTGTTTTCGACCTAGCGTCGCGACCATGCCTTGGCCACCCCAAGAAGGTGAACTTCTGCCGCGCTTCGACGAACCCGTAGGGATCGAGGAAAAGCTGCGCGGCTACTCCCTCGTGGTCGGCCACGACAAGGGTGGGCCGAAGGCCAAGGGGTTCGCGGTCATGCTCGGGATCGGCCTGGACTCCGTCGACTATCTGGCGCGGCAGATTCGCGCGGGCATCGCACGCACGCCAATTTCACTGGTCAGACTGCATCCATCGGGCGCCGTGGCCTGCACGGTTCAATTCCAGATAGCAGGACCTGGGCGCTACAGTCATCGAACGGCGTCATTACGGACGGCCTGGGTGTTTCACACGCCCACGGCACGGCCGCAGATGACGACGGCATTTCTGCGAGGAAGGGAGCACCGATGAGTACTACGTGGACGAGTACCCGCGAACGGGATGTCGCCGTGATCGGCGAGCTCGATGAAGTGGCGCTGCTCGAGGCTGTCGACGGCTGGGCCATAGGAACCACTGGAACTGTCGTCGCGGTTTCCTCAACCAGCGGAACGATTGAGATTCGGGGCTATCTGGGGGAATCGCTCGACTTCCTCGATGTTCCGATTAACCGGCTGCGGCTGGTCCGGAGATGCCCCGTGCCTGACCCGGACTACGCTCGGAGCAGGGCGATCGAGGCCGCTGACAAGAGGAGAACGCCACTCCCGATCGGGGAACACGATGTTGTCGCCTTGCGCACGGCGTTCGACGGCTGGCCGGCAGGGACGAGCGGGACGGTGATCAGCGAAGGCCCGGAAGTCAAGATGGTCGAGATCTCCAACCATCTGGGCGAGGGTCTTGCCTTTCTCAATGTGCCGCCCGACCAGCTGAGGGTTGTCTGGAGAACGGCCCGCCGCAGCAACGGGATCGCTGTCGATTAGTTTCCGCGCGCTTCGTCGTCTAGGTAGAAACGCAAGCGGCACAGAGTCTCGTCCGCGCTACCGAGAGGAGGACGCATCATGGGGACGATCGTTGCCACCGAGTTCATCTCGCTGGACGGGGTCATCGAGGATCCGGGCGGTTCCGAGGACTTCGTCCACGGCGGCTGGACCTTCGAGATCGACCGCGGTGAGGAGGGGGACAAGTTCAAGCTCGACGAGCTGGTGGAGGCCGAGGCGCAGCTGCTCGGCCGGGTCACCTACGAAGGCTTCGCGGCGGCTTGGCCGGAGCGGGAAGGCGACGCCGATATGGGCGGGTTCGCGAAGAAGATGAACTCGATGCCGAAGTACGTCTACTCGACGACGCTCGAGTCGGCCGACTGGCAGAACACGACCGTCCTCTCCGGCGGTTTCGCCGCGGACATCGCCAAGGTCAAGGACGAAGTGGACGGCATCATCCTCGTCGCCGGCTCCGCCACGCTGGTCCAAGGCCTGATCGCCAACGACCTCCTCGACGAGCTCCGCCTGATGGTCTTCCCGCTGACCCTCGGCGGCGGCAAGCGCCTCTTCGCCGACGACGGCCGCAAGGTACCGTTGACCCTCACCGATGCCCGCACGATCGGCGCCGGCATCCAGCTGCTGACCTACGAGCGGAGCTGAGGCGTCCAGGCTAGTTGAGCAATCCCGCGATGCCTTCGACATCGGGGGTGACGTGGCGAAGGTCGATGCCGCTGGAGAAGCCTTGATCTGCGGAGACGATGGCGCTCGCCCCATGCCGAGTTGCGGCTGCCACCAGGACAGAGTCGAACGCGCCGAGACGCTCGTTTCGAGCGTAGAGAGCCATACCGCTCAACAAGTCCTCCTGTGAAACCGTCAGGAGAGGCGCCAAGAGGTCGGCGAAATCGCGCCCGATATCAGCCGCGTCCTGGCGGCCCCGCCGTCGGCTGCGAACGTGCACCAGCTCTTGGATCACCTCCACCGTCGTGGTCGCCTCGATCCGCCGATCGAGAATTGCCTGCACAAGGTCGCGACAGGGCTGTCGCAGCTCATGATCGGAGCCCACCGCGTACACAAGCACGGTGATATCGAGGACGATCATGCTCTTCGGCCACGAATCTGATCCAGCTCTTGAGCAAGCTCCTTCACGTCGGGGACGGCCATGGGCGCCGCTTCCAGGAGGCGCCGACCCGCGGCCCGTCGGCGCCTGTCAGGCGCCGCTACACGCTGGTCGATCGCCTCTCGCACAACCGTCGCCACCGAAACTCCACGTTCCCGTGCGAGCGCCTTGAGGCGGGAGTGACGCTCATCGTCAATGAGAATCTGCAGACGATGCTCAGGCATGCGCAGGGTTTAGTCCTGACCACGAACGGATCGGGCTGATCCGGGCGGCCCGCCCTCAGCGGCCGGTCTGTTCGAACGTGTGCTGGTACTGCGTCTTTTCGCCGGTGCCGTAGATCGATTCGAGCTTTTCCTGCTGCTTGCAGGCCGGGGCCGGGGCGGCGGCGGTGCTCGACTGTTCGCCGAAAGCGAACTGCTTGATCCGGTTAAACAGGCTTTCGGCTTTTTCGAGCCGTTCCTGTTCGGTGAATATGACTTCTTCTTCTTTTTGGGTTTCCGGGTTGTATTTGAAGTCGTGCGTCCGGATTCGTTCGAGCATCGCGGCGGACTTCGGCGATTCCGGCTCGAGTTCGGCGATCAGGCCACTCGTGCAGTTGGCGGTGTTGAAACTGGGCAGCCCATGAAGTAGCTCTGCCGCCCATCCCGGCGGGCTGTAGGCGCTGTTCCTGTTGAGGGCGAGACGCGACGGATAGCTGGCGATGGATTCCGGGTTGATCGGACCCATCACACGAAGAAAGTGGATCTTCTGGCCTGCGGCATTCGTTTCCGTGAGTTCGGCATTGGTCGCGACGGCGAGGTTGCCGAAGAAGGCGGTCACCTCTTTCTTGTAGAGGCCAAGGCCCGCGACCAGCGGATTCAGGTTGCGGACGAACGGGTCGACGGCGCGCAGCAGCGGCGGGAAGTCGTCGCGGAAGAACTTGCGCAGGGCCGGGAAGCCGGTCGGCGCCTCGCGCTCCACCGCCGGCAGGGCTTCGAAGAGCTTCTGCGCTTCCGGTGCCAGTTCGCCGAACTTGATCAGGGTCGGCGAGAGCTGTTCGGCAACCGGGACCAGCTGCTTCGACAGCGGATCGGCGTTGATGGCAAAGCCCTGCAGGCGGTCGACGGTGAGGCGCGACTCGTCCTCGAAGGTCGGGAAGGCGCGGAAGATCGCTTCGATGTCCTTGTTCCGGCTCGCGGTCGTCTTGAAAAGTTCATTGGAGCTGCGGATCAGGTTCGCGAGTTCGCCTTCGCGTCCGCGCAGCGCTTCGAACGTCTTGGCGCCGTTGCTGAACAGCTTCGAGACCGCGAGCTTCTGGCTGTTGAGCACGCGGAAGAGCCCTTCGTATTCCTTGAAGGTCGGTTCGAAGCTGCCGATCGCGTACGAGAGGTTCTGCCCCTGGCCTTCGATCGCCACCGCCGCTTCCTGCATCCAGGTCTGGAAGGCACGCCGGGTTTCCGGGTCGAAGGCCTGGAAGATCTCGTCGAGCTGGACCGATTCGGCGACCTGGGCCGCGGGCAGCTCGCCGCCGTCCGCGAGCGCCGGTTCGCTCTTCGAGCCCGGCGACAGTTCGACGTAGGTCTCGCCCAGCAACGTCTTCGTCCGCAAGATCGCCCGCGTCCCCTGGGGCAGCGGCGCGTACTTGTCGTCGATGTTCAGCAGCGCCACCGATTCGTGGCCGTTCGGTCCCAGTTCGATGTTTTCGACTTTGCCGACGTCGACGCCGGAGATCCGCACGTCGGACTGTTCGGCCAGCTGCGAGGCCTCGGTGAAGGGCACCGTGACTTGGTAGCTCTTCGCTTTGAACGGGGTCGGGCCGCCGAAGGTGACCCAGAGGAAGAGCAGGATGCCGAAGCAGGCCAGGGCGAAGGCGGTGATCACCAGGAGCTGCGTGGTGCTGGGGGCGCGCTTGCTCATCCGCCGACCGCTTCTCTCACTTCGCAGTGGCCGTTGGCTTCGTACGGGTTCGGGAGTTCGATCGCACGCGGCGCGTCGACCAATTCGAGCAGCGTTTGAAGCTGCGGATGCGGGGTTTCCGGCCGTTCAACGGTCCCGTAACCGAAGCTGGAGCCCGTGCAGTTGACGATCAGGCGGCTGCGCAGCAGGGCGCCCCCGCCGTCTTCGAGACTGAAGCTCGAATTGATGTCGTGGTTTACCCACGGCAGGTAGAAGAGGTAGCTCTGCTTGTCGCCCTTGGGCTTGTAGGCGAGTTCGTTGAAGAAGGAGTTGAGTCCGCCGAGGCTTTCGCCGAAGCTCCGCACCGTCTTTTCAAGCGGCTTCGAGCCTTCGTTGGCCGCCGTCAGCAGCGGGCGGACTTCCCGCGAGAACGGCCGGATGCCTTCGCGGATCGGCGCCGTGGTCTGGCTGAAGAGCTTCTCGGTCGCCTTGAAGGCGGGCGTCGAGGCCTGCGCCTGCGGGATCAGCTTGGTGAGGGTCGGCAGTGCCACCGTCGAGAATTCGTTCGAGCTGGCCAGGCCTTCCTTGGCGACCTTCAGGGTTTCGGGGAACTCTTCGAAGGCTTCTTCGAGCGCCACCTGCTGGTTGGCGAAGTTGCCGAGCGCTTTTTCGGAGGAGCCGACGAAGCGGCGGATCTGGCTGTCGTGCCTGCCGAGTTCGGTCGTGAGCTCGCCGAAGTCGTGGATCACGTTCGCCAGCTCGGTGCGGCGGCCGGCGATGGCTTTGTTCAGTTTCGCGGTGTACTCGACGAACGGCTCGAAGCGCCGCAGCGCGTTGCCGAGCTGCACGCCGCGGCCGCCGATCCCCTGCGCCCCGCCGGCCACCAGCAGCTGGATGTACTGGCGGGTGTCGGCGTCGAGGCTGTTCCAGAGCGCTTCCAGCTGGATGTTCGCTTCGGTCTGCGCCAGCGGGAACCGGTGGCCGTCTTCGACCTGTCCCTTCCCGGTGCCGGGTTCGATCTGGACGGTCATGTCGTTGAGCCCGGTTTTCGGCCGCAGCAGGAAGTGGGCGTCGGGGTGGATCAGCTGCATGTACTTCGGCTCGATCGACATGCCGACGATCGCGTGCCCGTCTTCGAGGTCGACCGAGGACACCTTGCCGATCTGCAGGCCGGCGACGTCGACCGCCTGGCCCTGGCCGGGGGTGACCGCCTGCGCGGTCGTGAATTCGGCCGAGATGCT
>Ga0207678_10002035_pt1 | contig 18328 bp, 14 predicted proteins | sample KBSC63metaG_FD_184319 | JGI IMG/M metagenome (GOLD analysis project Ga0207678, IMG submission 184319) | Corn rhizosphere microbial communities from Kellogg Biological Station, Michigan, USA - KBS C6-3 metaG (SPAdes) (version 2) | ecosystem: Host-associated > Plants > Roots > Rhizosphere > Soil ...
CTATACGCCGTTGCTCATTCCAGAGATTGAGATACTTGAGCTTCACAGAAAGTATCCCCCCCTGAATCCCTTCCATACGCATATTGAGTCCCGGGAAGATGTGTTCGTATCTTTTTGCCGAACCGTGGTCGCGCCATAAACGGATGCGCTGGGCGAGTTCGTCGTCATCGGTAGTTACAGCTCCACCTTCGCCGCAAGCGCCGAGATTCTTGCCGGGATAAAAGCTGAAGCATCCGGCCACTCCGAATGTACCGGCCTTTCGGCCCTTGTACTCCGCGCCGTGGGCCTGGCAGGCGTCTTCAATCACCGGAATGCTGTGACGGTTCGCGATCTCGAGGATGGGATCCATATCCGCAATCTGGCCATAGAGATCGACGGGCACAATCGCCGCAGTCTTTTCCGTAATTGCTGCCTCGAGCAGACCCGGGTCCATGGTGAAGGAGATCGGATCAACGTCCACAAATACCGGCCGAGCGCCCACCGCGGTGATTGCCTCTGCCGTCGCAATAAACGTATGCGGAACTGTGATCACTTCATCACCGGCTCCGATCCCGAGCGCCGCAAGCGCCAGATGGATTGCGGCAGTTCCGGTATTGAGAGCGACACAGTGCCTGGTCCCCACATAGGCGGCGAAATCCTGCTCAAATTTGCAGACCTCGGGTCCCAATACAAAACTGGAGTTATGGAGAACACGATCGAAGACTTCGCGCAGTTCGTCCTCGATCTCTTCGTGCAGCGATTTCAGATCTACAAAAGGGACTTTCATTCTTCCTCCAACTTCCTTAGAATTCGGGCTGGATTTCCTGCAACGATCGTCTTCGGGGGAACGCTTCGAGTGACGACACTGCCGGCGCCAACGATAGCGGACTCGCCGATGGTGACGCCGCACAAAATCGTGCAGCTGGTGCCGATCGAAGCCCCGCGTTTTACTACGGTCCTTACGACCTGCCAGTCAGTCTCGGTTTGCAGCGCGCCGCTGTCGCTTGTAGCGCGGGGATACCGATCGTTAATAAAGGAGACATTGTGGCCAATAAAGACGTCGTCCTCGATCTGAACACCCTCACAGATGAAGGTGTGGCTCGACACTTTGACGTTAGCGCCGATCTCAGCGTTCTTTTGGATCTCGACGAAGGTGCCGATCTTGCTGTTGTCACCAATCGAGCAGCCGTACAGGTTAACGAAGGCAAAGATCCGTACGTCCTTCCCCAGCTTTACGTCAGGGGCAATTCGACTGAACTCAGGGATGACCAATGAGGGCGAATCGCCGGCCACCCCTGGGCCATACTTAATCAATAAGGTGTCGATGTTGGCTTGAGAGCTAGACATTTAGGCTGCTCCGCAACTCAGTGCGTGGCCTTCGGGAGCAAGATGCACAAGCTTGCCCCGCTGCTTCATAGAAAGGGAGGCGCTTTCGAGGATGCGCACAACGCGCAAGCCCGCCTGCCCTCCCGTGATCGGCTCGGCACCGGTCTGGATACACTCTGCAAAATGTTGTATTTCGACTTTGAGGGCCTCGGAGACATCCAACTGAGGCGCAAACATGTCTCCCGATCGATAACCAACCAGCGCCTTGTAAAGAGAGTCAGAGGACTGGTTTACGGTAATTCCCTTGTCGTAGATCTTGACCTTTTCACTGGGCTCCATATCGTCGTATACGATCATCTGTTTGCTGCCGCCAAGCAAAGTGCGGCGGACCTTGACCGGCGATAGCCAATTGACATTGACATGTGCGATCAGATTTTCTTCGAAGAACATGGTGATGTAGGCCAGGTTCTCCGTTCCGCCGAAGAGATGATTGATTCCTGTGGCAGCAACGGCACAAGGGGCCGACGGGAGAATGTTGTCCATGATGGCAAGGTCATGCACAGCCAGGTCCCATATCACGTCGACATCTCGTTGGAACAGGCCGAGGTTGATGCGCGTGGAATCGTAGTAGAGAATATCGCCGAGCATCTTGGATTCTGCGATGGCCTTTATCTTGCGGACGGCTCCGGTGTAGACGAACGTATGATCGACCATAAGCGTTAGATTTCGCCGGTCCGCTTCATCAATCAGTCGAATAGCCTCCTCCGAAGAGGATGCCATCGGCTTCTCCACCATGACATGTTTTCCATGCTGCAAGGCCTGCATCGCCAGGTCGTAATGTGTATGGACCGGCGTCGCAATTGCGATCGCATCGATTTTCGGGTTATTAAGTAGATCGCGAAAATCTGTTGAAACCTCGACAGAAGGATAACGAAGCTTTACCTGCTCAAGACGATCCCTGCGCATATCGCTTACGGCGACAAGCTGTGTCTCCGCAACCTCGAATATATTGCGGACCAGGTTTGGCCCCCAATATCCATAACCGAGCACTCCTACATTGATCACGCTGCCTCCAAGTACTGCACACTTTGTGCACCGATCTGTCACTTCCATGCAGATGTCTGCGCCTGCTCCTCGATAAATAGCGGCAAACTCTGCTGCGGGACTGACATAATCACTCGCAATGAATCTTTTTCTTGCGAGGTGCCAAAGTACCTGAAGAGAAAGCAAGTCAACTTCCAAACTTTCCTCTTTTGCCACGACAGCCCTAAATATTTTTGTTCTGGAGCGCAGGTGCGCACTCCCTCTGTGCTCCATCCCCGCGCAGAGGCGAGTGCACGCGCTGAACAGAGTTGCACAGCGGGAAGATGCGACATGGCTCGCGTGCGAATGGCGCCGCTGAGCGCCTATCAAATTGCAGGATTTTCTGGAGGCGCATCATTTCCCGATGATTGAAATGCGGCCTTGGAAAGAATAGGAGTTATGGATTGCGGCGATGGCAATCCAACTTCCTTGATCTTGTACAGTAACGCACGGTAACTGATATCCAGCGATCGTGCGGTCTTTCTCCGGTTCCAGTTATGCGCCTCCAGCACACCTAAAATAATCTTTCTCTCGAGGTGCCGCGTCGCGCGTTTGGTCTGCACGCGCAGAGGGGTCGTGAGATCAACGGTCTCCGGCAATAAGGGTCGAAGTTCCTCAGGTTGCTTAATGGCCGAAAGGACGTGCTCTTCGCCACCAAGCACGACATAGCGCTTCGCCATATTCTCAAGCTCACGGATATTGCCCGGCCATCGGTAGGACTCAAGCATCTTCACGAACGGCGCTCGTAACGGGCTGGACTCGATCCTAAAGCTCTCAGAATAGAGCCTGATGAAGTGGTCCATGAGGATGCGCACATCGCTGATTCGCTCCCGAAGCGGCGGCATCTGAATTCTGACTACATTAATGCGGTAGAAAAGGTCGATCCGAAAGCATCCCTTGGCTATCTCAGCTTCCAGATCGCGATTTGTAGCACAGATTAATCGGATATCAATAGGGCGCTCATCAACTCCACCAAGTTTTACCCCCTGAAAGTCCTGAAGGGCGTATAACAATTTTGGTTGTAAGAATTGGTCCAGTTCTCCTATCTCATCCAGAAAAAGTGTTCCCTTATTTGCCTGTTCGCACTTTCCCGCCTTTGCTCCGAGCGCTTCGGGTGGCGGCGACCTCCGATCGTAACTATAGAGCTCGCTTTCAAAGAAATGATGCGATATCGCCGGACAACTTACTTTGAGAAAATGATTTGTGCGACGTGCGCTCCAGCTGTGCAGCAGTCTTGCCGCGAACTCCTTGCCCGTACCGCTCTCACCGGTAATGAGGACAGGGACCTCAGTCAAAGCCGCTTTTTGCAGCTGATCCCATATCTGATGGATAGCCGGTGAGTCGCCTATAGGGGCTTCATTCGGTCGATAAGCGCCACTATCGAACATATGTCCTCGGTAGGACTAATCTGTGCACGTATATCACCAAAGCATCTTTAGCAAATTACTTAATCCGATTTCCTCCGCCATCATAATTGTCGGCGCGCCGGCAGTTCTACTGTGACGTGCGGTCCTATTGACTTCCGCGGGGCGGCGTCATAGGCGTTTGTATGTCAGCGAGAGGCAACGATCTGTTTCATTTCGCTACTACTGGCTGCATGAACTTAATACTTACTGTCCTCTTGCAATTCATCTTCTCCCAATCACGACTGCATCGATTGCAAGCGGTTGCACCTCGTCCCGAACTGTTGCATATTTCACTCCCAGTCTTCGCTTCTAGGTAAGTGACTCAACGCAATAAACTCCGTTCACACTTTCTAGCCCGCTCCTCACCGGCGGTCCATAACGGGATAAGAAGACACACGCATCGACTGAGACTATTTCCGGCGGAGCGAAACACTTCTTTGCACACTGCGCAAACAACTGCAGACTTATATGCACCCTGTGCAAAGGATTGTGCAATAAGGGCTGTCATTCTCGTCCAAATGGCTGGCCTCAATTGGCCATCTATTTGCTTGTTCAGGACGGCAGGAACCATGTTATGGAGATGAAGCGTTGTAACTATTTTGTTCGGCTGTTTGTAGTCCTGGTGAGTTTAGGCCTTGGCGTAAACAATGGCAGTACTCAAGCCCTGATTGACGCCGCCGGAACTAAAAAGATATCGGCGGAGGACGCCAGCGACTCGGCGAAAACAGCCAGCATTGGCGCCGCTTCGTCCCGTTACAAGCTAGGCGCAGCAGACATCATTCGTGTCAATATCTGGAAAAATACCGATCTGTCGCAAACGGTAACCATAGATCCGGACGGATTTGTCTCCCTGCCGCTTCTCGGAAACGTGCGTGCTGCCGGGTTAACGACGGATCAATTAGCGAAAGATCTCGTCTCTAGGCTGACCAGTTATGTGGTCAATGCCCAGGTAACAGTGAGCATAGTCGAGATTCGCAGCCGTCAGGTATTCATCACCGGACAAGTCGGCAAGCCAGGCGCTTATCTCCTGATCGCACCGATTACAGTATTGCAGCTGATTGCGCAGGCCGGTGGTCTCAACACCTTTGCGAGCCGTAAAGGCATCTTCATCCTCCGCGGCACCACAGGAAATGTACAGCGGCTGAAGTTTAACTACATCAGCGCCATTCATGGCGATGTTAAGCAGAATATCAACCTTCAACCGGGCGATACGGTAATCATCCCTTAGGAATGAGTTATGAGTCAACGAGGATGCTTCCGACTTGTTGTCATGCTATCTGTTGGGCTCTTTGCGGGCACAGTTCTCGCCCAGGCCCCGACTGATGATTCCGAGAGCGCGAACATCCGGAGCAGCAGCGATTTGCCTGCCGCAGACGTAGGCGATACGACGTCTACTGCGAGAGAGGAACAGCAGACGCAGTATGCGGCGGCGCTGGATGGCTCTGGCTTGATATCTCTGAGTAATCAGATTCCAAGTCACTTTCTTTGGGGAGCGACGGTTGCCGGGGGATGGGACAGCAACCCCCAAAATGTGGATAAGGGCGTGGCATCCGGCATTTACACTTTGAATCCCTATGTCGGAGTACAGATAAGTACTCCAAAGACCCAGTATTTGTTTCAGTACCAATCGACAAACACGGGCTTCACCTCTAGCTTTGCTCGGCAGAGTATGAATGTCGCCTCGGCAAGGGTGCTGGGTAATCTGAACGAACGCTGGAGCCTGGACCTGAAGGCAATGGGCAGCTATGGACAAGACTCTGTTCGCTTCCTTGGGTCGCAACAGACGGTAGCTGTAGGAGGAATTGCTGGCACAGGACCAGGCTCGGCATCCTATCTTCCGAATGCCGGAACAGTGACATATGCGAACGAAAGCATTGGCGCGGCCTATAGAAAATCTGAACGAGATACGATCGAGATCTCCGCCTCCAATTCCTTCAATCACTATAGCGGCCTCGGAGAGAGCAATAGCGTTGCGGCTCTTAACCTTGCCTACGCAAGGGATTTATCGCCTACGCTTGCCGCACTCGCCTATGGACAGAGCTCCTCCTATTATGGATCGCTCCGTTGCGAAAGCTTTGGCAGCGGAGCAGGGCTGAGGTGGCAGGCAGGTGAAAAGACCACCATCTCCCTAAGCGGAGGCCCTCAATTCAATACATCAAAGTGCGGGACCCAGCAGGGCTTTGCCTACAGCGCATCGTTCAGCACCCAATTGACCGGGAAGTCGCAGCTCTATCTGCTCTCCGCCCGTCAACCCACGGCGTCCTATCTTGGGCCAGGATTATGGCAGGAGAGCGCATCCGGTGGATATCAGCGACAGGTGACTGCCATTGGAACCATCAGTTTCGACATCGGCTATGTCTCAAGCAAGACATTGACGACTGTTAATTCCTACCATGGAACTTACGTCGACTTTATCTACGGATATCATCTTGGTCGCGGGCTGAGGGCCTCCTATAGCTATCGAGGATATGTAGGGAGTGCCGGAGGAACGCGCTTCAGCCGGAATGCGGCAATGTTTTCAATCGTATGGACTTCAGAGGAAAATCATGTCGTGCAATAGACTCAGCTCAGCGGCGGGAAAATCATGAACAGGAATCAAGTGCGTCAGAAGAGTTCGACAGTATCCGCCCGGCAACTGACTGGCGTAGTGAAGAAGCATGCCCATCTTATCTTCCTGTCATCTCTTCTTCTTGCTGAACTTGGCATTGTTGTGACCTCTCTGTTGCCGAATGTCTATCGCGCAACCACCACAATTCTGGTGGACCCGCAGAAGATTCCTGAGAAGTATGTAACATCGACGGTTACCACGGATCCCAACGCTCGCATGAACACGCTTACCCAGCAAGTGCTCAGTGCATCGCGTCTGCAGGAGATTATCGACAAGGACGATCTGTATCCCGAACTGCGAAGGAAGAAATCTCGCGAGGAAGTGCTCGACTTCATGCGGAAAAAGACCAAAATCGAGATCAAGCCCAGTCCTGAACCGGAGCAGGGTTTGAGTAGCTTTACTATCTCTTACCAAGATAAGAATCGAATGCTCGTCGCGTTGATCACAAATCAGCTTGCGTCTAGTTTTATCGATTGGAACCTCAAGGTCCGCCAGCAACAGGCAATCAGCACGACGGAGTTTCTCGGCAGCGAACTGCAACGGGCGAAACAAGGTCTCGAAGAACAGGAAAGCCAGCTTGAAGCTTTCAAGATGAGACACGTGGGCGCAACTCCCGCTGAACTTAATGCCAATCTGCAGGCGCTCTCTCGTCTGCAATCAGAGGCGCAATCGAATGTAGACGCAATCAGCCGGCTGGACCAGGAGCGAATCATGCTTACCCAGGTAAAGCCGATGGATTCACAGTTCGCCCCGCTCACCGACCGGGATCGTCTTCTTCAGGAGAAGCATCGGCTGGAAAATGAGCGCTGGAGCTTGAAGAGGCAGTTCACTGATACCTATCCTGACGTGATTACCGTGACCGAGCAGTTGAAAAACGTGAATGCGCGTCTGGCGACTATGCCTGAGCCCGCCAAAAATTCTATCGAATCCTATGATCCCAACACGCAGGTGCGCCTCACGCTGATCGAAAAAGAGACACAGCGCCACAAGGGCCAGATAGCCATGCTACAGCGCCAAATGCAAACTTATCAGTGGAAGGTGGACTCTGTTCCGGTGCTTGAGACTCAGCTTGCCGAACTGACGCGCAATTACGAAGCTTCCCGCCAGAACTACCAATCCCTTCTCGATAAGACCTTCTCCGCAGGTATGTCGGAGGAACTCGAGCGAAAGCAGCAGGCAGAACGCTTTACCGTTCTCGATCCCGCCAAAACTCCGGAGAAGCCGATTAGTCCAAAACGAATTCCCATTATGATAGCCGTGCTCTTCGTCGCTATTGTGCTTCCTGCCGGGCTGGTCATTGGGATGTATTTGCTGAGCCATGCCATCAAATCTGAAGCGGAGTTGAAGGAGATGCTGCCATCCGGGGTTCCCATTCTCGGAACGATCCCGCCAATTGAGAATAAGCTCGGTCTCCGGCGTAAGCGATTCATAAGCGTTCAGACGGTAGTCGTCTCTCTGGCTACATGCATTGCATTAGCGATTTTTCTGTCGAAAGTAAGGCCGATTTTATGAATTCCATCCTGGGGTTACACACGACGAATGCAGTCCGCTTAGTGAATGCGATGTCTCCGCGTCCGTTGCCGGTAAAACGTGCCCTGACGCCACAGCCGGCGGCAAAGTCCCGCCTGGTCTTTGTGACTGAGCCCGCCAGTCTCGCTGTAGAACAGTACAAGATTCTGCATCGTCGCCTCTATAATCAGCACCCCGAAGGAGGCGTTGTACTGGTCACCAGTCCCAGCCCCGGCGAAGGCAAGACCCTCACCTCCATCAATCTTGCATGGTGCATGGCCGAGGCGGGACATCAAACCTGCCTCGTGGATCTGGACTTCAGGGCGCCCGGCGTTAATTTGACGTTCGATTACATTGCCGAAGACGATGGACTCGAAGAGGTACTCACCGGAAAGCGTACCGTTCATCAATCAATCCGACAGGTTGGAGACCGATCGCTGTATGTCCTGGGGATCAGGAGACGACTTGCCTCTCCCGGAGGGCTCCTCTCATCAGCTTCCATCGTTCCCCTGCTCACGGAGCTTCGAGCAATGTTTCAATGGGTCATTCTGGACTTTGCGCCGATGATTCCCATGGCCGATGTCGGAGAGGTCTTGCCTCATGTCGATGGAGCCATGATGGTTGTCCGCTCCGGAAAGACGGACAAATCCCTGATCGCTCCTTCTCTAGAGATACTCGGCGCGAAAATATGGGGAGTCATCCTTAATGATTCTGCTATCAACGGCAGCGCATATTACGGCTACTACGGAATTCGGAAAGATTAGTGCGCATATCGAGGGAGGTAAAGTACTACCGCTGCTGGCCTCCATCAACACCGCAATCTTTTGTGAGATGGCAGGGCCTGTATGTGGGGCACGAAAGAGGACCGTTTTGCGGAGATACTACGAAGTCATTTTGATACTGCTGTTATTTCTGACCGGCAGCTACTGTCTGGCGCAAATGACGATGTCGCCTTCGGTTCATGGACAAAGAGTTCCCAATACATTAATTCGTGCAAAAGAACCCATAGACGCGATGCAAACGCATGCCGAAGTAAAGCCCGGCGTCGTCCGTACCTATTACATCGCAGCAGACGAGGTGGACTGGGACTACACGCCACGGGGAAGGAATCTGGCCGGACTGCCTCATGTGGAGAGTGCAGAGGATGAGGCCGCAGGAGCAGGCAACCATCGCATCTACCATAAGGCAATCTACCGCGAATACACCGACGGGACCTTTAAGACACTCAAAGTTCGGCCTCAGCAGTGGCAGCATCTTGGAATTCTCGGCCCTCTGATCCGGGCCGAGGTAGGCGATTCCATTCGCGTCGTCTTCAGAAACAACACACACCTGATCGTCACCATGCATCCTCATGGCCTCTCTTACAAAAAAGATGCAGAGGGGGCCTTGTACAACGATGGAACGGCCGGAACGGTCAAGGCGGATGACAAAGTAGAGCCCGGGGGTACCTATACGTATCTCTGGACCGCACCCGAGAGCAGCGGCCCGGCACCGATGGACGGCAGTTCAGTTCTCTGGATGTATCATTCGCATTTTGTCGAATCCACCGACATCAACACCGGCCTGGTCGGCCCCATCATTGTGACCGCGCGCGGCATGGCCCGTCCTGACGGATCTCCGAAAGATGTGGATCGAGAGTTCATCACCGACTTCGCCATCTTCGACGAAACCGACAGCTGGTTTTTCGAACGCAATGTAGGTAAGCAGGCCAGGACCTTCCACTCGAAAGCTCTCGATCCGGCGATGCGAGAGGCGAATGCGCTCTACACAATCAACGGCTATATCGAAGCCAATCTTCCACTGTTGACGATGAGAAGAGGGGAGCATGTAAGGTGGTATCTGCTCTCCAATGCCAACGAAGACGATATCCACATGGCACACTGGCACGGAAATACCGCGGTCTGGAACAGGATGAGGATGGACTCGATCTTTCTTGGCCCAATGGCGATGGCCACAGCAGATATGGTTCCCGAGAGCGAAGGAATCTGGCTTTTTCACTGCCACGTCAGCGACCACTTCAAAAACGGAATGGTAGCGCTTTATCAAGTGCTACCTTGATCAAGTTCCCCTGGACATGGCCTCCTTTCGCTTCATGCCCATAACTCTTCACTGCATTCCATATATCAAGTTTCATCATCTTCGGTGTGAAGCAATTAGCGAGAGGTATGCATCCGCTTGCACACCTTTTCTTCATCAATGCCCCAAAGCTCTCATGGTTCAAGTTGGACGAAGCATCGCATCCCAGACTGCCACCGATGCAGGTCTGTGCAATTCGTGATCACCCGATAAGTCATCGATAATCGCGATTTTCAGCAGGATATCCAGCCGATAAAGGCAGTGAGACAGTCTTTTGCATAATTTCTGCACGTTTTGTCTAAAACACATGCATCGACACGTCTTCATGGGGAAGATGCTACTTCTAGCACGATAGCTAAACCGGACCCGGGAGATTCGTTGGCTCATGATGACGCGAATATCTGCATCCGCTCCTTCGAATTCGGCATATTCCTAGTCAGCTCGCTTCCGCTGGCATTTCAATTGCTTAACTCAATGCGTAAAACAAGAAGTGTTTTCAAGCGAACTCAATTTTTCCACAGTGGCTCGTTGTAAGTCACCAACGCGAAGCGTGGTCCGATATTGAAATCCGCGATCCAGGAGGGGGCATGAGTTGTTGCACCGCTAATCTATCGTCCAGCTTGACTCTCGTTCCGGATTCCTCTCTGATCGATCCTCCGCGGTGGTATGCGGTCTACACTTACCCACGCCATGAAAAGTCGGTGCTGGGACACTTCGAGTCGAAGTCCCTCGAAGCATTTTTGCCTACCTTTGTCACCGAAAGCCGCTGGAAAGATCGGCGTGTTCGTCTGCAAACGCCTGTCTTTCCTGGCTACGTCTTTACTCGAATTCATGCGAGCCATCGGAACAAGGTATTGAGCTCGCCCGGCGTGATTCGCATACTGTGCTTCAACGGAATGCCTGCACCCATCGATGACGCGGAGATCGAGTCGGTAAAGCGCTGTCTGGAGCAGGGAACGGTTCTCGGTCCCTGCCCTTTGCTTGAAGTCGGCGAACGCGTCCGGGTGAAATCGGGAGTACTGGAGGGGCTGGAAGGGCACATCTCGCGGTGCAAGAACGACCGTAGGCTGATCGTCCCCATCACTCTGATCCACCAATCAGTCGCGATCGAGATCGATGTTCAGCTGTTGGAACTGGTCAATACCGAGGCCGATGGCCTCGGCAGGTCTCTGGGACGTTCGGGCTCTGATCGACGGGTCTAGTATGGGAAAATTCAACGGCCAATAAGAAAGCACCTTATTCAGCGCGATATGACGCTTGGACCTACCATAATCGATCGGCCGACAGAGTCGGCACAAAGGATTTCTAGATGGCTACTAACAAGTCTGTTCTCCTGCCTTGGATTAAAAAAGTATCTTACGTCGACAGCCATACTCCCTCTGTTGGAAGACAGTTGCAGCTCGCTCTCATCCAGGAGGCGACCTTCGTTCAAATGCTCAGGCTCGAACGTCGGCGTACGGAGCGCTCGGGCAAACAGTTCATGCTTGTCCTGATCAGTGGAGAGGAGTTCCGTGCCGAATCCGGCGCGACGCTTCTCAACAGTGTGGCGGCGGCAATATCCTCATGCACCAGAGAGACGGACTTCCTTGGATGGTACGAACGCGATGCCACACTCGGCCTGCTGATGACCGAGATCGGCCAGGCGGATACGGCAACCATCAACACCATCGTTCAAAAGCTCTCGCTGGCCATCCAGAACGCGGTCAGCCTCGAAAGCTTTCGCCGGCTCACCTTGATCTTCCGGCTCTTTCCTCAGGAGATCGAGAAGCATCATCTCAAAGAAGACGAATCCTTTAGCTTCTATCCCGACCTGTCCCGCCGTCACGCTGTTCCCAAACATGCCGCGCCGCTGAAGCGAGCGATGGATATCGTCGGCAGCCTCATTGCGCTGCTTGTATTTCTCCCTGTCATTGCATTGATCGGTCTGCTTGTAAAGCTTACGTCCAAAGGGCCGATCCTGTTCTGTCAAAAGCGCATCGGACAGTACGGAGAAGAATTCACCTTTCTCAAATTCCGTACCATGTATGCCGATAACGACCCGGAGATTCACCGTGAATATGTCACCCGGCTGATCGCGGGAGGCGGTGATCTGGGTAATGGTAAAGGAATTTATAAACTTATCAACGATCCCCGCATCACCCCCCTAGGCCGTTTTCTGCGACGGTCGAGTCTCGACGAGTTGCCTCAGTTCGTTAACGTGCTGATGGGCGACATGTCGCTCGTTGGGCCTCGGCCACCGCTTCTCTACGAATACGAGCGATACCAGACTTGGCATAAACGCCGCGTGCTTGAGCTGAAGCCAGGACTCACCGGCCTGTGGCAGGTTGAAGGAAGATCGCGCAAGACCTTCGATGAGATGGTCCGAATGGATCTCAGATATGCGAACATCCGCTCACTCTGGGTGGATCTCAGAATCCTGTGTCAGACTCCGGGAGCAATGTTCTCGGGACGTGGCGCCTGCTGATCTTCCACTTTAAAGTAGAGCCGCTATTCTTTTTATGCCATCCGTATCTCTAGAGCCAAAAGTGCAGACCGCCTCCGATCTTCCACTTTCGGAGGTGCCGGAGGTGTCCCCTGTCGAAAGGGGAACCTATGGTCAGATATTGAAGTCTTCCGCGCTGGTCGGAGGATCCTCCGTACTGAACATTGTTATCGGAATCGTTCGCACCAAGATCATGGCGCTCCTGCTAGGCCCCGCCGGGTTCGGGCTGCTAAGCGTCTATGGTTCGATCGCAACCCTGACGCAAACCTTTGCCGGGATGGGAGTCAATAGCAGCGGGGTGCGGCAAATTGCAGAGGCGGTGGGTTCAAACGAGATAGACCACATCGCGAGAGTCACATTCATTCTGCGTCGAATCTCGCTGCTCTTAGGCATCCTGGGCGCAATCTTCCTGGTTGCCTTCTCCCGGCAGGTCTCTTCAATCACCTTTGGAACCACGCAGCATGCTGCGGCCATCTCCTTACTCTCCGTCGCTGTACTGTTTACCCTCGTCTCTGCTGGGCAGGGAGCATTGATTCAGGGAATGCGGCGCATTGCAGATCTCGCCAAAATGGGCACGTTAGGGGCATTTCTCGGCACACTTTGCAGTATTCCCCTGGTGTACTTCTTCCGCGATCGCGGTGTCGTCCCTTCCTTGATCGCGGTCGCAGTCATGACGGCATTGGCATCCTGGTGGTATGGCCGCAAAATACGCATTCAGATTCCTTCGATGAGCGGCGCCGCGATGCTGCAAGAGACAGCCGCGCTGCTCAAGCTTGGCTTTGCGTTTATGGCCAGCGGCCTAATGACCATCGGAGTGGCTTACGTCATCCGGATCACGGTGCTACGAAAGATAGGCTTCGAGGCAACCGGTCTGTATCAGGCGGCCTGGACCCTCGGAGGTCTTTATGTCGGATTTATTCTGCAGGCCATGGGGGCGGATTTTTATCCTCGCCTGACAACGCATGCCAACGACAATCCTGTCTGCAATCGCCTGGTTAACGAACAGGCGCAGGTCGGACTGCTTCTGGCCGGACCCGGTGTCCTGGCCACTTTAACCTTTGCACCACTTGTCGTCGCGCTCTTCTATAGCGCCAGATTCGGAGCCGCCGTCGGCATTCTGCGCTGGATCTGCCTGGGCACGATCATCCAGGTCGTAAGCTGGCCGATGGGCTTCGTCATCATCGCCAAGGCAAGGCAAACGCTCTTCATCGTATGCGAATCTGCATGGGCCCTCGTCAGCCTGGGACTCGCATGGATCTGCATTAGCGACTTCGGTCTCGATGGCGTCGGCATCGCATTCTTTGGGTCCTATATCTTTCACGCGCTCCTGATCTACGTCGTCGTCAGCCGACTCAGCGGCTTTCGATGGTCGTTGGCGAATAAGCGATTAGGCTTCCTCTTTTTCCTGGTAATAGCTGCCGTATTTGCCGGGTTCTATCTGCTCCCTTTCCTGGCAGCCGTCTCGATCGGCGCCGTAGCCACAGTATCGATTGGCGCGTACTCCATGCATACTCTCGTAAAGCTCATTCCCTTCGAGCAGATCCCGATCCAGATAAGGCGTCTTCTTACCGGCATCGGCCTGGCTCCCACGCCCTGAGAGCCTATAGCAATAGCAGCGCTTCTAATCGATGCCCACGGTTCGCTTTGACCAGGAATATTGCAGATTGCCCAAATGCACCTACACAAACCAGCGATGAATACTCCCAACCTGTCCATCATCATTATTAATTGGAGATCCCGGGCATTCGTGCGCCAGTGCCTTGCGAGCATCCGGGACAACATCGGTTCTCTCACTCATGAGATTCTTGTCGTCGATAATGCCTCCTTCGACGGCTGCGAAGAGATGGTTCGCTCGGAATTTGCGCATGTACTTTTTATTCAGAGCGAACACAATCTTGGATTTGCCGCAGCCAACAATCTCGCCTTGACCCGCAGCAAGGGGCGCAATGTCCTTTTTTTAAACCCCGACACCGAAATACAAGGAGCGGCAATCCAGGAGCTCGTCTCCGCGCTGGAATGCATACCGGACGCAGGGATGGTGGGGGCGCGACTGCTCAACTCTGACGGCTCCTTGCAGACGACCTGCATCACCGCCATTCCGGTTATTCTCAACCAAACTCTGAACTCGCGCTACCTGCGCCGCACCTTTCCTCGGTGGAAGATATGGGGGATGCAGGCGCTCTTTGAGCGCAACACCTCACCCGTGCCGGTCGAGGCTATCTCCGGCGCCTGCATGCTGGCCCGGCGCGAGGTCGTCCGCCAGGTTGGCGGCTTTCGTACCGACTACTTCATGTATGCAGAAGACATGGACCTTTGCCTTACGGTTACGCGGGCGGGTTGGAAGATATATTACGTTCCCGATGCGGCGATCGTACATCATGCTGGCGGCAGCAGCGCCTCGCGTGAAGAGAGCAACTTCAGCAACATCATCCTTCGCCAGTCTGTGACTCACTTCTTCAAGCTTCATCGCGGACCATTCTATGCGATGCTCTATCGAGCCAGCCTCGCTGCCATCTCCGTGCTGAGAATCTTTATCCTGCTTATCTCCTGGCCGGCGCTCGTCCTCAGATGGAGTGAGCGAAATGTAGTTCTCGCATTGAAGAAATGGTACAGCATCTTATTGTGGTCGTTAGGTATAACCCGATGGACCACTCGGCAAGCGCTGACGCCGAAGCACGGCAGTACAGCAAGTTCCACTCCGTCTCATGCAACCAATTACTCCCTGGACGATCGCTCCTCCGAGTGATGGAGCGACAGCTTCACAAAACTCATGATCCTGATTATCTGCATGCAGTGCGTGATTGTGCTCAGCTTGGCGATTGCCGCCCGCCGAAGCCTGGAGAATGCGCTGCCAGTATTCTGTTTCTTTCTTGTGTTGATGCCGCTCGAAGCACGCTTGGTAATTCCCGGGCTATTCGACTTCAATACGATGCGGTTATCGCTACTTACCTTGCTGGTCCTTTATCTCTATCACGGACGATCGAACAGCAATGACTCGGCCCTGCCCTTGAAGTCGCTCATGCTTCTGAACGTCACCTGGGCCATATGTTCCACCATCTACTCCCTATCCGTAGCCACCAGCGCCAAGCAACTCATCTCCCAGGTAGTCGAATATTACCTGCTTTATTTCCTTCTCGTAAGAACGATCACTCGAGTAAGTACGATCTACAACATTGTGTTCGCCATGATGATGGCAATGGGCATCTGCTCTATCTTCGGAGTGATTGAAGTCTACGCCCGATGGAGCATCCTCAGAATCTTCCCGCAGAATCTGTGGATCACCTATAACGGCGGAGTCGATCCCCTGTATATCGAATGGGGAAGAGGACTTCGAATACGCTCAACCTTTCCCCATCCCATTCTCTTTGGCGACGCTTTGGCCATGAGCATTCCACTCACTCTATATCTGCTGAGTATATGGGAGCGGCGAAGAGACCGCATCCTGTTGTGGATAAGTCTCGTGCTCATGTTCTGGGCAATATATAAGACCTCCAGCCGCGGCCCATGGATTGCAACCATACTCTGTGGAACACTCCTTTTCATTATGGTCCACAACCGGGTAAGAACCTATCTGCTGGTCATCGCACTCATGGCGGCGGCCGTTCTGCTTGCCCGACCCGGAGTATGGTCGACCATTGCAGGTCTCTATGAGTCATCAACAGACGCAAGCAGCCCGGTGGGGGCGTCGTATCTCTACCGCGATGCGCTCGACAATGCAGTAAGGAATGCGGTCCGCAAAGAGCCCGGCAGAGCGTTGCTAGGCTATGGTCTCGGAACCTTTCGCGAGCTGGGCCTCGAGATCAACTTCTTGAACATAGTTCAACGGTGGTACACATGCGATGACAACTGGGCAGTGTTCTTATATGAAACCGGGTATGTAGGCCTTTTCCTAATTGCAGCTCTCCTCTTCTCGGCGTTGTGGATCGCCTTTAGAACCTACTGGCAATTACCCCCGCCAGAGAGCTACTTCAGCGCTGTCATCTTTATCTCGCTGAGCGGATTTTATTTTCTGCTTCTAAGCGTCGCAGGCTATAGCTGGGGCCAACAGGGATATATGGCGTGGATTCTGATCTCGATAGCTGTCAGTTATTCGCGCATTGTGTTGCAGGATGACGACGAACAAACAGAAGACGAAGAAGGTCGAGGCATGGAAGAACAGTATGAACTCTACATTGCATGAGATTGTGGCTGACGCACCGTCCACACCGATAGCTCCCGTCCCGCCACGGCATCGCCGGCAATTGCGGATCTGCATGGTGGCCTATGCGTTTTACGAGAGCGATACACGCATCCTCCAATATGCCTCCGCTCTGGCCCAACGCGGAGATAGTGTCGATGTCATTGCACTGCGACGCGACAAATCGTTCCCCGCCTTCGAAGTCCTTCACGGCGTCAATGTTTTTCGGATCCAGTACCGCACTGTAAACGAAAAGGGCTTCTTTGCCTACGCTAACCGCATCCTGCGTTTCTTCCTCCGCTCAACCTGGCGTTTGTACCGCAATCAGAGCCGCTATCCCTACGACATCGTACATGTCCATAACGTTCCCGATTTCCTTGTGTTTACGGCGTTGTCTTCAAAGTGGAAAAGAAAGCCCGTTGTCTTGGATATCCACGACCTGCTGCCCGAATTTTTCGCTAGTAAATTCAAGATTCAGCATGGCTCCTTCCTCTTTAAGCTCCTTACCTTTATCGAGAAGCGCTCGGCTGCATTCGCAACCCATGTTGTGATTGCGAACGATATTTGGCGAGATCGCTTGGCGGCCCGCTCCTCGCGCTCCGATAAGTGCAGCGTTGTCCGCAATCGCCCGGACCTCAGCATCTTTCAATCCGAATTCGCCCGGAAGAAGACCGCCGATAAATTTATCCTCACTTATCCCGGCTCGCTCAACTGGCATCAGGGATTGGATATTGCGATTCGTGCATTTGCCAGTGTCGCCGGGCAGATACCAGATGCACAGTTCCACATCTATGGCGAAGGTCCGGCCAAGCCGTCGCTGATAGAGCTGACGAGCCAGCTCGGCATGCAGGAGCACATCTTCTTTCACGACTTCCTCTCCAGCCGCGCAATCGCCAAAGTCATGGCGGCGACTGATTTGGCAATCGAGCCGAAGCGCGCCAACTCATCCTTTAGCAACGAGGCATTGAGTACCAAAATACTGGAGTTCATGTCCTTGGGAGTCCCCGTCATCGCCTGCCGGACAAGAATTCACGCCTACTACTATGACGACTCCATCATTCAGTACTACGAAAATGATGACGAGAAAGAGTTGGCTGAACAGATGCTCCGTCTAGCAAATGATCCCATTCTGCGCGCCCGTCTGGCAGCGAACGCTGAGATCTATGTACGGAACAACACCTGGGATGCTCGCAAGCACGAATATCTCGCTCTTATCGACTCGCTCGTGCAGCCAAAGGTTCACACCCATGCCAACTGATATCGCTACGACAAAGTATGTCATCATCACTCCCGCGCGAGACGAAGAAGATTTTCTTCAAAAGACGATTCTTGCCGTCGCCAATCAGACCGTAAAACCCATTCAATGGATCATCATCGATGATGGCTCCAGCGACGCCACCGGCCAAATCATCGATCACTTCGCTCGCATCTATTCCTGGATAACTGCCAGGCATCGTTCTGACCGAGGTCATCGTGAAGCCGGCGCCGGAGTCGTTCATGCCTTCTACGATGGCTATGCCCTAATCGAGCCGACAGAGTGGGAGTTTCTGGTGAAACTGGACGCCGATCTCAGCTTTCCTCCAGACTACTTCGAGCGCTGCTTTGCCGAGTTTGCCAAAGATCAGACTCTGGGCATCGGCGGCGGCGGAATCTATCACGAAGTCGATGGAGGATTGGAGCTG
>Ga0207678_10002037_pt1 | contig 18327 bp, 17 predicted proteins | sample KBSC63metaG_FD_184319 | JGI IMG/M metagenome (GOLD analysis project Ga0207678, IMG submission 184319) | Corn rhizosphere microbial communities from Kellogg Biological Station, Michigan, USA - KBS C6-3 metaG (SPAdes) (version 2) | ecosystem: Host-associated > Plants > Roots > Rhizosphere > Soil ...
CGGCGTGCTGATTCAGTATCTACCCCTGGTTTCGAAGCGCATCACCGGCATCGTCAGCCGCGGCGGGGCAATTCTGGCGCAGTGGATGGCCCACCATCACCAGCAGAATTTTCTGTACGAGTGCTTCGACGAGATTTGCAAAATTTTCGTCAAGCATGATGTTTCTTTCTCGCTGGGTGACGGCCTGCGGCCCGGCTGCATTGCCGATGCCAGCGACGAGGCCCAGTTCGCTGAACTCAAAACTCTGGGCGAGCTGACCAAGAAGGCCTGGGAGTACGACGTGCAGGTGATGATCGAGGGTCCGGGCCACGTGCCGCTGGACAAGATCAAAGAGCAGGTGGACAAAGAAAAAGAGCTTTGCTACGAAGCACCCTTCTACACCTTGGGCCCGCTGGTGACTGACATCGCGCCCGGATACGACCACATCACTTCGGCCATTGGGGCGGCCATGATCGGATGGCACGGCGCCGCCATGCTGTGCTACGTCACGCCCAAAGAGCATTTAGGGTTGCCGAACGAAAAAGACGTGAAGGATGGCATTATTGCGTACAAGATCGCGGCACATGCGGCGGACCTGGCGCGGCATCGTCCCGGCGCGCAGGACCGCGACGACGCGCTCAGCTACGCCCGCTACACCTTTGACTGGGAAAAACAGTTTGCCCTGTCACTCGATCCCGAGACGGCGCGCTCCATGCACGACGAGACCCTGCCCGACGACTACTACAAAGAAGCAGCCTTCTGCTCCATGTGCGGCCCGAAGTTCTGCTCGATGAATTATTCCTCGAAGGTCGATGAATACAACAAACAGGTGCACGGCCTGGAGAAGAAGGATTATTCCGAGTTGGTGGAGAAGCTGGTCAGCCTGAAGTAGCACGTGTGGTTGTGTGGGGCGGGCGCCCTCGCCCGCCTTTTTTCCGCATTCGTTACAACTGCATGGTTCAAAACCAGCGGGGGAGGGCGCCCGCTCCACACGATACGACCTTGGCCTACTTTCCGAAATCGGCCACGCCGTCCCAGACCAACTGCACCGCCACCGCGAAAATCAGAAAGCCGAAGATGCGCGTGATACCGGCCACTGCACCCGGGCCCAACTTCGCTACCAGCGGGCCTCCGAGGCGCAGAAACAGGTAAACGCTGAGAGCGAGGGCTGCGATCCCGATCACCATGCCCGCGTAGGTGGTCAGGCTGTCGGCGTGCGCGGCAAGGCCCATCACTACTCCGATCGAGCCCGGGCCGGAAAGCATCGGCATCGCCATTGGAGTCAGGGAAATATCGTTTTTCTCGGCGGCCTCGTCCGTCTCCGCGGGAGTGATGCGGGCCGAAGCCGTCACCATGCCCCAGGCAGTGTGGGCCACGATCAACCCGCCGGCAATCTTCAGCACGGGCAGCGAGATGCCGAAAAAGTTGAGCACAAAGCGTCCGAAGAACATGAAGACCACCAGGATGCCCAGCACGTACAGCGCGGTCTTCAAGGCAGTCCAGTTGCGCTCGCGGTCGGGGAAATCGGCAGTGAGAGCGAAAAACAGCGGGACCCCGCCGAAGGGATTCACGATAGGAAACAGCGCCAGGAAAGTCGCGCCCGCGGCTGAGGGCAAAGTCCTGAGGATTTCCTGCACGGCTGTCCCGGGCGTTATCAACGATAGTCCTCCAGTACCTTGGCCGCCCGGTTCAGCGCCTCGGCCAGGACTGCAATTTGCTGCCGCGTCCGCTCCAGGTCGTGCTTATCGATGGCCTCGTTCACGCCCGGAATAACCACCGCGGCGTAGCCGGTGTACTGCCCGGGAGCATAGATGGCATGACGGAACCAGGGACGGTTAGGCAGTCCTTCCGGAATCAGCAGGGCGCGCTCGGCCTGGCGCAGGGCCTGATTGAGGCGGGCAGCGCCGCTCCCGGGATTTTCCTGCTTGCGGCGGATTTTAGCACCCGCCTGCTCGAAGCGATGCGCGGCGCGAATGGCTTCGGCAAAGTTGGGCGGCTGCCCGCCAAATACTGCCTCCGATTTATGGCGCGCCGCTTCCACATAGGCACCGATTTCCTTGCCGTATTCCCCGTAGTCATAGGGCAACACATCGACGTCGGACATGCGGATGACTTCCAGTCCGAATACTCGCGCCATCTCCTGCTCGTAGGCAAAGTCTGGATCGCCGAATTTCTTGAACCAGTTGAAGTTGTCGAAAACGGAGTGGTACACGCCATACGATCCGCTCGAGCTCACGTCCGACGACGGCACTCCCAGATGCTGCAGGAAGACGGTGTAGTCCGAGCCGCTGCCCAGGTCTCCCACCGGCACATCGGATTTGCCCGGTGCGGCCGGGACGCGATCCGTACTGCCGATGTCCTGCGTTGGCCTGCGTTCGGCGTCGGCTCCCGACTGGCTGCTCTTTCGCCATTCGTCATAGAGCATGCCGCCCTTGGGACTGGGCACGACCCGGGTCACGTCGCGGATAAACTGCTTGAGCGTGGGCACCGACGATGCCCCGAACTTGGAGCCTGACACCGCAACATCCATGTTGAAGTACGCCACCGCGTTGGCCAGTTCGGTTTCGTGCTGCTCGCCCCACTCCGTGGAGCCGATAAGTCCTTCTTCCTCGCCATCCCAGCTGCCGATGACGATTGTCCGCTTCGGCTTCCACCCTGACTTCAGCAGTTCGCCGATGCCGTGGACTGATTCCAGCATCGCGGCCGTGCCGCTGTTGGGATCAACCGCGCCATACACCCAGGCATCGCGATGATTGCCCGCCACGACCCACTCGTCCGGCAGCTCGCTGCCGCTCACCCGGCCGATCACGTCCCAGATGGTGCGCAGTTGATAGTCTTGTTTGAGATGAATCTTCACCTTGGCCGGCCCAGGCCCGACGTGGTAAGTGAAAGGCAAAGAGCCCTGCCACTCGCGCGGCGAATCCGGCCCGCCCAGATGCTCGAGGATGGGCCAGGCGTCCGCGTAGGAAAGCGGCGTGGTGGGAATTCGGGGCAATTGAGCCGCCTGCTCGGGAGCCGTGCGTCTGGACTCCTCGAGCGAAGGTACCGAGGCAATCCCCGGGGTGGTGGGATCGCCCGGATACTGGAACATGTATCCGATGGAACCGCGCTGCACGCCGGTATCGGGACGCCACGGACCCTGCGGATATTTATCTCCGTGGCGCCAGCCGTCGTCGGCCGGGTCGGAGTAGATGAGCACGCCGGCCGCGCCGTGTTCCTGGGCCACGAATGCCTTTACGCCGCGAAAGTTTTGCCCATAACGCACCAGCACGATCTTGCCCCGAACGTCGATCTTCATCTGTTCAAGCTTCTGAAAATCGGCGGGCGAACCGTAGTTGGCATAAACCACTTCCGCTTCCACGTCACCTGATGGGGACATGCTGTTGAAGGGCATCACTACGCGGGGATCATCCTGGTAGGGATCGCTGTTGACCCGCTCGCGGGTGGGGCCGTGCATGGTGACTCCGTCGGGCGCGGTCATATCCACGCTGATCTCGGCCGGGTAGTTCATCCAGACGCGGTATTCGACGATCTCGGTTTCGAGTCCGGCCTCGCGAAATTTTTGAGCAACGTAGTCGGCTGTGGCCCTGTCCTCGGGAGTGCCCGCCATGTGCGGCGCCTGGGTGAGGATGCGCAGGTGTTCTTCGGCCAGCTTGGGATCGGGCACCGCCAGGAAACGGCTCTCGAGCGCCGTCTCATCCGCCGAGTTGTGGAACCCGAAGAGGGGTGCTGCGTCCCTTTCAGGCAGAGCCGATTGAGAGGTTCCGCCCATATTGGAAAGAGAAAAAATGGAAAAAAGAACGACGGGAAGAACCGCTGCGGAAATAAATTTCATCGGGCTCCTGGACGGCGGTGGCGCTGGCGTGCCTCAAAGTCCGGCGAGGTCATGCAGCACCGCCAACGTTTCGTCGAAATCTGGAAGCTGGTCCACGGGATAGATGCGCGCAAACCGGATCCTACCCGCCTTGTCGATTACAAAAATGGCGCGCTCGCTGGCCCCCTTGAAGGGATCGGTCTCCCGCAACACTCCATACTCCCGGCTGATGGCTCCATGCGGCCAGAAGTCGCTGGCCAGCAGGAAATCGAAGGGACCGATCTCGCGCTCCCAGGCTGCCGCATTCATGATGTGATCGACACTGATGCCGAGCACTTCCGCCTGCCGGGCTTCAAGCTTTTCCCGCTCCACCTGGTAAGCGACCATCTGCCGGGTGCTGACTGGGTCCCAATTTGAAGGGTAAAAAGCCAGGACCAGGTTGCTCCGGCTCCATTGCTCAGAGAGGCGAGATTGCTTTCTTACGCCACCGATGAGAACTGGAACATCGAAATCGGGCGCCATGTCGCCGGCCTGCAACAAAATCGTTCACCTCTCACACACGTGTGTTGGTCGGAGACTCTTGTCCGACGCCTGTGAAGTTGATCCAGGACTGGGCAAAATAAAACGTTAGTCAGAAACAGCAAGTCAAAAACATCAAAGTCAAAAGCGTCGGACAAGAGTGTCCGACCCAGACACGGCTAGCGTGTCTGCCCGTTGCCCGTTACTTCGTACTTCGCCGAGGTCAGTTCGGCCAGGGCGAACGGGCCGCGGCAGTGCAATTTCTGGGTGCTGATGCCCATTTCCGCGCCAAAGCCAAACTCGCCTCCATCGGAGAACCGGGTCGAGGCGTTCCAGTACACCACCGCGGAATCCACCCCCCGAAGAAAAAGTTGCGCCCGCGCTTGGTCGCGAGTCACAATCGCGTCCGAGTTCTTGGTGGAGTAGCGGTTGATGTGGGCAATGGCCTCCTCGATGCCGGCCACAACCCGGACCGCGATGCACAGCCGTAAATATTCTTCGCTCCAATCCTGCGCCTCGGCGGCGTCGACACGCATCCCGGCGGCCAGGCGCCGAGTCTCGTCGTCGCCCCGCACCTCGACCCCGCCATCCAGCAGCTTCTTGACGATGCGGGGAACATATTCCGCCGCGATGTTCTGGTGCACCAGCAGTTTCTCCGCGGAATTACACACCGACGGACGCTGCGTCTTGGCATTGATCACAATGCTGTCCGCCATTTCGAAATCCGCGGACTGGTCCACAAAGATGTGGCAGTTCCCTGCCCCGGTCTCGATCACAGGTACGGTGGCGTTGTCCGCGACATAGGAAATCAGGCCCGGCCCCCCGCGGGGAATGATCACGTCCACGAGGCCGCGCGCCTTGATCAGCTCGTGGACCGAATCGCGAGTACTCGAATCCAGCAGCTCGATTGCGCCCTCGGGAACTCCATCGACGCGGTTCAGAATCTCGACCAGCATCTGATTGCTGTGGGCCGCTTCCTTCCCGCCGCGCAGCACGATGGCGTTTCCGGTCTTGAGCACCAGCGAGGCGCAATCTACCGTCACATTGGGCCGCGATTCGTAAATGACACCCACCACGCCCAGAGGCACACGCACTTTGCGGATACGCAAACCGTTAGGGCGGCTCCATTCAGCGATGGTCTCACCCACCGGATCTGGAAGGCTGGCCACCTCACGCACGCCCGACACCATGGCCGCGATGCGCTCCGGGGTGAGGAGCAGCCGGTCGCGCATTGCTCCTGTGAGTCCAGAAGAATCCAGGTCCGCCTGGTTGGCTTCAGTAATATTTGCGGCATTGGTAGCAATGGCGTCGGCCATCGCCACCAACAGAGCATTCTTGTCCGCCGTCGTCAGCTGTGCCATCCGGGTTGCAGCTCTCTGCGCGCGCAGCAGCTTGTCGCGGGTCGAGCAGGGAGTGCGCAGGCTAGTTGCCATTGGAAGACTTTCTTTTCTGCGGAGGAAAATAAGTTCCGATCTTGCGTTCGAGGGCCCACGGAATGGCGTGGGCATGGCGCCCGTTCGCAATGGCGACGCTGGCGCCGGCTTCGCTGGCCAGCTTGGCGGCGCGCAGCTTGGAGCGCATGCCTCCCGTGCCCAGTTTGCCCTGGCCGTTGCACACGGCTTCCATGGACGCGGTCAGCTTGCTGATCGTGCGCAACAGGCGCGGACGTTTACCATTGGGAAAGTAGAAACCATCGACGTCGGTAAGCAGCAGCAGCCAGTCGGCCTTGACCGCGGTGGCCAGCAGGGCGCTTAGTTCATCATTGTCGCCGAAGGCTCCCACCAGCTCGCGCACCGAGACGCTGTCATTCTCATTCACCACCGGCACCACGCCCAGCTTCAGCAATTCATGCAGCGCATTCTGCAAATTGCGATAGCGGATGGGCGAAGTGAAGTCGTCGCTTGAGAGCAAAAGCTGGGCCACAACTTTCTTGCCGAAGAAAAGCTGCTCGTAGGTATGCATCAGCAGGCTTTGCCCGACCGCGGCGCAGGCCTGCATCAGAGGCACAGTGGACGGCCTTCGGCGAAGGCCGAGATGGGTCATGCCCGAAGCGATGGCCCCCGAGCTGACAATCAGATATTCGTGCCGCGAAAGATCGAGCTGGTCCACCAGTGCCCGCATGCGATTGGTGTCGATGCGGCCGCCGGGCGCGATCAGACTGGTACCGACTTTGACCACGAGACGCATGTAAGCCTTCTAATTTAACAATTAAGACGAATTTGGGCGAATGTAGGCGCGAGCGCTCCGCTCGTGCTGCAGTACCGGTGACCCCGCGCGAGCGAGGGCGCTCGCGCCTACATTTCTCGGGTTAAACTATTTTTATGGCCGTGCAGGATTCGACCCAGCGCTTTTCGTCGCGTGTGGAGAACTACGTTCGCTATCGGCCGGGGTATCCCTCTGCCGTTATTGATCTGCTGAAAGATGAATGTGGTCTGACTCCCGCCAGCGTGATCGCTGATGTGGCATCCGGAACCGGTATCTTTACCCGCATGCTGCTGGAGAACGGCAACCGCGTCTTCGGCGTGGAGCCGAATTCCAACATGCGAACGGCCGGCGAGGAATCCCTGCGCGCCTATCCTCGCTTCACCAGCGTCGCGGGCACGGCCGAAGCCACGACGCTGGATGATCACAGCGTCGATTTTGTAACCGCCGCCCAGGCAGCACACTGGTTCGATCGCGAGAAGGCGCGGCGGGAGTTCATCCGCATCTGCCGACCCGGCGGCTGGACCGCGCTGCTCTGGAATGAGCGGCGCACCGGATCCACGCCCTTTCTCCGCGCCTACGAGCAGTTGCTGTTGGAGTACGGCACCGACTACCAGGATGTTCGCCACGAGCGCACTACACAGCAGATAGAAACCTTCTTCGCCCCCTCGCGATTTCAGTCCCGGACCTTTGACTATCAGCAGGTATTCGATTATCCCGCGCTTGAAGGGCGATTGCTGTCCTCGTCTTACACGCCACACCCCGGCGAAACCAAGTTTGCGCCTATGCTGCGCGAATTGCGCCGAATGTTCGATTCGCATCAGGTGGATGGTCAAGTCGGGTTCGAATACGACACCCGGGTATATTACGGACAGTTGGTTTGAGCCTCCCGCTAAAAACAGCCACCAAGGACACGAAGGTTCACGAAGGAAGATTGCATGCCTGGCGACAAGACGTTTCACATGACACCCGAGGAATTCCGGCGCCACGGCCACGCTGTGGTGGACTGGATTGCCGATTACTATTCACGGATCGAGTCGTATCCCGTGCTGTCTCGCGCCCAACCGGGCCAGATTCGGGCTTCGCTGCCGGCTGATCCTCCGGCAGAGGGCGAATCCTTTCCCGCGATTCTCGCGGACATCGAAAAGCTGATTCTGCCCGGCATCACGCACTGGCAATCGCCCAATTTTTACGCCTACTTTCCTTCGAATGCTTCGGGTCCAGCCATTCTCGGCGACCTGCTTTCTTCCGGCCTGGGGGTGCAGGGAATGCTGTGGGCCACCAGCCCGGCATGCACCGAACTGGAGACCCATGTGCTCGACTGGTTGGTGCACATGCTGGGTCTGCCGCAGAAGTTTCTTTCCACCAGCAGCGGCGGCGGGGTGATTCAGGATACGGCTTCGAGTGCGTCGCTGTGCGCGCTGCTGGCGGCGCGGGAGCGGGCCACCGACTTTGCCAGCAACCGGCGCGGCTGCGACGGCAAGCTTGTCGCCTACACTTCGTCCCAGGCCCACTCTTCACTGGAGAAAGGCGCCCAGATCGCCGGCATCGGACGGGACAATCTGCGCCTGGTCGAGGTTGACGAAACTTTCGCCATGCGCCCCGAGGCGCTGGCGCGGCAGATCGAGCAGGACCGCCGCGCCGGCCTGGTCCCGTTTTTCGTATGCGGCACCGTAGGCACGACGTCATCGAATGCGATTGACCCGGTGCGTGAAATTGCCCGCATCTGCGGCGAGCATAAACTCTGGCTGCACGTGGACGCTGCCATGTCCGGCACGGCGGCGCTTTGTCCTGAATTTCGCCACACTCATGCCGGCGTCGAGTCCGCCGACAGCTACTGCTTCAATCCCCACAAATGGATGTTCACCAACTTCGACTGCGATTGCTTTTACGTTGCCGACCGCAAGGCCCTCATCCAGACTTTGAGCGTGCTGCCGGAATACCTGCGCAACCAGGCCACCGAAACCGGGGCCGTCATCGACTATCGCGACTGGCAGATTCCGCTCGGGCGGCGCTTTCGGGCGCTCAAGCTGTGGTTCGTGATCCGGCACTATGGCGTGGAAGGCCTGCAGCACCACATCCGGCAGCATGTGGCCTGGGCGCAGAAGTTCGCGGGCTGGGTAAGAAAAGATGAGCGCTTCGAGCTGGCCGCGCCCGCGCCCCTGAACCTGGTCTGTTTCCGCCACCGCGGCGGAGACCAGATCAACCAGTCCTTGATGGACCATCTCAACCGCAGCGGAGATCTTTATCTTACGCACACCCGACTGGACAGCCGACTCACCCTGCGGCTATGCGTGGGCCAGACCAATACCACGGAGCGCCATGTTGAGAAAGCCTGGAAGCGAATTCAGGAAGAAGCCGCGAAGCTGGGCTGATTGAGTGTGGGTCGGACACTCCTGTCCGACGCAGTTGACTTTGATTTGGTTGTAGAGAAAACCATCGACGCAAGCTCCAACGGCACTGAATGAGTTGACGCTGCCCGGCTTGATTCCGAGGGAGCACGAGCGGGATACTCGCGCCTACATGACAAGACGGGTGCGGGCCTTGCGTGCGAGGTACTTCCCCCGGCCCGCAAGGAAGCGTGCTAGAGAATCAGCCACGCCTTCCAGCAGCACCCGGTCTTCCGCTCCGAACGCGGCTTCACGATCGCTTTCAACGCTAAGCACTCCCAGTTCCCGCGAGGCCAACTTTATCGAGATGAGAATCTTGGAACGGGTTTCCGGCAACGCCAGTTCCCCTGGGGCATCCCGGCCCGCCCCTAACGTCTGCTGCGGCGCGCCTCCTGCAACCGCCAGGAATATGCCGACCCAGGCATAATGGCGTCCGCGGCAGAGCAGATCGATCACATCCTCTAGAGGAGAATGATGCGCGGAAGGCCGGCTGGCCGCGAGCGAACGCTCGACGTCAGCCAGCAACTGGCGCGTAGGACGATAAGCTTTCAAGGGCGAGTCCTGAGGGTAAGAAAAATCGAGGCCAGTGTAATGGCAGGTCCGGCGAGGGTCAACGGTTTTGGTTGAGCCCGAAATCAGCAATGGGACTTATCGTTCCATGGGACGAACTGACCGGAAGTTGAGTGCGCATCCCTGGTACATCTCCCCACCCCGTCTCTCCAACAAACGGAGAGACGAGGATTGGGACACCCGCTCGGGACGAGATGCCCTGATTGCTGATTCCTTCCTACCTTTTCTCCAACTCCCTGGGCTTGTCGGGAACGGAATTCGCCGACGCGTCGGGGCGCCAGGCAGTCGTGTTTGCCCCGGCCGCTGGATTCACTCCGAAATCCCATACGTACAGGTTCATTCCATCCTTCCCCAACAATTCGATCACGGCGTACTCCCCGGGCTCGAGGTCGTTTGACGGAGTGACTTTGACCCACCCGCCGGTAAGCCTGGTGGCGGTGGTCGGCACCAGTTTCTGCTCCTGGCTCACTTTGCCGTAGATCGCGATCTTGATGTCCCCGACAATCCGCTTGTCCTTGTTGCTTTTCAGGCGCACGATCTTGAAGCGGTCCCAGGGCAGTTGCTCTTCCTTTGATTTCTCGGCAATCTGGGTGGCCTTGTCGAGCTGGTCTTGCTGCTCGAGATTGACATAGATCGCAGGCACCGTAACGTGCGCCTGAATCCTGGCATGAGAGCCGGGCAGTTCGATGGTCTGCTTGGCACTGGCAATGGGATTAATGGTCGCGCGCAGGATGTTGCCCTTCATGTTTTTGTTGAGCTCGCCGCTGCTCTGCTGCAGTTCAACCAGCTGGGGCTGGGTCTGGAAAGTATCGAGAAGAATCACGCCCCCGTCGTCGGGCAGACGCAAACCTGGCGCCACATGGGGAGATCTGGCTTCGTCGGCCTGGCGTTCGGCCTCTAACTCCTTGTCTAGCTCCACCGCTTCCGGGGCGGGTTTGCCTGCAGCGCGGTCCTTCTCATACTTGTCGGTGGCCGCCCAATCCACCAGGGAATTGGGGACCTCCTCCCACTCGTTGCGCTCCGCGCTCAGGTAGCGAACGCGCTCGCCTTTCACTTCCCATCTGGTGGCCAGCTGATAGGTGCCGTCTTTGAGAATGAGGCGCTTGGCGAGCTGCTGCGAGAGGGCGGGCGTGGCCGCCAGCAGGAACAACGCCGTTCCCGCCACCAGTCCGATCGCGAGGCGATTGAGCTGACGCATAGAGTCAACTACTTAGATGCAGCCTTCGTTGCCCAGTGTACTCCGCAAACGGGCGCGTCGGCTGGCCTTCACTTTGCGGCCTTTGCGGTCTTTCTTTGCGGCCTCTGCGGTTGAGCTTTCTGAAGGTTTTCAGGGCAGGTCAAACCCTTTACCGCAAAGGACGCAAAGAAAGACCGCAAAGATCGCAAAGGCGCGAAACTATTTCTCGTCAGCGGAAAACATTTCTGGCATAATTGGTCGTGCACCCATCCTGCACAAAATTTCAAAGACAATTTAAGGTGAGGAATCGATGTCGGCAAAGTACATCTTTGTGACCGGGGGAGTGGTGTCTTCATTGGGCAAGGGACTGGCGGCGGCCTCAATCGGCTGCCTGCTGGAAAGTCGCGGGCTCAAAGTCAACCTGATGAAGTTTGATCCTTATCTCAACGTCGATCCCGGCACCATGTCGCCCTTCCAGCATGGAGAGGTATTCGTCACCGACGACGGGGCGGAGACCGATCTCGACCTGGGTCACTACGAGCGCTTCACTCACGCCAAGCTTTCCCGCGATAACAACTGGACCACGGGGCGCATTTACGAACAGATTATCGCCAAAGAGCGGCGCGGCGATTATCTGGGCAAGACGGTGCAGGTGATTCCTCACGTCACGAATGAAATTAAAGCCGCGATGAAGAAGGTTGCGCAGGATGTGGATGTCGCCATCGTCGAAGTCGGAGGCACGGTAGGCGACATTGAGTCTCTGCCTTTCATGGAAGCCATCCGGCAAATGCGGCAGGAACTGGGCCGCGACCACACCTTGTTCATGCACGTGACCCTGGTGCCGTTTATCGCCGCCGCTCAGGAACTCAAGACCAAACCGACCCAGCACTCGGTGAAAGAGCTCCTCAGCATCGGAATCCAGCCTGACATCCTGCTATGCCGCACCGACCGCTTCCTCTCCAAAGAGATCAAGTCGAAAATTGCGCTGTTCTGCAACGTGGAAGAAGAGGCGGTCATCACCGCCAAGGATGTTGCCTCCATTTATGAAGTGCCGCTGGTGTTCTCGCGTGAGGGCGTGGACTCCCTGGTGCTTCGCTACCTCCGCCTGGAGGCCAAAGATCGCGACCTGAAGGATTGGGAGGACATCGTCCACCGCGTCTATAACCCGAAAGCCGAAGTCACCATCGGAATCGTAGGCAAGTATGTGGAGTACGAAGATTCCTACAAGTCATTGAAAGAAGCGCTGGTCCACGGCGCCCTGGCCCACAACCTGAAGCTGAACCTGAACTGGATCGAAGCCGAGGGACTCGAAACCGGCGATCGCACTTACGAGGAACAGCTGGCCGACTACGACGGACTACTGGTGCCGGGCGGCTTTGGAAAGCGCGGCATCGAGGGCATGCTGATCGCCATCCGCTATGCCCGCGAACGCAAGGTGCCGTATTTCGGAATTTGCCTGGGCATGCAGACCGCCTGTATAGAGTTTGCCCGCAACGTATGCGGTCTGGCGGACGCCAACTCCAGCGAATTCGATCCCGCCACACCACACCGCGTGATTTACAAACTGCGCGAACTGCGCGGAGTCGAAGAACTGGGTGGGACCATGCGCCTGGGGGCCTGGACATGCAAGATCGAACCCGACACGCTCGCGTATAAGATTTACGGCAAGCTCGAAATCAGTGAGCGTCATCGCCACCGCTACGAATTCAATCGCGAATATGAAGAAACGCTGACCGCGGGCGGCTTGCGGATTTCCGGATCGACGCCGGACGGCACTTACGTCGAGATGGTGGAGTTGCCTGATCATCCCCATTTTATCGGTTGCCAGTTCCATCCCGAATTCAAATCGAAGCCATTGGAGCCGCACCCGTTGTTTAAGACATTCATCGGGGCGGCTTACGAGCACGGGCTCAAGCGGCGGGCAGAGAAGGCGGCGTCCGAAGTGGAGATGTTCCACCGCCCCGAGAAGGTTGGAAAAAGATAGTTAACCACGGAGGACGCAGAGGACACCGAGGAAAGCGAGACGGTTGATTTCTCTGTGTCCTCTGTGTCCTCCGTGGTTCGAACATGACCACCTCTTTTCAAATCGACAACGTCAGAATCGGCTCCGGAAGCCTGTTCCTGATTGCCGGTCCTTGCGTTATCGAGAGCGAGAAGCATGCTCTGTTCATGGCGGAAGTGATCAAGGGCGTTACCCGTTCACTGAATTTTCCTTTCATCTTCAAGGCGTCGTACGACAAGGCCAACCGCACTTCCATTCGCAGCTATCGTGGCCCCGGCCTGTTAGAGGGTTTGCGCATTTTGAAGAAAGTGAAGGATGAAGTGCACGTGCCCATCCTTACTGACGTGCACGAAACCGCCGATGTAGCCAAGGTGGCGGAAGTCGCGGACATTTTGCAGATTCCGGCATTTCTCTGCCGCCAGACTGATCTGGTTGTGGCCGCGGCCATGACGGAACGTGTGGTCAATATCAAGAAGGGCCAGTTCGTGGCACCGGCCGATATGCGACATATCGTGGAGAAGTGCCGCACTGCGGGCAATGACAAGGTCTTCGTCACCGAGCGTGGATCGAGCTTCGGCTACAACAATCTCGTGGTCGATATGCGATCCCTCGCCATCATGCGAAAGTTTGTTCCCGTGGTATTCGACGCCACCCATTCGGTCCAACTGCCATCGTCTGCGGCTGACGGAGAGCACGCCGTCAGTGGAGGACAACCTGAATTCATTCCCGTACTGGCACGCGCGGCAGTGGCTGCTGGTGTGGATGGAATCTTCATGGAAGTTCACGACAACCCGAAGGAGGCCAAATCCGACGGGGCCAACGCGCTGGAATCGACCCGGCTGCGCGAGGTGTTGAAAGAGTTGCAGGCGATACAGAACGCGCTGACTGCAGCGCATGCCAGGCCGTGAACGGCCTCGCCCCGTGAATCTGCTACCATTGCCGCTTTAGCCGTACGCCCGAGGCCGGCAATGAAACTCTTCCTGACCGTTTTCACCGCTCTCCTGTTCATTGCAGCCACGACTTCTACTGCCCAAACCACCGCAAGCGCAGCGCCCCTCCGAGTCGCGATTGCGGGCATGGTCCACGGCCACGTCGAAGGATTCCTGCAGCATTCACTCCGTCGCAGCGATATTCAGATTGTCGGAATTGCCGAGCCCGACCAGCAAGTCGCAGCGCGCTATGCGGCGCAGTTTAATCTCGACCGCGGCCTGTTCTTCGCCGATCTGGAAGAGATGCTCCAGAAGACCCACCCGCAGGCCGTACTGGCCTACACCAACACTCATGATCACCGCAAAGTCGTGGAAATCTGCGCCCGCCATCACATCTCCGTGATGATGGAGAAGCCGCTGGCGGTCAGTGCCGAAGATGCACATGCCATCGCCGATGCCGCGCGAAAGGGCAAGATCCAGGTGCTGGTGAACTACGAGACTTCGTGGTATCGCAGCAACCACGCGGCCTACAACATGGTTCACGACAAAAGCATAGGCGACATTCGCAAGGTGGTCGTCCACGACGGTCACCAGGGGCCGAAAGAAATCAACGTACAGCCCGAATTCCTGGCCTGGCTCAACGACCCCAGGCTCGATGGCGGCGGAGCGCTCTATGACTTCGGCTGCTATGGCGCCGACCTGATGACCTGGCTCATGGATGGGCAGCGGCCCACCTCCGTGACTGCAGTCACGCAACAGATCAAGCCGGAAATTTATCCCCGGGTGGACGATGAGGCCACCATCATCCTGACATATCCCAAGGCCCAGGCCATTCTGCAGGCCTCGTGGAACTGGCCCTTTGATCGTAAAGACATGGAAGTATATGGCCAGACCGGCTACGTGATCACGGTCCGCCGCGACGACCTGCGGGTGCGACTGAAGGGAGGAGAAGAGCAAAAGGCGCCGGCCAAGCCGATTGCAGCTCCTTATGACGACTCGTTATCGTTGCTCCGGGCCGTCGTCCTGGACGGCGCTGCGCCGGGCGCGCCTTCATCTTTAGAGACCAACGTGATGGTTGCTGAAATTCTGGACGCAGCCCGGCGCTCCGCGGCCTCGGGAAAATCGGTTCGGCTCGCGGGTGATTGAATTTTGGGATGCCATGTGGGCGCGAGCGTCCCGCTCGTGCAGGGGTGCACAGGGCCTGGGTTTGGTGAGGGTTTGGCAGGGTGACACATGATTCAATCCCGCACGAGCGGGACGCTCGCGCCTACATTATTATTTCAGCCTGATGCATATTGTTTTTGCCATCGCCGGAATTCTTTCCATTCTTGGCATCCTGCTGGATGCGTTCGAGACCGTGGTACTGCCGCGACGGGTGCAGCGGAGTTTCCGGCTGACCAGTTGGTTCTACCGGCGCACCTGGATTCCCTACAGAAAACTTGCGAGCCGCATTCCGGCGCGGGCGCGGCGCGAGAATTTTCTTGGCTACTTCGGGCCGCTGTCGCTCATCTTCCTGCTGATCTTGTGGGCGGCCGGGCTGATCTTCGGTTTCGCCCTGCTGCAATATGGGGCCGGCGAACACTTCCGTCTGGGCAGCGAGCCGCTCACTTTTGGCGTGCTGGTGTACCACAGCGGCGAGACTTTTTTTACCCTGGGCTACGGGGACATCATTCCCAGCTCGGGCGTGGCCCGCGCCCTGGCAGTCATCGAAGCCGGCATGGGCTTTGCGTTTTTAGGCGTGGTGATTGGGTATTTGCCGACTATTTATTCGTCATTCTCCCGCCGCGAGATCGAGATTTCCCTGCTCGATGCACGGGCGGGCTCGCCACCGTCGGCCGCTGAATTATTGTCACGGTTCGGTAACTGTCCGCAGCAGGCGGTGCTCGACCAGATATTCAAGGACTGGGAACGCTGGGCCGCCGAAGTCCTGGAGAGCCATCTGTCGTATCCCGTGTTGAGTTTTTTCCGCTCGCAGCACAACAATCAATCCTGGCTGGGGGCTCTGATCACGATTCTGGACGCCACCGCGCTGGTCATCGCCGGCGTGGACGGCTTGCGCTTCGAACAGTCCAAGATCACCTTCGCCATGGCGCGCCATGCCGTGGTTGACCTGGCCCAGGTGGTGAATGCGCGCTATGCGCCGGCCGGCGATGACCGCTTGCCCGCACCGGAACTGGATCGTCTTCGGCAAAGCCTGGCGGCACGTGGAGTAAAGCTGCGCGACGGCGCTGCATTTGACGACAAACTGACCCATCTTCGTTCGTTGTATGAACCCTACGCCATAGCCATCGCGGCCAATCTGTCAATCACGCTGCCGCCCTGGATTCATCCCGAAAAGCAAAAGGATAACTGGCAGGCCGGCCCCTGGGACCGGGCCATCCAGGCCCGAAGTCTGGCGGGACGAGTGCAGAGCATGGATGACCATTTCTGAGGAAGCTCTCAGCTCTCAGTCGCCACGAAACAGGGGACGGGAAGTCTTGCCGCAAGCTGAAAGCTGACAGCTGAGAGCTGACAGCTAGTTTCCGCGTGCTAACATCTTTTCCTTCCATGAAACACATAGGCGAAAACGTCGTCCGGATCGAGGCTGAGGCGTTGCGCGCGCTGGCCGATCGCATCGCGGGCCCCATGGCGGAGGCATTCGTCAAGGCGGTCGAATTGATCTACGCCTGCAGCGGCCGGGTAGTGGTCACGGGCATGGGCAAGAGCGGAATCATTGCACGCAAGATCGCGGCCACGCTCAGTTCTACCGGAACTCCGTCGCTGTTCATGCATCCCGTGGATGCGGTGCATGGAGACCTCGGGATGGTGGTGCGCGGCGATGTGGTGATGGCTCTATCGGCCAGCGGAGAAACGGAAGAGATTCTGCGGCTGCTGGCGACCCTCAAGCGGTTGCAGGTGCCCCTGATCAGCTTGACTGGGGATGCGGTGTTCGAAAAAGCCGCGGGCGGGTCGCCCGCGACCACACACACAACGCAAATATCCACGTTGGCGGCGGCGGCGGATGTTGCGCTTGACTGCTCGGTAGCCAAGGAAGCTTGCGGGCTCGGCTTGGCCCCTACCGCTTCGACCACCGCCATGCTCGCTTTGGGCGATGCCCTGGCGATGACGCTGGCTGAGAAACGCGGCTTCAAGGAAGAAGACTTCGCCAACCTGCATCCCGGCGGGAAACTGGGCAAGCGTCTGGCGCGGGTGGAGTCACTGATGCACACCGGCGACGCCGTGCCCCGGGTCACGCCGCAAACCCGGATGCCGGATGTGATCTATGAAATGTCGCGCAAGAAGCTGGGCGTGACTGCCGTGGTGGACGGCCAAAAGCTGGTGGGTGTAATCAGCGACGGCGATTTGCGGCGGTTGCTGGAAAAGCGCGGCAAGGATGTATTGGACCTCAGCGCGGCTGAGTGTATGACTGCGAAGCCGAGAACGATCGGGGCAAGTGAATTCGCGGCCACCGCGCTGGCATTGATGGAAGAAAAAAAGATCACGTCATTGGTGGTGGTTGATGGTGCAAACACTCTTTTGGGGATTGTCCACCTGCACGACTTGTGGGGAACGGAGATGATGTAGCGCCGGCGTCCCGCCGGAACGATGGGGTGGGCGGGACGCCCACCCGACAGCCGGCGAGACGCCGGCGCTACAATGAAACTATGTATCACTACGATCCGACCACCGCGCTGGAAGAGCTGACTGAAGACGCGACCCTGCCCAACCCCGTCCATGTGCGCGACATGATTCTGCGCAAGAAGCTGGGCCCGGACAAGTCGCTGGAGTTGAATCGCCTGTTTGTCGAATATCAGAAGTTTTTCGGCGAAGCGCAGAAGCTGGGGAAAGAGATTTTGAAGCAGTTGGTGAGTTAGTCCGCCAGGAATGCGATCATCTCTTCTCGGGTGAATCCCGCTTCCCGCAGCAATGAAAGCAGCGTTCCCTTAGGCATGTCCCGATTGTGCTTTGGGACAACGGCGCGGCGCCTTGAAACCGGATGATAGATGATAGAAGACAAAATGGCTTCCCGAAGAGCGATCGAGAACAAAACCATTATTTTCCAGAAATCTGACGACCTCGCGTGGCCGAACAGCAGGGAGCTTCGCCATACCGGATAACCTCGTCCATAGGTGACACTCCTATTAAACTCCGGAGACGGTTTTCTTAGTGGGAGTATTCCAGATCCAGGGATGCTACCAAGGTTTCGTCGTCGGTGGGAATCGGTTCCTTGTGCTTCTTGAGGCTTTCGATATAGCCGCCTATTGCGTCCTTAGCCATCCTCCGGGCCTCGGCCAATGTACGCCCATAGGTTACGCAGCCGGGCAGGGCGGGCACCATCGCAGTGAAGCCGCCCTCGGGTTCCGGCCGGAGCATGATGTTGTAGCGGTAGCGTGTTTTAGCCATCGGACTATCCGGATTCTATCTTGGCAGCAAAGACGAGTCAAAGATGGCTTGAAAATGCGACCATCGACTTGCCTCTGCGACCGGGCCACACCCGCGGGCAGCTGTCCCCAGCGCCCAGCGTCTTGCACGCGCTGGTCACCGAGCGGGCCGAGACTGGCCTCGGCACCCAGCGAGTGCCACAGGATCGCGCTGGCCTTGGGCATCACCGGGTTGAGCAGGACCGCGACGGCACGCAGCGACTCGGCCGTCGCATACAGCACCCGGTCGAGGTCGCCAGCCTTGGCAGCATCCTTGGCCAGCTGCCAGGGCTCCTGCTCGGTGACGTAGTTGTTCACCTCGCGCACGAACGTCATCGTCGCGTT
>Ga0207678_10002039_pt1 | contig 18322 bp, 14 predicted proteins | sample KBSC63metaG_FD_184319 | JGI IMG/M metagenome (GOLD analysis project Ga0207678, IMG submission 184319) | Corn rhizosphere microbial communities from Kellogg Biological Station, Michigan, USA - KBS C6-3 metaG (SPAdes) (version 2) | ecosystem: Host-associated > Plants > Roots > Rhizosphere > Soil ...
GGCGGCCGCGACAACGGTGGCCGCGACAACGGTGGCCGCGACAACGGTGGCGACCGCAACGGTGGCGACCACAACCGCGGCCGCGACAACGGCGGCGACCACAACGGCGGCGACAAGGGCGAGCGCCACGCAGGCGAGGACAGCCACGACAAGAGTGGCGACCGGAACGCCGAAGCAGTCGGTGACCACAACGGAGCGGGCGGCGGGGTCAACGGTTTGGGCGACCAGGCCGGCACCGGTGGTCAGGTCACGAAGGTTCCGGTCGGGTCGGTCGACACCGGTGACGGCAGCGCGACCACGGGGACGGGCGTCGTGCCCTACCTGCTGGGCGGTGCGGTGGTGCTCGCCGCGGCCGCAGCTGGGGCCGTTCGCCGGCTGCGCCGCAACAGCTGAGGGACCTCAACCACATGCGTCACCGCATCCCGGAGCGGCACCCCCGTCTCACCCGTTCCCGGGTGCTGGCGGGGGTGACCGCCCTGCTGACCGTCATCGCCGTAGCCGCAGGTTGTTCCAGTGACGCGGCTCCCGCCCCGACACCATCGGTGTCGGGGTCCGGCAGCGTCGCGCCGTCGGGCGCTGGGGCGTCCGCGGGCGCTGCTGCGCCGCTAACGAGGTCCGCGCCGGTCCGCGTGCAAATCCCGGCCATCGGCGTGGACTCCGCGCTGATGCAGCTGGGGTTGCAGGTCGACGGGTCGCTGCAGGTGCCCCCGGCGGGCTTTCCGGCCGGCTGGTACACCGGGGCGCCAACCCCCGGTGAGCTGGGTCCGGCGATCCTCGCCGGGCATGTCGACTGGGGCGGACAGCCGGGCGTCTTCTACCACTTGCGCGATCTTCAACCCGGAGCCGAGATCACCGTCACCCGCCAGGACGGCCGTGCCACCGTCTTCCGGGTGACACAGGTCAAGCAGTACCCGAAGGACGAGTTCCCGACCGATGTGGTGTACGGCGATCTCGACCACCCCGGCCTGCGGTTGATCACCTGCGGCGGCTCGTTCGACCGGGAGACCCGTAACTACGACGACAACGTCATCGCCTTCGCCGACCTCATCGCGACCCACCCCGCAGCGCCCGCATGAGCAGCACACTGCCGCCAAGCCGCGAGCGTGCTGAATGAGATGAGAGCGGCACTCCGCTCTGGCCCGGTCAGTCACGTTGATCCACTGGCGTACCCGGGGTGCGCCGCTGAAGACAGGACGGCGTCGCGCTGGCCTGCCCCGTTCCGGGAGTTCGCGATGCAGCCGGGCCATTTCGAGCCGTACGGTGTGATCGGACGACAGGACGAAGGCGCAGTTCCAGCTGGTGTTGATCCCGGTGTGGGCTGCGGTGCAGTTGCCGTACGGCCTGTGCTCAAGGCTCGCTGAGGTGAAAGGTCGCCGAGTCGGCGGGAGCCAAGCGTTGCTGGAGTACCGGCTGTGCGACAGGACGTAGCGCTCGTGCGTTTGATCATGGCGAAGAAGGCAGGCGCTGCGTCTGGCGCGAGGCTGAAGTCCTTGCCCGGACCGCTCGGTGCATCCCTGCCCGAACTGTTCCCGACGAAGTACCGCTCCAAGTCGTTCATCTCGATCAGCTGCTGGCGGCGGCCGCGGCCCATGGGGTGAGCGTTCGATTGCGCCCCCGGGGTGGGCAAGCACATCACCGCGGGTACCCCGCTGGCGTGGATCTGGCCCACTCCGGCGGAGGCTGCGAGCGCGGCCGCGAAGTCTTCTGTGAGGTCTGCGACGACCTTTTCGTCGGAGTCGTTCGCGGCGGACCTCGATGCCGCTGTGCGTATCGGGTTCGAGCGCACCTTGGAGCAGGACCCCGCTCTCGGGTTCGCCAGTTGATGGATCCTGCTTGCAAGGCGCTCTCGCCCGCGGTGAATGACCCGTACACCGCCATCCAGGCCATCGAGCACATGGGCGTGTTATTCGCCGCGCTTGCCGTGCGCCCGGCTGGCCCGTTGGTCGTGCACGACACGGCGACGGGCACGGCAGTGGGGGTGCCGGCTCGGACGTTCGCCGAGCACCTTTCTGTGGGGATCGGTCCGATCCGACGCTTCGGTGCCAGCGAGCCAACGGTCATGCGGACGCTGCTGCGCCTGCTGTCCACCACGCTGTACGCCTGCGGGGAAGATCCGGATCGGTGGGAAGCGATCGAGTGCCAGATGAACCTGCTGACCGCCGCGGCCGAGCGGGAGACCGTTGAACGAGCAGACCTTGCTCCGGTGCACGCCGAGGCCGACGCGCTTCGCCGAGCACCGGCCGCGCGGCGGGCTGGCGTCGCGCGGCACGAACCCGCCAACACGGCCACGCCCGAGTCGGCTCCGCCGACCTGACACCGCGGCTCATGGGCGATCCGGGGTGGCGCTGGCGGGTGATCTGGCTGGGCCCGCGTGGTTCCTGGCCCACGCCAAGGGCGCCCGTATTGTGTCCGTGACCCGGTCGGGATCCGCGAGAATCAGTTTGGCGGCAGGTTCGGCCTGCCGTCCTTCGTCACCCCGGCAACCATGACATTGCTGGGTTCGGCCAGGACGTCGGAAAGCGACGATATAGCCACCTATGCGCATTCGTTGCCCTGGTCGAGACCGTGAGCCTCGGTGTCCGCCTGCCGAGCCCCGGCAGGAGGTCGAGCCTGCCTGCGGGCAGCGTTGTGGAGTCGACCAGGAGGTCTGCTGTGTTCGGCTGCTGCCAGTCGCGCCAGGTGCCAGGCGAGGCTGACGTTTTCATCGAAGTAGAGCGCGCGGCGGTCGCGGTGGACGACCTCAGGGTGTCCGGTAAGAGCGCGGTTGGCGTAGATGTGGCGAAGCGCAGCCTCGGACAGCCCGGTGAGATGGGCGAGCTCGGTCCGCGTGACGAGGTTGCGGCCGCCGCGCACGATCCGAGGCGGCGCCGCCGCCGGATCCAGTTGGAGGTGTACCCAGGCGAGCAGCGTGGCCTCGTCGAAGTACAGACTGCGCCCGTAAGCGAGTACCGGGCGGGGATGGCCGTTGTGGACGCGGTTGCCGTACCAGGTCTCTGCAACGCAACGGCTGACCATCGCCTCGCGCATCAGAGCCGCCCGTGTGACGACTGGCCGGCCCTTGTGCATCCGCCGTTCGGCTCCCGACATGTGATCGAGGCTAGAGCCGATCACGGTAAAGGAAGATCGCGGACACCAGGGGTCACAGGATCGAAACCCCACCGCCACGAAGGCTTCGTAGGGTCCCTCGACAGGCCCCGTCGACTGTGGCGGGGCCTTGCCTGTCGAGAGGTGTGCAGGATGAGTGGGAACGCTGCCCGTTTGCAGGCGATCACGAATGTCGAGGCCTACGTGCCTCCCGCTGTCAGCTTCAACGGCGGAGAGATGCCCGGTGAAGTGTTCGGCGAGAACGTCTTCAGCAAAGCCGTGATGCAGAAGCGGTTGCCGAAGTCGGTGTACAAGTCCGTGATCGCCACGATCGAGCGTGGGGCGAAGCTCGAGCCCGTCGTGGCCGACGCCGTCGCGTCCGCCATGAAGGACTGGGCTCTCGAGAAGGGCGCCACCCACTACGCGCACGTCTTCTACCCGCTCACGGGTCTGACGGCCGAGAAGCACGACAGCTTCCTCGAGCCGCTCACCGACGGCTCGGCACTCGCCGAGTTCGCAGGCAAGACTCTCATCCAAGGCGAGCCCGACGCGTCGAGCTTCCCGAGTGGTGGGCTGCGCAACACGTTCGAGGCCCGCGGCTACACCGGCTGGGATGTGACGAGCCCGGCGTACATCCTGGAGAACCCGAACGGCAATACGCTGTGCATCCCGACCGTCTTCGTGTCGATGACGGGCGAGGCGCTGGACCACAAGACTCCCTTGCTGCGCTCGCAGCAGGCGATGGGCATCCAGGCCGAACGGGTGCTCAAGCTGTTCGGGCACGAGAACCTCGACCACATCGTGTCATTCTGCGGCCCTGAGCAGGAGTACTTCCTCGTGGACCGGCACTTCTTCTTGGCTCGTCCCGACTTGATCAACGCCGGTCGAACGCTGTTCGGTGCCAAGCCGCCGAAGGGTCAGGAATTCGACGACCACTACTTCGGTGCCATCCCCGAGCGCGTGCTCGGCTTCATGATGGATACCGAGCGGGAGCTGTTCAAATTGGGCATCCCGGCCAAAACCAGGCACAACGAGGTCGCGCCCGGTCAGTTCGAGATCGCGCCGATGTTCGAGCGGGCCAATGTCGCGTCCGACCACCAGCAACTGCTGATGACGATCTTCAAAATGCTGGCCAAGAAGCACGGCATGGAGATCCTCTTCCACGAAAAGCCGTTCAGCGGGATCAACGGCTCGGGCAAGCACGTCAACTTCTCGCTCGGCAACAGCGACGTGGGCAGCCTGTTCGTCCCCGGTGACACCCCGCACGAGAACGCGCAGTTCCTCGTGTTCTGCGCCGCGGTCATCCGTGCGGTCCACCTCTACCCCGGGCTGCTGCGGGCTTCGGTCGCCTCGGCGACCAACGACCACCGCCTCGGCGCCAACGAGGCCCCTCCGGCGATCATCTCGATCTTTCTCGGTGACCAGCTCGCCGACGTCTTCGAGCAGATCGCCAAAGGCGCGGCGACGTCGTCGAAGGGTAAGGGCGTGATGCACATCGGGGTGGACACGCTACCGGTGCTGCCGACCGACCCGGGCGACCGCAACCGCACCAGCCCGTTCGCCTTCACCGGCAACCGCTTCGAGTTCCGTGCGCCGGGCTCGATGCAGACCGTCGCGGCACCGATGGTCGTGCTCAACACGATCATGGCCGACTCGCTCGACTACTGCGCGACCGAGTTGGAGAACGCCGTCGCGGAAGGCACCGACTTCGACGCTGCCGTGCAAACCCTGCTGACGTCGATCATCACCGAGCACGGTGCGGTCGTCTTCAACGGCAACGGCTACTCCGACAAGTGGCAGATCGAGGCGGCCGACCGCGGCCTGCCGAACCTGCGCACCACACTCGACGCGCTGCCCGAGCTGATCAGCGAGCCCACCATGGCGCTGTTCGAGAAGTACGAGGTCTTCAACCACCGCGAGATGCACAGCCGCTACGAGATCGGACTGGAGCAGTACACGCTGACGGTCGGTGTCGAGGCCAACCTCACCCTGGAGATCGGCTCGACGCAGATCCTGCCCGCCGCGGTCCGGCATCAGACGGAGCTGGCGCTCAACGTCGGCGCTTTGGAGGCGGCGGGCGTCGAAGCGGACACTTCGACGCTGGCCGAGGTCTCGGCCACGATCGCCGAGCTCAAGGCAGGTCTGGCCACGCTGAAGGCCGCACTCAGAGCGGACCCTGGCGAGACCACGCTCGCCGAGGCCGAGCATGCCCGTGATGCTCTGCTGCCCGCCATGGCCGCCGTGCGATCGGCAGCCGACGCGCTCGAAGGGGTCGTCGCCGACGACCTCTGGCCGCTCCCGTCCTACCAGGAGATGCTCTACATCCTCTGAACCTCGGTCGGCACGGTTGCGGATGACGTCGATCGGCACGGCGGTGCCCACGAGTCCGCTGGTCCTGACCGTGCAGCCGGGACCGGGATGGGCGCTGCGGCCGGGTGGGCCGCACAGGTGGGATGTGGTGGTCGTTCAAGATCGCGGGGATGTTCCGTAGTGGGCTCGCCCCGACCCGATTGCGGCGACGGGTGAGCATCGGCCGCGTGCGTGACGGCGTCAGGCAGCCTGTCTCGCAGGTCGGGCCGATTGCTCGAGCTGCCCGGCCCTGCCGGGTCAGGAGGGTTCGGGCAGTTCGGTATCGGGCAGCGGGTCGTGTGCCAGCTGGCGCGCTTCGTCGAACGGCACGCCCAGCAGGCACAGCAACTGTTCGACGAGCTGATCGCAGGCGGCGTCGTCGACCAGTTCGGGATGGGTCAGCGCCATTTGCAGTGTGGCCAGCACGGCCCCGGAGACGGCGGCGCGCAGCAGCCGGGGCTCGGCCCTGCGGAAGCGGCCGGTGGCGATGCCCGCCTGGAGGTCGCGCAGCAGGCGGGGGGCCACCCCGTTGTCGGCTTCCATGTAGTGCATCCCGTGCCGGACGAGCACGGCGCAGATCTGCGGGCGGCTGCGACACAGCCGCAGCGTCAGCCGGGTCGACTGGGCGTAGGCCAGTGCGGGGTCCTCGACGTCGACGCTGAGCCGGTCGAAGAGTGCTCCCAATTCCTCCAGCACGTCGGTGACCGCGGCCTCGAACAGCTCGGTCTTGCTTCCGAAGTGGTTGTAGAAGGAGCCGAAACCGACGTCGGCGGCGTCGGTGATGTCCTGGATGCTGGCGTCGGCGGCGGTGCCCGCCGCGAGCATCACCCGGGCGGCGTCGATCAACTTCTGCCGGGTGGCCGCCTTGCGCCGCTCGCCCCGGGAGAGCGGCGCCGCTGGCGGGGTGGCCGGTTCCGGCTCTGCCGTGGTCACGCCGGAACCCTAGGACAGACCGCTTGCCGTGGCCGTACGGTCGGCACGGCACCGACCTCCGCCTGCGCCGCAGGAGGCCGGGCGGTCCGGCGTTCCGCGCTGGAGGGCGTGGACGGGCGTGGTCTCCCGCTCGCATGTCCGGAATCTGCCGGATCGCCGTCGGGCAGCGGGCGTCGGCAGATCCGGTGGGCCTCGTCCCCGGGGACCCCGAGCATGCGCAACAGGTCTTCGGTGACCCGATCGGTGGCCTGGGCGTCGTCGCGGTCGGGTTGGTCGTGCAGCAGCTGTCCGAGGCAGAGCGTGGTGCCCGCGGCGACGGTCAACGCGAGCTCCGGGTCGGCGACGGTGAACCGGCCTGCCCGCGTGGGCGGTGCAACGCCGGGCCGCGTCACCGCTTCCCCCTTCCGCTCACGATCACCACCACGGTAGCAGGCTGCATCAACGTTGAGGAAATCCTCAGAGCGACTTGACTGATGCTGCGCTCATAACTGATGATATCATCAATTATCGCTTCGAGGGAGAGCATGATGATCGAACAGCGGGACCCGCACGCGGGTCTGCACAGCCAGCGGGGTGCGCTGAGGGGTGAGCACCCGGGCCGTGCACAGAACCCGGTCGTCAAGGTGCACGACCTGGCGTGGTTGGAGTTCGAGAAGCCTGATCTGGCGCGGGCCGAGGTGTTCGGCCGCGCGTTCGGGTTCACGACGGTGCTGCGCAGCCACGACGAGCTGCAGCTGAGGGGCACGGACGCAGGCGCGCCATGCGTGCTGATCCGCAAGGGTCCGCGATCCCGGTTCGTCGGCCCGGCGTTCCGGGCGGCCGACCCGGCCGACGTGCTCCGGCTGGCCGACGCCACGGGGCGGCCGGTCGCAGTGCTTCCGGAGAGCATGGGCGGGGTCGGCGTGGACCTGATCGATCCGAGCGGGGCCCGCGTGCGCGTGGTTGCCGAGCCGCACGAGCTGCCCGCCCTGCCCGGACAGGAGCCGTTGTCCTGGAACGTCGGGCACGCCGTCACGCGGACCAACGCCACCCAGCGTCCGCCCCGGGCGCCCGCGCTGGTGCAGCGGCTGGGCCACGTGGTGCTGCAGTCCAACCGGTACGTGCAGACGCTGGACTGGTATCTGCACCACCTCGGGCTGATCGTCAGCGACTTCCTCTACTACACCGGGCAGCGCGAGCGCGGACCGGTGATGAGCTTCATCCGCTGCGACCGCGGGTCCATCCCCACGGACCACCACACCCTGGCGATGGCGCTGGGCCCGGCCAACCGGTACGTGCACTCCGCCTACCAGGTGTCCGACCTGGATGCGCTGGCCGCGGGCGGGGAGCACCTGCGCGAGCAGGGCTACCACCACTCGTGGGGCATCGGGCGCCACATCCAGGGCAGCCAGGTCTTCGACTACTGGCGCGACCCCGACGGGTTCCTCGTCGAGCACTTCAGCGACGGTGACCTGTTCGACAACACCCTCGAACCGGGCTGGGGCCCGATGACCGCTTCGGGCCTGGCGCAGTGGGGGCCGCCCGCCACCAAGGACTTCCTCGGCATCACCCCCGGCAGTGAGTCCCTGCGCGAGCTGCGGGCCATCGCCTGCGCGCTGCGCACCGACACCGAGTTCGACCTGGAGCGCCTGCGGGGCCTGCTGAAGGTGGCGACGTCATGAGCATCGCCGTCCTGCGCACCGCCGACGCCTGGTACGTGCAGACCCCGACCGGCGCCGCCCCGATCGCCACCGACGCCGCCACCACCGCACAGCTGCTGGCCGACCGGGCGGCGATCGCCGCGGCCCCCGCGGGCACCGACCGCGTGCCGGTCGACGGCCTGACCCTGGTCTCCCCGGTCACCGCGCCGTGCCGGGTGGTCGCCCAGATGACCAACTACGCCTCCCACGTCACCGACGCGGGCATGGACCCGGCCACGATCCCGTTGACCTTCTTCCGCAAGACGTCGGGATCGATCAGCGGCCCGCACACCGACATCGTGCGCCCCGCCCACGTGCAGCTGCTGGACTACGAGGTCGAGATCGGACTGGTCATCGGCAGGCCGATCCCCGTCGGCACCGCGACAACCGACGACAACCTCGCCGACTACGTCGCCGGGCTGGTCGTCACCAACGACGTCTCCGCCCGCGACGTGCAACTGCCGCAGACCCAGTTCTACGAGGCCAAGTCCTACCCCGGCTTCACCCCCGTCGGACCCGCGCTGGTGCTGCTGGACGCCGACGAGCTCAAGCGCTTCAGCGACCTGCGGCTGCGGCTGTGGGTCAACGGCGAACCACGCCAGGACGCCTGCGTCGGCGGCGACATGATCTACCCGCCGCTGCGGGCGCTGCAGGCGCTGGCCCGGTTCCAGCGCCTCGACCCGGGCGACCTCATCCTCACCGGCACCCCGGTGGGCACCGCGCTCTCGGCGCCTGCCAAGCCGATCGCGTTCCTCAGCTCGCTGCTGCCCCCCGCGCGCAAGTGGAAGCTCTTCCTCGGCCGCCAGCGCAACAACCCGCGCTACCTGCGCGACGGCGACCTCGTCGAGGCCACCGTCGGCACCGACGACGGCACCATCGACCTGGGCAGGCAGCGCACCGAGGTGCGGTGGGCCCGATGACCACCCAGCCGATGACCGAGCGGATCACCGCCGACCTGTTGTGGCCCGCCTACGCCACACCCGGGGACCTGGCTCTGATCGAGTCCGTGCCGCTGCGTGACCGCGGCCTGCCCGAGAGCACGTACGCCCTGCTGGCCCGCGCCGCCACGCTGTGGCCACACCGGGTCGCGGTCTCCGTCCTGCCCGACGCGGAGCACTGGCGGCATCCCGCCAGGCGGACCTTCACCCAGTTGCTCGCCGACGTGCACCGTTACGCGAACCTCCTGCACGAGCTGGGCGTGCGCCGCACGGACGCGGTCGCGATCATGGCCCCCAACTGCGCCGAGCTGATCACCGCGACCCTGGCCGCGCAGCTGGCGGGCATCGCGGCGCCGCTCAACGGGTCGCTGTCGGCGGCGCACCTGGGCGTGCTGCTGCGCCGTTCGGGGGCCCGCGTGCTCATCACGGCGGCCCCGGAGCTCGCGCCCGCCACCTGGCAAACCGCGCGCGAACTCGCCGCCACCGGCGTGCTCGACGCCGTGCTGGTCCTGCGACCCACCGCAGCCACCGGGACCTCTGCCGACGCCGAGCCGCTGCCCGTTCTGCCCGGCGTCATGACCGCCTCTCTCGACGCGGCGGCGCAGCACGCCGATGCGTCCCGCTTCCTGGGCGCAGCCCCCTGCTCGTCGGATCTCGCGGCGCTGTTCCACACCGGCGGCACCACCGGCGAACCCAAGCTGGCCGCGCACACCCACGCGATGGAGGTCGTCGACGCCTGGATGCTGTCGGCGTACCACGGGTTCACGCCCGGGTCCACGGTGTTCGCCGCGTTGCCGCTGTTCCACGTCAACGCCCTCGTCGTCACCGTGCTGATGCCGCTGTTCAAGGGCCAGCACGTGCTGTGGGCCGGCCCGCTGGGCTATCGCGACCCCGCCCTGTTCCCGCGGTTCTGGCAGCTGGTCGAGCACTACCGCATCGCCTCGATGAGCGCGGTACCCACCGTTTACGCCGCGCTGACCCGCCAGCCGGTGGACGCGGACATCTCCAGCCTGCGGCTGCCCGTCGTCGGCGCGTCACCACTTCCTGCTGCGGTACGCGACGGCTTCCAGGCCCACACCGGGCTGGCCCTGCTGGAAGGGTACGGGCTGACCGAAGCCACCTGCGCGAGCGCGCGGACCTTCCCCGACGCGCCCCGGCCGGGCTCGGTCGGGCAGCGGCTGCCCTACCAGCGGATGAAGGCCGTCCGCGTCCGCACCGACGGCAGCTGGGAGGACCTGCCCTCCGAACAGCCGGGTGTGCTGGCGATCAGCGGTCCCACCGTGTTCCCGGGCTACGTCGTCGGACGCGACGACAACGGATACGTCCTGGACGGCCAGGGCAAGCTGGTCGACGGCTGGCTGGACACCGGTGACCTCGCCCGGGTCGATGCCGAGGGCTTCGTGCACCTGTCCGGCCGCGCCAAGGACCTCATCATCCGCGGCGGCCACAACATCGACCCCGCGGTGATCGAGGACGCACTGCTCGCGCACCCCCGCGTCGCCGCGGCCGCTGCCGTCGGCCGACCCGACCCGCACGCCGGTGAGGTACCCGTCGCCTACGTGACCCTCACCGCCGGGGCGTGCGTGGCCGAGGACGAGCTGCGCAGCTGGGCGTCCGCGCGGGTCGAGCCCGCCGCGGCCCCCAAGACCGTCACCGTGCTCGACACGTTGCCGGTCACCGCGATCGGCAAGCCCTCCAAGCTGCCGCTGCGCGCCGACGCCACCCGTCGCGCCGTCTTGGGCGCCATCAGGTCCGTCAGCTCGCACGGCGCGGTCGACACCCGGATCGAGGACGGCGCTCCGGTTACCGCGGTCACCGTGGCGCCCGGGACCGATCTGCGGGCCGTCGAAACCATCCTGGGCCGCTACGCCATCACCTGCGAGCTCACCGTCGCCGCCGCGTTTCCCGCGCCCGAAACATCGACCGAGGAGTAACGCCATGTCCACCACGTCCGTCCTGCTCGCCACCGCCCTTCCGGTCGCGGCGGTGTTCCTCGTCCTCGGCTCGGCCAAGGTCCTCGCCCTGGCCCCGATGCGCGCCCGCGCCGCCCACGTCGGGTTCTCCACCAGCTCCTACCGGGTGATCGGTGGGCTGGAGATCGCAGGCGCGATCGGGGTCCTGCTCGGCCTGGCCGTGCCGCCGTTGGGCGCGGCCGCCGCCGTCGGGCTGCTGCTCCTGCTCGCAGGCGCGGTCCTCGCGCACCTGCGCAACGGCGACTCCCCGCGCCTGCTGACGCCCGCAGTGGTGTCGGGCCTGTTCGTTGCCGCCTATCTCACCGTCCTGATCGGAGCCCGACCGTGAGCCCCCCGGTGATCCCCGTCGTCATCATCGGCGCAGGCCCCGCCGGCCTGACCGCGGCCACCCTGCTCGCCCAGTACGACATCCCGTGCCTGGTCCTGGACCGATGGGACGCGATCTACCCGCAGCCCCGCGCGGTCCACCTCGACGACGAGGTCTACCGCATCCTTGCCCGCCTCGGCATCCGCGACGAGTTCGCTGCGATCTCCCGGCCCTGCCGCGGGCTGCGACTCGTCGAGCCGGACTTGACGGTGCTGGCCGAGCTGCAACGGGATGCCGATCACGGCCGCCACGGCTACCCCCAGGCCAACATGTTCGATCAGCCGGAGCTGGAAGCCCTCCTGCGCGCCAACCTGGCCCGCTACCCGTCCGCCACCCTGCGCGGCGGCCTGGAGGTCACCGCCCTGACCCAGGACGGCGACGAGCCGGTGCGGGTCGACGTCACCGACCGCGTCCACGGGACGTCGCTGACGCTGCTGGCCGAGTACGTGCTCGGGTGCGACGGAGCCAACAGCCTCGCCCGCACCGCGATCGACGCGCACATGACCGACCTCGGGTTCGAGCAGCGCTGGCTCGTCGTGGACGTGGACACCGCGTGCGACCTGGCCCAGTGGGAAGGCGCGCACCAGGTCTGCGACACCCGCCGCGCGGGGACCTACATGCGCGTGGGCGACACCCGTTACCGGTGGGAGTTCCGCCTCGCCCCCACCGAGACCGCCGACGACTACCGCGCCATCACCCGCCTGCACCCGCTCATCGCGCCGTGGACCAAATCCGTCCCGCTCGACCAGCTGCACCTCGTGCGGGTGGCCGAATACACCTTCCGCGCCCAGCTCGCCGACCGCTGGCGCGACCGGCGGATCTTCCTGCTCGGCGACGCCGCCCACCTCACCCCGCCCTTCATCGGACAAGGCATGGGCGCCGGGCTGCGCGACGCGGCCAACCTCGCGTGGAAACTCGCCGCCGTCCTGTCCAGCGACCTACCAGAGCACCTCCTGGACACCTACGAGGCTGAACGCAAACCACACACCCGGGCCATGATCCGGATGGCCAAGCTGGTCGGCACGGTCATGACCGGCGGCGGCGAATTCGGGAAGGTGGCGCGCCGACGGGTCGCGCCACACCTGCACCGCCTGCCCGGGCTCGGACAACACGTCCTGGACAGCCGCACACCCCCGCTGCCCCGCACCGCCCTGATCACCCGGCCCCGCCTGCGTCGATCACTGGCCGGGCAACTGTGCCCGAACGCCCCTGTCGACGACGCCCACCGCGTCGACGACCGCACCGCCGGGCGCTACGCCCTGATCACCGTGACCACGCCGACGGCGGCACAGCAACACGAAATCGCCCGCCGCGGAGCCGTCCTCATCGTGGCCGCACCCGGTACCGAGCTGCACGGGTGGCTGCGTCGGGGCCGCGCCCGCGCCGCTGTCGTGCGGCCCGACGGCACCGTCCAGCGCACCGGCCGCCACATCACCGCGCTCATCGACGGTCTGACCACACTCACGCCTTCGGTCCGACCGGTACCGGCCCAGCCACCACCGGCTCACGCGACCCCCGTTCCCACCTCACCGACCAGCGCCAAGGACCAGCCATGACCGAGAAGCAGCCCGCTCGCGCCGCCACGAGCGACGGGACCACGACCCCAGCCGTCCTCGCGCGGATGTCGTGACATCACCGGCATCAGCGCCTTCACCCACTAACAGCTGGCTTCGGCCACCTGGGCCTGAGCCGTCATTACACAGAAAGGGAATCGGAATGAATGACAACGTCGTGCTGGTCGGGTTCACCGAGCAGAGCAGGGCCTACGAGGCGCTGAGCCGGCTGCGGCAGGCAGGTGACACGGGACAGTTGGAGGTTCGGGCGGCAGCGCTGCTGGAGCGCGGACCCGACGGAGTCGTGCGGGTGCCCGAGGGCGATGACGTCGCCCCCGGCATCGCCATCGCAGGCGGTGGCCTGATCGGCATGCTGATCGGGGTGCTCGGCGGCCCGTTGGGCGTGTTGCTGGGCACCTCCACCGGCATGCTGACCGGCAGCGTCGCCGCGGCGGCCCACGCCAGTGATCAAGACCTTGCGCTGGTGGCGGTCAGCAGAAAGATCGAGCCGGGGCACACCGTGCTCGTCGCCGAGGTCGGCGAGACGGCCACCGAGGTCGTCGACACCACCATGGCCACGCTGGGCGGCACCGTCACCCGCCGCTCCGCCGCAGAAGTCTACGACGAGATCCAGTCGGCCAAGGCCGCTCAAGACGCGGCCGACGCCGAGGCCCGGCGGGTGCTGCGCGAGCAGCGGCGCGCGGAGCACAAGGACAAGTGGGAACAGTTCAAGAACAAGGTCAAGTCCGCGGTGGGCTGACGCAGCCCATGCAGTGACCGAAATCGTGCCGACTTGACGCGCGTGACGCGTCGTCAAGTCGGCTACCCCCGGTCCCACGCCGGGTGCACTATGAGGGGATATGGTCATGGGAGCGGGGAGCGGGGCCTGCGGCGAAGGCTTGATCGGGCGAGAGCCTCCGCGGTTGCGCGGGCCCGACCTCGGACTCAGGTGAGCACTGTGCCGCGGTTCGTGGCAGGTCACCGGGCGCGAGCCCGGCCGGGCGGCCCGCCGCCCGGCACGCCCGTCGGGCCCGCGGTGAACGCTGTGCTGTTGATCAATCCGCGCAGCGGCGGCGAGACGGCCCGGCGGGTCGGCCTGGCTCAAGAGTGCCGGGCACGGGGCATCGAACCGGTCGTGCTGCAGCCGGGGGAGCAGCTGGTCGCTCGGGCCGAGGCCGCGGTGGCGGGCGGGGCCGACGTGATCGGCATGGCCGGTGGCGACGGTTCCCTGGCCCTGGTTGCCGCCGTGGCCGCCCGGCACCAGGTGCCGATGGTGGTCGTTCCGGCCGGTACCCGCAACCACCTCGCGATGGACCTCGGCCTCGACCGCGCCGACGTCCTCGGAGCACTCGATGCCTACGGTGCCGCGGTGGAACGTGCCGTCGATCTCGGGGACGTCAACGGGCGGGCGTTCGTCAACAACGTCTCGCTCGGCCTGTACGCCGAGATCATCCGCTCACCGGCCTACCGCGATGCCAAGCTGGAGACCACCTTGAGTGCGCTGCCCGGGCTACTGGGGCCTGGCAGCGCCCCGTTCCACCTCCGCTTCACCGATCCTGCGGGGAAGCAGCACACCCGCGCGCACCTCGTCCAGGTCTCCAACAACCGCTACGGCCGCACCGTTCGTTCGCTCGCCAGTCGTCCGCGTCTGGACTCCGGTCGACTCGGCGTGATCACCCTGGAGCTGCCGGAAGGCCCGCCCGACCCGGCGCTGCTTGCCGCGCTCTCCGCCGGCCGCCCCGAGCGTTTCCCCGGCTTCACCGCCTGGGAGGCGCGGACGTTCGAGGTGGACTCCGGAGATCTCATCCACGCTGGAATTGACGGCGAGGCAGTGCGGATGTCGCCCCCGCTGCAGTGCACCATCCGACCCGGCGCACTGCGGATCCGTCTGCCACAGCACGCTAGCGGCCTCTCACCCGCCGCTCGCGAGCTGCGTAGGCGAGCGCGTCTACGCGGGCTCCTGCGATCCTCACAGCGGGCCAGCGGAACGCCGTAACCCACCGGGACGGCTCACCCGAGGCGAACCCGCGGATCGCGTGGGACGAAAGCGCGGAACTCGGGCGCGATCACACCGGCGGCGGTCATCGGATCCGACCGGGCGGAGGCGTCGCAGTGTAGGAGAGAAGTCATGTGGCAGATCTGCCAGCGTGAAGTGTCCGAGGGGGGACTTGCGCACTAACCACAAGCCCGCCGGTCGGCCGAACGCTCTAGGCGGGGCGGACGTCGGCGACGTCGCTACCAAAGGTGCCGCCAAGCTCGTGGTTGCGTCGCGTCGGCCTCGTGATCGCCAGCATCGTCTTGACCTCGGCGTCATCCCCGCCGCGGTTCCCGCGGCCGTCGCAGAAGCCGGACCCGGCCGGGCTGGGTCGCCGGGTTACGTCGTGTGCCCTGCGGCCGGTGGCGGCTCGGCCGAGTCGAAGACCGCGGAGAACAGGTAGCCGGTGGCCAGGCTGCGGTAGGGGCGCCAGGCATCGGCGATGGCCAGGACCTCCTGGGGGGTGGGCAGGTGGTCGAGGCGGTACGCGGCGCGGACGGCCTTGCGGAGCGCGAGATCGCCAGGCAGCACGACGTCTTCTCGGTGCAGGGCGAGGATCAGGGCGCCCTGCACGGTCCAGGGGCCGATCCCGGAGATCGCGGTGAGCTCGGTGATGATCTGGTCATCGGGCAGCCCGCTCAGGATGTCGACGTCGAGCCTGCCGTCGGTCAGGCGTTCGGCGAGGTCGCGCAGGGTGGTGACCTTCCGCCCGGATAGGCCCGTGGCGCGGAGCGTGACCGGATCGACGTCGAGCAGTTCGGCGGGGGTGGGGAGGCGCCCGTCGAACAGGGCCTCGATGCGGGCCAGGATCCGGCGGGTGGCGACGACGGACAGCTGCTGGCCGACGACCTGGAAGAGCAGTGCACCGTAAAGGTCCATGGGGGGCAGCTGCGCCAGCCACGCGTCGGGGTCGAAATCTGGGCGGTCGTCGATGAGCCGCGCGAGCACGGGGTCGGCGTCGCGCAGCGTGGAGCGGGCGTGCTGCAACCGATCGGCGCGGTTGATCCGCTCGACCACGGGCTCACTCCTTCCGCCATCTCCGACCGAACGGAGCTCGAGTCCGACGGGCCCGGACGTGACCATCATGTCCCCGGCGCTCGCGATGACCTCGCACGAGCTGCCGTTGGGCCCGAAGGGGAGCGAGCAGCGGGACGTCGGATCACTTCGTCCATCGCGAGCACCCGACGTCTGGGAAACCTGATCGTTGCTGGACGCGTCAAAAATCAGTGGAGCATGATGCGGTCGGATCGTCCAGGGATCGCTAGCTGTGGCAGCGATCCGTCTGACGCGCGGTGGCACGGAGGTACACATGATCGGGTCGACGTCCAGCCGCGGCCGTGGCCGCTCGCTGGCGCTGGTGGCGGCTGCCGTCCTGACCGCCTCGGGCTTGGTCGCCTGCGGCAGCGGCTCGTCGAGCGGTGGCTCGTCCGGCGGCGCCGGTTCGGAAGGGGGCACGCTCGTCATCGACTCGAGTTTCGACCTCAAGACGGTCGATCCGGGGCGCGAGTACGAGCTGACCGGGCAGATGCTGACGAAGGGCATGTACGAGACGCTGCTGACGTTCGCGAACAACGACCTGACGAAGCCCGTCGGCGACCTCGCGTCGTCGTACACGCTCTCGCCGGATGCGAAGACGCTGACCTTGACGCTGGCCCAGGGGCGCGTGTTCTCCGACGGCACCCCGATCACCGCCGACGACGTGGTCTTCTCCCTGCAGCGCCTCATCGGTATGAAGGGCAACCCGTCCTTCCTGCTCGACGGCGTCACCGTAGCCAAGAAGGACGACAGCACGGTGGTGCTGACCAGCGCGACGCCCAATGCGGCCCTGCCGTTCATCCTGCCCAACCCGGCGCTGTCGGTCGTCAACTCAAAGGTCGTCACGGCCAACGGCGGCACCACCGACGAGAAGGACGCGGCCGAGAAGTACCTCAACGGCGCCTCCGCCGGGTCTGGCCCGTATGTACTGAAGTCGCTCGACGTGGCCAGTCAGGCCGTACTCACGAAGAACCCGAAGTACAACGGTCCGGACAAGCCCGCCTACGACACCGTCGTCATCCGCAACGTCAAAGCGGCCACCCAGGTGCTCAACGTCCAGAAGGGCGACTCCCAGGTCGCGTTGGACCTCTCGGGGGACCAGGTCAAGAGCCTGAACACGGGCAAGGTCACCGTCACCAGCGGGCCGTCCGCTTACACGATCTTCTTGTTGCTCAACCAGGGTGCCGCGGTCTCGCCCGCCACCAGCAACCCGCAGTACGTCTCGGCGGTGAAGAAGGCCATCGACTACGCCGGGCTGCTGGGTGTGGCCGGTACGGGCGCCGTACAGCCCGCAGGGATCATCCCGTCGTTGATCGCGGGGACCTTGCCCCCGTCCGACGCGCTGAAGCAGGACGTCGTCGGGGCCAAGTCCGCCCTCGCCGCCAGCGGTATGGCGGGCCAGAAGCCCAAGCTCGCCTACCCGAGCGACCTCACGCTGAACGGCCTGAGCTTCCAGACGCTGGCGGAGAAGCTGCAGTCCCAGCTCGCCGCCGCAGGCATCGCGATCGACCTGGCCCCCGCCCCCGTCGCCACCGAGCTCGACAACTACCGCAACGGCAAGGAGCAGATGGGGCTTTGGTACTGGGGGCCGGACTTCCCGGATCCCTCCAACTACCTCGCTTTCGCTCCCGGCGGTCTGATCGGCAAGCGCGCGAACTGGCCCGCCACGGCGGCGCCCGAGATCAACGCGGTGGCCACCCAGGCAGGTGCGACGGCCGACACGGCCCAGCGGGACGCGCTGTACCAGCAGTTCCAGCAAAGTCTCAACGCGTCGGGCCCGTTCATCCCGCTCGTGCAGCCGCCCTCGAACGTGGTCACGGCGACGTCGGTCACCGGCGCTACGTACAACCCGATCTGGACGGTCGATGTCGGCACCATCGGAGCCAAGTAGCGCCGACGGGCTCGTGGAGAACGGCCGCGACACCGACGCGAGCCCGTACGGGGCGGGCCACCCACTGGTCCGGTACGTGCTGCGCCGCATCGGGGTCTCGGTGCTGCTCGTCGTCGGTGTCACGCTGGTGACGTTCGTGCTGACGAACCTCGTCCCCGGCGACACGGTCGCGGCCAACCTCGGGCAGCAGGCCGCGGCGGACCCGACCATCGTGGCGGCCTACCGGGCCCATTACGGGCTCGACCGGCCGTTGTCGGTGCAGTACCTGACCTACCTCGGCAACCTCTTGCACGGTGACCTCGGTGAATCCCAGCAGACGCACCGTTCGGTGGCCGCGGACCTGTCGGCGGCGGTGCCCGCCACCCTGGAGATCGCCCTCGGTGCCATTGCAGCGTCGATCCTGATCGGCGTCGGCTTCGGGGTGGTCGCTGCCGTGCGGCGCGGGCACCTGGCCGATAGTGCGCTGCGCCTGGTGTCGGTGTTGG
>Ga0207678_10002040_pt1 | contig 18316 bp, 15 predicted proteins | sample KBSC63metaG_FD_184319 | JGI IMG/M metagenome (GOLD analysis project Ga0207678, IMG submission 184319) | Corn rhizosphere microbial communities from Kellogg Biological Station, Michigan, USA - KBS C6-3 metaG (SPAdes) (version 2) | ecosystem: Host-associated > Plants > Roots > Rhizosphere > Soil ...
CCGGAAGTCGTTGAGCGCGTGGTAGTTGACCTGCACGCCGCCGCATATCCATCGATACGCAGCGTGCTCCTGGCTCAACCGCGCGACTTCGCGACCGCTGCCCACACCGTCCAGCGTGGCGTACAGCCACAGCGCGAACAGGATGCGTGGGTCGATTGCGGGGCGCCCTGGCGCCGCCCCTCGCGCCTTCACGCCAGCCAACAACTTGCTCAGGTCTTGGCTTTTGACATAGCCCCAAACAAGCCTCGCACGATGGTCTTCCCCCAGAAGGGATTCGAGATCGGACGCGCGAAACTCAATTTGCGACCTGTCCGCCTGCAACAGCCGAACTGCTCCTGCACTTCTCTTGCTCCTCGCCAGTGCCTGCGCTTGATTGACCTGCTCATCGCTTGGAGCCGCCAAATCCTCAAACAGGCTCGCGCTCAGCTGCTCTTTGTCTGGTTCGGGTTGCGTCGACATGCCGGCATTTTCAGCCAGTCCCACGCTGCTCCGCGGCGGGCGGGAGAAAAACTCTCAGCCTCTCAGGCCGCTCCAGGCTCATACCTGAATTAGAAAAGACTCCACTGTCGCGGGAGGTGTTTGAAGAGCGCTTTCGCCACTCTTTCTACGATCCGAACTTCGAGCCTGAGAAAGAGGCTCTCCGACGCATCGAAGTGATTGCGTGGGACGCCTACGAGAAAAGTCGCAAGGCACCGATCACGCAAAGGGCGGGTCCGGGATTCGCTGATCCTGATTACGACCTGTCTGTCGAATGGCTCGCCGCACGCAATCGATTGATCGATGCCGAAAAGCGGCAGAAGGACCCATCGACGAGATCACGCGTGCTTGTCATTTGCGGATCGCCGCGCAATGACGGCAGCTGCCCGGGAGAGATATCGAAGACATTTCGCATGAGCGAGATCATCATGCAGGTGCTCAGGAGCTCGGGCATCGACGTTGACTTTCTCGACCTCAGCCTTCTCACCTCCGAATACGGCCGGCGCATCCACCCCTGCAAGGGCTGTGTGTCGACGGCGATGCCGCTGTGCCACTGGCCTTGCTCGTGCTATCCGAATCACGCGCTCGACCAGGTCGACGACTGGATGAACGAGATTTACGAACGCTGGGTGTCGGCCCATGGAATCATCATGCTCACTCCCGTGCATTGGTACCAGGCGCCGAGTGTGCTCAAGTTGATGATCGACCGGCTTGTGTGTGCCGATGGAGGCAATCCCGATCCGACATCCACCGGGGGGAAGAAGCCCGAGCTCGCGAAAGGGCTGGAGCTCAGGGGCTGGTCGTACCCGAAGCACCTTTCAGGACGGGTCTACGGCGTGGTGGTGCATGGCGACGTGGCAGGCATGGAAAGCGTGCGCAGATCGCTCACCGACTGGCTTGACTGGATGGGTCTTGTCGATGCGGGTGCGGCGTCGCGCCTTGATCGGTATGTAGTTATTACGAGCCGTATGCAACGAGCCACGAATCACTGGACAAGGACGAGGCACTGCAGGAAGAGGTGCGCAATGTGGCTCGTGCAGTGAGCAATGCGGTGAAGGAACTGCGTGAAGGCAAGCTGTCGATGCCGGATAGAGCGCTGAAGGATCCGCGGCCGAAGTGATCCTCGCACCAAAGTTCAAGGCATCATCTTGTCGGCACCCGTGCCTGTACGTACAGTCGCGTGCGGCGCCAAGTGGCCCGAAACTCAAATCCCGCAATCTCGAGAACAAGAATGTCTTCAACAGTGATGGGTTCGCAAGGACGACCCGCGCATGCAAGCGTCGCAGGCTTGCTTGACAAGGAACGAACTGTCGCCGCCCCAGGCTTCAACCGGTGGCTGGTGCCGCCGGCCGCACTTGCAATCCACCTGTGCATCGGCATGGCTTATGGCTTCTCGGTGTTCTGGATGCCTTTGTCCAAGGCGCTGGGCATCAAGGACGCTATCAAGTGCGGCCCGGAGACCGGCTTCTTTGCCGAACTTTTCACGACGACGTGCGACTGGAAAATTTCCACCCTCGGGTGGATGTACACGCTGTTCTTCGTGTTCCTGGGCTGCTCGGCTGCGCTGTGGGGCGGCTGGCTCGAACATGCCGGTCCACGCAAGGCCGGTGTCGTCAGCGCGCTGTGCTGGTGCGGCGGCATGCTGATGTCGGCCCTTGGCATTCACCTGCATCAGTTCTGGCTGATGATCCTGGGCTCGGGGATCATCGGCGGCATCGGACTGGGCCTGGGCTACATCTCGCCGGTGTCGACTCTGATCAAGTGGTTCCCCGACCGCCGCGGCATGGCCACCGGAATGGCCATCATGGGCTTTGGCGGCGGCGCGATGATCGGGTCTCCGCTTGCCGCAGAACTGATGAAACACTTCGCCTCGCCGACAGACGTTGGCGTGATGCAGACCTTCATCGTGATGGCCCTCGTGTACTTCGTGTTCATGATGGGCGGCGCTTTCGGCTACCGCGTACCACCCACCGGCTGGAAGCCCAAAGGCTGGACCCCGCCGGACGCGCAGGCCGCCGAGGCAATGATCACGCAGCGCCATGTGCATGTGAAGAAGGTCTGGGGCATCCCGCAGTTCTGGCTCGTATGGATCGTGCTGTGCATGAACGTCAGTGCCGGCATCGGCGTGATCGGCATGGCCAGTCCGATGCTGCAGGAGGTCTTCGGCGGTAGCCTGATCGGCGTGACCAGGAAGTTCAGCGAGCTCGACAAGGCGCAGTTGGCTGCTATTGCCAGCATTGCCGCCGGTTTCACTGCGCTGCTGAGCCTGTTCAACATCGGCGGGCGATTCGTCTGGGCCAGCATTTCAGACAAGCTCGGCCGCAAGATGACCTACGTGGTGTTTTTCGTGCTTGGAGGCATCCTATATGCCAGTTTGCCCAGCAGCGCGGCTGCCGGAAGCAAGCTGCTGTTCGTCGCTGCGGTCTGCATCATCCTGAGCATGTATGGGGGCGGCTTTGCCACAGTGCCGGCTTATCTTGCCGATCTGTTCGGTACTCAGATGGTGGGTGCGATCCACGGCCGCCTGCTGACAGCCTGGGCGACCGCCGGCATCCTGGGCCCGGTGGTCGTCAACTACATGCGCGACTATCAGCTCGGCTTGGGCCTCCCACGCGAGCAGGTCTACAACCAGACGATGTACATCCTGGTCGGCATGCTTGTGATCGGTCTGATCGCCAACCTGTCCATCCGCCCGGTGGCGTCCAAACACTTCATGAGCGATGAGGAACTTGCCGCCGAGAAGCGCTTGGCCCACGAGCGCTCGGCAGCCGTCGCAGTCGGAAATGGCCCGGTTGCTGGTGGTGCGACGCCGGCCTTTGCCCTCGTACTTGCATGGACGGCCGTCGGCATCCCGCTCGCTTGGGGTGTTTATAAGACCTTGCTCAGCGTCGGCAAGTTCTTCGCTTGACTTGACAGAAAGAGGAAGGGATTCAGATCGATGGCGCAGCAGAAGATCGCGTTCTACAAAGGGCCCGCTGGTGGATGGGGTGCGCTGAAGAGTTCGGCCCGGCAGTTGGTGCAGCACGGCATTGCGGCCAAGGGCGTGAAAACCATGCTGTCGGCCAACCAGCCTGACGGCTTTGACTGCCCCGGCTGCGCCTGGCCCGACCGCGATCACGCCTCGACCTTCGAGTTCTGCGAGAACGGCGTGAAAGCCGTGGCTGCCGAGGCCACGTCGCGACGCGCGACACCCGATGTGCTGGGCGCGCACACTGTCAGCTGGTTCGCCGAACAGTCCGACTTCTTCCTGGAAGACATGGGCCGCATCACGCACCCGATGGTGTATGACGCGGCCTCCGACCGCTACCGGCCCATCCGCTGGGACCAGGCATTCGAGCTGATCGCTCGCGAACTGCGCGCGCTGCCTGACCCCAACCAAGCGATCTTTTACACATCCGGCCGCACAAGCAACGAGGCGGCCTTTCTCTATCAGTTGTTCGTGCGCGAGTACGGTACGAACAATTTCCCTGACTGCTCCAACATGTGCCACGAGCCCAGCGGTGCGGGGCTGCGCCCGACCATCGGCGTGGGCAAAGGAACGGTGACACTTGATGACTTCGAACGTGCCGATGCCATCTTCATCTTTGGCCAGAACCCGGGTACCAACCACCCTCGCATGCTGGGCGAGCTGCGCGAGGCTTCGAAGCGTGGCGCCAGGATTGTCAGCTTCAATCCACTGCGCGAGCGCGGGCTGGAGCGCTTTGCGAACCCGCAGAACGCGCTCGAAATGGCCACGCTCGGCTCCACCCCCATTAGCTCGCACTATTTCCAGGTGCGCATCGGCGGCGATCTGGCCGCGATCAAAGGCATATGCAAGCACGTGTTCGAGCTCGACGACCAGGCTCGGAGCGAGGGTCGGCAGCGCGTGCTGGACACTGCGTTCATCGCCGAGCACACCTTGGGCTTCGAGTCATTCGAAGCCGACGTGCGCGTCGAACCATGGGAAACGCTCGAGGCCGAGTCCGGCCTGAGCCGGGCGCAGATCTCACAGGCCGCCGAGCTGTACGTCGGTGCCGCAAACGTCATCGCTTGCTGGGGCATGGGAATCACCCAGCATCAGCATTCGGTTGCGACGATCCAGATGATCGCCAACATGCTGTTGATGCGCGGCAACGTGGGCCGACCCGGTGCTGGCGCCTGCCCGGTTCGCGGCCACAGCAACGTGCAGGGCGACCGCACGATGGGCATCTACGAGAGGCCCGCGCCGGGATTCCTCGACCGACTGGGCAAAGTCTTCGGCTTCGAGCCGCCGCGCGAGAACGGTTTCGACACCATCGGCGCGATCGAGGCGATGCTCGACGGCCGTGGCAAGGTGTTCTTCGGGATGGGTGGTAACTTTGCTGCCGCGACCCCAGATACCCATGCCACCTGGAAGGCGCTGCGCCAGTGCGAGCTGACGGTGCACGTGGCCACCAAGTTCAATCGCAGCCACGTGATCCACGGCGGGAAGGCTCTGCTGCTGCCTTGCCTGGGCCGCACCGAGATCGACGTGCAGGCCGCTGGTCCACAAGGCATTACCGTCGAAGACTCGATGAGCATGGTGCATTTGTCGTCCGGTCTGAATGCGCCGGCCTCGCCGCATCTCCTGTCCGAGCCGATGATCGTCGCGCGCCTTGCGGCCGCAACTTTGCCTGCCAGCAAGACGCCCTGGCTGTGGTTGGTGGAAGACTACAGCCGCATCCGCGACAAGATCGAGGCGGTGTTCGACGACTTCGCCGGCTTCAACGAGAAGATCCGCAAGCCTGGCGGCTTCCGGCTGCGCAACAGTGCGTCGCAGCGGATCTGGAATACGCCGTCACTGAAGGCGCACTTCAGCACCCATGCGGTTCCTCGCGACACGCCGGTGCACCGTGCGCGCAAGCAGAACAACGACGTTGTTCTGACGCTCGCCACGGTGCGTTCGCACGACCAGTACAACACCACGATCTACGGCATGGACGACCGCTATCGCGGCGTCTACGGCCACCGTCGGGTGGTCTTCATCCATCGTGACGACCTGAAGGCCATCGGCATGAAAGCCGGCGATTGGGTCGACATCATGAGCATCTACCGTGATAACAGCGGCGATGAGCAGCGGCGCAGCGCCGAGAAGTTCCTGCTGGTCGAGTACGACATTCCACGCGGATGCATCGCGAGCTACTACCCCGAGACCAACGCACTGGTCCCGCTGCAAAGCTTCGCGATCGGCGCCCGCACTCCGACCTCGAAGTCGATACCCGTGGTGCTGAGGCCGCGGCCGCATGGCGCGCCGTCGACGGCGAACTCGCGCGACGCAGCGCGTCCTGAGCATGTCGACGTCTGACGCAGCGCCGCTCGAAGACCGCGCGCTGCGCGAACTCCTCGCCCTCGACGCTGACGGACGGGGCGTTTCGCTAACCCGCCTGGCCAAGCGGCTCGATGTGCGCGTCAGCGTGCTCATACGCCTTTACACGCAGATGAGCGACGCACGGATCGGCGACGTCAGCGGTCCGGGATGGGCTCGGCTGCAACTCGACGAGAGGGGGCAATGGCGAGCTTTCGCGACACAGCAGGGACACCTGCGGCCATGAATCCATCAGATGCAGCCGACGACAGCCTGGCGCCGATCGAGGCCGTGCCGGTGCGCCGCCGCCGTGGCTCGGAGGTGAGCGAGCGCAGCGACGTGGTCGTCGTTGAGACGCCGGTGGCGATGGTTTTCAACGGCTTGTCGCACGCAGTGATGATGGCCACGCCGACCGACCTCGAGGCGCTCGGCCTCGGCTTTGCACTGTCCGAAGGATTGATCGTCGGTCGCGAGGAGTGCCGCGACATCGAGGTGCGGGTTCACGCGAAGGGCTGCGAGGTGCATGTGCAAGTGTCGTTGCGTGCATTCGCGGCGCTGAAGGAACGTCGGCGGGCGCTCGAAGGCCGCACCGGGTGCGGCCTGTGCGGCGTCGACAGCCTGGACCAGCTTGACCTGCACCCCAGCGAGCGCATACAGGGGCGCCCACCGGTGCCCGCGGAGGTGGTGCTGCGCTCGTTCGCGGCGCTGCCGGCGCGCCAGACGCTAAATGCTGAGACCGGTGCTTGCCACGCGGCAGGATGGGCCACGCCCGACGGCACCTTGCTCGACGTGGCCGAGGACGTCGGCCGCCACAACGCACTCGACAAATTGCTGGGCCGGCGCGCACTGGACGGACGGCTGGAGGAACCCGGCTTCGTGGTCATGTCCAGCCGCGTGAGCTACGAACTGGTGCGCAAGTGCGCGCGCCTGGGCATCGGAACGCTGGCCGCGATCTCGGCGCCCACTTCGCTTGCGATTGATATCGCGCGGGAGTCGCGGCTGCAGCTGTACGGCTTCTGCCGCGGCGATCAGGCGGTGGAATACAGCTCCATGTGAGGCAGGCCGCAGGCCCTCATCCGACGGGGCCATGGAGCTTGTCAAGGCAGCGCAGGGAAGGGTGCGGAGTGAGCGCGACCCTGAATATTGACGGCCGCACCCGTCACCCCAGCCTTTCGAGCAATAGGCTGCTTCGTGCTTTACGGGCCGACACGTCCCGACGCTTGGTGGCTGGGATGAGAATGAAGGCTTAGCGTTCGCTTGAGGACTTGCCGCGACCGGTGTCGATGGTGCCGCTTCGCTCGTTGCCTTTCAGGTACTTTTCAACCTTGTCGGCCTGATCGCCAACCGCCTGTACGGCTTCCTTCAGCTTGTCCTTTGTGACGCCGAATTTCTTGGACCAGTCTCGCAGTTCGTAGCCTTCTTTGACGTTGATGCGCGTGCGATCCTGGCCACCTCGGTTTTCCAACTTGTCAGGCATGTGGGGTCTCCATTTTTTGGGGTATTGCCCTCGCGGCAAAACGCGTGCCCGCTCATTGCCTACAATACGGGGTGGCGCCGCCTATTCGCCCTCCGGCGAGCCCATCGTTGGATAGCCGATTTGCCCGGAATGGCGGCGCAGCGGCGCTCTTACCTGTAGGCCCTGGAACTATTCGTTTCCGGCACCATCTGCCCATAAGTTGTTTGAAGGAGCTGTAAAAGACCATGGCCAAAGACGAAATCAAGACGTCCATCGATTCCGATGGACTCCGCTACCGCTCTAAGCCCGCGGGCTCGCCCTTCGGCTCCGCAGGGGCATTCACCACTGCCACCATGTCGTGTTTTCTCTGCGGCAAGCACCGCCCCCGCGCATCCCTGAAGGGCAAGAAACTGCTCGGCCGCACTCAGTTCGTCTGCGCTCCTTCTTGCAAAGAATTGGCAGAAGCTGAGAAGGCGGCGAAGGGCTGAAACGCTTCGGATATCGCTGAACTGACAAGGGCCACGTTGAAAAGCGTGGCCTTTTTCATTGCCCAGCGCGGGTGCACATCTGCGCTCAGCGATCGGTGTGGAGGTTCCGGTGGTCTGACCCGGAACGCAATCGATCCTCATGAAACCGTCAACATTGCATCATGCAATTTGGCTCCGGACCCTCCACGATCACTCCATTGCAGTAGTCATGGGTGCCAGGCATGGAAGAATTTGAACTGCACAGAGCACGCTCAGCGCGGCTGGCGGTGGGCATCAGGCGGCAGTTAAGCCTGCGTTCTGCCGAAATTCGAGACTTGGAACGAGCCGAATACACGCACGACATCAACCTGCAGTTCCTCTTGTCCGTGCCGGCGACGAAGCGTGGGCGGATATTTTGGCGTGACAACCAGCGGATCAGGCGGCACTGCGCGACGGGCGCCGCGCTATTGGCGGACATGCCGGACAGCAAGCGGATCGATCAGCTCGTTCCGGCACCGAGGACCGAGCAGACTCCCGCATCCGCCCCCACACGTTACTCGTTTGGCTGACATGGGATCAAGCACACGCTCCTTTGGCATCAGCCTTAGGCTGAAACGCTTCCTGATGCGCCCCATCTATTTGCGCCGCAAGGGCTTCGATTGGCAAATCGTGCTCGAAAAGCCCAAAACCGTCCGCCGTGTACCGGCTGCGTTAGACCTTTCAGGCCCATCTGATGTCAGAAAGTTGAAAGGTCAGCTCTCCGACCTGCTGAATCGCCATGCAGCAGCGCGTGATGTCCTACATCACCTCACCGTGCTCGAGCGGCTCCTCAGTCGTCAGCGTCCTCCGAGCTTCGATCGGCTGCCAGCGGCCTTGCTTTCGGGCGCGCATCGGCAACTCGTCGCCTTGGCCGGCACACAACCGCCGACGGAAATCGTCGCGTTGCAGTCGCGTTTGACGCTGGCCCTGATGGACCGAGGGCTGATCAACATCGACTCGGACCTGGATTCCCTTCGCAAGATGAACATCGAGGAAGTCAGCGTTTCCATTTTCTTGGAAGCCGACCAGCAATGGAGGGCGTGCCGAAATGGTCTTGAGCCGGCAATTCCAAACACAGGCGAGCCTCCGTATTGAATGGGGCGCAGCTGCCCACCTGAGCGATAACTGCGTAGGAGGCTCAACCCATTTGTTCCATCACAAGGCTTGTGGAGTCTTGTGCGGGAAGCGGGAAAAAAATTAGACCGTGGTCAGCTTGCCGCGGAAGGTGTAGCCGACTTTCTGCTCAGAGTGCAATGGTACGGTGGAGCTTGTCGCCCGCTCGATGCGCCGGCGCAGCCGATAGATGGCGGCGTGCAACAGGTTGTCCGCTTCGCCCTCTGGATCGCGCCCTAGCCGCTCGCACAGGGTCGCGCGCGTCACGGTCGCGCCGTCGGCGGCGGCAAAACACTCCACCACCGCCAGGTCGTTCTCGCTCAACTCGATGCGCGCGCCATCGGGAGCCATGAGTTTGCGGGCGGCCCGGTCCAGTCGCCACACCGCGGCTTGGGCGCGGTTGCCGTCGACGCGGCGCTGCACCGCCTCGATGGCGAGCGCGACCTGCTCGAAGCGCACGGGCTTCATCAGGTACATGTCTGCACCAGCGCGCAGAACAGAGTCAAAAACGTCGGCACCGACGCGCCCGGAAACCACGACGATCCCGGCGGGTCCCTTGCGGCGCACGAGCCGAACGAGATCGATGCCGTCCACGCCCGGCAGCGTGAGGTCTACCACGTAGAAGTCGTACTCGTACGCGCCAGGCGAAGTTAAAAATTCGTCGCTGTCGCAGAAGACCCGCACGCGCACGTGGCGCTGCTCGAGGTACTGGGCGAGGTATTCGCCGAACTCTCGATCGTCATCGATCACTGCCATGTTGGAAGGAAGCATCGGCTCAGACCTCGACGCCCTGGGGGATCGTCATGCGGGCAATGCTGCCCCGCGGCGAATTCGGGATGAGTTCGATCGTCCCTTTGTGCAACTCGACCACCTTTCTGACGATGTAGAGGCCCAGGCCCGCGCCGGCCTTCGAATGTGCATCCCGGCCCCGCGTGCCCTTGTCGAACACCTTGGGTAGCAGTTCAGGCGCAATACCGTTGCCGTTGTCCGAGATCTCGAAAGCCATGGCGGGAAGCTCGTCCGAATCCTTGATTGACAGTCGCACGATGGAGCTGGGTGGCGAGTAGGCCAGCGCATTGGCCAGCAAATTGGACAGTGCCAGTCGCATCAGCACCGGCTGAACCTGAACTGTGCGCATGGCAGTCAGCGATTCGGTCATGATCCGCCCGCGTTCTTCGACTGCCATGTCGTGAACCACGAGACCGACGAGCGCGTCGAGGTCGGTGTCGGCGATGGTCTCGGTCGCGCCAGAGGTAAGCATGGTCGCGGCGGCGAGCGCGTTGTTGAGTGTGCCGATCACGTGGTCCAGCACCTTCACCGCACGCACGAGCGGCTTGCGGATGTCCGGGTTGCCGTCGCCGCCCGACGCCGCGATCGCCGACGAGGCGCTCTGCAATGCGGCCGATGCGTTGTTCAAGGGCTGTCGCACTTCGTGGGCGAGCAGCTGCAGCATGTCCTCGCGTTCTGCCAGCATTTGGTCGCGCTCTTCGAGGAGCTTGCGCAGTCCGGCTGATTCGCCCTCCGCTCGGGCGCGAACGGCACGTTCGATGGCCAATTGTTTCAGTTCGACGTTCGAGCGTTCCAGTTGTGCATTCTTGATTTCAAGCTGGCGCCGCAATGCGCTCACGGACAGGTGCGTATCGATGCGCGCCAGCACCTCTGGCTCGCTGATCGGCTTGGTCACATAGTCGACGCCGCCGGCCGCAAAGCCTGCGAGCTTGTCGCGAGTATCGGTTGCTCCGGTCATGAAAATCACCGGGATGCGCTGTGTCAAAGCATTGGCCTTGAGCTGCCGGCAAGTGGCGAAGCCATCGAGGCCGGGCATGTGCACGTCCAGCAAGATAAGGTCGGGAAGTACGAAACTGGCCCGTTCCAGGGCTTCTTCACCACTGAGCGCCACGAGTACGTGAAGGCCTTTGCGCTCCAGGCAGTCGATCAGAACCCGCAAGTTCGCGGGCTGGTCGTCTACGGTGAGAATGGTTTGTGGTGGGGATTCAGTGTCAGCAATCGGCTTCATTCGCCACGCCATTGAGGAATTGTGGCCAAGTCTACGCGGCTTCTCTGGCGCCAATCGCCGAGGTGATGCCATCTCTCACTGTCCTGCGTATGTTGCACGACGCAGGTTGCTGTGCATTAGTCGATGCACCTCAATAACTGATGGCGAGTCGAGCCGATAGAATCATAAGTGATGATGCTAGCCATTACTTCGTTTTGAGTGTGGGCGATCTGGCCTTCGCATTCATCAAAACACAGGGGCGTAAGCACGGGGCCGAAACGCGCATGGGACAGACAAACATTCGGTTCGATCGCTGCGAGGTTTGCATCAGCTCGCGTGAAGTTGTCCGTGACGGGGTCCGGCAAGTGCTTGAGCCCAAGCCCTTCGATGCGCTGATCTATTTGATTGAGCAACGGCATCGTGTGGTCTCCAAGGACGAGTTGCTGACCAAGCTGTGGCCCAACGAATTCGTGTCGTCCGGCGTGGTCCCGCGGGCCGTCATGAAGGCGCGGCAAGCGATCGGCGACGACGGTCAAGAGTCACGGCTCATCAAGACTGTCCACGGCGCGGGCTATCGCTTCATCGGCGTCTTGCAGGAGTCGGCGCCGGAGCCGCCTGACTCGTACTTTCTGGCGTTGTTGCCTTTTGAAAATCGCACAGGGCTGTCGGATCTCGACTGGATCGAACTGGGACTGATGTCCATGGTGGCTGAGGCACTGAGCACGGATACCCGCGTGCGCATGCCGTCAATTTCGTCCTTGCTTCCCGCCCTGAGATCGCTTCCATCGCATGCATCACCACAAGATCGGGAGAACGCCTTGCGGCAGCTTCTGGGCGTGAGCCACGTGGTGCATGCAGCCATCGGGCGTACAGGTGACGAGTACTGGCTGGACTACTGGATTTCATCGCAGCCGACGCTCAAACGTCTGATGGGCAAGGATCTCACCCAACTTGGCGAACGCCTTGCATCTGCCCTCGAAGAGGAGCTGTTCGCGGCAGACGGCGGCACGGTGTCGGTTGCCTATGAGTCAAAAGACGTGTTCGTCAACCATGCGATTGCGCGTGCACTGCAGGCGTCGGCTCAGCAGAACTGGAAGACCGCCATCAATCTATTCAGGGTGGTCCTCGACATCGAACCGCTGAACACCGGCGCGAGACTCGACCTGTTGCGAGCTTTGGCCTGCCATGGCGATGCCAGCGCAGCACCGCTGGGCAAAGAACTGCTGGTGCTTGCCGAGGAGACAGGCAATGACCGACTTGCAATTGCCGTCCATCAGGCAATGGGTCACGGATGTATGACCCTCCACCAGTTCTCTCCGGGCAAATGGCATCTCTCGGAAGCGATGCGCCTGGCCGACTTGCACGGATTGCCCGACGAGCGCAGATCCGCATGCATCAAGATGTCGAGGATCGCGATACTTGAACGCGACTTCGTACGCTTTCACGAACTCGTCGGTGATGAGGGCCAAATCATCGAGTCCACGGCAAATCGCGTGGATGCCTTGCGCGCGCTGCACTACTCGGCGCTCGCCGCCACGAAGCAGGGCGATCCGGTGCGCGGCGTGCAGCTAGGTTGCAAGACTGTCCAGTTGAGCAAGGAGTACCGGCTCAATCAGATGCTGACCAATGCCTCGTTGAATCTTATCTATCCCTGCTTCGATCTCGGCCTGATGAAGGAAGCGGTCGAGCATGGTGAGGCTGCGCTTGCCGCTGCGCAGACCTTGGAAGACACATTGCATCTTGCCTGCGTCACCGAGGCGCTGTGCTGGGTGTACCGCGAACTTCGTGCGCCTGCGCAGTCGGCTCGCGTACTTGGCATTGCACAGGATATCGACCTGCGGATGCCCATGGTGCGTGCGGAGCTCCTGCGGGCGCACGCCCATCACGCCGCATCCGAAGGTGCGCACGATGATGCCGTGACATGCATGCGTGAGGCCATGGCGATCTGCCGCGAGCATCGGAATTGGCTGTACATGCATGAGCTGTCTCCTTGGCTGGTGATGTCGCTGGTGCTCGCCGAGCGCTTGGACGAAGCGACCGAAGCCAGCGAAGAGGCACACAAGCTCCCGGGATTCCGCGCGGACCCTGATCTTCAAGCGGGGCTGAGCGTATGCCGCGCCATCGGAACCCATTTACGCGGCGACCACACGAGAGCTCATGCGGATCTCTCGGCGCTAGTCGAGACCGCGCCAAGAGGACTTTGGCGTGCTTACGCAGGATTGAACGGCGCATGGCTTGCCATCGAGGTCGGCAACCTCGACGAGGCCAACTGGTTCCTTCGCGACTTGGGCCAGTGGTTGCAGGAACACCCTGCGGGTATGGCCCTTGATGCCAGGTTCAAATTCGCCAGGGGCCAGTACGCGGCTGCTGCACATGCTCATCGGCGCTTTGCCGCCAGCATCGAATCGCCTCTGTCCGCCTACCATGCCGGCCTTGGCGAAGCCTATGAAGCGGCAGAAAGAGAAGCGCCCTTCTCGTTGCCGGCCTTGCCACCTGCGCCGCGGTTGCCCACCGGAATGTGACGCGGAGAAACGTCATCCTTCCATCGCAGACCGCCAAGCATGTCTGGGGCTTTTTGTGCGGTAGTTTGAAGCCTCACCAAGGAGGGCGAAGCCTGCGACCGTGACGGCATGAAGACCGACGCGTTTCCGACGCAGGCGCACATCGAGCATTTGCTCAAGGCCAGCGAGCTGGCGCCCGTGGGCAGCCGAACCCGCTCAGGAGCGAGCGGTGCACGCTGTTCGAGATCAAGCTGCAGCCTGCACCGCTGCGCAATGCGCCGATGCCGCGGCCGATGTGGCTGCATCTGCACACGTGGCACGCGGTGCACGCACGGCAGTTGCAGAGTTGCGCGATGCAGATTTTGCGGCTTGCAAACCCAAGTCCGACATCGAACGCGGCCGCAATCGCCAGTGGCAGGACGCTCGTGCCTGCGAAGGTCGCGAGAATGTGATGGTCTACCGGGGCAAAGTCGAGCCGGCAATGTTCAGATCTTTGATGACCTCGTGAGCCGGTGTAGCGAGCCGGATTCGCCTTTGTGTTAATCGGTTCGTATCGATTCCCGCACATGAGGCGGACAAGCGCAGGATCGGGGCTTGCAATGCCCTACAGCACTCCATGAAAAACGTTTGCCACACATCTTCCGAGCCACGAGGCACCTCGTCGCCGCCTCAGAGCACGCCGCAGGCCGATCCCGGAATGCACGTCCCGGCACAGCGTCCTGCGGAGGTGTCGGGCGAATTGCAGGCCTTGACGCTGCGTGATCGGCTGCCGGAGCAGGCGGGCGGTGCAATGGCACCACGTCGTGGGTTGCCCTCCTCGTCGCAGGTCGCTGCCCAGCGACGAGAGCCCGCCGAGGCGAGCAGGGTTTCCTGTGCGTCGGCCAAGCGAACAATGATCGCTCTACTGAATGAGCTCAACTCCTCAAGAGAGGCCGCCACCCTGTTCAAAGGGTCTCGCCAGATGCCCGAGGACATCATTGACGCCGCTCAGGCCATATTAAAGCACTACACAAGCCTGTCCAGGCGCGAGGCTATTCGGCTCCTTCCAGACAGCCGGGTCCGTGAGATTTGCGACCTTGTGATCGCCACGAATGAGCGCCTTAACTTGCAGTGCGAGCCGAGTGCTATCGCCCTGGATGCTGAAAAGTCCAAGCTGCAGAGGCTGCTCTTCAGCTTGATCGAGGTTAATGCACAGAGACAAGAAGGCGATCGGATCAATCTAGGCAAGCTCTACATAGACCTGGGCAAGAACAGCTCGGCGACGGTGCTGCTATTTAATGACATCGCTGCGCGCCAGGAGCAAGTACTGTCCATGCTCCAGAGCGTTGCTCATGTCATGGGGGCAACTCCGCAGAGTCGTGAGCCTGATGCAGCCGCCCTGCGAAAGAAGACTTTCGACGTTGCGTTGTCGCACTTCATGGTGATGCAGTCCCGGGTGCATTTTGCAATCAACCACATCAAGGGACGTGCCGAAGGCGGCGGCCCGTTGAAAGAAGCGCTGGACGCCACAGTGAATCTACTGGATACGCTGCACGAGGACATCATCCCGGCCTTCAAGTCGGTCATGGGGCAGGCCAACAACCTGGACGAGGTGACCCGAGAAGTGCTCGAGGGAATCGTGGACCGGCTCCAGGAATTCGCTTCGGGTGTTGAAAGCGCTGGTGACCGCCTGCACGAGGTACCAGTGGGGACCCAGGTGCCGGTCGAACTGGTGAATCTGATGGACGAGATCTTCGAGTCTGTCTGGGTTACCGCGAACGACGTAAGGGGCATGATCGATGTGCATGCGCAGACGCAGCCGGCTGAAACTGTGCCGCAGCCGGACAAGGAGATCGTGGCGGTCGCTGAGGCTGCTCATGCGTTGCAAGAAGCGCGTGTTGAAGCCGCCGCACCGGTCTCCGCTGCTGCGGCGTCTTCGTCGGCCGGTAGTGCCCCGACCTACCCGGGCAAGGTGCTTGGGCGCTCGGCGCTGGGCACCAAGATGCTCGTTGACGCGGCACAGAGCGTCGCGAGCGCTTCATCGTCCCTTTCGGCTGAGCCGCCGGTGCAGTGGCTTAACCGCTTGCTGGCATTCGATCTGTCTGCGCACGAGCGGGGGGTCGCTCGGGCAAGGCGCGAACGATCGCCGGAGAACGCCAGCTATCTGGTGGAAGAGACGATCAAGATTCTGGAGGCGAAAGCAGATGAGATGCAAACCTGCGTTATCGAGCTGAGCAACCTACGATTGCGCAGGCAGCTGGGCAGACAGATGAACGAGGTGCATGAACTGACGGGCCAGCTCAGAAATCTATTGGCGCAGGTGAAGGGGATTGCTCGCTCGCTCAAGGAAGGCTTGGCCGAGGCCGCCATCGAGCACATGAAGACCTATGGGTTCCCAACGCAACAGCACATCCAGCAGCTGCACCATGCCGGCCAGTTGGCGCCCGTGGGCCCGCCGAGCGCGCTCAAGAGCGAGCCGTGCACGCTGTTCGAGATCAAGCTGCAGCCTGCACCGCTGCGCAACGCGACGATGCCGCGTCCGATGTGGTTGCATTTGCACACGCGGCACGCGGTGCACGCAGGCCAGTTGCACAAGCTGCGAGACGCGGATTTCGCGGCTTGCCACGTCAAGTCCGACGTCGAACGCGGTCGCAACCGCCAGTGGCAAAACGCCCGTGCCCGTGAAGGTCACGAAAACGTGATGGTCTACCGGGGCAAAGTCGAGCCGGCAGTGTGCAGATCCTTGATGACCCCGTGAACCTCGATCAGATCTTCCGCAAAGCAAACCGATGCTGACCGGGAACTGATGGGGTGCGGTGGCCCGAGGACTTGTCGACCCTCAAGTTTTGGCGGCTTGCGGCTTCGCCCCCGCCCTGCGGGGCGTCGTGGGGACTGCCGCTGCGCGGGTAGTAAACTTCGCGTCCTTTAACGGATCCTTCGACTGGCTTTCATGCTGCACGGGTCACCCAGCCCGGGCGTCGCCGGTTCGGAGCTCATCAGCCTCTTGGCGCGCATCTCGGACGCACCACCAGCCGCTGCCCACATGGCCTTCGCCGAGCGCCTGGGCTACTGGTTCAGCTGGACGGATGCCATCGCGCTTTCATCGGTGCTGAGCGCAGTGCCGTCCGCGTTAGCACCCGGCCGGTCTTGTGGCTTCGATGGCGAAGAGGCGGACTTCCAGCGGGTGCGGGTGGCTTTGGAGACGTCCATCGCCGCCGGTCCCCGAGAGCCCGCGGCGAGCCCTACCGACTTCGGCCCACACCAACGCCACTGCATCGCCCAGCAAAAGGCAATGCAGGATTCAATCGGTGCACTGCGGCAGCGGCTGCGGGACGCGCTTTCGCGGCGCTCGCCCGCACTGGCTCGACTGGCCGCCATCGATGCCGTGATGGACCAGACTCTCGCAGCGTTCGAAAGGAGCCTGCTGGGCCTCGTGCCCCTGCGGCTGCAGGCGCACTTCGAGCGGATGCAACGGGCCGCGGGTGACGACACCCGGTGGCTGGAGGTCTTCCACGAAGACATGGACCGCGTGCTGCGGGCCGAACTGGCACATCGGATGCTGCCGGTCCAGGGCCTGCTGGACACGCTACGCACACATCAACCGACATGAATCGATCACTCCATCATGCCGCCTTTGCGGTAGGTCTTCTTGCCATTGCCTGGGTGGGAAGTGGCTACATCCCTGGAAGCCCGGTGGCGCTGGTCCTGGTGCTGCTAATCGGAACCTTTTTCCTGATGGGCGCGCTGGAACTTCACCGCTTCCAGCAGGCCACCAAAGGCCTGGCGCAAGTCCTGGTCACTGCGAACGAACCTCCGCCCACTCTGAGTGTGTGGCTCGCCCCTTTGCATCCCAGCCTGCAAAACGCCGTTCGGCTGCGCGTGCAGGGCGAGCGCGTCGCGTTGCCGGGCCCGGCACTCACGCCCTACCTGGTCGGCCTGCTGGTGCTGCTAGGCATGTTGGGTACCTTCCTGGGTATGGTGATTACGCTCAAGGGCACTGGCCTCGCGCTGGAAAACGCCACCGATGTGGCGGCCATCCGCGCGTCGCTGGCAGCGCCGGTCAAGGGCCTCGGTCTGGCCTTCGGCACCTCGGTGGCGGGTGTGGCCGCGTCAGCGATGCTGGGGCTGATGTCGGCGCTGGCGCGGCGCGAGCGCCAGCGCACGGCTCAGCAGCTTGATGCGTGTATCGCCACCACTCTGAGGGGTTTCTCTCGCGCGCACCAGCGCGAGGAATCGCTGCGCCTGCTACAGGTGCAGGCCGAGGTGATGCCCGCGCTAATAACCCAGTTGCAGAGCTTCGTGGTGCAAATGGAGAGCCAGGGCCAGGCCTTGCAAGACCGTCTTTTGGCAAGCCAGGCGCAGTTCCACGGGGAGGCACAGCGCACTTACACGGGACTGGCCAATTCTGTGGACCGGTCCTTGAAGGTCAGCTTGACTGAAGGAGCGCGGCTGGCGGCAGCTGCCATCGAGCCTGCGGTGCAGGCAACGATGGCTGGCCTGGCGCGCGAAGCCAGCACTTTGCGCGATACGCTGACGGCCGCTGTGCAGCGCCAGCTCGACGGCGTGACAGCGCGCTTGGACTCCACAACCACCATGCTGGCCGAGCGCTGGCAGGCGGCCTTGACCGACCAGCAGCGACACAACGAGGCCGTGACGCAGGGCATGTTCGTCGGCATGGACCGCTTCGCGCAGACTTTCGAGCAGCGCTCCGCTGCTTTGCTGGATGGAGTAGCCGCGCGGATGGACCGTAGTGCGGACCTGTGGGCCGAGTCATGGGGCCAAGCGGTGTCCCAGCAGCGGGAAGGCAACGACGCCCTCACGCAGCACACGCGCGAAACTTGGTCGGCTACTGTGGCGGGCTTCGAACAGCACGCCGCCACACTGCTGCGCGACGTGGCCGCGGCACACGCGGCATGGGATGCTGCTGCCGCCGCGCGCGAGCGCGAACGGATGACTGCCCTGCACGAAGGTCTGGCCGCGATGACC
>Ga0207678_10002042_pt1 | contig 18312 bp, 18 predicted proteins | sample KBSC63metaG_FD_184319 | JGI IMG/M metagenome (GOLD analysis project Ga0207678, IMG submission 184319) | Corn rhizosphere microbial communities from Kellogg Biological Station, Michigan, USA - KBS C6-3 metaG (SPAdes) (version 2) | ecosystem: Host-associated > Plants > Roots > Rhizosphere > Soil ...
CCTTCCCACGGATCGCTCTCGAGCTGCTTCATGCCGAGGCTGATGCGCTGCGTCTCGCGGTTGATGCGGATGATCTGCACCTTCACCGTGTCGCCGATGCCGAGCACCTCCGACGGATGGTTGACGCGCTTGTAGCTGATATCGGTGACGTGGAGCAGGCCATCGATCCCGCCGAGGTCGACGAACGCACCGTAGTCGGTGATGTTCTTGACTACGCCTTCGATTACCTGGCCTTCGGTCAGCGACTGGATGAGGCCGCTGCGCTGCTCGGCGCGGGTTTCCTCGAGGATCGCGCGGCGCGACACGACGATATTGCCGCGGCGGCGGTCCATCTTGAGGATCTGGAACGGCTGCGGCAGGTCCATCAGTGGCTGGACGTCGCGGACCGGGCGGATGTCGACCTGGCTACCGGGCAGGAAGGCCACGGCGCCGCCGAGGTCGACGGTGAAGCCGCCCTTGACGCGGCCGAAGATCACGCCCTCGACGCGGTTGCCGGCCTCGAATTCCTTCTCGAGCTTGTCCCACGCGGCTTCGCGGCGGGCGCGGTCGCGCGACAGCATTGCTTCGCCGGCCGAATTCTCGACGCGGTCGACATAGACCTCGACTTCGTCACCGACCTTGAGCTCGGCCTTCTGGCCTGGAGCTGCGAACTCGCGCAACGGGACCCGGCCCTCGCTCTTCAGGCCGACGTCGATCACCGCCATGTCGTTCTCGATGCCGGTGACGGTGCCCTTCACCACCTTGCCTTCGAAGGCTTCGTTCTCGCCGCCGAGGCTCTCGTTGAGGAGGGTCGCGAAATCGTCGCGGGTCGGGAAGGTCGTTGTCGCCATAAAGTCTGTCTGTCTCTCGTATCAATCGGGCCTGCCGCGTGGCCGCCACCATGGCGGGCATTCACATGCGGACCTGGTCAAATGCACTGCCGCGACCGGCTCGTCCGGGCGCGGCGTCCGGAACAGCCGTTCCATGACAAAAAGCGCGTGCCGGGCCCGGTCTACCGGGTCACCGTACGCGCTCGCCAAAGGACGGGCTGCCGAGGACGCTGAGTCGAGCGTCCGCCGGACGCGGCGAGCATTAGCGCAAGGCTCTCGTTTGAGCAACGGTAGCCAAATGTAGGAATTTTCCTATTGCATGTAGGGAACAAATAGGGAACATGGGGACGGACTTTTGCTCGGAGTCGCGTCCCATGATTGTTCTCGATCCTGCGTTTCTGGTTGCCCTCGCGGCCGTGATCACCGCCGTTTCCACTTTGGTGTGGAATGTGCGGCGCAAGCCCTAGCGCCGGCCTGCGCCGGCGGATACGCAGTGCCGCTCGCGAGTTAAGCGTCCAAACCCGAGACCAGGAGAGATGGCGCAATGGCCAAGAAGGCAAGCGGCAAGGCCAGTGGGGCCAAGGCGAAGAAGGCTCCGGCCAAGCGCCGCGCTTCAAAATCGACGGCCGGATCGAGCGCCAGCGAAGCGTTCGTCTCCCTGTTGCAAAGCCCGCTCGTCGCCGACCTCGTCGCCGTTGCCGCGACGGCCGCGCTGGCTGCGCTCGCGCAGGAAGGATTCAGCCGCGAGGGCGCCGGCGGGAAGCGCGCCGGCAAAGCGGTCAAGCAGGCGGGCAAGGCCGCGGCCGATGCGGTCAAGCGCCGGCTGACCGAGGAAATCGACGCGATCAAGACAGCGGCGAAGGACGCGAAAGCAGCCAAAGCCTAGCCCGACCGACGTCGCGGGCAGCCTGAAGCACGAAATCACCGGGTTCGAGCTCGTCGCCGCGTGCGGTCTCGACGCTGAGCCAGCCTCCGGGTGCGAGCCATTCTGCGTCGGCGATCGAGCGGACGACCGCGCTGCCCGAGCCGGGCGCGTAGGGCGGGTCGGCGAAGATCAGGTCGAACGGTTCGGACGCGGGCAAAGCGAGCGCCGATCCGCCGACGATCCGGGCCCGGTCGTCAATGCCGAGGGTCGCCGCATTGCGCCGGATGATCGCCAGCGCGGCCCGATCGGACTCGACGAAGGTGGCGGACGCAGCGCCGCGCGATAGGGCCTCGAAGCCGAGGGCTCCCGAGCCGGCGAACAGGTCGGCAACGCGCAGATCCTCGAACGAGCCGAGGCGGCTGGCGAGCATCGAGAACAGGGTCTCGCGGGCGCGGTCGGCGGTCGGGCGGGTCGATTGGCCCGGCGGCGCTTCGATCGGCCGTCCGCGGCACGCGCCGGCGATGATCCTCATCTATCGTCCCCTGCTTTTGCAGCGGAGGGGGACCATGACGCGAAGCGGCATGGTGGAGGGGTCGGCGCCAAACCCTTCCACCACTCAGCTGCGCTGAGCGGTCCCTCTCCCCGCCGCTGGGCGACAGGGAGGAGCTTCACTTCAGCGTCCTGCGGAACTCGTCGAGCTCGCTCGTGTCGATCTCGTCGACTGCGCCGGCGTCGAGGTCGGCGACGGTGAACGGGCCATAGGCGGTGCGGATCAGGCGCGAGACCTGCAGGCCGAGATGGGCGAGCACTCGTCGAACTTCGCGATTCTTGCCTTCGGTCAGGCTCATCTCGATCCAGCAGTTGCGCCCGGTGCGCCGCTCGAGGTTGGCGTTGATCGAGCCGTAGTGGATTCCGTCGATCGTGATCCCCTCGGCGAGATCTTCGAGCTGGCTCTGGGTGACCGTGCCGAACGCGCGGGCGCGATAGGTCCGCACGACCCCGGTTCGGGGGAGCTCGAGCTGGCGCTTGAGCTCGCCGTCGTTGGTGAGCAGCAGCAGGCCCTCGGTCATGAAATCGAGTCGACCCACGGGCATCAGCCGCGGCAGTCCCGGGGGCAGGCGGTCGTAGATCGTCGCGCGGCCCTTCGGATCGTGCGCCGCGGTGAGCGTCGCCTGCGGCTTGTAGTAGCGGTACAGCCGTGCGGCCTTGGCCGGGCGGACCGGCCGGCCGTCGACGGTCAGTCCGGTAACGTCGTCGAGCAGGGTTGCCGGAGTGGTTATCTTTTCGCCATCGAGCGCGATCCGGCCTTCAGCGATCATCCGCTCGATCTCCCGGCGCGAGGCGATGCCTGCGCGGGCGAGCAATTTGGCGATCCGCTGGGGCCCACCTTCGGCCCGTTGTGGTGTTGCGGGCACAGGAGATCGATTGCTGCGCTTGCGCGGCACTCGATTCTTCTTCGTTCGTTCCGGAGACGGAGTCATAATCACGGGGTGTCGATGCTGTTCGGAAAGCGCAAGCGGGTCGTCAAGCGGATCCTCATCGTCGAGGACGAGCCGCTGACTGCGTTCGACACCGAAACCATGCTTGCCGATTTCGGATACGAGGTCGTCGCGACCATCGACGATTATGACCAGGCGGTCCAGCGGCTCGACCGTGACGAGGTCCACCTGATCATCGCCGACGTCCGCCTCCACGGCCGCGACCTCGGGATCGACCTGGCGAGGAAAGCGCGGGCGAAAGGCGTGCCGACACTGCTCGCCACCGGGCACGAGCCGCCGTCGCCGAGCGATCATGCGATCGGCTGCCTGCGCAAGCCTTACACCGAGCGGCTGCTCAAGCAGGCCCTGGCGACCGTCGACCGCCACCTTCAGGGCGAGGCGGTGAAGCCGATCAAAGGGCTCGACCTGTACGCGATCGACGCCGAGTAGGCGGTTCGTTCATCGCGGGGCTAGGCACCTCCTGAAACGAAGCTAAGGTCGTTCGCAGCGCCGAGCGAGGGAGAGATACGTGGCTGGTCAGCGACCCAAGGGTTGGAAGCTTTTCAAGGCCGCGCTCGCGACTCGCAAATCCTCGATGATGCTGGCGTTCGGCTTCTCGTCCGGGCTGCCGTTCGCGCTGCTGATCGGAACGCTCAACGCCTGGCTGGGCGAGGCCAAGATCAATCTTGCGACCATCGGCGTGCTGTCGTGGATCGGCCTGTCGTACAGCTTCAAGTTCTTGTGGTCGCCGGTGGTCGACCGGATGAAGCTGCCCGGCCTCGAGCGGATTGGCCGGCGCAAGAGCTGGATCCTGCTGTGCCAGGGAATCATGATCCTGAGCTTCGCCGGCCTCGCTGCGACCAACCCAGCGACGAACATCGGCACGTTCGCGATTTTCGCAGTGCTCGCGGCGCTGGGCTCGGCGACGCAGGACGTCGCCATCGATGCGTGGCGTATCGACGTCGCCGACGAGACGACGCCGGTCGAATTGCTCTCGGCGATCTACCAGTTCGGCTACCGCATCGCCTCGATCGTTGGCGGGGCGATCGCCCTTGTGCTCGCGGCGCGGATGAGCTGGTCGCTGGTCTATCTGCTGATGGGCGGGCTGATCGCGGTCGTCGCGCTCATCGCCTTGCGCGCGCCCGACACGCCGCGGCCAGACGCCGACCGGCTGCACAAAGAGCTGTCGGAGCCCGGCGCACTCGACCCCAGGGCGCGCAGCATCGCGCTCGCCATCGTCGGCCTCGGCTGGGCCTGGGCGATCTTCACCATCGGTCACTTCATGGTCTCGATGCTGACCACCGCACCGGGTCAAAAGCAGCCGTCGGTCGCGGACTTCACCAAATATTACGGCCCGTGGATCATCTTCGCGACGATCATCATCCCGCTGATCGTCGCGGCCGTGACTAACTGGCTGCACTCGCGGCACCGTTATGTGCTGACCAAGCAGGAGACGCGGCACAGCCCGAGCCGGACTGCGCTTAACCACCTCTACGTGTCGCTGGTCGCTCCGCTTGGCGAGCTGTCGGCGCGGCTCGGCTGGGGCGTGCTGATCGTGATCGGCCTGATCCTGACCTACACGCTCTGCTACAATATCTGGTCGAGCTTCGCTTTCCCCTTCTACCTCGACTTCATGCATTATTCGAAGGACGAGGTCGCCTTCGCATCCAAGGTGTTCGGGATCATCATGACGATGATCGGAATCTCGATCGGCGGCTATCTGTTCCTGCGGGTTGGGCGTCTGCCGACGATCCTCGTCGGGGCGATCCTGCCGGTGTTCGGCAATTTCGTTTACGCCGATCTCGCGGAAGGCGGAGCGCACCTCGACGCGGTCGCCGGCACGGTCGGCCTGACGCAGTTGATCGGTCTGTTCGGGTTCGACGAGCGGATGGTCCGGCTGCTACTCGCAATCTCCTACGAGAACATCTCGACCGGCATCGCCCAGGCGTCGTTCGTCGCCTACATCTCCGGCATCGTCAGCAAGCGCTTCACCGCAGTCCAATATGCGCTGCTGTCGTCGCTCACCTTCCTCATCGGGTCGCTCGGGCGCGGGATCGCAGGGGAGGCGTTCGACACCTACGGCTACGCGACCGTGTTCCGCTGGACGGCGGCAGCGGGAGCGTTCGCGATCCTGTTCGTCATCCTCGAATGGATGCGCGTCTCGGCCGAGGGCCGCCGGGCACAGCGCGAGACCGCGGCCACCGTGGACGAGGTGGCGCCGGCGGCGCGCTAGTCCGGAACTTCGTCGTTCGCCGCGAGGACTTCGCCGGCGAGGTAGAGCGAGCCGAAGATCAGCACGCGAGCCGGGACTTGGATCGCCGACAAGGCTTCGGCGGCATGCCGATACGCCTCGGCTCGGAAGCCGAGCGAGCGGGCAAGGGCGGCGAGGTCGGCTGGGTCGCGGTGGTCGTGGCCGGGGATCGGAACGGTCAGCACCTGAGCTGCGAGGCCGCGGAACGGCGCCAGCGTGCCCTTCGGGTCCTTGGTACCGAGGCTGGCGAAGACCAGCACAAGCGGCAGGTCGTCGCGGAAGCGCAGCTGGACGAACTCCGCGATGGTGCGCGCGGCCGATGGATTGTGCCCGCCGTCCAGCCACAGCTCGCTGCCCGCGGGCAGAAATCGGGTGAGCGAGCCAGCGGACAGCCGCTGCATTCGCGCCGGCCAGCTGGCGCTGCGCATGCCCTCCCGAAGCGCGGCGGCATCCGGCACTTCGACGGCTTGCTGATGGCGCAGCATCGCGACTGCAAGCGCGGCGTTCAGCGCCTGATGCTTGCCCGGCAGCGATGGCAGCGGCAGGTCGAGCGTGCCGCGTTCGTCGGAATAGCGCAGGCTGCCGCGCTGCACGCGCGCATCCCATTTGCCGCCACGCGGAAGCCAGGTCGCGCCTTTCTCCCCGGCAGTCTCCCACACCCGGGCGGCGACCTGCGTTGGATAGAGCTGCGTGACCAGCGGCACTCCGGGCTTGGCGATCGCCGCTTTCTCCGCGGCGATGTCGCCGAGGCGATTGCCGAGGAATTGCTGATGGTCGAGCGCGAGGCTGGCGATCCCACACACCGCCGGCCGCTCGACGACGTTGGTCGCGTCGAGCCGGCCGCCGAGGCCGACCTCGAGGATGCACGCGTCCGCGCTCGCGCGGGAAAAGGCGAGCAGCGCGACGGCGGTCGCGACTTCGAAGAAGCTCGGCTCAATGCCCGCGCTGACGTCGAGCACTTCGGTAAGCAGTGCCGAGAGATGGTCGTCGTCGATCAGCTTGCCGGCGATGCGGATGCGCTCATTGAAGCGTACGAGGTGCGGGCTGGTGAACATGTGCACCGATCGGCCCGACGCTTCGATCGCCGAGCGGAGGAAGGCGCAGGTCGAGCCTTTGCCGTTGGTGCCGGCGACGTGGAACACCGGCGGGAGCCGGTCCTGCGGCCGGCCGAGGCGGTCGAGCAGGTCGGCGATGCGGTCGAGACCAAGCCGGTCTCCGGCCGGGGAGAGCTTGTCGAGCCGGTCGAGCTGCGCCTGGACGCGCGGATCGGTCGAGCGGGCGAAGTCGGGCATTATCCCATCCCCTTCAGGGGAGGGGAAGAGCCGCGGAGCGGCGAAGGGGTGGGGGTTTCCGACCTCAAGCCCCCACCCCCGACCCCTCCCCTGAAGGGGAGGGGAAACGTCACGCCGCCTTCTTCGCCTTGGGGCAAAGGTAGGAGATTATCAGCGCCAGCCGCTCCTTGAGCTCGCTGCGGGGGACGACCATGTCGATCATGCCGTGGTCGAGCAGATATTCGGCGCGCTGGAAGCCTTCGGGCAGTTTCTCGCGGATGGTCTGTTCGATCACCCGCTGCCCCGCGAACCCGATCAGCGCGCCAGGCTCGGCGAGCTGGACGTCGCCGAGCATCGCGTAGGAGGCGGTGACTCCGCCGGTCGTCGGGTCGGTGAGCACGACGATATAGGGTAGCCCCGCTTCCTTCAGCTCCTGGAGCGCGACCGTGGTGCGCGGCAGCTGCATCAGCGACAGCACCGCCTCCTGCATCCGCGCTCCGCCCGAGGCGGTGAAGATGATGTAGGGGCATTTGGCGGCGATCGCCGCGCGGACCCCGGCGAGGAAGGCAGCGCCGACCGCCACGCCCATCGATCCCGCCATGAAGGCGAAGTCCTGGACTCCGACGATCGCCTTGTGTCCGCCGATGCGGCCGCTCGCGTTGATCAGCGCGTCGCGCTCGTTGGTCGCGGTGCGTGCCGCCTTCAGCCGGTCGGTGTAGCGCTTGCTGTCCTTGAAGCGCAGCGGGTCCTCCTTCACCTCGGGCGAGGGCAGGACCTCATATTTGGCGGCGTCGAACAATTGCTCGAACCGCGCGGCCGGGCCGATGCGGTCGTGGAAGTCGCAGCGCGGACAGACCCGGTAGTTCTCTTCCCATTCCTTGAGGAACACCATGGTCCCGCAGCGCGAGCATTTGTGCCACAAATTCTCGGCGCCTTGGCGCTTTGGCAGGAACGGGATCCCGCTGCGCACGCGGCTCAGCCAGCTCATCTAGACTCTCGCATGTTGTTGGACTTCGGCGGCGATGTCGGTGATCGCCCGCTCCGGATCAACCGCCTCGGTGATCGGACGGCCGATGACGAGGATCGAGGCGCCGTCGGCGAGCGCCTGGGCCGGAGTGACGACGCGCTTCTGGTCGGCGACGTCGGCACCTGTTGGGCGGACGCCCGGGACGACGAAAAAGCCTTTCGGCCAGCTCCTGCTCACGGCGGCGACTTCGGCGCCCGAGCAAACGATCCCGTCGATGCCCGAAGCCTGCGCGAGATCGGCGAGGCGCCGGACCTGGTCGGCGGGGCTGCCGGCGATCCCGATTTCGCCGAGGTCCGCGGCATCGAGGCTGGTCAGGACGGTCACGGCGACGATCTTGGTCGCGCGAGGCGCCGCGGCCTTGGCGGCTTCGAGCATCGCCCGGCCGCCGGCGGCATGGACCGTGAGCACCGCCGGGGCGAGCGGAGCAATGGCTTCGACCGCCTTGCCGACGGTGTTGGGAATGTCGTGGAGCTTGAGGTCGAGGAAGATCGGCATGCCGTGCTCGGCGATGCGCAGCACGCCTTCGTGACCGTTGGCGCAGAAGAATTCGAGGCCGAGCTTCATCCCGCCGGCGATGCCGGAGACCTGGCGGGCAATGGCCGCAGCGCGGTGGACGTCGCGGGTGTCGGCAGCGACGAAGATCGGGCTCATGCCGGCGTCTCCGCCTCCTCGGCGGCCGGCGGCGGGGCAGCAGTCTCGGTCCGCTGGCGCTCGTAGGCATCGAGCCGGCGCGTGGCGGTCCACAAGCGGGCGCGATGGATCAGCCAGGTCGGCAGCCAGCCGACGAGGAAGGCGATCAGCAGCAGGACCGGAAGCTTGATGTCGGCCTGCAGGTTGGCCCACAGGTTCACGGTAACCGGATGCCAGTTCCAGCTCGCGAACAGCACCGCGACGACTGCGACCAGGACCCAGAACACAGTCTTGAGGAATTGCATTAGCCGGCGCTCTCCTGGCGCGGCTCTTAGAAGAGCGGAACCCCGAAGGCCAGAAGCCCGTTCGTCGCATTGTAAAATCGCCTCGTCGCAAGCGCTTCCGGACGCAGTTGAGGCGGGGCAGCCGCCGCGCCAGACCCGCCGCGGGCGGGGAGAGTGGATTTTGGAAAAATCGGGCAAGATTGCCTTGGGTGCAGTCGGCATGTTGATGGCCGCTTCGCTGCTGGCGATGCGGCCGCACAGCGCTGCGCCGCGGAACCAGCGGGTGACGCAGGCGCACCTCAAGCTGGCTGCGATCTCTCCCGAGTCCCGGCGCGACGTCGACTATGCGCTGCTCGACGCGCGGCTGAAGCAGCTGATGAGCAAGCCGGCGATGGTCGGGATGGCCGTCGGCGTGGTCGAGAACGGACGCATCACCTTCCTTCGCGGCTATGGCGAGACCCTCGCCGGCTCGGGCGATCCCGTGACTCCGGAGACCGTGTTCCGCTGGGCGTCCTGCTCCAAGGGCGTTGCCGCGACGATGGTGGCGAAGCTCGCCGAACAGGGGAAGATCAACCTCCAGGCGCCGGTCTCCAATTATGCCCCGGACCTCAAGCTTCCGGCCGGCAATGAAAATCGCGCGACGGTCGGGGACCTGCTGTCGCACCGGCTCGGCCTCTATCGCAACGCCTATGACAACAAGCTCGAGGAAGGGCAGGACCCGAGCGTCCTTCGCTCCTCCCTCGCCCAGCTCAACGCGACCTGCGCGCCGGGGACCTGCTGGTCGTACCAGAACGTCGCCTATGACGCGTCGAGCGAGATGGTCGTCCGCGAAACCGGCCTCACCTATGAACAGGCGGTCAGGCGCTACCTGTTCAACCCGATCGGCATGACCAGCGGAAGCGTCTCCCTCGCCGGGCTCGAGTCCAACAGGAGCTGGGCTCGCCCGCACAGCGCCGGCCGCCGTCCCGAGCCGCTCGTCGACACTTATTACAAGGTGCCCGCGGCGGGCGGGATCAACAGCAACATCAAGGACATGTCGCTGTGGATGCTGGCGCAGATGGGCGAGATGCCGGACGTGCTCGACAATCGCGTGCTCGACACCATCCACGCGCCCTACGTCGTCACCCCGTCGGAGCGCGGCCGGCTGCGCAAGTTCCTCGAGCGGGTCGGCACCGCCTGGTACGGCTACGGCTGGCGCAGCTACGATTATGCCGGCCACCACATCATCGGCCACCGCGGCGGCATCAAGGGCTACCGCTCGTTCATCCTGTTCGACCCGGCGAAGAAGAGCGGCGTCGTCGCCCTGTGGAACAGCGACACCTGGCAGCCCGGCGGGCTCGAGTTCGAGGTGATGGACATGCTCTACCACCTCCCCTTCCGCGACTGGCTCGAGCTCAACAAGTCGCCGGAGCAATCGATCGCGGCCGCGCCGGCCGAGCCGAGCGACAGCGGGGATGGCGGACGCTAACCGCGGGTCACAAGGCCCTAATATTGGTTAACCACAAGTATCGGCAAACAGGCGCAAAAGTCGCTTGACGGCAAGTGCCGTCGATATAGCCTGACGAAACTGGGGAACTCCAAAGCGACGGGAGCTCGGCCGTTGCGGTGGGTCCGCGACGGAGCGCTGAGTCATGCGATTCAGTGTTCGAGGAGGCTTATCTATGGTCACCACGAAGACGCCGAGAACGACGTTCAGATCGGCTCCGGCATGCGCTGTGTTTCGGTTTGCCGGGAACCTGCGCGCCTATTTCGTCATCTGTGCGATCTCTCTTAGCGGCCCTGCCATAGCTGCAGGCGAACGAGCCGTGGGCAGCTATACGTGTGCGTATAACGGAAGTTGGGGTTGCGCGCCGCCCAATAGTTGGGGCGGCATTTGCGTCGAAAGCGGACGTCCGCACCCGAGGAGCTTCAGTTTACTGCTGAATTTCGAGAGCAAGCCGTTTCCTCGCCTTCGCTTGAATGGGCTTGATGGTCACCTTCTTCGCGACAGCGAATCGGGCGATTATTCCGTGGTTTGGCATTTGGGCGGGCTAGGCCAACCCAAGTTTTCAATTACGACTGATAAGCATGGGAGGATTACAGCGACCTTCCGCAACGAACATCAGAACGGTGCTTATGACAGCTCAACGTTCAAGTGTAGCCGACTGCCGCGATCTATTCTCTAGATTCGAATTGGCGCTCAACATGACGTCGAAAAAACGTGCACTAAGAGGAGCCGAACGATGACCGGTCAGCTCGTGTCTTTGACTGGGATTACGGTGACAGTTTACTAAACGCACTCAATCCACCGCGACCGGGATGGGGACAGAGCGCTCAATTCGGCCGCGGCTCAATAGGGTTAATATCCAACATATAGGATCAAGCTAGGCAAATTCCTGCGCCGTGAAAATCGGCTGTCCTACAGCCGCATCGATACGATAGATGGTTCGCCCCTTTGAGAAGGAGCAAGCCCTGCACACAATCCGCCCCTTAGACGAGCAGAGCGCGCACCTCGCCTCCGCTCAGGAGTCGATGGCGCGCACGCGCACGCGCGCCCGCGTAGGGGCAGGACCTTTGGGACCTTTCGCCTTCGCTCATTCGCGAGTTCGCGGCTGTTGCCCGTCGGCCTTGGCCTCGGTCTTCTTGAGCTCGCGGAGCTGGTCGAGGTGGGCCTTGTAGCGGAAGCCCATGCCGAGGATCGACGTCGCCATGCCCGCGACCAGGACCGCCACATGCCATCGCGGGTCGTCGGGCTTGGGCCAGGCGATGGCGCCGAGGAAGAAGACGCTGAGGATCGAGGTCAAATAGCCGATGCCTTTCCAGTCCGGCTTGTCGCCGGGATGACCGACCGTGACGCTTTCGTGACGCATGATGCAGGAACATCCCTGCCAGCCGGTTGGTTTCGCTCATGAATTCGGAGGAGCGTAAACATGCCAGAATCCAAGCCGCGCGACGCGATCGCGCTGTTGAAGAACGATCACCGAGAGGTCGAGGAATTATTCGAGCAGTTCGAAAAGGCGTCAGGCGACGGCCGCAAGGAAAAGCTCGCCCAGCAAATCTGCCTCGAGCTGTCGGTCCATGCGGCGATCGAGGAAGAGATTTTCTACCCCGCCTGCGAAGGCAAGGTCGAGGAAGACCTGCTGAAGGAAAGCTATGTCGAGCATGACGCAGCCAAGCTGCTGATCGCCGAGATCGCGTCCGGCGCAGGCGAAGGCGACGAGTTCTTCGATTCCAAGGTGAAGGTACTCCAGGAAGAAATCGAGCACCACGTCCAGGAAGAAGAGAAGCGCATGGAAGGCCTGTTCGCGCAGGCGCGCAAGGCCGGGCTCGACATGGATGCGCTCGGCGAGCAGCTCGCGGCGCGCAAGCAAGAGCTGACCGAGACCTACAAGGCGTCGGGGCTGCCGAAGCCTGAGCTCAAGACGATGGACGAGGTCGCGGTCTAGCCGCTGGTCGTGCTAGGCGGGGGAGGGGTGAGCAGCAGCGGTCCGCACATAGAAAGCTTCTTCGACGAGGCGACCAACAGCGTCAGCTATGTCGTGGCCGACGCTGCCGTCGGCGTGGCGGCGATCATCGACCCGGTGCTCGATTTCGAGGCAGCCAGCGGCACGGTCGCGACCGGCTCGGCCGATCGCATGCTGGCCGCAGCGGACGAGCGCAGCTGGACGGTCGAATGGGTGCTGGAAACCCACGTCCACGCGGACCACCTCTCCGCCGCCGGCCTGATTCGCGAGCGCACTGGAGCGAAGGTCGGAATCGGACGCGGGGTGCGGGAGGTCCGGGCGGTATTCGCGCCGCTGCTCGGCGTCAGCGACCTCGAGGACGAAGATTTCAGCCGGCTGTTCGCCGATGGCGACACGATCAAACTCGGCGACCTCACCATCGAGGTGATCGCGACCCCGGGGCACACGCCGGCCTGCGTCAGTTACCGGATCGGGGACGCGGTGTTCGTTGGCGATACGCTTTTCATGCCCGACTACGGCACTGCGCGGACCGATTTTCCCGGCGGCGATGCCGGGCAGCTTTTCCGATCGATCCGGCGCATTCTTGCACTGCCGACCGAGACTCGGCTGTTCCTGTGCCATGACTACAAGGCGCCGGGCCGCACCGAGTTCGTTTGGGAAACGACCGTGGGCCAAGAGCGGGACAAAAACGTCCATCTCAGCGGCAAGTCGGAGGAGGCATTCGTCGAAATGCGGCAGGCACGCGACGCCACCCTGTCCGTCCCGAAGCTGCTCTATCCGGCGATCCAGGTGAACATCCGCGGCGGGCGATTGCCGCCGACCGAGCCCGATGGATCGCGCTTCCTGAGGATCCCGCTGACCGGCGCCTAGCGCAGCGAAGCCATGGTCGGCTCACGATCGCGGCCGTAGACGTCGTCGACGAGCGTCAGCTGACCATTGTCGACCCGCGCCGTCAGGTAGGTCACGTAGACCGGCACCGGCTTGGGCAGCAGCACCTGCTGCTCGGGCGCCGAAGAGCTGGTCGAGGGCTCGCGGCCCAGCAGCCAGCGGCCGAGGCGTTCGGCGTCTTCCAAGCGGATGCAGCCATGGCTGAGGTCGCGGTCGTCGGTGCTGAACAGCTCTTTTTTCGGCGTGTCGTGGAGATAGACGCCGGCATTGTTGGCGAAGCCGAACTTCAGGTGGCCCATGGAATTGCCCGGCCCGGGCAGCTGGCGGACCCGGACCGTCGAGCGGCCGTCGGCGACCGCCTTCCAGTCGACTTCGCCAGGAGTGAGAACGCGGGCATCATCCTCGAAGCCGGTGAGCACCTCGTAGCCGTGAACCTTGAGGTAGCCCGGCCCCTGGTCGAGTACGTTGCGGGCGATCAGGCTCCGGACCATGTCCGGTGGCACGTTCCAGTAGGGATTGAGCGTCGCATAATGGATGACGCTGGCGATCATCGGCGTCTGGCTGTCGGGCTTGCCGACGATCACTTTCATGGAATCGACGATCCTGCCGTCCTCGACCATCCACAGCCGTGCGCTGGCTGCGTCGACGACGACGTACCGGCCGCGGGACGGAAACACGCGGGTCCGGTCGAGGCTGGAGAGCAGCCTTGGGTCCGCCAGCGCTCCGCTCGACTGCTGGGCGTAAGCCGCGTCGCGCAGCTCCGAATAGAAGGGATTCACCGCCGAGACCGAGCGGACGTGGCTCGCCAGCGACGGCGCGGCAGCAGCGACGAGCAGGATCTCCCTGGGCGATGCGTAGCGGGGCGCGATCCATTGCTCGGCGAAGGTCATCCCGGCCGGCCGCTGGTGGAGGAACTCGACGTAGTGGACCCAGCCCGTGGAGAGCAGTCGATCGGCGGCTGTCAGCGCGGACCTGTCGCCGGTCTGGGCGCGGACCATCAGCGCCTCGGCCTGGCTGGCGATTGCGGGGCCCTCGGCAAAGCCCTCGACCGCGGCGCGACGCAGGACCTGGATGAGCGCTCGGGCGTCGGAGCTGTCGGCCCCGCCACGTAGCCACATGGGCGCGCCGTTGCGGGCAGCGTAGAAGCTATCGACGCCGGGATCGCGAGCCTCGGCTGCGCTGCCGAACATCGCGAACGGGTGCGCCTGCGACGATTGCGCCTGCGCCGGCGCAGCGGCTGCGACGAGCGGAATCATGGCAGTGGCAACGAACAACCGCATCATCGCAAACCTCTTTCCAGGTCAGAGTTTTGCTCGAGCTGCGATTGTCCCAGCCAGCCGTTCACATCGGATGACGAGCCTTGGTAAACGCCCCGGCGGCGGGGCGGTTGGGCCAGCGAAGCGCGCATCGGTCAGGCGCCGACGAACACTGGGGTGCCGACGCCGGTGACGCTGTAGAGCTTCTTGGCGAAGGCAACGGGCAAGCGGATGCAGCCGTGCGACGCGGGGTAGCCGGGGTTGAAGCCACCGTGCAGGGCAACGCCGTACTGGTCGATGCGCTGCATCCACGGCATCGGCGCATTGTCGTACTTCTTCGACCGGTAGAACGGCTTCTTGTCGAGCACCGAGAAGATGCCGATGGGCGTCGGTTTTTCGTCCTTGCCGCTGGAGATGGTCGACACCGCGACGAGCTCGTTGCCGCGATAGAGGTAAGCGCGCTGGTCGGTCAGGCTGACCACCACCCGCTCCGGCCCGGCACTGTCGGGAACGTCGCGCCAGAGATACTGGCCGGGCTTCAACCGCTTGAAGCCAAAGACCTCCATCGAGTCGATCGCGGCATGCGACGCTGCGTCGCTCGCCTCATCCTGGGCTTCCGGAGTTTCCAGCGCAAAGGCCGGGGTCGAGGTTGCGGCAGTCGCAAGTACGCACGATCCCGCTAGCGCAAGCGCGAAGGCTAGCTGCTTCATTTTTACACCTGAATTTTTTAATTGACTTTTGATGCGGAAATGCACTGCGCCCGAGTCGGGTTCCTTCGAGGCGCGAAAAACTACCGTTGAGACTCCTCTCGATGAGCTTAAAGCGCGCTTATGAGCTCACGCTTCAGAACGGCTTTGGCAGCGATTGTCGCAGGGACGAGCGTCTTCGCGGCGGCCCGATGGCTGCGCGCTCGGGCACGCTCCGAAAGCCCTTCAGAGTGGAATGTTGATCGGGTCGAGCAGGCGGACCTCGACTCCTTTCCAGCAAGCGATCCGCCGAGCTGGACGCTCGGGGAAGAGGATCCCAGCTAAACCCCGTCGAGTCCGAGGATTTTGCGATATGCGGGATCGAGCAGGTCCTGCTGTTCCACGTGCTTCCTGATGTAGGCCGCGAAGAACGGGCAGATCGGGACCACCCGAAGACCGCGTTCGCGGGCCGCTGCGAGCGCGGTGCGGATGAGCAGGCTGCCGAGACCCTGCCCTTCGTGGGCTGGCGGGACTTCGGTGTGAGTGAATATGATCTCGCCCGGAGCGAGGCTGTATTGAGCGACGGCGAAGCTGCCGTCGCCGAGATCGATTTCGAAGCGATGCTTTTCGGCGTTGTCGCGAACTGTCGCGGTCATTCAGCGCTCACGAAGCTGTCGAGCACCTTCTTGCGGCCGGCATGCTCGAAATCAATCTCGAGCTTGTTGCCTTCGATGACCGCGATGGTGCCGTAGCCAAACTTGCCGTGGAACACGCGCTGGCCAAGGGAGAGGTCGGTGCGGCCCTGGTTGCCGAGGCTGACGGCAGATGCGCGAGCCTCGATTACCCGCTGGGGCTCGGGATTGAAGGTGCCGCGCGAGGCACGCTGCCAGCCGGGGCCGCGGGTGGAGGCGCGCATCGACTGCGCCGGGCCGAGATGGGCGAATGGGTCGGCGCGTTCGGACCATTGTGCCCGCCACAGGCTTTCACCGCCGGTCATGGTCGTTTCCTGCTCGACATGGGCCTTCGGCAATTCGGCGAGGAAGCGCGAGGGGATGCTGCTGGTCCACTGGCCGTAGATGCGGCGGTTGGCGGCATGCATGATCGTCGCCCTGCGCCGCGCACGGGTGATCGCGACGTAGGCGAGGCGGCGCTCCTCCTCGAGGCTGGCGAGGCCGCCCTCGTCGAGCGAGCGTTGAGACGGGAACACGCCTTCCTCCCAGCCGGGAAGATAGACGGTGTCGAACTCCAGCCCCTTGGCGGCGTGGATGGTCATGATCGTGACGCGGTCGCCCTGGCGCGCCTCGTCGTTGTCCATCACCAGGCTGACATGCTCGAGGAAGGCCTGGAGCGATTCATATTCTTCCATCGCCCGCGCGAGCTCGCCGAGGTTCTCCAGGCGGCCGGCGCTTTCGGCCGAGCGGTCGGCCTGGAGCATCGCCGTATAGCCGCTCTCGTCGAGCAGGATTCGTGCGACCTCAGGGGCGGGCAGGGTGCTCGCCATGTCGCGCCAGCGGGCGACGTCGGCGACGAAGTTGCCGAGGCTCCGGCGCGCCTGCGGAGTCAGCTCGTCGGTGCCGAGGATCGTCGCTGCGGCGATCAGTAGTGGCTGCTGGGTTGCGCGGGCGTGGCGATGGATGGTCGCAATCGCCTTGTCGCCGAGCCCGCGCTTGGGTTGGTTGACGATCCGCTCGAAGGCGAGGTCGTCGGCGGGCTGCTGGATGAGTCGGAGATAAGCGATGGCGTCGCGGATTTCGGCGCGCTCGTAGAAGCGGAAACCGCCGATGATCTGATAGTTGAGACCAATGGCGATGAAGCGCTCTTCGAACTCGCGGGTCTGGAACTGGGCGCGAACGAGGATCGCGACATCATCGAGGCTACCGCCGCCGATCTGGTGCGACTCGATCTCCTCGCCGATCCGGCGCGCCTCCTCGGGCCCGTCCCAGACGCCGATGACGCGGACTTTCTCGCCCTCGCCGGCGTCGGTCCACAGGGTCTTGCCGAGCCGGCCGGCGTTGTGTGCGATGAGGCCGTCCGCCGCACCGAGGATGTGCGACGTCGAGCGGTAGTTCTGCTCGAGCCGGACGATCTTCGCGCCCGGAAAGTCCTTTTCGAAGCGAAGGATGTTGGCGACCTCGGCGCCGCGCCAAGAATAGATCGACTGGTCGTCGTCACCGACGCAGCACAGGTTACGGCGCGGCTCGGCCAACAGCCGAAGCCATTCGTATTGCCCCTGATTGGTGTCCTGATATTCGTCGACGAGGATGTAGCGGTAGCGCTCGCGGTAGCGCTCGAGCACGTCGGGGTGCTTGCGGAAAATGACCAGCATGTGGAGCAGCAGGTCGCCGAAATCGCAGACGTTGAGCGTCCGAAGTCGCTCCTGATATTGGGCATAGAGCTCCGCCCCGCGGCCCGCCGCGAAGGCCTCGGATTCGGCGGCGTCGATTTGCTGCGGCGTCCACCCGCGGTTCTTCCACCGGTCGATGAGCCCGGCCAGCTGGCGTGCAGGCCAGCGCTTCTCGTCGAGGTTGGCGGCGCTGATCAGTTGCTTGATGACGCGCAGCTGGTCGTCGGTATCGAGGATGTTGAAGTTCGATTGGAGGCCGACCAGCTCGGCATGGCTGCGGAGCATGCGCGCGGCCACCGAGTGGAAGGTGCCGAGCCACGGCATGCCCTCGATCGCGCCGCCGGAGATTGCGGAGACCCGCTCCTTCATCTCGCGCGCGGCCTTGTTGGTGAAGGTGACGGCGAGAATCTGGCTCGGCCAGGCAAGGCGAGTCGCGATGAGATGGGCGAGTCGAGCAGTGAGAGCCGCCGTCTTTCCGGTGCCCGCGCCAGCGAGAACGAGGACCGGTCCTTCGGTCGTCAGAACCGCATCGCGCTGCGGCGGGTTCAGTCCGTGCAAATAGGCGGGTTCGGTCGTGGGGGTAGACGATTCAGGCACTTATCCGAGGTAAGCGGACGAGAACGGAACGGCAACCTAGTCGAAGCTTCCGATTCGCGCGGCGCAAAGGTTCCGAGCGTTGTTCCCGATATCCCCATTATCCACAGGCTTGTTCCCAAATTTTTCGCTTTTGCGACTCGGACGGGATGTGCATGGTGATCAGGTGATCGGGACGGCGGTTCCGGCCTCACTCGGAAAGCCGGCAACGGCAAGAAGAGAGCGGCAGGGCCAAAGATCCGATCTCCGCCGGCAGGCAATGTTGAGGCTCTTCGGAGCGGAAGCGGGGCCAGTCGGTAAGAGGCGCCGGAAGAGTCAGTCTTCTCTAGCGCGACGCGGCTTGAAGCATTTCGGTGCGGAAAAGCAAAGCGGGACGCGAGAGTGGCCGACCCAAGAAGGGCCGCAGAATATCGGACGGTTTTGACTTCGGTCAGGCTGGACAGGTTGAAGGAAAGACGATCCTCCGGGTTGTCATTCGGTAGACCG
>Ga0207678_10002044_pt1 | contig 18304 bp, 12 predicted proteins | sample KBSC63metaG_FD_184319 | JGI IMG/M metagenome (GOLD analysis project Ga0207678, IMG submission 184319) | Corn rhizosphere microbial communities from Kellogg Biological Station, Michigan, USA - KBS C6-3 metaG (SPAdes) (version 2) | ecosystem: Host-associated > Plants > Roots > Rhizosphere > Soil ...
GACGAGTCATAGCCGTGCTATGGCGAGGAGGCGCAACGCCGCAATGCGCTTCGAGAGCAAGCGAGCAGCCGACACTTGTGGCTTGACGCGACACTAGAGTACTTCGAGCGTGTACGAGCAGCACGTCAAAAGGCGCAAAGCGCAGCTGTCGCTCATGCTGTGGCGAGCATTTGCAACGACGAGCAGCGGTCTTTTGGCGTGATGAGCGGGCACGATCAGAATACTCACAGCCTTTCAGTGTAGGGTGGGTGTGCACATTCCGATTGCGCCGACCGTGACGTGGTCGAACAGCCCTACACTTCGCGCTTTCCAAACCGCCCCTCGCGAGTTCGACCATGCAGCGTTTTCGATTTCCCATCGTGATCATCGACGAGGACTTCCGTTCGGAAAACACCTCCGGGCTGGGTATTCGTGCGTTGGCTGACGCCATTCAGAAAGAAGGCTTCGAGGTGCTGGGGGCGACGAGCTACGGTGACCTTTCGCAGTTCGCGCAGCAGCAAAGCCGTGCGGGCGCCTTCATCCTGTCGATCGACGATGAAGAGTTCACCGCCGGCCCGGACATTGACCCGGCGGTGCTGAATCTTCGCAAGTTCATCAAGGAAATCCGCTTCAAGAACGCCGAGATTCCGATCTATCTCTACGGCGAGACGCGCACCTCGCAGCACATTCCGAACGACATTCTTCGCGAGTTGCACGGCTTCATCCACATGTTCGAGGACACGCCCGAGTTCGTGGCGCGTCACATCATCCGCGAAGCGCGCAGTTACCTCGACTCGCTTGCGCCGCCGTTCTTTCGCGCGCTGATGGACTACGCGCAAGACGGCTCCTATTCATGGCACTGTCCAGGGCACTCGGGTGGCGTGGCATTCTTGAAGAGCCCTGTGGGCCAGATGTTCCATCAGTTCTTCGGCGAGAACATGCTGCGCGCCGACGTCTGCAACGCGGTAGAAGAACTCGGCCAGTTGCTCGATCACACCGGCCCGGTGGCAGCCAGCGAGCGCAATGCGGCGCGCATCTTCAACGCCGACCATTGCTTCTTTGTCACGAATGGCACGAGCACGTCGAACAAGATGGTGTGGCACCACTCAGTGGCGCCGGGAGATGTTGTGGTGGTGGACCGCAACTGCCACGTGTCCATCCTGCATTCGATCATCATGACGGGTGCAGTGCCTGTGTTCCTCACCCCGACGCGCAATCACTACGGCATCATCGGCCCGATTCCAAAGACTGAGTTCTCGCGCGAAACCATCGAGCGCAAGATCGCTGCGAACCCGCTACTGGCTGGCGTAGACCCGAAGAAGGTCAAGCCGCGCATCCTGACCATCACGCAGAGCACCTACGACGGCGTGCTCTACAACACTGAGACCATCAAGCACACGCTTGACGGCTACATCAACACGCTGCACTTCGACGAAGCGTGGTTGCCCCATGCGGCCTTCCATTCGTTCTACGGCGAGTACCACGCCATGGGTCGGGCGCGGCCGCGTCCGAAAGACCAGATCGTGTTCGCGACCCAGTCCACGCACAAGCTGCTTGCCGGCATCAGCCAGGCATCGCAGGTGCTGGTGCAAGATGGTCAGAACAAGAAGCTCGACAGGCATCTCTTCAACGAGGCCTACCTGATGCACACATCGACGAGCCCGCAGTACGCGATCATCGCGTCGTGCGACGTCGCCGCGGCCATGATGGAGGCGCCGGGCGGCCCCGCGCTGGTGGAAGAAAGCATTCTCGAATCGCTGGATTTCCGCCGTGCGATGCGCAAGGTCGACAAGGAGTTCGGCAAGGACTGGTGGTTCAAGGTCTGGGGGCCGGACAAGTTCTCGGTCGATGGCATCGGCAAGAGCTCCGACTGGGTGTTGAAGGCCGGCGACAAGTGGCACGGATTTGGCGACTTGGCAGAAGGCTTCAATCTTCTCGACCCAATCAAGAGCACGATCATCACGCCGGGGCTGGACGTGAGCGGCAAGTTCGCGAAGACCGGCATTCCGGCGAGCATTGTCACGAAGTATTTGGCCGAACACGGCGTGGTGGTGGAGAAGACGGGCCTGTACTCGTTCTTCATCATGTTCACCATCGGCATCACCAAGGGCCGCTGGAACACGCTGCTGACTGCTCTTCAGCAGTTCAAGGACGACTACGACCGCAACGCCTTGATCGGCCGCGTTTTGCCTGAATTCGCTGCCGCCTTCCCGCGTTACGAGCGCATGGGCCTGAAAGACCTCTGCCAGGGCATCCACACCATGTATGCCAAAGGCGACATTGCACGACTGACCACGGAGATGTACCTGTCGGACCTGCAACCGGCGATGAAGCCGACCGATGCGTTTTCGTACATCGCGCATCGCAAGACAGAGCGCGTGCCCATCGACAAGCTTGAAGGGCGCATCACGACGGCTCTGTTGACGCCATACCCACCGGGGATTCCGCTCTTGATTCCGGGCGAGCGATTCAATCGCAAGATCGTCGACTTCCTGCGCTTCACGCGACAGTTCAACGCGACATTTCCAGGTTTTGACACGGATGTGCACGGCCTTGTGGAAGAGGAGACCGAGACGGGCAGGGCGTATTTCGTGGATTGCGTGCGCGACTGATCGACCACCAATGGCGCACTGGACAATGCTTTGTCCCACTGCTGTGCAGAAAGCGCTTGTGTTGACCTGATAGTCACTGCGACCGTGAGCCGGCCAATCCTCGGGTGTAAAAGCCTGAGGGTGGTTGGTTCTCGTCAAACGTCGTCCAGCGGGTCAAGCGCGCGACTTGTCTTGCGACCCGCGCATTGACCGCGAAGCCTCGCCTTCTGATCCATCCTTCCTGCTGGGCTGTCGCTCATCACCGCTTCCTCATCGCGACACAGCCATTTGGCGTCTCCCTGCTTCACGTGCAGAAATTTACGTTTCTTGAAGGGCATCCCAACGCCTCAACCGTTACTGCGGCAAAGCCAGCGATTGTTTGCTCCAGAGTTTGATTCCTCAGGCATAGAACCGTCATTCATTGGTGCTATCTGGGTGAACGATTCGTAATGACTCGCGGAAAGTCGTCTCCTACATTGAGTCGCTCACGATCCTTGTCGGGCATTCTTGCAACCACTTAGGAACCACATGAAGCTGAAAACTTTCAAACGCGCCACAAAGATTGCTGCCGCATTGGCCTTTACCACCGCGGCAGGTTCGGCGATGGCTGATCACACACTGCAGATCAAGTTGGACGGCGCGGCCACGAAATCCCTCTTCATTGTTGGCGATCCCGTCATTTCCTCGTTTGACTGGGTCAGAAATGGCTTTTGCATTCCGCAGAAGTGGAATGGCTACTTCCCAAGGGGGTGGTTCAACACTGGCTACGTCCTGAGGGACGGGTCGAGAGTCAAGGTGATCGCATTTGGAAGCGACAACTGCACAAATGGGTTTCGACGTGAGATGCAGATGGCGGTCCCAATCAATGACGGGTTGAAAAATGTCTATCTGATCCTGTACTGACACTTCAGTTGCGCACTATAAGGTTGTACGCTCAGATCTGGCGGTTGCATGGATCAGAATGCACTGCGCGGCACTGTCAACTTGCCCATTTCTGTCTACCTGCACTCCGGCGCGCGTCAAGCTCGGCGCGCGTCAAGCTACTTGTCGCCTCATTCGTGCAGCCCAAGGCTGTTTATCCTAAGCGGCACGCTTGCGATCTCGGCCGGCGTGTACCGGCGATCTCGGGGGTAATGCGAAGACCATAGACATGGGCCAAGCGATCGCCGCAAGCTTTGATCGTGGTCTCTTTGTCCGAGGCAGAAGCATGTCAAGCGAGAAATTGTTCACCCCCTACTTGCTCAAGGTGAATACGCATAGAATCCGCATCCGCGCTTGACACTAGCGAGGTCGCACGGCTGTAATGAATTTGACGCGGACCACTCCATATCCGCGGCCCAGACCACCATCCCAGATTTCTTTGTGAGACACCTTGAGAGGGGGCACCTTCGTGAACAAATCCGAACTGATCGAACACATCGCCAAGCAGGCCGATATCTCCAAGGCGGCAGCCACGCGCGCGCTCGAAGCAGTAATCGGCGGTGTGAAGACCACGCTGAAAAAGAACAACAGCGTCTCGCTGGTAGGCTTCGGAACCTTCAGTGTCAGCAAGCGCGCAGCACGCGCAGGCCGCAATCCCCGCACCGGCGCCACGATCAAGATCAAGGCTGCAAAAGTGCCAAAGTTTCGCCCCGGCAAGGCACTCAAAGACGCGGTGAACTGACATAATGAATCTCTTCACGTCGCATTGTTCCTTCCCCCCGAGATGACTGTCAGTTGCCGCGTGGCGGCCCAGCGACGTCTGAATCTCGGGTGCTTAGCTCAGTTGGTAGAGCGGCGCCCTTACAAGGCGTAGGTCGGGGGTTCGAGCCCCTCAGCACCCACCACACAAGAGGCTTGCCACCACCGGGCAGATGTGGCCCGGTCGGCTAGAATCCCGGCAAGCCCGCACCCTCAAAGGCGAACCTCGGTTCGCCTTTGTTGCGTTTGCAGCAGGCTGTTTGTTTTGCTCCGGGGCGCAACCACAGCGCCTATCTTTGCAGTTGACTACTTTCATGGTCGAGGCCTTCGATGTTTGATTTCGTCCGCTCGCACACCCGCCTGTTCCAATTCGTTCTGTTGCTGGTGATCTTCCCATCCTTTGTGCTGGTGGGCATCTCCGGCTACAACAGGTTCACCGACGCGTCGAACACCACCGTCGCCACGGTCGGCTCGCAGAAGATCACGCAGGCCGAGTTCGACTCCGCCCACCGCCGTCAGATCGACCGCATCCGCCGGCAGGCGCCGGGCGTGGACGTGAAGCTGTTCGACACGCCACAGATGCGCCAGCAGATCCTCGATAGCTTGGTGCGTGATTCGGTGTTGCGTGAGGTCGCCGACAAGCTGCACCTGAACGCATCCGACGAGCGTGTGCGCACGATGATGCGCAACGATCCGCAGCTCGCGTCGCTGCGCGGCCCGAACGGCGAGATCGACAAGGAGCGCTACATCATGGCGCTGGCCAATGCAGGCATTAGTCCCATCGAATTCGAATCAAGCTACCGTCGCCAGCAGGTCTTGTCCGGCGTGAGCAACACCACCTTCGCGCCGGCAGCGGCAGCGAGCGCGGCGCTCGATTCGTTCTTCCAGCAGCGTGAGGTGCAGGTCCAGCGCTTCGATGCAAAGGCTTACGCGAGCAAGGTGACGCCGACCGACGCTGACATCGAGAAGTACTACAAGGACCCGGCCAACGCCGCGCAATTCCAGGCGCCGGAGCAGGCGAACATCGAATATGTGGTGCTGGATGTGGACTCTCTGATGAAGTCGGTCGTTCCCGTCGAGGCAGATCTTCAGAAGTACTACAAGGAAAACGAGAAGCGTTACATCTCGCCGGAAGAGCGTCGCGCGAGCCACATCCTCGTGAAGGCTGAGAAGTCAGCGCCCGCAGATGTGCGCGCCAAGGCCAAGGCCAAGGCCGAAGCCCTGCTCAACGAGGTGAAGAAGAATCCCGCTTCATTCGCTGAGGTGGCGAAGAAGAATTCGGAAGACAAGGGCACTGCTGAGCGTGGTGGAGATCTCGACTTCTTCGGCCGTGGTGCCATGGTCAAGCCCTTTGAAGATGCTGCCTTCTCGATGAAGGAAGGCGAGATCAGCGGCATCGTCGAGAGCGACTTTGGCTACCACATCATCAAAGTCACTGGCGTGCATGCCGGCAGAACAAAGACCTTCGAAGAAGTTCGACCGGAGATAGAGAAGGAATATCGCCGTGCTGAAGCGCAGAAGAAGTTCTCTCAGAACGCGGTTGAATTCACCAACATGGTGTACGAACAGTCCGACAGCCTGAAGCCTGCCGCAGACAAGTTCAAGCTCGAACTGCGCACTGCGCAAAATGTCAAGCGCACACCGGCGCCAGAGACGCCCCCGCCCTTGAACAATCCCAAGCTGCTTGATGCGCTCTTTGCAAACGACATCATCAAGAACAAGCGCAACACAGACGCCGTCGAGACTGGGCCGAATCAACTCGTCTCGGCGCGTATCGTGCAGTACTCGCCGGCGCATGTACTACCGCTGAACGAAGTGAAAGACATGGTCCGCCAGCGCGTGGTTGCCCTGCAATCTGCCGCGCTCGCTCGCAAGGACGGTGAAGCGCATCTTGCCGAGCTCAAGAAGAACCCGCTGACGACATTGCCGGGTGAAGCATTGGTGATCTCTCGGGCGACGACCAAGGAGCTTCCGCGCGATGTAGTCGATGCCGTCTTGCGCGCGGATACCGCGAAGCTGCCGGTTGCTCTGGGTCTCGAAACGCCGGATGGCTATGCAGTTGCGCGCATCACCAAGGTGCTCGGGCGCGACCCGGCAGCAGGCGACCCGGCGAGAGCAGCCGCCCAGATTGCCCAGGCGCTGAACGACGCCGAGACGCTGGCCTACTACTCGGCGCTGAAAACGCGCCTTAAAGTCGACATCAAGAACAAGTCCTTGGTGCAGTCCTCGGAAGCTGCGAGCGCCGCCACGAAATAGGATGGATCGCATTGATGTGGGCGGGCACGTAAAAGGTCCGACGCATCGCATATAATTGCAGGCTCTGCGGTGGCTGTAGCTCAGTTGGTAGAGTCCCAGATTGTGATTCTGGTCGTCGTGGGTTCGAGTCCCATCAGCCACCCCACCGCATATCGATGAAAAGGCCTCTCGGAGTGATCCGCGAGGCCTTTCTTTGGCGATCGTCAGAGGCAAGCCTCTTGCGAAGGAGCGCATCGACGATCGAAGCCATATGGCGCACTGTCGCGGTACCTTGGTCGACTGGCGGGGCGTCGACATTTGCATCGATCGCCGTCACACATGATCGCCGTCACACATGATCGCCGGCAAACAAGAAGGACACTCTGCATGGCGTTCGTCTTCATGCTGCCGGGCGGAAGGTTTGATCAGCGGCCGGGCCATCGGGCTCACGGTCGTCAGCGTGGACAGCCGCGCGGGGGCCATCTCCAGCACGGGCAGTCAGCCCCTGGCCGTCACTGCCGGAAGATGAATTCCTGCCATTGAGGGCAGTCTGGCGAGACGCGAGAGATTCACGTCAGGCCGCAGTCGTGCTGCATCAGCGCTTGGCGTGTGCCCGTTTACGTGGTGCCCGTGCCTCGGAGACTACCTCTCCGGCTCCTTCAGCGTCGTCCGGGACCCCCGTGGGCTTTCCCACGCCCGGCCAGTTCAATGCCGACCAGAAGCTGCGGTTCGCGTCGAGGAAATGATTCCAGGTGCGCATCTGCAATTCGAAGGCATCTGGGATGCCGTCTACTGTCTCGGCAGGCTCGAGGCCGATTTCATCTTCCGCAACGGTTTTAGTCGTGCCGTTCATGAAGATCGGTGCGGCCTGAAATAGGGGAAGGTAGAACGACCAGAAGCTCCGTTGTGCATCGATCAACTGTCCCCACCAGCGAGCTTGCGACTCGAACTGTGGACCCCAGGGCGTCGCGTCAGCCACACTTTCCGAGGCTTCGCTTTCCGGCAGGGTGATCAGCCAGGGGGCGAACGTAGCAAGAATCGCGTTGGACTTGTTCGACGTGTTCGGCATGAACGGCTCCGTGTGTTGACCCGGCCGTCATGGCCGGCCTTTTTGAGCAACAACTCTAGTGCCTGATGGGGCAGCCGTCGAAATGTGCAACTAGCGCGCGCGGTCTTCCACACGGTCCGTATAGGGTTCACCCTTGCTGCACTCTAGTGTCGCGTCAAGCCACAAGTGTCGATTGATCGCGCCGCTGTCGAAGCGCAGGGCAAGGCGCGCCGACGAGTCATAGCCGTGCTATGGCGAGAAGCCGCAACGCCGCAATGCGCTTCGAGAGCAAGCGAGCAGCCGACACTTGTGGCTTGACGCGACACTAGAGTGGCACTTCGGGTCTGAGCGCCATCTGCCACGGGGTGTGCCTTTCAGTCGCGAATAAGGGGGCGGATGGCCATCACCAGAAGCAACACAGCCAGCGCGAAGCTCCACAAGTCGAAGGACACGCCGAGTACCGACACCGCAGCATCCGCGCAATTCCCGCGCACCGCGAACACAGTGGGCGAGATGTCTTCAATGTGAAGCGCGTTGATCACCTTGTCCGCAAAGGTGAGGTTGCACGACGCGGACTTCGAGGCGACAACGTGCTGATAGATCGCCGCGGCAGCATCGAACAGTGCGAAGACGCCCGCAAGTGCGACAAGGACTTTGCGGGCTATGCCATGTGCCAACGACCCGACGATGCACAGCAGTGCGATCACAACGAAGAACACCCGCTGAAGGATGCAATACGGACACGGTTGCATGTCGAAGCCGTATTGCGCCACCAGCGCCGCGACGACGCCCGCGATGCATAGGCCCGCCATGGCCAGAAGCCACTGGCGGGAACTCAGGGTTGGCAACGCCATCGTCAGCCGACCTGAGCGATGAGTTCGATCTCGACGCACGCGCCCATCGGGATTTGTGCGACGCCGAAGGCGCTGCGGGCATGCGCGCCCTTTTCGGCGAATACCTCGCCCAGCAGTTCAGAGCAACCGTTGGTGACGAGGTGCTGCTCGGTGAAATCGGAGGTGCTGTTGACGAGGCTCATCACCTTCACGATGCGCTCGACCTTGTTCAGGTCACCGATGGCCGCGTGTAGCGTGCCAAGCAAGTCGATGGCGACGGCGCGCGCAGCCTCTTTGCCGGTTGCAGTGTCGACGTCGCGGCCGAGCTGTCCGACCCAAGGCTTGCCGTTGCGTTTGGCGATGTGGCCCGACAAGAACACGAGGTGGCCGGTGCGAACGAAAGGCACGTAGGCGGCGGCGGGGATGGCGAGCGGCGGCAGTTCGATGCCGAGTTCTTTGAGACGTGCGTAGACGGACATGATTTTGTAGTCAGAAAGCCGGAGCCGCAAATCCTACACTGCGCGACCGATGAGAAGACACCATACCGGCTGGCGGCTCGCAGGGCTTTCGATCGGCTGGATGACCGGCGTGGCCTGGCAATTGCATGAACGCGCATTGAACGCGCAATGGGTGTATGCCGCGTCGATGGTGGTCGGTGTACTGGGTTTGATGCTCGCATGGCGATGGCGCAAGGGTTTTGTGCTCGCGCTGATTGGCATGGCGGCCTTGGGCTTCGGAAGTGCCGGCTGGCGTGCCAGCGATCGACTGCACGAGGTCTTGCCATCCTCGCTCGAAGGGGCGGACCTTGTCGTCACCGGCCTCGTAGAGAGCCTGCCTCAGCAGGGCCCGTCGGGTATCCGCTTTCGCCTCGAGGTGGAAGCGGCCACGTCCAATGGCGAGCCGGTGACGATACCGTCGTTGTTGGCTCTCGGCTGGTACAGCGGCTTCCATGAAGACGCCGTGCTGACCCGGCCGCAGATTGAACTCGGCGCCGGCCAGCGATGGCGATTCGGCGTCCGATTGAAGCAGCCCCACGGCAACTTGAACCCCAACGGCTTTGACTACGAGCTTCATCTGCTGGAGCAGGGCGTGCGCGCTACCGGCCATGTGCGTGACGCGGTCCCGCCGCGGCTGCTGGCACGGGATGCAGGGCATCCGATCGAGAGGCTGCGCCAACGAGTGCGCGACGCCATCGATGCCGCCGTGGCTGATCGCCGGACGGCGGGGGTGCTGGCGGCGCTGGCAGTGGGCGATCAGTCGGCCATCGATCGCGAAGACTGGGACCTCTTTCGCAATACCGGCATAGCGCATCTCGTATCCATCAGCGGGCTGCACATCACCATGTTCGCTTGGCTTGCGGGCATGGTCATCGCATCGGTGTGGCGCCGCAGCAGACAGGCGGCCCTGTGGTTGCCGGCGCAGCAGGCGGCACGTTGGGGCGGGTTGTTTGCTGCATCGGCTTATGCGGTGTTTTCAGGTTGGGGCGTGCCATCGCAGCGGACGGTGTGCATGCTGGCAGCAGTCACGGTGCTGCAGGCTCTTGGCCGGAGATGGCCGTGGCCATTGGTGTTGATGGGGGCGGCAGTGGTGGTGTCGGCAATGGACCCGTGGGCTTTGCTGCAGGCCGGGTTCTGGTTGTCCTTCGTGGCAGTCGGCTTGTTGATGGCTTCGGGGCCCGTAGTCGCAGGCCGCACCGAATCTGGGGGTGGGCTTGCCAACGATGCCGACTCGAGATTGCCTGCGGGCCACGAAGGCTCAAAGCTCGGTCGCCACTTGCGGGGTGAATTCCGCAGCCAAGTCATCGCCACCCTCGGTCTCACACCACTGACCCTCGTCTTCTTCCAGCAAGTCTCGGTCGTCGGCTTCCTGGCCAACCTCGTTGCCATTCCTCTCGTGACTTTGGTTATCACGCCCTTGGCTATGCTCGGCGTGTTCGCGAGTCCTTTGTGGCTTGCAGGGGCCTGGGTCGTGGAGCGAATGTGCTGGGCACTGGCTTGGCTCGCTACTTGGCCGGGCGCTGTCTGGACCGTGCCCGTGGCCCCTGGCTGGGCGCAACTGGCCGGCCTCATTGGTGCGGCGCTTCTCGTCATGCCCATTCCCTGGCGTACTCGGGCGCTTGCCGTGCCCTTGGCCTTGCCCCTGCTGATGCCCAGCGTGCAGCGCCCGGCACCCGGCAGCTTCGAGTTGCTTGCCGCCGACGTGGGGCAGGGCACGGCTGTCCTCATCCGTACTAACCACCACCTGCTTGTCTACGACACTGGCCCGCAATATTCGCAGGACAGCGACGCCGGCCAGCGCGTACTGCTGCCCCTGCTCCGCTCCCGCGGAGAAACGCGGATCGACCGGCTGATGCTGAGCCACCGAGACACCGACCACGTCGGCGGCGCCAAGTCGCTGTTGCAAGGCATGGCGGTGACCGACATGTGGAGCTCGCTGGAAGATTCCCATCCCTTGCTAGCCCTCGCTCCGGCCGGCAGCCGCTGCATCGCGGGCCAGCGCTGGGACTGGGATGGCGTGAAGTTCGAGGTTCTGCAGCCACCTTCGCACGTCTATGACAGCCGGCAAAAGTCAAACGCCGTGTCCTGCGTCTTGCGCGTGATCGGCGATCACGGCACCGCCTTGCTGACGGGCGACATCGAACGCGAACAGGAGGCCTGGCTCGTGGCCAACCAGTCCGATGTCCTGCGCAGCGACGTGCTCGTGGTGCCACACCACGGCAGCAAGACCTCGTCCACGCCGGCCTTCATCGACGCTGTCCACCCTCGCGTGGCGGTCTTCCAGGCCGGCTACCGAAATCGGTTCGACCACCCGGCACCGGTGGTCAAAGCGCGCTATGACGAGCGCCACATCACCACCGTCGACAGCCCGAGCTGTGGCGCGTGGCAATGGCAAAGCGGTCAACTGCCGTTGCCGCCGGGGCAGGGTGTTTGCCAACGTGACGCCGAAGCGCGCTACTGGCACCATGGGTCACGCCAATGATGTTCGCATCGAGAGGCTGAGAGTATTTCGACCAGGCGGTCCGCTCGAAAAATTCTCAGCCTGTGAGAAGCTGAGAGGCATCTCATCTGGCGTGGATTTTGCTAACCTGCCCGGAGAGGAGAAACGCAGATGAGACCCGGCTTCGACGAGATGCAAGTCACCAATGACACGGTGCGCGAGCATTACCGCAGCTATCAGCGCTGGTTGTCGCTGCAACCTCAGGACGTGATGCGCTCCAGGCGCGAAGAAGCCGAGATGATCTTTCGGCGCGTTGGCATCACGTTCGCGGTGTACGGCGCCAAGGACGAAGACGGTTCGGGCACCGAGCGGCTGATTCCCTTCGACCTCATCCCGCGGGTCATCCCAGCCGACGAGTGGGGCGAGATGGAGCGCGGCCTTCACCAGCGCGTCACCGCCCTCAACCGCTTCATCCATGATGTTTATCACGAGCAGGAAATCATCCGCGCGGACATCGTGCCCGCCGACCAGATCTTCAAGAACGCGCAGTTCCGGCCCGAGATGATGGGCGTGGACGTGCCTGGTGGCGTGTATTCGCACATCGCGGGCATCGACATCGTGCGGGCTGCCAATCCCGACGGCAGCGGTACCTACTACGTGCTCGAAGACAACTTGCGCGTGCCCAGCGGCGTGAGCTACATGCTCGAGAACCGCAAGATGATGATGCGGCTCTTCCCCGATCTCTTCAGCGAGAACCGCGTTGCGCCGGTCGCGCACTATCCTGATCTTTTGCTGGAGACCTTGCGTGCGGTGGCGCCGGCATCGGTGAACGATCCGACGGTCGTGCTGCTCACGCCCGGCATGTACAACAGCGCGTATTTCGAACATGCGTTTCTGGCGCAGCAGATGGGCATTGAGCTGGTCGAAGGCAAGGACCTTTTCGTGCGCGACAACTTTGTCTACATGCGCACGACGCAAGGGCCGAAGCGAGTCGACGTGGTCTACCGGCGGCTCGACGACGACTTCCTCGATCCGCTCGCGTTTCGTGCCGATTCGACGCTGGGTTGCGCTGGACTGCTGAGCGTGTACCGTGCCGGCAACGTGACCTTGGCGAACGCCATAGGCACGGGCGTGGCGGACGACAAGTCGATCTATCCGTACGTGCCGAAGATGATCGAGTTCTATCTGGGCGAGCGGCCGATACTCAAGAACGTGCCGACCTACCTTTGCCGCGAAGCGAGTGACCTGCAGTACGTGCTCGAGCATCTGGGCGAACTTGTCGTGAAGGAAGTGCACGGCGCAGGCGGGTACGGCATGCTCGTAGGCCCGGCGTCGACCAAGGACGAGATCGCAGACTTCCGCAAGGCGCTGGAAGCCAATCCGTCGGGCTATATCGCGCAGCCCACGTTGAGCCTGTCGACCTGCCCGACCTTCGTCGACAGCGGCATCGCACCGCGGCACATCGATCTGCGGCCATTCGTGCTGTCCGGCAAGACGGTACAAATGGTGCCGGGAGGCTTGACGCGGGTTGCGTTGAAGGAAGGTTCGCTGGTCGTCAATTCGTCTCAGGGCGGCGGGACGAAAGACACCTGGGTGCTGGAGGCCTGATGGAGACGACTGCGCATCTTGCAACCTGGGCGCAGCGTAGCAGGCCCGCGCCGCCAGCCGTCGAGTTCGAGCGGTCCCGCGCGGGCACGCTTCACTACACCCACCCTACGTTTGGACATCCTACGGAGACACGGATGCTCTCAAGAACCGCTGATCACTTGTACTGGATGGCGCGCTACATGGAGCGCGCCGAAAACACTGCGCGCATGCTCGACGTCAACTATCAGACGTCCTTGATGCCGCAATCCGCCGATGCTGCGGAGAAAGGCTGGAAGGGCCTGCTGTCGATTTCGGAACTGACGGGCGACTACGTCAAGCGCTACGGCGGTGTGAACGCCCGGGCCGTCATGGACTACATGGTGAGCGACGCCAATAATCCGTCGAGCATCCGCTGTTGCCTGATGGCTGCGCGAGAGAACGCCCGCGCCGTTCGCGGCACGCTCACCACCGAGGTGTGGGAAACCCAGAACCAGACGTGGCTCGAATTCCAGCGCATGGTCGCCACCGGTGCCTTCCAGCGCGACCCCGGTGCGGCCTTTGAATGGGTGAAGTTCCGATCACATCTGTCGCGCGGCGTGACTGTGGGAACGATGCTGCAGGACGAGGCATTTCACTTCCTTCGCATTGGCAGTTTCCTCGAGCGCGCAGACAACACGGCCCGCTTGCTCGACGTGAAGTTTCATGCCGTCGAAAGCGAGTTCTTCGGCCCTGCCGCAGCCAACGGGAATGGTCGCGAGATCGAGTTCGACTTCTATCACTGGTCGGCGATTCTGAGATCCGTTTCAGGCTTCGAGGTCTACCGCAAGGCTTATCGCAACGTCATCCAGCCCGAGAAGGTGGCGGAGTTGCTCATCCTGCGGCCCGACATGCCGCGGTCGCTTGCAGCTTGCATGAACGAGGTGGTGACCAACCTGAGCATGGTCGCGAACGAGCAATCGAGCGAGACCCTGCGACGAGCCGGCCGCTTGCGCGCCGACCTGCAATATGGCCGCATCGACGAGATTCTCGCGACGGGTTTGCACGCCTACCTGACGCAGTTCCTGGAACGCGTGGGGACGCTCGGGCTGGGCATCAGCCGTGACTTCCTTGTACCCGTTGAAGCCTGAGATGACGAGCCCCTGTCGCGTTGCTCCTGGTCCGCGAGGGGCTGCAGGCCCTTTTGCGGCAGCCCTCAGGAGCGCTGATGAATCTGTGCATCGAGCGGAATCACGGCGAGTACAGCACGCCACTGCACTACTGGTCGCGATGCGCGTGAGCGTCTAGATGCAGGCAAGCGACGCCTGAGAAGCTGAGAGTTGGTCGGCGACACTCTCCCGAGTTCCGCCGCATCAACAATCGCGCCAAGACAACAAACAAAGGGAAGAGCCCATGTCCATTCATGTCGCGCTGAATCACGTGACCCACTATCGCTACGACCGGCCGATCAGCCTCGGCCCGCAGGTCGTGCGGCTGCGACCTGCGCCGCATGCGCGCACGCGGGTGCTGAGCTATTCGATGCGCGTGGAGCCCAGCGAGCATTTCATCAACTGGCAGCAAGACCCTCAGTCGAACTACCTTGCGCGGCTGGTCTTTCCGAACAAGACCGCGAATTTTCGAATCGAGGTCGACCTCGTCGCCGAGATGTCGGTGTTGAATCCCTTCGACTTCTTTCTTGAACCCTCGGCCGACAATTTCCCTTTTGACTACGAGTCGGATCTCAAGCACGAGCTTGCGCCCTACATGGTGAAGGCGCCGCTCACGCCCGCCTTCAAGAAGTACCTCGACAGCATCCCGCTCGAAAAGAAGCAGACGACAAACTTCCTGGTCGAGCTGAACCAACGTTTGCAAAAGGACATCACCTACCTCATCCGCATGGAGCCTGGTGTGCAAACGCCGGAAGAGACGCTTCTAAAGGCGAGCGGATCGTGCCGCGATTCAGGTTGGCTGCTGGTGCAGTTGCTGCGGCATCTGGGGTTGGCCGCACGTTTCGTGTCGGGCTATCTCATCCAGCTCAAGAGCGATGTGAAGGCGCTCGACGGGCCGAGCGGCACAGAGGTGGATTTCACTGACCTCCATGCATGGTGCGAAGTGTTCTTGCCGGGCGCGGGGTGGATCGGGCTAGATCCGACTTCGGGCCTGCTCGCAGGCGAAGGGCACATCCCTCTCGCTTGCTCGCCTGATCCTTCGTCCGCCGCACCAGTGACCGGCGCGATAGAAGAATGCGAGACCACCTTCGAGCACCACATGAAGGTCTCTCGCGTGTGGGAAGCGCCGCGTGTGACGCTGCCCTATACCGAAGAGCAGTGGATGGACATCGAAGTGCTGGGAGAGCGCGTGGACGCGGACCTCAGGCGCAACGATGTGCGGCTCACGCAGGGCGGGGAGCCCACCTTCGTGTCGGTCGACGACCGCGACGGCGCGGAATGGAACACCGACGCCCTGGGCTCCACCAAGCGTGCATTGAGTGCGGAGTTGATGGATAAGCTGCGGGCCAAGTACGGCGAGGGCGGACTGCTGCACTACGGCCAGGGCAAGTGGTACCCGGGCGAGCAATTGCCACGCTGGTCGCTCAACCTGTTCTGGCGCAAAGACCGCGAGCCGCTGTGGGTGCACCCGGAACTGTTCGCAAGTGAACGACAGGATTACCGCGTCACGCCCGAGCGCGCGCAGGAGTTTCTATACGGCGTGGCGAAACGGCTCGACATCGATACGAAGCATGTCTTCCCCGCCTATGAGGACACCTGGTACTACCTCTGGCGCGAGCGCAAGCTGCCGACCAACGTCGACCCTTTCGATGCGCGACTTTCCGATCCGATGGAGCGCGAGCGCATCAGAAAGGTTTTCTCGCAGGGGCTCGACAGGGTCGTGGGCCACGTGCTGCCGATGCTGCGCAATCCGAATCGCAACGCTTTGCCGCGCTGGCAGTCCGGGCCGTGGTTCCTGCGCTCCGAGCGCTGCTACCTGATCCCGGGAGATTCGGCAATGGGCTACCGGTTGCCGCTGGATTCGCAGCCGTGGGTGGCCGCTGCCGATTTCCCATGGGTTCATCCACCCGATCAAACGCAGTCCTTCCCGCCGCTGCCACCCTATCGGCGCTTGCGCCATGCTGTTGGAGACGATGAGTCGAGGTGGTTGCCCCCAGGCGCACAGAAAGCCCGGGAAGGAGCTCTCCTGGATACCGGCAGTAGCTTGGGCAGCGGCAATGGTCACCAAGCAAGCAATGAGCAGCAGCGCAAGCCGGCACTGTTCCAGTCGGGCGCATGGATCACCCGCACGGCATTGTGCGCCGAGCCGCGTGACGGCAGGCTCTATCTCTTCATGCCGCCCGCCTCCGCGCTCGAAGACTATCTGGAAGTGGTCGCGGCCATCGAGGACACGGCCGTCGAGATGAACCTGCCGGTCATCCTCGAAGGCTACGAGCCGCCAAAGGACCCGCGGCTCGCAACACTTCGCGTGACGCCGGACCCGGGCGTGATCGAGGTCAATATCCATCCCGCCCACAGTTGGAACGAGCTCGTCGATCAGACCACGCATCTTTACCAGGCCGCCCACGAGACACGCCTGTCGACAGAGAAGTTCATGCTCGATGGCCGGCACGCCGGCACCGGCGGCGGCAACCACTTTGTCCTGGGTGGCGCGACCGTGGCCGACTCTCCCTTCCTGCGCCGGCCGGAGTTGCTCACAAGCATGGTGGGTTACTGGCACAACCATCCGTCGCTGAGCTATTTGTTCTCAGGCCTCTTCATCGGCCCCACGAGCCAGGCCCCGCGGGTGGACGAGGCGCGCAACGATTCGGTCTACGAGATCGAGATTGCCTTTGCCGAGTTGCAACGCATCACGTCGGAGCAAAAAGATGCATGCCCGCCGTGGCTCATCGACAGGCTCATGCGCAACCTGCTGATCGACGTGACGGGCAACACGCACCGCGCGGAGTTCTGCATCGACAAGTTTTATTCGCCCGACGGTCCGACGGGGCGCTTGGGCCTGGTAGAGATGCGCGCCTTCGAGATGCCGCCGCATGCGCGGATGAGCCTCACGCAGCAGTTGCTGATGCGCGCGCTGGTGTCGCGCTTCTGGCAACAGCCGTACCGGCCCGAGCGTTTGAAGCGATGGGGCACCGAACTTCACGACCGCTTCATGCTGCCGCATTTCGTGTGGGACGACTTGCTCGATGTGATCAGCGAGCTCAGGGACTTCGGCTATGCGATCGATGCCGAATGGTTCGCGCCGCATTTCAACTTCCGCTTTCCCCTCATTGGTCAATTCGATGCACGGGGTGTCAACGTGGAGTTGCGTCTGGCGCTCGAGCCCTGGAATGTGATGGGCGAGGAGGGTGCACCCGGCGGCACAGTTCGCTTTGTCGATTCGTCAGTGGAGCGTATGCAAGTCAAGGCCACAGGACTGGTGGGCGATCGTCACGTCATCACGTGCAATGGGCGAGTCGTGCCGCTGCAACCCACAGGAAAGGTCGGCGAGTTCGTCGGGGCCGTGCGCTACCGCGCCTGGAGCCAGCCGTCGGCGTTGCATCCGACCATCGAGCCGCATGCGCCGTTGACCGTGGACCTTGTCGACACGTGGATGAGCCGATCGCTGGGCGGCTGCCAGTACCACGTGGCGCATCCAGGCGGGCGCAACTACAGCACTTTTCCGGTGAATGCTTTCGAGGCGGAGGCAAGGCGCCTAGCGCGCTTCTTCCGTATCGGTCACACGCCGGGAGTGATGAAGGTGCCGAAGGAGGGGAGGAATCCGAACTTTCCGTTCACGCTGGATTTGCGGCGCAAGGGGGGTTGATGCGGGGTTGCATCCTCTGCCTTTCTTGCTGGCAACGGCGGTTGAAGAGGCGCGGCCTTGTATTTCGAAGGCCGCAGTCCTCCCCCACTCGGGACGGCCGAGATCACTGCCCGCGCCGCTACATGGACCTGATGACGACATGGGTGCAAGAGCCGTGTGATACGAAGCCGACGAATGCACTAGATCTGGTCGAGCGGACTGCGCACGCCACGCCCGCCGCGGTTAAGCACATGCGTGTAAATCATGGTGGTCGACACATCGCTGTGACCAAGCAACTCTTGAACCGTTCGAATGTCGTACCCGGCCTGCAGCATGTGTGTAGCAAATGAATGCCGAAGCACATGAGGCGAGCACGGCTTCACGATACCGGCGCGTATTGCAGCGCCTTTTACGGCTTTCTGTACCGAGGCTTCATTGATGTGATGTCGCCGAACCCTGCCGCTTCGCGGATCTTCCGAGCGCACGGCACTCGGAAAAACCCACTGCCAACCCCAGGCTCGTGGCGCACCTGGGTACTTGAGCACTAAGGACATGGCCCGGAATAAGTTCCCGTTTTGGGGGCGCTGGGCGGGCGCGCTGCGGCGTTGCTCCTCACTTGTGTGGCTCGCCACACGGCGCTCGGA
>Ga0207678_10002048_pt1 | contig 18285 bp, 18 predicted proteins | sample KBSC63metaG_FD_184319 | JGI IMG/M metagenome (GOLD analysis project Ga0207678, IMG submission 184319) | Corn rhizosphere microbial communities from Kellogg Biological Station, Michigan, USA - KBS C6-3 metaG (SPAdes) (version 2) | ecosystem: Host-associated > Plants > Roots > Rhizosphere > Soil ...
TGAGGCGGGAAAACCATAGCCAGGGCGCACCGACGAGCCGGAACAAAGCGCGATAAGCGGCCAACTCCGGCTGCTCCGTTCGGTGCAGGCGGAGAGGCGAGGCGGGGACCTCCAGCACGGGAGGCTCGCGCATTTCGAGGTAGGTGACGACAGCGGCGAGTTCGTCTGCGGGGACGGGGGTGAAGGTCATCAGTTCCTCCCCGCCGGCGAAGCTTGTGGGGAGGGGAACCATGCGAAGATTGGTGGAGGGGTGACGAACGCGGCGCCATCTATCCCTCCACCATCCACTCTTCGGTGGATGGTTCCCCTCCCCATTGCGCCGCAATGGGGAGGAACGGTCATTTCCATTTCGCCAGCGGCGGCAGGCTCATCAGAATGGCGTCGATATTGCCGCCGGTCTTGAGGCCGAACAGGGTCCCGCGGTCGTAGAGCAGGTTGAATTCGACGTAGCGGCCGCGGAAGGTGAGCAGCCGGTCGACGTCGGCTTCATCGAACGGCGTGTCCATCCGCTTGCGCACGATCTTCGGGAAAATGTCGAGGAAGGCCTCGCCGACGTCCTTCGTGAAGGCGAAATGCGCGTCGAAATGGCCTTCGAGATGGTCATAGAAGATGCCGCCGACGCCGCGCGCGACGCCGCGGTGGGGTAGCCAGAAATAGTCGTCGGCCCACTTCGAGAACTTCGGGTAAAAGGTCGGATCGTGGGCGGCGCAGGCGGCGCGCAGCCGCGCATGAAAGGCTTCGGTGTCCTCGTCGTAGGGAATCGCCGGGTTGAGGTCGGCGCCGCCGCCGAACCAGCGCTTGGTCGTGGTCAGGAAGCGCGTGTTCATGTGCACCGCGGGGACGTGCGGGTTGACCATATGCGCGACGAGGCTGATTCCAGTGGCGAAGAAGCGTGGGTCCTCTGCGGCACCATGGATGCTGTCCGCGAACTCGGGGCTAAACTCTCCACCAACGGTCGAGACGTTCACCCCGACCTTTTCGAACACCTTCCCGCCCATCTGCCCGCGCACGCCGCCGCCGCCGGGCGCGCCGTTTGCATCGGCGCGCCCCCACGGCGTGAAGACGAACGCCGCGTCCGAGCCGGCTTCTCGCTCGATTTCCTCGAAGCTCGCGCAGATCCGGTCGCGAAGCGACTCAAACCATTGGCGCGCCGCCTGCTGCTGGTCGTCGAGCTCAAGCATGGCTTGCCTCATTGCGGCACGGCGCGGCCCGCGCAAGAGCGCGCATGACAAGATTGTAATCTCTGCATAAATCAGCGGTTCACCGCCTCACCGCCACTTCCCCGCGCCACACGGGCGGGCGTTCGCTCGCGAATGAAGCGAAGGGAACAAGAGGCGATGAGGAAGTTACTCGTCACGGCCGCGCTCGGCGCGGCGTTCATCGCGGCGCCGGCGCTGGCGCAGACGCCGGCCGGCATGCAGCGTGACCAGACTCGGCAAGAGGCGCAGCAGCGCGCGGACATGATGTTCCAGATGATGGACGCCAACCACGACGGCACGGTCACGCGAGCCGAGGCCGAGCAGGCGGCGGCGCAGTTCGCGGCCTCTCGCGGCGGCGACAATGCGCGCGGCGGCGGGCGAATCCAACGAATGATCGACCAGGCGTTCGGGACGGCGCAATCGCTGACGCTGGCGCAGTTCGAGGCGCAGATGCTGGCCCGGTTCGACGCGCAAGACCTTAACCGCGACGGGACGGTCACTTCCGACGAGCGCCGGAGCTTCCGCGAGCAACAGGGGCAACCGCGACAGAATTACTCTGTTGTGCCGCCGCCTCCACCGGCGGCCCCGCCGGCACAGCCGCATCAATAAGCGCGGCGCTGAGCGGCCAACAGCATCCGCAAGAGCATCGCGACGGGGCGAGGGACCCCGACCTTTCCCTCGAGCCACAGGCTCACGGCCGAGCGCGATACCCCGATCGCTTGGGCAAGGTCGTTCTGCGTCCGATAGCCGAGGTTGCGCATCGCCGAACGTAGCTCGTCCGGCGACATCGACGCGAGCATCTGGCGGTTCTCGCTCAAATCGCGTCGGCTCCGCGGTCGCCGGTGCGAATCCGAATGGCGTCGCTGACGTCGAACACGAAAATCTTGCCGTCGCCGATCCGCCCGGTGCGCGCGGCGTTCTCGATCGCCTCGATGACATTGTCGGCAAGGCTGTCCTCGACCACGACTTCGACCTTCACCTTGGGCAGGAAGTCGATCACATATTCGGCGCCCCGGTAGAGCTCGGTATGGCCCTTCTGGCGGCCGAAGCCCTTCACTTCGGAAACGGTAATGCCCGAAACACCGACGTCGTGGAGGGCGTCCTTCACGTCGTCGAGCTTGAACGGCTTGATGATCGCTTCGATCTTCTTCACGCGAATAGGCCTCGCTTCCCGCCCCGGTCCATTATCGTGCCTCCGCCGTTGCTTCCAGCGGGAATGGCGGACGGTTACTGCCGCATGGCCGCCGCATTTTCGCGGCACAGGAGCGCGCATGAACGCGATCATCCTCGCTGCGGGGCAGGGCTCACGGCTGCTCCCGCTGACCGCCGACCGGCCGAAGTGCCTGGTGCCGGTGGGCGGCCTGACGATTCTGGAGCAGCAGCTCGCCGCCCTGCGCGAAGCCGGCGTCAACCAGGCGACGATCGTCGGCGGCTATCGGTTCGACCGGCTGGTCGAGTTCACCGATCGCCTGCCACCGGAGCAGCGGCCGCAGCTGATCAATAACCCATTCTTCGCCGTCAGCTCGAGCATCGGCAGCGTGTGGGCCGCGCGGCACCTGCTGGACGAGCCCTTCTGCCTGCTGAATGGCGACAGCCTGTTCGACGCGCGGGCGCTCAAGGCCGCGTTCGATCGTCTCGGCAATGGTGTCAGCCTGTTCGTCGAGCCGGTCGAGGGCCTCGAGCATGACGACATGCTGGTCCATGCCGAACGCGGCCGCGTGCTCGAAGTCGGCAAGAACCTCGACTCGCGCCGGGCCACCCATCGCTCGGTCGGGATCATCGCCTGCCGCGACGCCGATGGGGACAGCTACCGCGCCGCGCTCGAAGAGGTGATCGCCGGTCCCGGGGGCGAGCAATGCTTTCACCACGAGATCGTCGACCTCTTGGCGAAGCGGGGGATGGTCGCGGCGGTCGAGTATGAAGCGGGGGCATGGCAGGAAGTCGACAGTCCGGGCGACATCGACTGCTGGCTGGGCGCGGCGGACAGCGCCGCCGCCTGATCAACGCAGGCCGAGCGCGTCGGCGTGGCTGGCCACGCCGGCGCTAATCGTGAATTTTTCGATCCAGCTACGCGCGTCGGGAGCCCCGGCTTGGCCGTCGAGGGCGTCGCCGATCGCCCGCCGGAATGCCTCGACGTCGCCTGGTGGGACTAGTCGCCCGAAGCGGCCTGAATCGAGCGCCTGCACCACCGATGCCGAAGCCGCGGTGCTGACGATCGGCAGGCGCGCGGCGAGCGCTTCGAACAGAACCGCCGGCAATTCTTCGTAGCGCGAGGAGAGCAGGAAGAGCCGCGCTTGGTCGAACCACGGCCGCGGGTCGGCGACATAGCCGGGCATCTCCAGGCGATCGGCAATGCCGAGCGCGTCGGCGCGGGCCTTAACGTCATCGGCGAGGGGGCCTTCGCCGAGCATCACCAGCCGCCACGGACGATCTTTGAGGCCGGCCAGGGCCTCGATCATCATCAGCGGGTCCTTCTGCGCCGTCAGCCGGCCGACGCTGAGGAGGATCGGTTCGTCGTCGCCTGGCTCGCGCGGCTTGTGTTCGCGGGTCAGCAGCGCGTCCTCGACATAAGGATTGGCGACCACGCGGAGCCTGCTTGCCGACTGCGGTGCGATGGTGGCGGCTTCCTGCCGCGCGGCGTCGGACAAAGCGAGGACCAGGTCGGCCTCGCGCGCGGCGGCACGGAAGAAGGTACGGCGGAGCGCATTGGTCAGCCACCCGGCGCGGCCGCGCTCGACCGGGTTGGTCATCTTGAGAGCCAGCTTGGCGCGGGCGCCGGAGAGCCGATGCGCGAGCGTCACCACCGCGTGCATGTGGTTGCCCGGCGAAAGCAGCACGTCGGCCTGGCGGTCGCGGATCAGGCGCGCGAGTTGCGGTGCGACGCGCAGCAGGCCGACGCCGCGTTCGAGCGAATGGCCGAGACGGACGATCTCGACCTCGGGCGCAATCAGATGTTCGAGCACACCGCCATTGCTGAGCAGGACGAACATCACGCGATTGCCGCGCGCGGCGAGCCCGTTGGCGAGGTGCAGCGCGACCCGCTCGACCCCGCCGGTACCGAGCCGGTTGAGAACGATCATGACGCGCGGCGCGCTCACGCGCGGCCTTCGCGCAGGAACGACAGGATCAGCCGCGCCGCGCGTTCGGCGCTGCCGGACTCGAGCTCGCCGATGCGGACGCGCCGCTCCTCCCGCTGTAGCTCGGCGAAGCGCGGATGGTCGGCGGCGGCGCTGCGGATCAGCTGCATCGCCTGCTCCGGCGTCTCCGCGACCTCGCCCAACCGCCACATCGGATAATCGCGGCTGTCGCGCCAATCGGCGTCGTGCGCGTTGAGGAAGACGCAGGGCTTCGGCTCAGTGAGGAACTCGTAGACCTGGCTCGACACGTCGCCCGCATAGATGTCGGCGGCGAGCGTGTAGCGCATGTCGAGTGAGGCGTCGGAGCCGAGATCGACGTAGACGCGGCCGGGAACTGCGCGCTTCTCCCACCGGCGCCAGATCGCGCGCGGGCGGCGCGCGAACAGCTTCACGTGCGGGGCGACAATCAGGTTGAACTCGCCGGTGCGAGCCGCGTGCTCGATCAGCGGCCCTGCGAACTTCTCCCACGAGCGAAGCTGCCGCTGCGAGTGCGGGTTGAACAGCACAGTGGGCTTGTCGTTGTCGAACAAGGGCGGCTGAGCGGCGGCGAGGCGGCGGCAGGCCTCGGCCTTCGGGAGGCCGATGGCGACGGCATGCCCCTCCCGCACCAGTCCGTCGGCAACCAATCGATCGACCGTCGCCTGGCCTGGCGGGAGCACCAGGTCGAACGCGCGCATCTTGGGCGAATAGCTCATCTGGCGCGCCCCGGCGCCGTGATAGACGTAGACGAAGCGCGTCGAGCGCGGGACGCGGTCGCGCATCAAAGCGAGGTGCGTGGTCGGCGTGATGACCGCATCGAAGTCCGCGAGACGCCCGAGATTGCGCGGATGGCCAAGCACCTGCTTCTTCATATTGCCGAACAAGTGCGCCCGGCGGAGCAGTTTCGCCGCCAAGCTGGTGTAGAGACGCTCGTGCGGAACGGGCCTCGCGAATTGTCCCGTCTCGAGCCGCTCGAGCAGCGGATCGATCGCGGGATCGACGGTCAGGATCGTGAGCTCGACTTGCGCGTCGCGGCTCAGCGCGGCGGCGATGTCGGACACGTGATAGGCCTGGTAGGGCTCGGCGCCGTAAAGCACCGCCAGCCGCAGGCGGCCGCCGTCCCCCGTCACCTAGGCGATCAGGCGTAGGGCGGCCGGTCGAGTCCGGCCGGGCTCTTCGTGAAGATCTCGCAGCCGCTCTCGGTGATGCCGATCGAATGTTCGAACTGCGCCGACAGCGAGCGGTCGCGGGTGACCGCGGTCCAGCCGTCCTCGAGCACCTTCACGTCGGGGCGGCCGATGTTGATCATCGGCTCGACGGTGAAGATCATGCCCGGCTTCAATTCGGGGCCGGTGCCGGGCCGGCCGGCGTGGACCACCTCGGGGCTGTCGTGGAATACGCGGCCAACTCCGTGGCCGCAGAAATCGCGGACGACGCTGTAGCGGTTGGATTCGGCATGGCGCTGGATCGCGTTGGCGATGTCGCCGAGGTGATTGCCCGGCCGGGCCTGTTCGAGGCCGAGCATCAGGCATTCGTAAGTCACATCGACCAGCTTGCGGGCGCGCAGCGGCACGTTGCCGACGAGGTACATGCGGCTCGAATCGCCGTGCCAGCCGTCGAGGATTGGGGTCACGTCGATGTTGACGATGTCGCCGTCCTTCAATGGCCGGTCGCCCGGGATGCCGTGGCAGACGACATGGTTGATCGAGATGCAGCAGCTCTTGGTGTAACCGCGGTAGCCGAGCGTCGCGGGAATGCCGCCGGCCTCGACCGTCATGCGATAGACGATCTCGTCCAGTTCCTGCGTGGTCACTCCGGGGACGACGTGCGGCACAACCGCGTCGAGGAGCTCGGCGGCGAGCCGGCCGGCGCGCCGCATGCCTTCGAACCCCTCGGGGCCGTGCAGCTTGATGATTCCGCTCTTCGCCTCGATCCGGTCGTCGGGCGCTACGGTGATATATTGAGTCATGTGCCCCAAAGTAGGCGCGGCGCGCCGAAATTGCACCCCGCCTCAGCGCAGGAGCTGTTCGGCATCGACGAGGCGGACGCCCTGCATCATGCCGAGGTAGGCGTCGAGGTAGCCCTTGTGGGTGGCTCCGACGATGACCAGAACGCGGGCGCCGGGCTTGTTCCCGAACGCCGAGCGGATGTTCGCCGCCATGCGCAGGTTCCGGCTTTCCCACCAGGCAAGATACTGGCGCCCATAGTGCTGCGGGGAGGGCTCGCGAGCGGCACGGCCCATATCGCTGGCAATGGTCGCGCGCTGCGTCGCGGGTGCGTTGAGGAAGCGGTAATAACCCATGAGGTCGGCCGAAGTGCGGAGGTTGGCTTCATAACGCTTGTACGCCGAGCGGACGGCAGGCTCGGGACCGCTGTTCCATGCCGCCTGGATGGCCTTCGCATAATCGGGCCCGAGGTCCGGCCCATCGGCGATATGGTCGTCGACCGGGTAGACGCGTTCGAGACGTAGGCGCGCTGCCAGCGCCGCTCCGATGGCGTAATTCTCGTTTGCCGGCTTACCCTTGCGGAGAATCATTTCGACCATCGAGTCGGTGAGTCCGTCGCCGGCGTGGCGCTCCGACTTCGTCAGCCGCAGCCATTGGACTGTCGCCGAAGCGCGGTCGCCGGCGGCGAGGAACAGCATCGCCAAATGCCGCCGCTGCGCGGCAGTCGGGTTTTCCGGCCACGATGCAAGTGTCCGGTCGACTTCGCTCATCGCCGCCGAAACGCTGAGTCCGCTCGCCTTCTCGACGTCCGTCATGTCCCAGCAATAATCTTTCCAAGCCCCACCATGCTGCACGTCGAACCGGCGCAGAGTGTCGCATTGCTCGCCGGAGAGGCCTTCGATGGTGATCACGTCCGGCTTGAACCGGGCGAGGCGGGTAATCAGCGGATCGAGAAGCGCGGGGTTCGGCGCATGCGGAAGCTGCGACAGATGCATCGTGCCAAGCACGAGAATCTCGGCTGGGCGGCCGGTGATCTCGTCCTTGTGCTTGCGCGGATCGAAGGCGGGGACGCCGGCAGCGAATGCGGGCGCGGCGGCAAGCGCGATCAGGAAAAGAGGCATCGGCGGCTCCTCGGTCTGCCGCTGTATTGCTCGAATAACTCACCTGTGCAAGCTTGTTGCGGGGGCGCCGATGCGGCTAGGCTGCAGCAGTGATATCCGATCGCATCTGGACCGCGGCGTTGCTGGTGATCGGCGATGAGATCCTGTCGGGCCGCACCCAGGACAAGAATGTCGCGCAGGTCGCCATATGGCTCAACGATCAGGGCATCCGGCTCGCCGAGGTTCGGATCGTGCCGGATGAGGCGTATCGGATCGCCGAGAACGTCAACGCGCTCCGTGCCAGCCACGATTATTTGTTCACGACCGGCGGCATCGGCCCGACGCACGACGACATCACGGTCGATGCAATGGCGCTCGCTTTCGGCGTGCCCGTGATCGTCCATCCGGACGCGCGGCGCATTCTCGAGGACTATTACCGCGACCGGCCGGGCGGACTGAACGAGGCGCGGCTGAGGATGGCGCGGGTGCCCGAGGGCGCCGAGCTCATCCCAAACGTGACCTCGGGCGCGCCCGGCGTGAAGATCGGCAACGTCTATATCCTCGCCGGCGTGCCCTACATCGCCGCGGCGATGCTCGAGGCGCTGACCGGCAGGCTCGAGGGCGGGCGGCCGATGGTCTCGGTCACGATCGGCGCGCGCGCGGCGGAAAGCGAGGTCGCCGACCTGTTGCGCGAGACCGAGGCGGCGAACCCGGGAGTCGCGATCGGTAGCTATCCTTTCTTCAAGGACGGCCGCTACGGCGCCAATTTCGTGATCCGGTCGGAGGATGGGGAGCTCGCGCGGCGCACGGGGGACGTGCTTGCGGCGGCGCTGCGGGAGGCGGGGTACGAGGCGGTCGACGGAGGGATTTAGGTCTTCCGGCAGACCGGCATCGGCGCATCCGGTCCAGCGCAGAAATCCGGCCACCGCCCGGTCGAACGCCAATAATCGAGCAGGCCGATGCGCTTGGCCAGTCCAAAGAACCTGGGGTCGCGCCGCATGGATTCGGTCTGGGGTTCGAACAGGAAAAAGCTTTGCCCCGTCACCGGAAAGCCAGGCGAGTAGCTGCTGGCAAGTCGGAAAGCACGATCCAGATCCCCCAACGCGGAGCTGAACTCGATCAGGTTCAACTGCACAAAAGGTGCGTTGCTGTCGGGGCCGTTCTCGAGCCTGGCAGCGATTTCCTGCGCCTTCGCCCGATCTGCCGGTTCTTTGCTGATGAGTGCATTCTCGACGGCCTGCCGATAGGCTTCGATGCTGATGGTCCCTGGTGGAACCGGCGTTTCAAGCGCCTTTTCGCCGCGATAGTCGCCGACATCGTCGAGACACCAGCGAAGCACCTTCTTCGTGGTCGGATCGCCCGGCGAGCTCGACAAGCGTTGCTTTAGATCGGCAATAGACTCCGTCGCATTCCCGCTGGAACAAGCAATCCCCGCGCTCACCGGCGTCCAATCGATTTGAAGATCGGCGGCGGCGGCGCGGTGTGCATAGGTCGCGGCCTCGCGCATGCGACCGGTTTCCTGCAGGAACTCGGCCATAAAGCCGTTGGTGTGCGGCCAGTTTGGATTCACCGCGACGCCCTTGCGCAGCAACGCTTCGCGCCGCGACCATTGCATCGGCGGGAGGATCATCTCTCGGGCGAGCCATGCGTCGGAGGAATGGGGATCGAGCTTCAGCGCTTCAGTCGCCTCGCGTTCCGCTTCGGCCCGCGCGCGCGCCGCCTGCTCGGGCGGCATCAGTGGAGCAAGGTAGGCGGAGAATTTCGCGAGGTCCGAGTGACCCGGCACGAAATCGGGTGCTTTGCTCGTGATCAGCCGGAGGTCGCTCAAGACCTCGTCGGTCGCCTTCGGGTCAGTCGCGCTGTTTTCGTTCACGAACAGGTCGCATACGCGAAGATAGCGTGAGATCAGGTCTGGGTCGGTCAACCCGCCGGGGCCAAGTCCACGGTAAGAGCAGCTGATCACGCCCGCGATGGCGCGGCCGATCCTGTAGTCGAGCGCCACTGGGTCGTTCGCCGGCCCGTCGACCTCGTAGCTCCACAGGCTCGCATGGTGGACGCGATCGTCCAGGTGCAATCGGGCGTGCAGGGTCGAGCCGCTTGCCTCGACCGTCCCGCTGACGGTGTAGGCGGCGCCCAGCCGCCCGAGCTTTGCATCGACGTCGCCGCCGCGGAGGTTTTCACTGTCGATGCTGCTGATCGTCGGAATGTGAGCATCGTCGAGCGAGGCCCTCACCTGATCCGTCGCGCCATCCGCGATCGCGCTCGACCCTCCGCCAATTCCTTCGAGCGGCACGACGGCGACTTTGACGGCCGCGTGGGCGGGCGTGGTGAACGCGTGCCAGCCCCACAATGAGCCAAGGGAGAGGAGAATGGCCGCGGCCAGGCCGTTCGCGGCGATGCGCCAGCGCCGGGCTCGACGCGGCGAGGGTCGCGCGGCCTCCGTCGATGCGGCAGCGACGGCGACCGCCGCATGGAGGGCCTCGACCACCCGCTCGAACTGGCGCGAGCGAACCGATCCGTTCCAGCCTTCGAGATCCACGCCTTGCCGCTCGCCGAAAAACAGCGGCGGCTCGCATGGGCCGATGAAAACCTGGACGAGCCGGCCCATTGAGCGTGCGCGACGTGCCTCGGATCGGACGTTCTCGCTTGCGACCGAAGCCGGCGACCAGCAAACCAGAACAGCGTCGGCAGCCGCGAGCGCGCGCTCGATGGTCTCTTCCCAACCGGCGCCCGGCGGAATGTCGTCATCCCACCATGGCGTGAAGCCGGACTTCCTCAGCGCCTCGACAAGCTTGCCGACGCGCCGCTTGTCCGGCCGTGCATAGGAGATGAAGATTTGCGGCACACCGGACATCCGCACCGTTGCGAGGTTTTTAGCTTATCCGCATTTGTCGTGCGGCGATAGTTCGCGGGAGCACGGCACCATCTTGCATCCGGATCGATAGACGGGCAGCGTGCGCCGCCGACCTGGGGGCGCATGGCGAAGCTTTTTCTCAGCTATTCGCGCAAGGACGACGCAAGGGCGCGGCGCTTCGCCGAATGGCTGGAGCGTGAAGGCCATGAGGTCTGGCGCGACGAGGACGACATCGGCGGCGGCGCGAGTTTCTCGACCGAGATCGAGAAGGCACTCAAGGATAGTGACGCGGTCCTCGTGCTCTGGACTGCGGACTCGGTGCAATCGGCTTGGGTCCGGGACGAAGCCGCCTATGGACGTGACGCCGGCAAGCTGATTCCGTTGTCACTCGACGGCACCGAGCCGCCGCTCGGTTTCCGTCAGTACCAGTCGATCGGCCTTGCGCGCTGGAGAGGCCATGGGCAGCCTCCCAACGCGGATCGGATCAGAAGCGCAATGGCGCGGATTGCCGATCTTCCGCGGGCTACGCAAGCACGCGCCAAAGCGGGACTTCCGTCCACGCTCCGTCGGGCGTTCAGGCGGCCGCTGCTGGCTGGTTCGGTGCTCTTCATGGCAGTCGGCGTTCTGATTTCGATCGTCCTGTGGCAGCGATGGTCGAGCGGTGGGCAAATCGCGATCGCCGTTCTGCCGTCGTCAGAATCGCCCAACCGCTCAATGGCGGCCGATTACGCGAACGTCGCGGCGGCCGATATGGCGGCTTTCCTGCCGAGGCGCTTCGATCGGGTGACGGTGATCGCGCCAGCGGACGCCATTGGACAGAGTTCCGGATATCGCATGCTGATATCCACCGATCCGCACGGCGCCGGAGCGAACGCCACCCTGACACTTTCGGATAAGGATGGCCGAACGACGTTGTGGTCCGATAACTGGAGCGTTGCTGACGCAAACGCGGCCGACCTCAAGGCCCAGGTGTCGGCCGCCGCTTCAAAGGCGGCTTTCTGCCTGACGGACGCCCGAGGCGGCAGCACCCGCCTCTCGCAGCCCGCGCTTGCGCTATTCATCAGCGGCTGCGCCGGCCTGGGCGTGGTAGCGGTTTCTGGCCATGACATCGGAGCAATCTTCGAACGTGTGACGAAACTGGCTCCCGATTTCGGACCGGGCTGGAGCTACCTCGCGCTCACCCGATCGTGGAACGCGGAAGAACTTCGAGACAGTTCCCCAGCCGCATACGGGGCGGCAGCCGAGAGTGCGCGCGATGCCATCTCGGTCGCCCGGAGGCTCAATCCGAACAGCGCGGTGAGTTACGACGCTGAGTATCATCTTAATTCGAACGACGATTTCCGAGGCCTTCAGATCCTCGAAAAGGGCGCCAAGATCGATCCTGACGATGGCCGCATCCAGATGCATCTTTCGGACGCATATATGTCTGTCGGCCGGATGGCGGATTCAGTCGCCGCTGCGCAGAGAGGCGCCAACCTCGAGTCCGCTATTCCGTACACACGGTCGCAGTACATCCTCGCCTTGGTCTACGCCGGGGAGTTTTCGAAGGCGAAGGCGGACATCGCCGAGGCGCGGAAGAAGTGGCCCAACGATCCTGACATCGATTTTGCCGATTTCTCGCTCCAATTCCGGTACGGCGATCCCAAAGCGGCGCTGGAGCTCATGCCCCGCGTCCTCAATGCGAGTGACGCCAGCATGACTCCGTATCGCATGCTTCTTGCCGCTCGGATGGACCGGTCTCCCGAAAATATCGACGATGCCATAACTGCGCTTGGCGCCCACGAGCCGAACAGCCCGGCGACCCAGAACAAAGTTCTGCTGGCGCTGGGGAATTTCGGGCGTGTCGACCAGGCCTACCAACTCATGGACGATCCCAAGTTCGAGCCGTCCATTGACCGGAACGCCCTGTTCCGGCCTGATTTCGCCGGAATTCGAGCGGACCGGCGCTTCATGCAGATCGCAGCTCGGCTGGGACTGGTGCGCTATTGGCATCAGACCGGATTTTGGCCCGATTTCTGCACGAGCGAGCGGCTCAAGTACGACTGCAAGGCCGAGGCGGCGAAGTATCCGCGCTGAGCGGCCCCGTCTTCTCGTTGACTGGGATTTGCGGCTTACCTAACTGAGCCGAAACAGGCGGGTATGATGTAATGGTAGCCTGTCAGCTTCCCAAGCTGAACGCACGGGTTCGATTCCCGTTACCCGCTCCAGCTCAGCCGATTTCGTCGACGAATTCGTAGAGTCGGTGATCCTCGTAGAGGCCGGCGTTGAGATACGGGCTCGTCTTGACCAGCGCTTCGGCGGCGGCGCGATCGTCGACCTCGAACAGCATCATCATGCCGGCGCGACTGCCGCTGGAGTCGCGCAGCTGGCCGACGCTGCGGATAGTCACGTACGGCTGCTGGAGGAAGCCCGTCGCCTGTTCCTGCACGTTCTGCGGCACCGGGCCGGCGCCTTGTTTGAAGAAGCCCATCCAGACGAACAGCATCGGCGTGTCTCCCGTCTCGCCGCGAGCGTTAACGCAAGAGTCGGCGAGGCGACGCATCGCCCCCGCAAATTGCGGAACGGGCGCCCGCTTTAGGCGTTGCTTAATATAAGCAAGCTTACTATATCCGTTGCCGATGGAAACGCTTCCTTTCGAAATCGGGGAGACCGCGCATGCGCTGCGCAAGGACTTCGACCGCCGCGCGGCGGGCATGGGGGTCACGCGCGCGCAGTGGAAGGTGCTGTTCCGCCTCACCCGTCATCCGGGACTGAGGCAGATCGAGCTCGCCGACATGCTCGACATCGAGCCGATTACCCTGTCGAGGATCATCGATCGGCTGCAGGAATCTGAACTCGTCGAGCGGGTCGCCGACCCGTCCGACCGCCGCGCGTGGCGGCTTCACGTCACCGCACGGGCACGGCCTTTGGTCGAGAAACTTCGCGCTGTGGCGGACGAGATGATTTCCGAGGCGTTTGCTGGAATCGACCCCAAAGATATTGAAATCACGCGGCAAGTTCTGGGGCGAGTGCGTGAGAACGCGTCCCATTCCGCCCCCATGAACAGGGCTTCGAATCAATGAACAAGATGCAGACCGATCCGATTGCGCCGGCGGAAGAAGCCGAGGCGCCCAAGGGCAGGCGCAAGCGGAAAGCCAAAGGGGAGCGCAATCTCTGGCGCACCGTGGTGATGCTGATCGTGCCCGCGATCCTGATCGTCGGCGGCGGCTATTATTGGCTGACCAGCGGCGGCAGCGTGTCGACCGACGATGCTCAGATCAAGCAGGACATCGTCGCCGTCAGCGCGCAGGTGAACGGGCCGGTGCAACAGGTGTTCGTGCGCAACGGCAGCGAAGTGAAGCGCGGCGACTTGCTGTTCCGGATCGACCCTCAGCCATACCAAGTCGCGCTCGAGCAGGCAGAGGCGCAGCTAGCGGCGGCCAGGCTGCAGACGACGCAGCTGCGGACGCAGGCGGCGGGAACCGGCGGCGACATCACCGGGTCCCAGGCGAACCTCGCGATCAAGCAGAACGCGCTGGCGCGCCAGGAAGCGTTGCTCAAGAAGGGGTTCACGACGCGCGCCGACTACGAAGACGCGCTCAACGAAGTGAAGAAGGCCGAGCAGGACCTTGCCGATGCCAGGGCGCGCGCGGCCAATGCCCATGCAGCGCTGGCGCCGGGTGAGCAGCCGTCGATCGCGCAGGCGCAGGCCGCCGTAGACAAGGCCAAGCTCGATCTGTCGCGCACCGAAGTGCGCGCACCGATGGACGGCACCGTCGAAAATGCAGACAATCTCCAGGTCGGCCAGATGGCGGTGACCGGGCTTGGCGTTCTGTCGCTGGTCCACAGCCGCACCGCCTGGGTCCAGGCGAACTTCAAGGAGAAGGACGTCGGCCGGATGGTCCCTGGTCAACGCGCGACGATCGAGGTCGATGCTTATTCGGGCAAGAAGTTCGCGGCGCGCGTCCAGAGTGTCGGCGCCGGCACGGGCAGCGAATTCTCGCTGCTTCCGGCGCAGAACGCCAACGGCAACTGGGTCAAGGTCACTCAGCGCGTCCCGGTCCGGATTGCGTTCGACGGCACACCGGACAAGCCGATGATCGCCGGTCTGTCGGTGACCGCAACCGTCTATTTTGACGACAACGGGAAAAAGTAAGCGGGAAGCCGCCCACATGGCCGAAGCCGCAACGCATCCGCTTCCGACCGGGCAGCGGCTGATCGTCACGATCGGCGTGATGACGGCCGTGCTGCTGCAGGTGCTCGACACGACGATCGCGAATGTCGCGCTTCCGCACATGCAGGCGAGCCTCAGCGCGACCCAGGACAGCATCAACTGGGTGCTGACCAGCTATATCGTCGCCTCGGCGATCGCGTTGCCGATCAGCGGCTGGCTCGCCGACCGAGTCGGCCGGAAACGGTTGCTGCTGGTCTCGGTCGTGATGTTCACCTTCGCCTCGGTGCTGTGCGCGACCGCGACCTCGCTCGGCGAAATGGTCGTGTTTCGCGCCTTCCAGGGCGTCGGCGGCGCGTTCATCGTGCCACTCGCGCAAGCGACCCTGTTCGACATCAACCCGCGCGAGAAGCACGGCCAGGCCATGGCCCTGTTCGGCGGCGGCGTGATGATCGGGCCGATCCTCGGCCCGGTGCTCGGCGGCTGGCTGACCGACAATTACAATTGGCGCTGGGTGTTCCTGGTCAATTTGCCGGTCGGGATCCTGTGCATCCTGATCATGCTGCCGTTCATGCCCAACGGCGAGCAGCACAAGCGCAAGTTCGACATGTTCGGCTTCGCGTTGCTGGCGATCGCGGTTGCAGCCCTGCAATTCTGCCTCGATCGCGGCGAGCAGAAGGACTGGTTCAACAGCTGGGAAATCATCGTCGAGGCGGGGATCGCGATCGGCGCCGGCTGGATGTTCCTCGTGCATATGGTGACGACCGAGCACCCGTTGTTCGATCGCGCCATGTTCACCGACCGTAATTTCGCAACGAGCCTGCTGTTCATGGCGGTGACCGGCGTGCTCCTGCTTGCCGGCCTCGCGCTGCTGCCGCCGCTCTTGCAGAACCTCTACGGCTATTCGGTGCTGCAATCGGGCATGCTGACCGCGCCGCGCGGGATCGGGACCTTGTTCTCGATGCTGATCGCGGGTCGGCTGACCGGCAAAGTGGACGCCCGGCTGCTCGTCGGGATCGGCGTGATTCTAATGGGCGTGTCGCTGCACATGATGACCGGCTTCGCGCTGGTTCAATCGTCGCAGCCGGTGATCGTCAGCGGTGTGGTCCAGGGCCTGGGGCTGGGACTGATCTTCGTGCCACTGCAGACGCTGGCGTTCGAGACGCTGCCGGTGCGCATGCGCACCACCGGCGCGGCGCTCTTGAACCTGTCGCGCAACATCGGCGGATCGATCGGCATCTCGGTGGTCAGCACCGAGCTCGTGCGGCTGACGCAGATCAGCCATGCCGACATGGCGCAGCAGATCACTCAGCAGACGATCCCAACTGCCAACCCGGAGCTCTTGCAGACGATCGGTCCGCTCGGCGGTCCCGCTGTTCTCGCCTTCATCAACGGCGAGATCACCAAGCAGGCGCTGTTCATCGCCTATCTCGACGACTTCAAGCTGATGATGGTGATCACCTTCGTCATCCTGCCGCTGCTGTTTTTCATGAAGCGCGGCAACAAGGTCGGCACTGGCGGGCCGCCGATGGCAATGGATTGAACTCCATTCTGCCGATCCGCGTCACGCCGCGCTCGGCGAAGCCGGGGATCGGCGGCTGGCGCGCGGACGCCGACGGTCGCGAGGAGCTCGAGGTCAGGGTCGCCGAGGCGCCGGCCGATGGCGCGGCCAACGAGGCGGTGATCCGGCTGCTCGCCAAGGCGCTTGGGGTCAGCCGTTCCGAAGTCGAGATTGTTGCGGGCGCGGCATCTCGCCACAAGCGCGTCGCGGTTCCATTTGCGATCGAGGAAGCGCGCAAGCGACTCGGCTAAGAGGAGAAGAACCATGTTCCAGGTCGGCAAACGGCGGCTCGGCCGCGAGGGTCCCGAAGTCTCGGCGATCGGCCTCGGCTGCATGGGGATGAGCGAATTCTACGCCGGCGGGAGCGAGCAGGAGTCGATCGCGACCATCCACCACGCGCTCGAGCGCGGAGTCACCTTCCTCGACACGGCCGACATGTACGGCTGGGGCAAGAATGAGGAGCTGGTCGGACGCGCGATCGCCGGCAAGCGTGACCAAGTGTTCCTCGCCACCAAGTTCGGCAATGTGCGTGGGCCAAACGGCGAGTTCCTCGGCGTGCGCGGCGATCCTGACTATGTCCGCTCGGCCTGCGAGGCGAGCCTCAGGCGGCTCAAGGTCGACGTGATCGACCTCTATTACCAGCACCGGGTCGACACCAAGGTGCCAATCGAGGACACGATCGGCGAGATGGCGCGGCTCAGGCAAGAGGGGAAGATCCGCTTCCTCGGCCTGTCCGAAGCGGCGCCGCAGACCATTCGCCGCGCGAATGAGACGGCCAGGATCACCGCCGTGCAGACCGAGCTGTCGCTGTGGAGCCGCGACGCCGAGGCCGAGGTGCTGCCGACGGTACGCGAGCTCGGCATCGGCTATGTCGCTTATTCGCCGCTCGGGCGCGGTTTCCTCAGCGGCCGGTTCAAGTCGCCCGACGACTTCCCCGAGGACGATTTCCGCAAGAACCACCCGCGCTTCCAAGGCGAGAATTTCGAGAAGAACCTGGCGCTAGTCCGCGAGGTCGAGAAGATGGCCGAGGAGAAGGGCTGCACCACCGCACAGCTCGCGCTGGCCTGGGTGCTCGCGCAGGGCGACGACATCGTGCCGATCCCCGGCACCAAGCATGTCCGCTACCTCGACGAGAATATCGGCGCGCTCGAGGTCAAGCTGACCGAGGCGGACTTGAAGCGCCTCGACGAGATCCTTCCGCCCGGCGCGGCGGCCGGCGAGCGCTATCACGCCCGCGGCATGGAGACCGTGAACCGTTAAATCTGGAGCTGGCTTCCGAGCTCGACCACGCGGTTGGTCGGCAGCTTGAAGAACTCCATCGCACTTTCCGAGTTCTTCAGCATCCAGGCGAAAAGCTTTTCGCGCCACAGCGCCATCCCGGGCGTCTTCTTCGAGGCGATGAGTTTCTGCCGCCCGAGGAAGAAGCTGGTGCTCATCATGTTGAACGGTTCGCCGCAGGTCGTGATCGCGGCGAGGTCGCGCGGGATGTCGACCTCCTGCATGAAGCCGTAGTGGAGGATCACGCGGTAGAAGCCGTGGCTGGCGTCGTGGATTTCGAGCCGCTTGCCCACGGGCACGTGCGGGACTTCCTCGACCTTCACGTTGAGGATCAGCACGCGCTCGTGAAGCACCTGGTTGTGCTTGAGGTTGTGGAGCAGCGCGGCGGGCACGACCTCCGCCGAGGTCGAGAGGAACACGGAAGTGCCGCGCACGCGGTGCACGGAGGTGGCGGCCGACTTGACGAATACCGAGAGGGGCAGCGCCGACTGAACCAGCCGCGCGCGCATCAGTGCGCGGCCTTTCGCCCAGGTGGTGAGCACGGTGAAGCTCACCGCGGCAACCAGCAGCGGGAACCAGCCGCCGTCGGGGATCTTGGTGATGTTCGACGCGAAATAAGCGCCGTCGACAACCAGGAACAACGCGGTGGTCCCAAGCGCGATCAGCCGGTTCCAGCGCCAGATGTAGAGCATCATCACGCCGAGCATGATCGAGGTGATCAGCATCGTGCCCGTCACCGCGATGCCATAGGCCGAGGCGAGGTTAGACGAAGCGCGGAAGCCGAGCACCAGGACGATGACCATCGCCAGCAGGCCCCAGTTCACCGCCGGGATGTAGATCTGCCCTTGCGCCTTCTCGCTTGTATGTTCGGTCCGAAGCCGCGGAAGGAAGCCGAGCTGCACCGCCTGATGGGTGACCGAAAAGGCGCCGGAGATGACCGCCTGGCTGGCGATAATTGTTGCCAGCGTAGCCAGAAACACGAGGGGCAGCCGCGCCCATTCCGGCGCGAGCAGGTAAAAGGGATTGATCGCCGCCTGCGGGTTCCCGAGCAGCAGCGCGCCCTGGCCCATGTAGTTGAGGA
>Ga0207678_10002049_pt1 | contig 18283 bp, 18 predicted proteins | sample KBSC63metaG_FD_184319 | JGI IMG/M metagenome (GOLD analysis project Ga0207678, IMG submission 184319) | Corn rhizosphere microbial communities from Kellogg Biological Station, Michigan, USA - KBS C6-3 metaG (SPAdes) (version 2) | ecosystem: Host-associated > Plants > Roots > Rhizosphere > Soil ...
TCAAGGACAAGTTCGAGAACATGGGCGCGCAGATGGTGAAGGAAGTCGCGTCGAAGACGTCCGACGTCGCCGGTGACGGCACGACGACGGCCACCGTGCTGGCACAGGCGATCATCGCCGAAGGCATGAAGTACGTTGCCGCCGGCATGAACCCGATGGACCTGAAGCGCGGCATCGACAAGGCGGTCATCGCCATCGTCGAGGAGCTGAAGAAGGTCAGCAAGCCGTGCTCGACGAGCAAGGAAATCGCGCAGGTCGGCTCGATCTCGGCGAACGCCGACGAATCGATCGGCAAGACGATCGCCGAGGCGATGGACAAGGTCGGCAAGGAAGGCGTGATCACCGTCGAGGACGGCAAGGGCCTCGAGAACGAGCTCGAGCTGGTCGAAGGGATGCAGTTCGACCGCGGCTACATCTCGCCGTACTTCATCAACAATCCCGACAGGCAGGTGTCGCTGCTCGAGGATCCGTACATCCTGCTGCACGACAAGAAGATCAGCAACATCCGCGAGCTGTTGCCGCTGCTCGAGCAGGTGGCGAAGTCCGGCAAGGCACTTCTCATCATCGCCGAGGACGTCGACAGCGAGGCGCTGGCCACGCTGGTCGTCAACAACATCCGCGGCATCCTGAAGACGACCGCTGTCAAGGCGCCGGGCTTCGGCGATCGTCGCAAGGCGATGCTGGAAGACATCGCGATCCTCACCGGCGGCACGGTGATCGCGGAAGAGCTCGGCCTCAAGCTCGAGAACGCGTCGCTCAAGGATCTCGGGCGCGCCAAGCGAATCGAGGTGGGCAAGGACGACACGACGATCATCGACGGCGCCGGCGAAAAGGCGGCGATCGAGGCGCGGGTGAAGAACATCCGCAAGCAGGTCGAGGATGCGACGTCCGATTACGACAAGGAAAAGCTGCAGGAACGCGTGGCCAAGCTCGCCGGCGGTGTCGCGCTGGTCAAGGTCGGCGCGGCAACCGAGATGGAAATGAAGGAAAAGAAAGCACGTGTCGAGGATGCGCTGCACGCAACCCGTGCGGCCGTCGAGGAAGGCATCGTCCCCGGCGGTGGCGTCGCGTATCTTCGCGCACGAGCAAATCTCAAGGGCCTCAAGGGCGACAACGCCGATCAGGACGCCGGCATCAAGATCGTGCTCCGCGCCGTCGAGGAACCGATGCGCCAGATCGTGGCCAATGCGGGCGACGAGCCGTCGGTGGTCGTGAACAGGGTGGTGGAAGGCAAGGGCAATTTCGGCTTCAACGCGCAGACCGGCGAGTACGGCGATCTCGTCGCGATGGGTGTCGTCGATCCCACCAAGGTCACGCGCTTTGCACTGCAGAACGCGGCATCGGTGGCAGGACTGATGCTCACCACCGACGCGATGATTGCGGAGCTGCCGCAGGACAACAGCGGTCATGGCGGCGCGATGGGTGGCGGTGGCATGGGCGGCATGGGGGGAATGGGCGGCATGGGCGATATGGGCATGTGACGCGAAACGTAACGCCGCAAGCTGTGCAGAGGCCCCGTTGTCCGGGGCCTTTGTCTTTGGGTTTAGGCCTATAGTGACGGGGCGCGATCAACAGGAGCGAACGATGTCGCACCAGCCCCCGAAGCAAAGCAAGAAGAAGCCGCAGCACACGGCCAAGGAGAAGAAGTCGATCAAGCAGCAGAAGAAGCACGCAAGCGATCAGGCGCCGTTCATCAAGCAGTGACGCCGGCGTGCATGGCGCGCCGTCCGGGCGTGCTGCTCGTGGCGGCCGCCGTTGCGGTGCCGGCCGACGCTATTCGCCTGCGCGGTGCCCGCTATAGCCCGAAGATGCGTTTCGCGTTCTCCGCGCGGATGGCGCGCATCTGGGCCTCCGGCAAGCGCGCGCTGTTCGCGAACGCCCCCTTCGTGTCGTGCACCTGGTGCGGCCAGTCGGTGCCCAGCATCACGTGGTCGGCGCCGACGACCGAAACGAGGTACTGCAGCGCGCCGAAGTCGTAGGTGATGCTGTCGTAGTAGATGTGCCGCAGGTAGTCGGCAGGCTTGCGCTGCATTTGCCGGCGGCTCGGGATCTCCACTTCGTCGCCCTTTTCGAAGCGGCCGACGAGATACGGCAGCGTGCCGCCGCCGTGCGAAGCGATGAGCTTCAGATTCGGATGGCGATCGAAGAATCCGTCGAAGATCATTCGCGTGATGGCCAGTGTCGTGTCGAACATGAAGCCGACCGACCAGCTCAGATCGAAGCGCGTCATGTCCATCATGTCGACGCCGGGCGGGTCGGTGGGATGCACGAGCACCGGCAGGCGTCGCCGGTCGATCTCGGCCCATACCGGTTCGAACAGCGGATCGGTCAGGCTGCGTCCGGAGACGTTCGCCAGCACCATGACGCCGACGGCGCCGTTGTCGCAGGTGCGCCCCAGTTCCTCGAGCGCGCGCTGCGGATATTCCCATGGCAGCGACGTGAACCAGCGGATGCGATCGCCATACGTGCGCTGCGCCTGCGCCATCGTATCGTTCGACTCGCGCGCCGCCCGGCAGCTCACGTCCTCCCCGCCCCAGTAGACATTGGGGCAGGTCAGCGACACGATCGACACGTCGATGCCCGCGGCATCCATGTGCCTGATCCGCAGGTCGTAGTCGAAATGGCCGCGTTGCGGGATCACGACGGGCGTGTCTCCACGAAAGATTTCCTGCTGGCCGTCGGGCCGCGTCCTGATGTTGTAGAGGCCGCCTTCCTTCTTCAATAGCTCGAGCCACTTCGCGGTGAACATGTGGGTGTGAACGTCGATCACGGACATCGGCGGGTCTCCAGGTTCGGGTTTCAAATGTCAACGTGCGGATCGCGGTGCGCCAGCACCTGGCCCAGGAACGATCGCAGTCGCGGGCTGCGCGGCCGTTCGAAAAAATCGCCGGGCGGCGCGGCTTCGATGATCTGTCCCTGGTCCATGAACAGCACACGGTCCGCGACGCGCCGCGCGAAGCCCATCTCGTGCGTGACGACGACCATCGTCATGCCTTCGCGCGCCAGGCTTTCCATCGTCTGCAGCACTTCACTTACCATCTCCGGATCGAGCGACGCGGTGGGCTCGTCGAACAGCACGAGTTGCGGTCGCGTGCATAACGCGCGTGCAATGGCCACGCGTTGCTGCTGTCCGCCGGACAGTTGTGCCGGATGCTTGTGCACATGATCGATCAAGCCGACGCGTTGCAGGTAATGCATGGCGAGCTCGTCGGCTTCCTTGCGGCTCACGCCGCGGCCCCAGACGGGGCCGACGGTGAGATTTTGCAGCACGCTCATGTGCGGGAACAGGTTGAACTGCTGGAACACCATGCCGACGCGCCGATTCACGGCGAGCCGCGCCGCGCGCGTGATTTTGTCCGCGCCGACGTCCACGCCGCAGACGTGCAGCCGTCCCTGCTGGAACGGCTCCAGCAGATTCACGGTTCGCACCAGCGTCGATTTGCCCGAGCCCGACGGTCCGCAGATGACGACGCGCTCGCCGGAAGCGACCTGCAGGTCCACGTCGCGCAGCGCGTGGTAGGCGCCGTACCACTTGTTGATGCGCACGAGCGACGCGACCGTCGCGTTCGTCTCCGGCGTTCCACGACTGGTCATGGGTGCTTGCGCCGTTTCAACGCCGTGCTTCCAGACGCCGGCTGTAGCGCGACAGCCCGTAACAGACGGTCAGGTAGGCGAGTGCGAGGAAGACGTAACCGGAGGTGAGGATGTTCGATTCGCCCATCCAGTCGGGTGATCGGGCTCCATTCTCGACGGCGCCGAGCAGGTCGTTGACGCCGATCACCGACAGCAGCGTCGTCTCCTTGATCACCGCGATCATGATGTTCACGAGCGCGGGCACGACCGCAGTCACCGCCTGCGGCAGGACGATGAGCCGCAGCGCAGCGAAGTCGGAAAGGCCCACCGTCGTCGCCGCTTCGCGCTGGCCGCGCCCGATCGACTGCAGTCCGCCGCGGAAGACTTCGGCGGCCATCGCCGCGTTGAAAAGCGCGAACGCGAGGACGGCGCGCGCGAACAGGTCGAGGTTCATGCCCTTCGGCAGAAACAGCGGCACCAGCGTGGCGGCGATGAACAGCACCGCGAGCAACGGCACCGCGCGCATCCCTTCGACGAACACGCCGCAAAGCCAGCGCACGACAGGCAGCAGCGACCGGCGACCGAGGGCGAGACACAGGCCGAGCGGAAGTGCGGTCGCAAAAGTTGCCAGCGTCACCACGAGCGTGAGCAGCAAACCGCCCCAGCGCGTCGGCTCGACGACCGGCAGCGGACCGCCGCCTCGCAACAGCACGAAAAACGCCACGGGTAATCCGACGAAGCCGAGCAGCACGCGCTGCATGCTCGCCGTGTGCGAACGACGCACCACCCAGGCCCAGAACAGCGCGAATGCGCCGAAGCACGTCCATGCCCGCCACAACTCGGCCACCGGATAGTTCCCTACGAGCCAGGGCTTCCAGCGTGCGGTGACGAACGCCCAGCATGCGCCGGCATCGCCCGGGCAGGCAGCGCTCGAAGCGCCCGCCCAGTGCGCATTCAGGACGGCCCATTGCAGCGCACGCCAGCCGAGCAGGGTGAACAGCACGAGCAGCGAGAGCGACACGGCGCCCATCGCCGGTGACGGGAAGAAGGCGCGGCGCCAGCGCAGCGACATGCCGGCCGGCGCCGGCGCAGCACGCGCATCGATCGGTGTCTGCCGCACATAGTGCGTGGCACCCGCATGCGCCATCCCATTCGACCCATCGCCTGTTCGCTCGCGGGCCATGGGCGTTCAGCGTCCCTCGCGCGCCAACAGGCGCCGATTCGCGAGGCCGATGACGAGCGCGATGGCGAGGTTGATCGCGCCGTACAGCACGACCACCAGCGCCATGGCTTCGAGCGCCTGGCTCGTCTGGCTTGCAATGGTCCCACCGATGATCTGCATGATGTCCGGGTAACCGATCGCCGCCGCGAGCGACGACGCCTTCGCCAGCGCCTGGTACTGCCCGCCGGCCGCGGGCAACGCGACACGCAGCGCCTGCGGCAGCGTGATCAGCCACGCCGCGCGTGTGCCGCTCAGGCCGAGCGTCGCCGCCGCTTCGATCTGCCCGCGCGGTACCGAAAGGATTCCGGCGCGGAAGATCTCGGCCAGGAACGTGCTGTTGTAGATCGCGAGCCCGAGCGTCAGCGCCATGAGCTCGGGCAGGATCGCGAATCCGCCGCCGACGGCAAGGCCCTCGATCTGCGGGCGGTCGAGGCCGAACTGTCCGTGCAAAAGGAGGCGCGGCAGGAACAGTCCCCGGTTGTTCAGCAGCACCGCGCCGAGCTGCAGGCTGTCGCCGACCGGGGGCAGCAGCGCGATCACCGAGAAGTACCAGAACAGGATCTGCAGCAGCAGCGGAATGTTGCGGAACACCTCGACGTAGGCCGACGCGGCGCCGTGGATCAGTCCATGCGGCGCGAGCCTGCCGAATGCGACGACCAGTCCGATGAGCGTGCTCAGCACGGCCGCAAGTGCCACGACGAGCAGCGTGTTGAGCGTGGCGACGACGACCGCATCGAGATACGTCGACGCGGGGCTGAATGCGACCAGCGATTGCGCGATCTCGAAGCCGGCTTGCGTGTGCAGGAAGCCGAATCCGACCGACACGCCGAGCGCGTGCATGTTCGCCTGGAAATTCGCGACGCCGCGCCACGCGAGCCATCCGACGCCGGCGAGCAGCACCGCCTGCCCGACGTAACCCGGCAATCGCTCGATCAGGACGGCGCGCGACATCTTCGACATCGACGTGGCGTCGCGCTGCCGCGGCGGGAAGCCGGAAGGCGCGTTCCTGCGTCGTCGCGTACCGATCAGCGGATCGGAATCGACATCATCAGGCCGCCGTTGGCCACCAGCGCGTTGCGCCCGCGCTCGAGGCGCAGTGGCGTCTTCGGCCCGACGTTGCGATCCCAGATTTCGCCGTAGTTGCCCACCGCCTTGATCGCCTGGTAGGCGTAGTCGTTGGCGACGCCGAGCTTGGTGCCGAAATCGCCGGTGACGCCGAGCAGCCGCTGCACGTCGGGATTCTGCGAGCTTCGCTCGCTGTCGACGTTGCCCTGGGTCACGCCCAATTCCTCCGCCGCCACCAGCGCGTTCAACGTGAAGCGGACGAGATCCTCCCAGCGCTGCTGTCCCTGCGCGACGGTTGGCCCGATCGGCTCGTTGGAGACCGTTTCGGCGAGCACCTTGTAGTCGTCGTGATTCGGCAGTTTCGCAAGCCGCGCCGCGAGCCCCGAGCGATCGTTGATCACGGTATCGCAGCGCTTGCCGACGAAGGCGTCCCACGCCTGCTCGGCCGACGCGAACGTCACGATCTTGTACTTGAGCTTGTGCGCGCCGAAGTAGCTCGCGACGATCAACTCCGACGTGCTGCCCTGCAGCGTGCAGATGGTGGCGTTGTTGAGATCGGCGATCCGGTTCGCACGCGATTTCTTTGTCACGACGAAACCCTGGCCGTCGAAGAACATCACTTTCGGGAATTTGAGCCCGCCCACGTCGCGGCTCTGCGTCCACGTGAAGCGGTGCGTGAGCACGTCGACGACGCCGGTCGGCAGTCCCGCGAACGCGGTCTTCAGGTCCATCGGCGTCAACTGGATCTTGCTCGCGTCGCCGAGCGTCGCGGCGGCAATGGCCTTGCACAGGTCGATGTCGAAGCCCTCGCGCTTGCCGGCGTTGTTCTCGGCGGAAAAGCCCGCGGCGGCAAGCGTCACGCCGCACTTCAGTACGCCATGCGCCTTCACGTCGTCGAGGACGTCGGCGCGCGCGGCGCCGGCAAGAACGGTCGCGGCCGCGAGACCCAGCAACGATCGGCCCGCAAGGGAAAGCGTGCGTTGAAAGCGCATCTCGTTTGCCTCCGTTTTCGAAAAAAGGACCGGCGCTCCGCGGCGCGCTCAACCATTGCAACGCGCAGTTTCGGGCCGCCGGGCGCAGCGCGGCGCATTGTCGCATTTTGTCCCGGCACAGCCGCGGCAACTGCGCATCTTCTTCCCGCGTGCGCGCCGCTTCGAATGGCGGTCGCAACGCCCCGGGGAGGCGCGCGGCTCAACGGCAACGCGGCGCTCGTTACGCGCGTCGATGCGGCAGCAGCATGCCCACCTGGCTGCGATACGTGCGGTACGGCTCGCCGAACCGCGCGATGAGATCGCGCTCCTCGAACGCTATTCCGACCAGGATGTAGCCGGTGGTTGCGATCGAGAACAGCAGATGTCCTGCGGTCATGACCGGCGTCGCCCAGAAGCCGAGCAGGAAGCCCAGGTAGAGCGGATGGCGCACGTAGCGATAGAAGAGCGGCGTCCTGAACTCCTGCTCGGGCGGCGTGCGCCCGGCGACGCGCGCGAACACCTGGCGCAATCCGACGAGCTCGAAGTGGTCGATGAGAAACGTGCTGAGCAGCAACACTGCCCAGCCCAGCCAGAAGATTCCCCAGACGATTTGCGCGCCGATATCGCTTTCGATGCGCCACACGGCCGGCGTGCCGATCGGCCGCCATTGCCAGAGCAGCAGCGCGAGCGCCAGGGTGGCCGCGAGGACGTAGGTGCTGCGCTCGGCGACCGGCGGCACGATGCGCGTCCACCAGCGCTTGAACGAGCGGCGTGCCATGACGCTGTGCTGCGCTGCGAAGAGTCCGAGCAGCAGAAGGTCGACGGCCAGCGCTTCGGCGAGCGGGACGGCGGCGCCGCCGGTGTCGATCGACTTCGGCACGACGATATTGCCGCTGAAACCGACCGCGTAGAGAAACGTCGCGACGAAGAACAGGTAAACGACGAGGCCGTACAGCAGCAGGATCGATGCGCGCATGGAAGTCCCCTTGGGTTTTACGCGTCAGGCGCGCGCGAAGGCGGTGCGACGGACGGCGAAAGGAAGTGTATGGCGACGGCGTAACGCGAAGATTTCGGCGTCGGCGCGATGTCGTTTCATTTGTTTCGCCGGTGCCAAGCGAACGCAGCGTCGGTTCCCGGGCCGCCTACAATGGTGGATTCGTTTTCCGGAGGTCTGACATGGCCCGTCTCGGCTTCGTCGGTCTCGGCGTGATGGGCAGCCGCGTCGTCAAGCGTCTGCTCGCTGCCGGACACACGGTAACCGGCTACAACCGCACTCGCGCGAAGGCGCAATGGCTGGTGGATGCGGGCATGACCCCGGCAGGCTCGCCGCGCGCGGTCGCGGAAGCGGCCGACATCACCTTCACGATGGTGACGAATACGTCCGCATTGCGCAGCGTGATGGAGGGTCCCGCGGGGATGCTCGCCGGCATAAGCGCCGGCAAGATCCACGTCGACATGAGCACGGTCAGCCCGAGCGTCAGCCGCGAGCTTGCGCAGCAGGTCGCGACAAAGGGCGGGCAGATGCTCGACGCGCCGGTGTCGGGAAGCGTCGTCACGCTCGAAGAGGGCAAGCTCACGTTCATGGTCGGCGGCGAGCGCAGCGTGTTCGAAACGCTGAAGCCGATCTTCCTCGACGTCGGCGCACGCGCCATCTACGTCGGCGGCAACGGATTGGCGGTGTCGATGAAGATTGCGACGAACCTGAGCCTTGCCGTGCAGATGCTCGCGTTCAGCGAAGGCGTGTTGCTCGCCGAGAAGAGCGGCATCGCCCGCGACGTCGCCGTGGACGTGCTCGTCAACAGCGTGATCGGTTCGCCGATGGTGAAGTACCGCGGTCCGTTCGTCCTCGGGATGCCCGACGAGGCGTGGTTCGACTGCAACATGATGCAGAAGGACATGAACCTCGCCCTCGAGATGGGGCGCGAGCTCGGCGTGCCGCTGCCGACCACCGCGGTGACCAATGAATTGCTCACCGCCGCGCGCGGCATGGGATGGGAAGGGCAGGACTTCGCGGTCGTCTTCGACGTGCTTGCGCGGCTGTCGGGCGTGGAGCGCTAGCGGGCAGGCGCCGCCGCGCGCCTACATCTGCTTGAACAGATGGTTGAAGCTGCGGCTCACCTCGAGCTTTTCGTCGCTGCCCTTCACGTGCACGACCTGGTTGCCGCGCAAGTTGCGGCTGACCTGCTCGATCGCATCGACGCGAACCACGGTCGACCGGTGGATTTGCCAGAATTCGCTCGGATCGAGCTCGTCGATCAGCTCCTTGATCGGCTTGCGGATCAGTGCCTCGAAACGCGGCGTCTGCACGCGCGTGTATTTGTCTTCGGCACGGAAGAACAGCACGTCGCTGACCGGGATCATGCGCAGGTGCGCGCCCACGCTCGCCTGTACCCAGCGCAACGGCGCGCGTGCCTGGATGCCGCCCGCCGCGAGCTGTTGCGATAGCTGCGCGAGAAGATCGTTCATCGGCTCGGGCGCCTGCGCAAGCCGCTCGCGCAGACGCCGGCAGGTCAGTGCCAGGCGCTCGGGATCGGCCGGCTTCAGCAGATAATCGATCGCACCGTGCTCGAATGCGCTGATCGCGTATTGGTCGTAAGCGGTGACGAAGACGACATGCGCGCGGCCGGCGAGCGCGCGCGCGGCCTCGACACCGTCCATTTCGGGCATCCGGATATCGAGGAAGACGATGTCGGGCTCGAGGCGCAGCACCGCTGCAACCGCCTCGCGACCGTTGCTCGCTTCGCCGACGATGACGAGCTCCGGCCACGCCTGCCTCAATTGCGCGACGATCTGGTCGCGCATCAGCCGTTCGTCGTCGGCGACGACGGCGGTCGGAGGGCGCTGCAGGCTCGACTCGTTCATCAGGCGGGTGCGACTTCGTACGGTAGCTTGATTGTGGCGCAGGTGCCGCCCGCCGGCGGCACGCTGATGATCAGCTCCGCCCGCTCTTTGTACAACGCACTCAGCCGGGCCCGGATGTTGGCGAGCCCGACGCCGTCGTCGCTGGTCGGGGCGAAGCCCGCGCCGGTATCCAGCACGTGCACGGCGAGTTGGCCGTCGGCGACTTCGGCGCCGATCTCGATCCGGCCACCTTCGGCTTTCGGTTCGAGTCCGTGCTTGATCGCATTTTCCACCAGCGTCTGCAGCATCATCGAGGGAAATACCGCCGACTTGAGTCCTTCGGGAACGCTGATCACCGCCTGCATGCGGCCTTCCATGCGCATGCCCATGATGTCGAGAAACGCACGGCAAAGGTCGACCTGCTGGCCGAGCGTCGGCCGGCCGCCGTCGCGCATCTGCGGCATCGCCGAGCGCAGGTAGCGGATCAGGCTGCGCTGCATGCTCGACGCGCGCGGCGGATCGGTCAGGATGAGCTGGTCGATGCTGGCGAGCGTGTTGAAGAGGAAGTGCGGCTCGATCTGCGCCTGCAGCGCCTGCATGCGCGCTTCGAGGATCGTGCGCTCGAGCTGTTCCGTTTCGGCGCGCCGCGTGGCTTCATGCGCGCTCACTTCCGCCCGGCGCTTGCCGCCGGCCACGGCCTTCGTAATGAACGCGGCGATGATGAGGACCAGCCCGGCCACCGGATGCTCCAGGATGCCGGCGAGGATCAGCCCGAGGAGCGAGACGAACGTCAGGGTCATCCACGACGTGACGGCAAGCCAGTCGAAGAAGCCCCACCACAGCGCCACGGCGCTGTCGCGCATGCCGCGCGGTGGGCGCGGCGCTTGCGCACTGCGTGAGGAAAGACCGGCCGCGTCGCCTGCGGCGCGCTCGCCGGTGCCTGCCATGCGTGGATCGGTATCCATCCGTTTCGTGTCCGGGATGCGGCTCGTCCAGCAGATTACGGGAAGGCACCCCTGGCCTCCACCGCGGGACGATGCAATGCGCGATTGCACGGACGGAATGCGGCGGACAGGCGCCGACAGAGGGTGGCGTGCGCCGCGCTTCGGTATCGGCATCGCCAGCACGCGAATGATTGCTGCGAACAGGGAATAGGCGCGGGCACGGCGCTGTTCCAGTGACACACGCCATGGATCGGCGTGTGGCGCCTCGCGGCGCAAACGGGGCGCGCGCGATTTTCCGGTCTAACCACGCTGCGTAACCTGCCAGGAAGGAGCCCTTCATGCCCGCCACTTCTCGCCTTGCCCGCGTTGCAACACGACTCGCCGTCGTTGCGTGTGCCCTCGCGCTCACTGCGCCGGCGTTCGCCGACGCGGGGAACTACGACGTCACGAAGCTCGTCGCCGATGTCCCGGGTGTCGCAGCGCACACCGATACCAATCTCGTCAACGGGTGGGGCATTGCGATGCGTGCCACCAGCCCGATCTGGGTCTCGAATAACGCGACCGGCACGTCGACGCTCTACAACGGTCTTGGCGTCCAGATTTCTCCGCCTTCGCCGGTCAGCATCCCTGCGGCGAATGGCGCCGGCCAGGGCGTGCCGACCGGGATTACGTCGAACCCATCCACGACCGACTTCCTGCTGGGCGGGCAGGGAACGGCGGCCATCTTTCTCTGGGCGACCGAAGACGGAGCCATCGCCGCCTGGAACGGCGGCCCCGCGGCCACCATCAAGTTTGCCGCGAAGGACGGCGCCGTCTACAAGGGTCTCGCACTCGCCGGGGACGGCAGCAGCTTCCGCTTGTACGCCGCCGATTTTCACAACGGCAAGATCGACGTGCTCGACAACACGTTCACGCCGACGAGCGTTGCCGGCGGTTTCGTCGATCCGCGCATCCCGGCCGGTTTCGCGCCGTTCAACATCATGAACCTGCAGGGCAATCTTTACGTTGCCTATGCGTTGCGCGAGCAGGGTGGGGACGACGAGGTGGCCGGCGTCGGCCTCGGCTTCGTGGACGTTTTCGACGCCGACGGATTCCTCGTTGCACGCGCCGCGACGCGCGGGAAGCTGAATGCGCCCTGGGGAATGGCGATCGCGCCGGCCGGATTCGGCAAGTTCAGCAACCATCTGATCGTCGGCAACTTCGGCGACGGCACGATCAACGCGTACGACGTCAAGAACTTCACGTTCGCCGGGCAGCTTCACGCGTCCGACGGGCGGACGCTGGTGATCGACGGCCTGTGGGGCATCGCGTTCGGCAACGGCTTCCAGCGCCAGCCGACCGATGCGCTGTTCTTCGCGGCCGGTCCCGACGAGGAACGCCACGGCCTGTACGGCCGTATCGATCCGGCGCCGTAGCAACGGTGAAAAGCGCGGGGCGCCGCCAACCCATGCGTGCCCCGCGCCGGGCCGGCGGCGGTTACGCCGCTTCGGCCTCGCGCGACTTGTTCTGCGCCCGCAATGCGGCGAGCTCGAGGTCCTCGAGCTCGCGCTTTTTCTGCAGCTGGAGCTTCTTTTCGGCGTGCAGCGCCGCGAGTCGTTCCTGCTCGAGCTGGCGCTTCTTGTCCTGCTGCTTCAGAAGTTCCTGCTGCCGCTGCTGTTCGAGCTCCTCGCCGCTCGGCGCCTCGTCGATTGAAAGCGCGAGTCCGCCCGCAGTTGCCGGTTCGCCGCGCTCGCTGCGCAGCTTGATGTTGAGACGCAGCTCATTGGCCGAATCGGCGTTGCGGATCGCTTCCTCGTAGCCGATGTGCCCGTCGTTGTACAGCTCGAACAGCGCCCAGTCGAACGTGCGCATGCCGAGCTCGCGCGACTTCGCCATGATTGCCTTCAGCTCGTGGAATTCGCCCTTGAAGATCCTGTCGGCGATCGTCGGCGTGTTGATCAGGATTTCGATGGCCGCCTTGCGGCCTTCGCCGTCCTGCGTGCGAACCAGCCGCTGCGAGACGATGGCGCGCAGGTTCGCCGACAGGTCCATCAGCAGCTGATTGCGCCGCTCCTCGGGGAAGAAGTTGACGATGCGGTCGAGCGTCTGGTTCGCGTTGTTCGCGTGCAGCGTGCCGAGGCACAGATGACCGGTCTCCGCGAAGGTGATCGCGTGCTCCATCGTCTCGGCATCGCGGATCTCGCCGATGAGGATCACGTCGGGCGCCTGGCGCAGCGTGTTCTTCAGTGCACCGTGCCAGGAATGGGTGTCGACGCCGACTTCGCGGTGGGTCACCAGCGACTGCTTCGATGCGTGCACGTATTCGACCGGATCCTCGATCGTGATGATGTGGCCCGACGACGTCGAGTTGCGATGGTCGATCATCGCGGCGAGCGACGTCGACTTCCCGGATCCCGTCGCGCCGACGACCAGAACGAGCCCGCGCTTGTTCATCACGATTTCCTTCAGCGTATCGGGCAGGCCCAGCTTCTCGAACGTCGGCATTTCGGATGCGATCGTGCGGATCACCATGCCGACCTGCTGCTGCTGCATCAGGATGTTGACCCGGAAGCGGGAAAGCCCGGGCACCGAGATCGCGAAGTTGCACTCGAGCTCGCGCGCGAACTCCTCGCGCTGGCGTTCGTTCATCAGCGCGTGCGCGAGCAGGCGCGTCGTCTGTCCCGACATCTTCTGCGTGGTGAGCGGCTGCATCTGCCCGTGCGCTTTCATGCTCGGTGGAAAGTCGGCGGCGATGAACAGGTCGGACCCGCCGGCGCCCTGCATCGCCGCGAGCAACTTGTGCATGTGCGCGCGTGCTTGTTCTTCACTTGCATTCGACATGGAGATTCCTGTGGCACACAGATGGTTTGATCGGGACGACGCGCGACGATGATGTTTGTGCACGCGGCGCGCCGGCCGTTGCCATGCAGGAATCAGGCCACGATCAACGCTCGGTCGCCGGGATGCGTGATGGCGTGTCGATCGGAACCGTCTGCGCGTCGGTTACCGATTGCACGGCGCGGCGGAATTCGAGCGGCGCCTGGATGTCGGAGAACGCCTCCTCGGTGCCGCCGCTTCCGGTCACGACGATGTTGCCGTAGCCGAGCATGCGCCCGCCGAGCGTCTGGTTGACGGCAATTGCCTCGATCTTGCTCAACAGCAACTCGACCGAGCGCGTGTTGAAGATGCCCGTCTTCATCATCACCCGCTTGTTCGTGACGGCAAAGTCGGAGCTCGTTCGTTTGACGATCGCGGCCAGCAGCACGACGAGTCCGGCCGCGGGAGCGAGCAGCACCCAGCCGGTCCAGCTCTGCCGCAGGTAGAGCCAGGCGGGCGGCACGAGCGTCGCCAGCAGGAACAGTGCGGGGCCGACGAGCAGCTTCCAGTGCAGCCGCGTGCGAAAGACGACGCGCTCGCCTTCTAGCAGGTTCCCGTCGATGTAGCTCACTGGCTGGCGGGGCTTTGCGGCAGGTCGTTGCGCGGCGTCCGCCCGACCCTCGCATCGGCCTGCGGCCCGCTTGCCGGCTTGCGCACCGCTTTCGGCTCCTGCGCTTTTCCGGGCGGCGTGCGGTACGCATGATCGGGGAAGATCGTTCCCTGCTCACCCAGGTTGTGCCCGCCATGGAAGTACGCGTACGAATCGCCGGTGAACGGATTCATGCTGCTGTCGCCGCTGTCGCCGCCACCGCGGTTGGCCAGCGCAACACCCGACCCCCCGATTGCAAGTGAGGCCGCCGCCAACAAGCGAGCAATACGTAACCGCGTGTTTCGGTCCATTCCGGTCTCCTCGATTGAATGATGATGCTGCCTTTTGCCGCATCGATCACGATTAGAACGCGAAGATCCGACGCTGTTCAGCCGCGTTCAGTCGATGCACGACAACGGGCGTGCAACGTCCTCGAGCGGCTTGCGCTCGGCGGCCACACCGAGGCGCCAGGCGAACGCCGCGGCGATCAGCATGAGCAGCGCGCCAAGCGCGTAGCCCGATGCAATCGCCAGCGGCTGGCCGGTGCCCACCAGCACGCCGAACAGCCATGGCGCACCGATCCCGCCGATCCCGGTGCCGAGTGCATAGAAGAACGCGATCGACAGCGCGCGCACCTCGAGTGGAAAGCTTTCGCTCACGACGAGGTAGGCGGAGCTCGCCGCCGCCGATGCGAAGAAGAACACGAGCGTCCATGCGAGCGTCTGCGTCGCGGCGGTCAAAAGTCCCGCGGCGAACAGCACGGCGGTCAGGCCGAGCAGCACCGCGGCCAGCGCATACGTCGTCGCGATCATCTGGCGGCGCCCCCACGTATCGAAATAGCGCCCGAGCACGAGCGGTCCCGCGAAGTTGCCCACGGCAAACGGCAGCAGATAGAGGCCCACGTGTTCCGGCGGCACCGAATAAAAGCGCCCGAGCACCAGCGCGTACGTGAAGAAGATCGCGTTGTAGCAGAACGCCTGTGCGGTCATCAGCACGAGGCCGAGCAGCGCGCGGCGTGGGTAATGCGCGAACAGCGTCATCCCGAGGTCGACGAAATTCGCGCTCCGCGCACGAATGCGAAACCGCAACGACCGCGGCGATGTCGCGGGGTCGGCCACGCCGCACTTGCGCTCGACCTCGCATGCGATGCGTTCGGCCTCCGCTCCGCGCCCGTGCAGCAGCAGCCACCGCGGACTTTCGGGCAGGAGGCGCCGCAGCGCGAGAATGGCGAGACCGAGCAGTGCACCCAGCGCGAAGCAGACGCGCCAGCCGACGTCGAGCGGCAGGCGCCCGGGTGCGAGCAGCAGGCTCGAACCGATCGCGCCGAGCATCGCACCGAGCCAGAAGCTGCCGTTGACGCCGAGGTCGGTGCGGCCGCGGTAGCGGGCGGGGATCAGTTCCTGGATCGCCGAATTGATCGCCGAGTATTCGCCGCCGATGCCGGCGCCGGTGATGAAGCGGCACAGCGCGAACGTCGCGAAGCCGGTCGACAGGGCCGTAGCGCCCGTACCGATCACGTAAACGCCGAGCGTCACGAAGAAGAGTCGCTTGCGTCCGTAGCGGTCGGTCAGCCAGCCGAACAGAAGCGCGCCGAGCACGGCCCCGGTGAGGTACGCGCTCGCCGACAGTCCGACCTGCGCGTCCTCGAAGTGCAGCGTCGGGCTCGCCTTCAGCGCGCCGGATACCGCGCCCGCGAGCGTGACCTCGAGCCCGTCCAGCACCCAGGTGATGCCGAGCGCGACGATCACCAGCGTATGGAAGCGCGACCAGCGCAGCGCGTCGAGGCGCGCCGGGACCGCGCTTTCGACGATGCGCTGATCGGTCAGTGCCGCGTACCGCCCTTGCCGGGCCGCTTTCCCTTGGCTGTCACCGCTTCGACCGACAACGCGAACGTGCACTGATCGCTGGCGTCGAGCGCGCCGACGCCGATCAGCTTGCGCGCGATTTCTTCACCGCGCCCGTTGCGGATCGTCACGACGACCGTGTATTCCCAGGGATCGGCATCCGCCGGGTGGCGAATGCCGCCTTCGATACGCAGCGGCGTGATCGCGGGCGCCGGCGCGGCGTCGCCCCCGGCGTCGAAACGAAGGTAGTGCCGGCAGGCCGGACATACGCCCGAGCTCTCGAGGATCGTCTCCCGGCAGTGCGGACAGGCGCGCGTCGCGCCGGGCGTGCCCGGGCGTGCGCCCGTCATCGAGGCGGCCGAGCCGCGCCAACGGCGAGCGCGCGGCCGCGATCACCCATGCTTGCCGACCTTCGCACCGCCCTTGCCGTCGTCCCAGCCGAACTCGGCCTGGCCGCGCAGCCGCGCGCCGGCGGCGACCGTAAGCGAGCCCGCCTTGACGTCGCCGATGATCACGCCGCTGTGCTGCAGATCGACCAGCGTGGCCTGCTCGACGTTGCCTTCCAGTTCGCCGGCGATCGTCACCTTGTCGGCGCGCACGCCACCGGTGAGCTTCGCGCCGGCATCGATGGTCAGGTCGCCCTGCACGTTGACGTCGCCCTTGAACTTGCCCGCGATGCGCACGCTGCCGCCGCCTTCGATCTTGCCTTCGATCGTGATGTCGGCGGCGATCAGCGACTCCTTGCGCGGCGCCGCGTGCTCTGCGCGCGCCGTCGGCGCAGGCGTCGCGGCGGGCGCCGGGTTCGCGGCAGGCTCGGGTCGCGGAGGCGGCTCGTAGCGGGTCGGTTGCTCGGGGGCGGGCGTGGGGTTCACCCGGGCGGCGGTGTTGTCTTTCCAGATGGCCATCGTAGGGACCTATCGCGGGTCGTTGGGGATTGCAGGCTAGCGCTAAATGGGGGCGTTAGGCAACCGGTTTTTGGCTTTTTGATGCTATCGTCATGGCCGCCGCGCTGCCGCTTTGCCGAATGGCAACAGGGACCGGCCGTTCCGCCCGGCCCGCGCCGTTCGCAGGCCGTCTACTGCACGGCATGCACCCTGACCGGGCGCTCGAAGCCCTTCAGTGAAACTTCTCCCAGGTCCTCGAAATTGAGGCCCTTGCCGAGACACAGCTCGGCCACGGCGTTCGACACGAGGCTTTGCTGCGGCTGTGCGTGCGAACAGAGCCGCGCGGCAAGCTGGACCGTCGATCCGAACAGATCGGTATGATTTTCGACCGGTTCGCCTGCTGCGGCACCGATTCGTACACGCACCTGTACTTCCGTCACCGCCTGCGCATGCTCGGCCAGCGCGCGCTGGATGCGCACCGCGCAGCGCACCGCGGAAACCGTCGACAGGAAGCACGCCATGATCCCGTCGCCCGTGTGCTTGACCTCGCGCCCGCCGAGGGCTGCGAGCGCATCGCGCACGATCGTGTCGTGAACGTCGAGAAACGCCATCGCGGCCTCGTCGCCGAGGCGTTGCGTCAACGCCGTCGAATCGACGATGTCGGTGAACATGACCGTGCGGATGCCGGGATCCCGATCGTTGGCGGTGCCGCCCGGGACGAGCGCCGCGCCCGCCGGATTCACTTCGCTGCCGCCAAGGAAACCGTCGGCTATCTCGGGCTCGACTTCGATGATCTTGGATGCAACGAGCCCGTGCGCTTCGCGGTGTACCCGGGCGGCGAATTCGGCACTCGGCGCGCTGCACAGGCAGAAGATCTTGCCGCGGCTCTCGTTGAACCAGTACTTGTGGTACACGACGCCGTACTTCTCCTGCGTCTGCACGTCGGCGACGTGGGCGCGGGCGACGTCTTCCGCGGTGGCTCCGTGAACCTCATGGATGTCCATGTACATCGGCATGGCGACCTCGCTCGACGCTGGATGAACTCGACGCCGCGCAACGCTACACGTTCGGCCTCCGGAGCGCAACGCGAATCGCGCCTCCGTGGAAAAACGCGACGCGGGCGTTGGTTCGACGTTCAAAATTCGCCCGGCGCGCACTGCAGGCACACGAATCCCTGCGCGCGCCACATCTCGACGACGCTGCTTCTGTCCTCGACGATGAACAGCACGCGCGTGCGGTCGATGTCCGCGAGCATTTCACGCTTGGCGATCGCATCGCTGCGCCGGTCTCCGTCACGGCGCAGCCGCAGCTCGTCGTAGCCGACGCCTTCGCGCGCAAGCCACGCCACCGTGTCGCTCCGGTATCGCTCGGGACGACCCGAGCACAGCACGACGCGCACGCCCGCGTCGTGGAGCAGATTGCAGAGCCGCACGATGGAAGCGATGGCCTTGTCCTGCGCCATCGCGGCGAAAAATGCGTTCCAGTTCTTCGGTT
>Ga0207678_10002050_pt1 | contig 18282 bp, 22 predicted proteins | sample KBSC63metaG_FD_184319 | JGI IMG/M metagenome (GOLD analysis project Ga0207678, IMG submission 184319) | Corn rhizosphere microbial communities from Kellogg Biological Station, Michigan, USA - KBS C6-3 metaG (SPAdes) (version 2) | ecosystem: Host-associated > Plants > Roots > Rhizosphere > Soil ...
TGCCTGGGCGGGATCATGCGGCGGATTTGGTTTCGAGAAACTTAACCACAGTCCCACCCCCCGTTCAGATTGAATCAGAGGGGAGTCACCGCGTCTAGGCAAGAAATTGACGGCCGACGCTAAAACTGTGGATTGTTGAATATTTGCAACGGTGCAGCGTTTTTGTGACGGCTACGTACCTACTCCGGAAATCCGGACGACGGGACTGCTTTATCATTCTGCCCCGGCTGCGAAGCCGCGGACGGATCGGACGCGTCCATTGATTCATCGCTGCCGACATCGACCTTTGCGTCGAGATCGTGCGGGTGACGCTTGAGCTTCTTCTCGAGATCCGCCTCGGGAGCGCCGGAGATGACCGGCGGCGGCGGGGCTTCGTCTTTGGGCTGATTCACGATAGCCTCCGGTGCTATGATTGCGCCGATGTAACGAGCATGGCCGAGGGCCGTTCCAGCAATCGTCGGTTTCGACCGGCAGCGCGGGCGCTTCTGCCAACGGGCAAGGGGCGGTTTTCGCGACTGATTTTTTGGGACATGAGAGCGTCATGCTGATGATGCGTCAAAAGCCGGCACAGACACGCTTCCGCGATTGGCCGCTGGCGGTGAAGTCGATTCTCGGCTTCTGGAGCTTCTATGCCCTGACGGTCGTCGCGCGCGCCTTCCTCGGCACGGATCCGTGGACGATGCTCGAGAACAAGCTGGTCGTCATCGCCATGGGCGTCGCGCTGACCAGCGTCATCTACATCGGCATCGTGATTTTCGGCGCCCAGGGGACCGTGGGCCGCAAGACCGTCGTGGCGATCATCGGCTCGGTCCTGGCATCGATCGTGATGGCCATTTTCCTGATCTCGGTCGAAGATTTGTTCCGGGAGAGCCGCGAGCAATTCCGCTTCCAGGCGCGCGAAGGCTTCACGATCATCGAGCAAGGCCAGCAGATCCGGATCGAGCGCAGCGCCGCCGAGCCGCTGGTGCTGACCTTCCCCAAGATGCACGAACTCGACCCCAACAAGCGCCTCCGTTACGCGGCCGACAGCGCGGTCGTGTGGCTGTTCTTCTTCCTCGCGTGGAGCGCATTCTACATCGCCACGCAGGCGCAGGCGCAGGCGCTTGGCGCACAGCGGCGCCTGGCCGATGCGGAGAACGCGGCCCAGGCGGCGCAAGTCCGGGCGCTGCGCTACCAGGTCAATCCGCACTTCCTGTTCAACACGCTGAACTCGCTGTCGTCGCTGATGATGACCGGCCGCGCCGACCGCGCCGAGGCGATGCTGCTTGCACTGTCCACCTTCTTCCGATCGAGCCTGTCGCTCGATCCGACCGCCGACGTCAGCCTGGCCGAAGAGATCGATCTGCAGCGCCTGTATCTCGACATCGAGAAAGCGCGCTTTCCCGACCGGCTGCACGTCGAGATCGACGTGCCGCTCGAGCTCGAGCCGGCGCGGCTGCCCGCCATGATCCTCCAGCCGATCGTCGAGAACGCGATCAAGTACGGCGTCTCGAAGAGCCGCAAGGCGGTGGTCATCCGAATCGAGGCGCGGCACCTCGACAATCACCGAATGGTGCTGGAGATCAGCAACCGGCTGAAGAATGGCGGGAAGGACGAGCTTCCGGCGGCCACGCACGAGGGCACGGGGCTCGGCCTGACAAACGTCTGCCAGCGCCTCGAGGCACGCTTCGGCGGGCGGGCAAGCTGCCGCTACGGCCCGATGACATCCGGCGGCTACAAGGTCGCCCTAACCATGCCTGTGGAATCGAATGGCTGACACGCGTTCCCTGAGAGTCCTGATTGCCGATGACGAGCCGCTGGCGGCGGAGCGGCTGCAGCTGCTCCTGGCGCGTGCCGACGGGGCGCAGCTGGTCGGAACGGCGAGCGACGGCGATTCCGCAATCAACCTGACCGAGGCGCTTCACCCCGACCTGCTGCTGCTCGACATCGCCATGCCCGGCCTCGACGGCATCGGCGTCGCGCGGGCGCTGGCGGTGCAAAACCCCTCGCCGGCGGTGGTGTTCGTGACTGCCTTCGATCAATTCGCAGTCGCGGCGTTCGAGGTCGAGGCGGTCGACTATCTGATGAAGCCGGTCGATCCGCTGCGCCTCCAGCGCGCCCTCGACCGGGCACGAAGCTATCTCGACCAGCGCTCGGAGCGGCCGCCGGCCGGCAAAGTCTCGCAATGGCTCGAGGAATTCTGGGCGTCCGATCTGTCGGGCCTGGTCCGGATCGCGGCAAAGGACGTCGACCGCGTTTCGGCCGAGCGCGATTACATGCGCCTGCATGTCGGCCGGCGAAGCTGGCTCATCCATCACTCGATGGCAGCGCTCGAGGAAGGACTCGATCCCGAGCTGTTCGTGCGGCTTCATCGCTCGGCCATCGTGCGCAAGGATTTCATCACGGGCTTCACCCGCAACCCCTCGGGCCGGTGGATCGCCCGTCTCGCCGATACGACCGAGCAGCCGGTCGGGCGTCTCTATTCGGACCGGGTCCGCGCGATCGCCGGGCGATAAGCCAAACAAGAACCGCCGCGCACCTGGGGCAAGGCACGCGGCGGCATATCGGCCAAAGGGGTCAGGCCGTCGCGACAGCAGCCACTGCCGGAGCGTCGGCGAGGCTGACCGTCGGGATGACGAGCATCGAGGCAACGACCAGCGCCGCCACGACTGAAAACGTCTTGAACATGTCGCGTCTCCTGTTGCGACGCGGGGCAGCTGGGGTGTCAGAGGGGAATGCCCCGCGTCGCAGCGCGCATGTGCTCGCCGGCGCTACGCCTGTCGCGCGCCGCTCGACGGTTTCACGGCCATTGTCGGCACGCGGACAGACGCGCGCCGTTATTCGGCGAAACGACGGACGGTGGTCAGCGGGCGTTCAGCTAGCCGGGACGTCGGGAACGCGGCGATTGACGATCGTCGCCAGGACAACGTCGAACATGACATTGCCGACGGTGCGGAAGATGTCAGGGATCATCTCGACCGCGACAAGCAGCGCCAGCGGGGCGATCGGAACCCCGAGCGCCATGGCGATGGGAGCGATCGAGCTGATGAAACTGACCTCGCCCGGAAGGCTGACCGCGCCATAGCTCATGACGGCTCCGACGGCGGTCGCGGCGATCATCTGCGGGACCGTCGGTTCGAGTGCTAGCCAGTGCGCCACATAGAAGGCGACGGCCGTATTCATCGCCGGGCCGGTCGCGCGGAACAGCGCGACCGCGATCGGCAGGCTCACGTCCGCTACTTGCTCACGTATCCCGAGCACGCGCGTGGCCGCCAGCATGGCCGGCAGGGAGGCCAGTGACGAACGTGTCGACACAGCCACGGCCTGCGGCGGTATCATCGCCCGCGTAAAGCGCGCGAAGCCGACGCCCCCAACCAGCGCGGCCAACGGATAGCCGGCCAGCGTGACGAGGATCCCGATGAGCGAGATCAGCACGACATAATGGCCAAGTCCGGCGAAGGCCGATCCGCCCGCCGCACTTCCGACCGTGTAGGCAAGGGCAAAGACGCCTAGCGGAGCCACCGCGAGCACCCAGGCGATGATGACCAGCAATGCGTCGGCAATGGCGTCGAACAGGCCGACGATCGCCCTGCGCCCGGTTTCGGACACCTTGGCGAGGGCCAGCGCGAACAGCACGGAGAAGACGACAAGCGGCAGGATGTCGCCGTTGGTCGCCGCGGCGAACACATTGTCGGGAATGACACCCTTGAAGAAGTCCGCGACTCCGGCGACCGGCGCGGAGGATTTCTCGATCCCGGCCAAGGCGGTTTGCAGGCCCATCGCGGTTTCGCGGGCCAGCGGGAACATTGCCGTCAGGAACAAGATCGCAAGCGCGCCGAAAACCGCCGACGCCGTGCAGATGATGACGATCCACAAGACCGAACGGGCGGCAATTCGCCCGGCGATCGCCGCCTCGTGGCTCTTGGCGATGCCGACCACAAGCAGCGCGATCACGAGCGGGATCACCGTCATCTTGAGCGCGTTCAGCCACAGCGTGCCGACGAACGATGCAAGGTCGAGCGCGACCTGCGAGCGGTTCCCGACGAACGCCCCGAGCCCAAGTCCGACAATCAGGGCGGCGAGCGCCCAATAAGTCCGGAACCCGCGCGAGCCCGGCTCGCCCGGTGTTCCGGCCTTGGCAGGGCTCAACGCGGCTTCCTGAACTTCAACACGAACCGGTCCGTCTTTCCGCGGATCTTCGGGTCGAACACGAGCAGGCTGTGATCGTCTTCGGGGTTGCGAAGTATGTTGCTCGTGCCGACGAGCTGGAACCCGGCGCGCTTGAAGTCGGCCTTGACGGTCTCAGGGTCGATGCGATGCAGCTTCTCGACCGTTCCACGCGTGTCGCCAGGGCTCGCGACGTGATCGACCACGCCGACGATCGCGCCCGGCTTCATCGCGGCATAGATCGTCTTCAGCCATTCGTCAGGATCCATGCGGGTGATGCCGTACTTGGCGCTCTCCCAATAGACGTCATGATAATCGAGATTGATCAGCATGAAATCGTACTTGCCGGCCGGCAGGTCCGGCGCCTCGAACGGGCTGACGCGCATCCAGACGTTGGGCAGCTTGGCCTGCACCGCCTGATACTGGTCATAGACTTTCTGCGAATAGAATTGCTTTGGCTCCCACACGGTGACGTGTCCGGTCGGGCCGACCGCGCGCGCGGTGATCTCCGCCCAGTAGAAATTGCCGCCGAAGGGATCGGCGACGCGCATGCCCGGACGCAGCCCGAGGAACTTCAGCAGCTCGGCGGGCTTGCGGGATTCATCGAGCTTCACATTGTCGGGGCTCCGGGCGTCCGAAGCGACAGCGGCGGCAATGCTCGCGGGCTGAGCAGCCGCGACGGCAGCGATTGGCGTTGTGGCAAGAGCCAGTGCGAGAATGAGATGGCGCGAGTGACGCATGGAAATCCCCCTTGTTGACGTGGCGAGCGCGGCTGCCGTCGACCATCGCTAACCGACAAGGCGCGTTCGACCAACAGCCAGTTTGGCGCGACCGGTGCTTTCGCGCCAGACCTTTCGCTGATCCAGGACAGCTTCGGACACGACAGAGCGATTAAAATTCGCGCCTCGCGCCCCCAAAAAGAAAAGTCAGCGCATCGCCAGCGCCGCTCAAGCGTTGAATTGCCGAACATCCCCCAGTGAAGGAGTAACGGCATGACCGAGCACAAGGACGAAATCTCGACCCTCAACACCCTCATCGCGACGACCATCGACAGCGTCACCGGCTATGAGGATTCGGCCGCGAACATTGACAATGAACGCCTGCGCGAGACTTTCCGCCAACGCGCCAACGAGCGCCAGAAGGTCGTCGAGGACCTCCGCGCCCAAGTGCGCCGCCTCGGGGGCGAGCCGGAAGATTCGGGCTCGTTCCTCGGCAAGGCGCACCAGCGCTTCGAGGACCTCAAGGCCGCCGTCACCGGCCGCGACGAGAAAGCCATCATCAACGAGGTCGAGCGTGGCGAGGATTATCTCAAGGCCAAGTTCGAGACGGCGCTGAACGACGGCCACCTGAGCGGCGAAACCCGTTCCGCGGTCGAGAGCTGCTATCAGTCGGTGCGCGAAGGCCACGACCAGATGAGCCATTTGAAGCACGGAATGGAAGCTTCGTCCTAAACCAGCACTGACCCCCAAAGTTGGGGGTGGGGCGCGGGGCGGCTCTCCGGCCAGCGGAGCCGCCCCGCCTGCCTGCGCGGCGGCTAGTAACCCATCAGCGCCAGCACCTCGCGCCGGCTGCGCTCATCCTCGCGGAAGGTGCCCATCATCCGGCTGGTGGTCATCATCACCCCCGGGGTGTTGACCCCGCGCGCCGTCATGCAGGCGTGAGTGGCCTCGATAATCACCGCGACGCCCTTGGGTTGCAGATGCCGCCAGATGGTATCGGCGACCTGCGCCGTCAGCCGCTCCTGAACCTGCAGCCGTCGGGCGAAGCCGTGGAGCACCCGGGCGAGCTTGCTGATGCCGACCACCTTGTCGCGCGGCAAATACGCGATCGAGGCCTTGCCGATGATCGGCGCCATGTGATGCTCGCAATGCGACTGGAACGGAATGTCCTTCAGAAGGACGATCTCGTCGTAGCCGCCGACCTCCTCGAACGTCCGGCTGAGGTGAAGCGCCGGATCCTCGCTGTAGCCCCTGGCATATTCGCGCCAGGCCTTGGCGACGCGGCGCGGCGTGTCGAGCAGCCCTTCGCGGTCGGGGTCGTCCCCCGCCCAGCGGATCAAAGTCCGCACTGCCTCGCTGACATCGGGCGGGACCTCGTAGGCCGGCGTGGGCTCGACCAAGTCGCCGTCCTCGGGGTCGCCATGCTCCGTCATTGACCGATCTCCCGCACAATATCCGCGGCGACAACGGCCGCCTGCTCGCGAATATCCGGGACCGCGATAATCTCCCAATAGCGGCCCTTGGTCAGCGGGCCGAGCGCCCACAGCCGCTCGCTTCCTTCCGGCCGCGAGTGGTCATCGACCTCCAAACCGATGCCGAGATGATCGGGTCTCACTTGGCCGGCATCGAGCAGGCTGCGCAGCAGCGGGTCGCGGGTGCGCGCTACCGAGTGCAGTGGCCCGGTGCAGTTGAACGCATAGGCAAACCGATCCGACTGCAAAGAGCGCGCGCCGCGCCGGCGATATTCGACCTCCAGCGCATCTTCGCCTGCGCGCGCGGTGACAACCCGGCCGGCGACGATCTCGAGCCTGCCGTCGGCGACCATGCGGGCGAGCGTCTGGGCGACTTCGGGAGCGATGCGGTGGCGATGGACGTCCCACCACGGACGCCCGTGGCGCAGGAAGCGACGTTGATCGTCCGCGCTCAGCCCCTGCCACAGAGCGTGGCTATAGGGTCTCAGGCTGTCGACCGCAGCGCGCCAGCCGACCTCGGCGCCGCGCCGCCGCAACCACCGCCACAGGCCGCGGAGACTTGCGGGCAACTGCCCCTGGTCGATCGGCGCGGGCTCGAAATCGGCGTGCGAGCGGGGAACGAGGCCCCGACGCGACAGAGCCACGATCCGGCCACGGTAACCGGCCGCGTCGAGCGATAGCACCAGATCCACCATAGTCAGGCCGGTCCCGACGAGAAGCGCGGAATCCCCGCTCTCCGCGAGCCGTTCGACGGCGGCGCGGGCGTCCGCTCCCCACGGGTTGCGGATAAAGCGCTCGCCCGCTCCGACGAAGGCGCTCAGGCCCTCCGGCTCCTGGTTCCCGATCGCGAGAACCAGCGCATCGGCGTGGACGGCGCCGCCGTCATCGAGGGCGACTCGCCACCCGCCGTCAAACCGCGCCGCGCCGCACGCCACCCGGTCGACGACTTCCACTCCGCCGGCGATCGCCTGCTCGAGAATGTCGCCGAGGTACTGCGCGAAGAAGCGGCGCTGGGCGAAGCCACGGCGATCGCCGCCCTCGCTCTCGAAGTGTTCGGCAAAATGCTCGGGCTCGCCTGACCAGGCGCTCATCCCTTCGGCGCGAACGTTGAGCAGGTGCGCAGGCTCGGTGGTCGAATAAGCGACGCCCTTTCCGGCGCGGCCGCTGCCGTCGATCAGAGCCGACGCGATTCCGTGCCGCGCCAGCTGAGCCGCGACGATGGTCCCCGAAAATCCGCCCCCGATGATCGCCACCGGGACCCGGTCAGATTTCATAATCGGGCCAGCTGTCCGGGTTCGCCGCACCGGCCCTGCGCTTATTCATATGGTCGTACATGTCGGTCACGGTCTTGCCCGCGGTCTGCGTGAACATCCCCGGGATCACCGCGTGAACCAGGCATGCGCAGCCCGCGCCGACCAGCCGGGCGCCAATGCCAAGCGCGCCGATGCCGTGGCTCGCCCAGCTCATGCCGAGGGATCGCGGATGCTCCGTGAACAATCGGTCGGCGAGGCTGGCCCCTTGCGCTTGCTGCTCTTGATTGGTCGCCATCCGCTCCTGCCCTTTTGTTCCTGGTGACCCCGACAGGATTCGAACCTGTGGCCCTCAGATTAGGAATCTGATGCTCTATCCTGCTGAGCTACGGGGTCCCGCCGCGACGAATAGGGGCTAGGAGGCGCCCAATCAATTGACCTGGTTGGGCGGGACGACGGGCAAGGGCAAGGGCGCGACCGGCACGCCGTCCTCGGCCAACGACCTTGCCTGCGCCAGGGTCGCATTGCCATGGACCGGTTCGGGCTCGGCCTCGCCGGCGTGGATTGCGCGGGCGGTCTCGGCGAAGCTGTCCCCGACCCAGCGCGAATTCTTGAGCATCTCCGCCTGAGCAGCAGCGAGACGCGCGAGCGGTTCGCCCGCGCCCTTGCGAGGAAGGCGCGGGGCCATGGGCGCCTTGGCGACGTTGGTGGAGCGGCAGAACGGGCACTCGACCAATCCGGCGGCGCTCTGCCGGTCGAAGTCGGAGCCCGAGCGGAACCAGGTCTCGAACGTCTCGCCGCCATCGCGGCACTGAAGGTCGAAGACGATCATCGGGTCACTGCCTCGGGGATCGGCCGGCGATGGCTGAGCGCGGGGATGCGCGAGCGAACGTCGGAAATGCGCGCAAGGTCGATGTCTGCAAAGCCGACGCCCGCATCTTCACCCATATCGAGCAAGACTTCGCCCCACGGATCGACGACGAGCGAATGACCGAACGTCTGGCGGCCATCCTCGTGGCGCCCGACCTGGGCCGCGGCGACGACGAACAGGCCGGCCTCGATCGCCCGCGCGCGGAGCAGGACATGCCAGTGGGCCCGGCCCGTCGGTACCGTGAAAGCAGCCGGAACCGCAATGACGTCCGCGTCGGCCTCGGCCAGGCGGGCGAACAGCGACGGGAAGCGCAGGTCGTAGCAGATGGTGAGGCCGAGCTTCCCGACCGGGGTGCCGTTCACCAGGGCGACGCCCTGCCCTGCTGAATAGGTCGAAGATTCGCGCCAGCTCTCGCCCGTCGGCAGGTCGACGTCGAACAAGTGGATCTTGTCGTAATGCGCGCGGACGTGCCCCTCGCGATCGACGATGAAGCCGCGGTTGGCGACCTTGCCGTCGTCGAGTAGCACGGCGACCGATCCGAGATGGAGCCAGATGCCGTGCTCCCGGGCGGCCTCGCGGCAGGCCGCGATCACCAGGTCCTCGTCCTCATTTCGCAGGTTCTTGCGCGCACGCTGCGTGTCGCGGTCGAGCAGGCCCGACATCTCGGGGGTGAACAGCATTTCCGCGCCGCCATCCGCAGCCTTGGCGATGGCCTCGACGAGCTTGCGGGCATTCTGCTCCGGGTCGATGCCGGTTTGCGACTGGAAAAGCGCGATCCTGGTCATCAGGCTGCGATCAGCTCGTCGAGCTTGCCCGCGCGCTCGAGCGCCATGAGGTCGTCGCAACCGCCCACATGCCGTTCGCCGATGAAGATTTGCGGCACCGTCATCCGCCCGTTCGAGCGCTGGATCATCAACTGCTTCTCGGGCCCGCCGAAATCCACCACGATCTCCTCATAAGCCACGCCCTTGGCGTTCAGCAGGTGCTTCGCCCGCCAGCAATAGGGACAAGTGGTCTTGGTATAGATTTCGACCGTCGGCACGAACGCTCCTTTCGCCAGGCAAGTTAGGCATGGTTTTCAACGCATCAACTGGGCCGGCCGCACCACTCGCGCCCAGCTGATCAGCTCGACGCGGGCAGCGCCGGCGCGCTTCAACGTGCGCGCACAGGCCTCCGCCGTGCTGCCGGTCGTCAGGACATCGTCGACGAGTATCACCGTTTTCCCGGCGAAGGCTGCCTTGTCGTCGATCCGGAACGCGCCGGCCACGGTCTTGCGGCGCTGGAGCGGGCTCATGCCCTTGAGCGGCGGCGTTCGCTTGACCCGGCGCAACGTCATCGCATCGCTCGGCAGCGACAGCCGCCGTGAGAGCTCCCGAGCAACGAGCGCCGACTGGTTGAAGCCGCGGCGCCACAGGCGTCCGCGGTGAAGAGGTACGGGGACTAGGACGGCGTCGCCGGAGCTCACGACGAGCGGGGCCATATAGCGCGCCATGGTCCGGGCGATCGCGACCTTGCGGCCATATTTCAGGCGGATCGCGAGGCTTCGCGGCAATTCGCCATAGGCCACCGCCGCGCGCGACCGGGCGATCCGTGGCGGACGGGCGAGGCAGACGGCGCAGGTTTCCGCGTCCGTTGCCTGCAGCGGAATGCCGCACGTCGCGCAGCCGCTCTCACCAAGGAAGTCGACCTGCTTCCAGCACTCCGGGCAGAAACTGTGCGTATCGGCGACGATGATCCCGCATCCGGCACAGCGCGGCGGAAGGGCGAAATCGAGCGCCCAGCGAGCGCAGGTTCGGACGACCTCGCTGATCATCCCGCCTTGTCGCCCGACACGGCGCATCGCACAAGCAGCCGCGTGGGAGAATTATTCGACATGGAGCTTCGCGCCGCGCGCCGCGATCGCGCCGCCCGCAACGGGGTCGAGCTCTTCCTCTACGAGCGCGTGTTCGCCGACTGCCTCGACCGCCTGACGCTGATCCCGCGCCGCTTCCGCCGCGCGCTGCTGATCGGCTGCCCGGACGCCAAGTGGCCGATGCGCTTGGGAAGCAAGGCGGACCGTGTCGACGTCCGCGACCCGGGGAGAGTGTTCGTGCAAGCAGCCGAGGGTGACATCATCGTCGAGGATCATTGGCTGCCGCCGAGCCGCGCCTATGACCTGGTCCTCGCCATTGGCACTCTCGACAGCGTCAACGATCTTCCGCTCGCGCTGCGCCTCATCGCCGAGGCGATGACCGAAGATGGATTGCTGCTCGGTGCGATCTCGGGCGGCGACACTCTTCCGGCGTTGCGCGCGGCGATGCGCGCCGCCGACGCGCTCACCGGTGTCGCGGCGCCCCACGTCCACCCCCGGGTCGAAGCTTCGTCCCTAGCGCCTCTGCTGTCGAGCGCCGGGCTGACCATGGCGGTGGTCGACGTCGACCGGGTTGAAGTCCGCTATCGCGCGTTCCGCCATCTCGTCGGCGATCTTCGGGCGATGGGCGTCACCAACATCCTTGCGCAACGGCCCCGCCAGCCCCTCAACCGGCGCGCTCTGGCTGCGGCCGAGCAGGCATTTCATGACGCCGGCACGGATGGCCGAACAGCCGAAGTGTTTGAAATTCTGCACTTCTCGGCCTGCAAAGGCTCGCCCCGACTTGGGTGATGCGCTGTTAACTCTGTCCGCAGCACAAGTTGTTAACCCAGCGACCCGTAAAACCGGCGCGTGGACGTGGACCAGAGGAGGGTGGCGTGAACGCTATCCGGAAGATTTTGCGCACGCTTGGTGAAAGCCAGCGTGGGGCAACGGCAATTGAATACGGCCTGATCGTTGCGCTGATTGCAGTCGCCGCGATTGGCGGCATGCAATCGCTTGGCGGCGGCGTCGGCGGCATGTGGGGCAAGCTCCAGAACACGATGAACACCTACATGCCATAACCGGCATGGGTCTTCAGGTTCGGCGCGCGCCGTAGATCACGAGCTTGACCTTCTGCCCGGGCGCCAACGTGCTGTTGGCGGCGAGGCCGTTGAGCGCAAGGAACCGATCCAGCTTGTAATCGCGATAGGCCATGCGCGACGCGAGCGCCTGGACCGTGTCGCCCGGCGCGACCGTCACGACATGGATCACGCGCGGGCGGATCGCGGAGGCCTCCTCCGCGCTCAGCCGCCGCAGCGAATTGATCATTTGGGCGAAGGGTCCAACGCCCGAGCCGCCGGGCGCGATCATTACAAAATGATAGATGCGCTCCGGATCCCATTGATAGGCGACGACGCTGACATCGAGCGGGCCGGAGTCCGTATTGACCCGAGCGGATGTCAGCGCGGCCGGCATGCCGTTGATCGTGACGCGCTGCGGCGGCGGGATCGGGATCTGGGTCTGGCCGCGGGTCAAATCCTGGAACACGCGCAGGATGTAATTTTCGAGGCTGCCCGAGAAGCGCCCTCCGCCGAATTGCGCCTTGCCGGCGGATCCGGAGATCGTCACCGCCGTCGTGCCGTTCGACATGAGATAGCCCGGCGGCACCGTGAACTGGATGCGAAGGTCCGGGTGCGTGAAAGTCGGTCCGTCGATCACGCCCTGCGCGGGATCGTCGTCGACGAAGGTGCCTTCGAGCTGGTTGAGGAAGGCATCGCGGTTTCGAACCCCGGTCCCCAGCTTGCCGGTCGCCCGCGCCTCGGCCAGCGCGCGTTGCATGCGGTTCTCGCTCAGTGGGTGGGTCCGCGCCCATTCCGGGGTCTGCCGGTTGGTCTTCCCCTGGAGCCGCGCCTCGAGCGACGTTTGCAGGGTTAGCGCGCTCAGCAACCGCGCCGCGCCGCCCGGATCGTAGCCCGAGGCGATCAAATAGCGGAGGCCGAGCGTGTCGGCCTGATATTCCTGGTCACGGGAGAAGCTCAGCGAATCGAGCCGGGCCCGCTTCGCGATCACGCTGCTCATGATCGATGGGCCGAAGATGGCGCCCACCATCTGCCCGAACACTCCCAACGGATTGCGACGGGCATAGGCCTCGCGGATGTGGGCGTGGTTCGCGGCGATATGCCCGACCTCGTGCCCCAGAGCGAAGGCGAGTTGCGATTCATCGTCCATCAGGGTCATCAGCTGACGCGTCACATAGACGTAGCCGCCGGGCACGGAGAAAGCGTTCTCGACCGCCGAGTTGAGCAAGGTGAAATGCAGCGCCTGGCCGGGATTGGCCACGCCCGAGACGGCGCCCACTCGGCGCCCCACCGATTGAACATACGCAGCGCGCGGTCCAGTCTCGGCGCCACCGAGCTCCTGGATCATCGCGGCATGCTGGTGCTCGGCCTCGGCGACGTCGCGCGGATTGAGATAGCGCGCCGCATTCTGCGCGAGGGCGGGCGTCACCGCGATCGCGGCAGCCGCAAGCAACAGGGCGCCTTTACGCATCGGATTCACATCTCCCGTTGTGGCCAGTCGAACTAAGCGGGAGGAATTTGAACGGAAAATGACTGGCCGCGGTTCCGCTGGCCGGGCGCAGCCTCAGCCTATCGCCAAGAACTTCGCGCGGCGCTGCTTGCGCAACTCCTGGCTGCCCAGCGCGGCGCAGCCGTCGAGCTCCTCGACGATTGCGCCTTTCAAGGCGCCGATCGCGGCTTCCGCATCGCGGTGCGCGCCGCCCAGCGGCTCGGCGACGATCCGGTCGACCACCCCTAGCGCGTGAAGATCCGCGGCGGTGATCTTCATTGCCTCGGCTGCGTCCGCGGCCTTATCCGCCGTGCGCCACAGGATGGACGCGCAGCCTTCCGGCGAGATGACCGAATAGACCGCATGCTCGAACATCAGCACCCGGTTCGCGGCGGCAATGGCGATCGCGCCGCCCGATCCGCCCTCGCCGACCACGACCGCGATCATCGGCACTCCAAGCGCGAGGCATTCCTCGGTCGCCCGGGCGATCGCCTCGGCCTGGCCGCGCTCCTCGGCCTCGACGCCCGGAAAGGCGCCCGGCGTATCGACCAAGGTGACTACCGGAAGACCGAAATGGTCGGCGAGACGCATCAGGCGGATCGCCTTGCGGTAGCCCTCCGGCTTGGCCATCCCGAAATTGTGCTTGAGCCGCGATGCGGTGTCGTCGCCTTTCTCGTGACCGATCAGCACCACGCGGCGGCCGTCGATGCGGGCTAGGCCGCCGATGATCGCCGGGTCGTCGGCGAAGGCACGATCGCCAGCCAGCGGAACGAAATCGTCCGCGATCCCCGCGAGATAATCCTTGAAGTGCGGGCGGTCGGGATGCCGCGCGACGAGCGCCTTCTGCCACGGTGTCAGCTTGGCGTAAGTGTCGCGCAGAAGCTTGGCCGACTTCGCCTCGAGCCGCCCGACCTCGGCATCGATATCGATATCGTCGGAGCGCGTCGCCGTCTCCTTGAGCTCGGCGACACGGGTTTCGAGCTCGGCGATCGGCTTTTCGAATTCGAGGTAATTCAGCATCGAGCGGCGCGGGTAGGACGAAGCAGGCTCGGCCGTCAACGAGAACGGTCGGCGAGCGGATGGCGCGAATTGACCAGCTCGACCAGGCGCGCGCTGTCGACGTGGGTGTAGATCTGCGTGGTCGCGATGTCGGCATGCCCAAGGAGGGACTGAAGGACTCGGAGGTCCGCTCCGCCCGAGAGAAGGTGCGTAGCGAAGGCGTGACGCAGCACGTGGGGGCTGACCCGGTCGGGCGAAATTCCCGCGTCGGCCGCCATCTGCCGGACGATCTGGAACAGACGCACGCGGCTCAAATGCTTCTTGCCGCCGGGGAATAGCCACGGCCCCTCAGGCGCTAAAAGGAGCCAGGCCTTCACCGCCGCTTCGGCTCGCGACGAGATCGGGACCAGCCGTTCCTTGCTGCCCTTGCCGCGCAGGATGAGGAACGGCTGTCCTTCGCGGACCGACCCGCGCGGCAGGCTGACGAGCTCGCTCGCGCGAAGCCCCGAGCCGTAGAGCAGCTCGAGCAGCGCGAGATTGCGCAGCGCGGCGCCCTCCCCGCTCGCGGCGCGGTCCTCGGCCGCCTCGAACATGCGCTGGACCTCGGGTTCGTCGAGAATGCGCGGCAGCGGGCGTTCGAGCCGGGGCCGGGGAAGCGCAGCGGAAGGATCGTCGCCGCGCAGACCATCGTCGATCAGGAAGCCGAAGAAGCGGCGAAGCGCTGCGGATCGCCGAGCCACGGTCGCTGACGAGAGATCGGCCCAATGCGACCCCAGCCGGCCAAGATCGCCGGCAGTCGCACTGCCCAAAGGCTGAACAACCTCCGCCGCGCGTTCGAGGTCGTTGCGATAGGCGGCGAGCGTATGCCGCGAGGCCCCCGCTTCCGCCGCCAGCATGTCGAGGAACCGATCGACCAGCGCGCGATCGTCGGCGGTCACGTTCGGGAAAGCGCTTCCGCTGCGATCATCCGCGCGCTGAAATCCTGACCCGTGCGGGTGAGGCCCGCGACCGCGTGGTACAAATGGGCCGACGGCAGATGATCGAGGTCGGGCGTCTGGAAGCCCGTTCCGGTCAGGACCAGGACGGTGCCGCCCTGCCCGCGCCCGGCGGCGGCGTCGATGATCCGGGTCCAGCTCGTTACCCGACCGAGGCCGAGGCCATAGCGGCGGTTGAGCGAGTTCGCGGTGTCGCCGCTGATGCGGCCAAGGCCGGCAAGACCCGCGACGAGCATCGCGCTGCGCAGCTTGCCCTCGCTTTGGTCGCGGCCGATGAAGCTCGTGATCCGCCCCGCGCTGATGTCGGCGGGGGCGGCGTCCGGGGAGGCCAGGGCGAGCATCGCCCAGCAGCGGTCCGCGTTCGCGTCCTTCATCCGGCGGACGACCGGCGCCCAGCGCGCCGCCGCGCGGTCGTAGCCGGCCGCAAGCATCGCCGAAATGAGGTCGGGCGCGTCGGCCTGAAGGTCGACGCTTGGAGTGATGAGCGAGGCCGCTCGGGCAACCAGCGCCCGCATCGCTTCCTTCTGCAGGGGGTCCTTCCCGGCATCGAGCAAATGGCGGATCGCGGCTACCCGCACCCCCTCGTCTTTGCCGGCGAAGGCCTGGCGCAGCTGCCACGCATCGGTGCTGGGCAAGTCATCCGGATCGGTCGAATCGTAGATGCCGGAATAGAGATCGACCAGCGACTGCGAGGAGAAGACGCCAATCCCGGCGGCAATCAGAGCCGAATCGAGGCGTTGGCTCGGAGTGAGCAGCGGCGCGCGCGCCTGGAACGCGCGGAGCTGCGGCGACGAGCCGTTGAGAAGGCGATCCGGGACCGCAATCCCGGTCGCCGTCGCGAGACCGAAGCGCCACGCGGTCAGGCGATCGACCGGGTCCCACTCGATCGTCACCGCGCGGGCGGTATCGGCGCCAGCGCCGACGACCTTCTCGGCCAGAGTCAGGTCGATCCCGCCGATGCGGCCGTGACGGCGCGCGTCGTCGATCTGGCCCGAGGCGGCTTCCGGCTCGCCGGCAAGCGATGAGCACATTGCCTGGACCAGCGCCCGGACGCCCGCGTCATATTTGCGGATTCCGCTCTCGATCGGACAAAGCGCCGAAGGGTCGGCATTGGCGAGGGCGCTTTGCACCGCGACCTGCACCATTTTTGGCGTGAACTTGTCGGTGTCGACCCCGGCAATCAGCATGCGCGCGGCATCGGCCTCGCCCATCCGGAGGAGCAGCCACGCGCGCTCAGCCACCCAATCCACCGGATTGACGCTACGCGGCGCCCGCGCCCTGGCGAGGAGCGCGTCGCGGAGCGCGATATGCGCCCAGCGCGAAGCGATCGGCGTCTCCATGTTGCGCATCAGGGATGACAGGAAGACGCCGCTGACCGGTCCCCAGGCGTCCTCGCCGAGGCCGGCTTGAGCGGGTTCGAGTGCGCCTACGGTCCACGGATCGCGCCGGGCATAGCTCGGATATTCCACCGCCGGGGCCGGCGGCTGAAGCTGGAGATTGGTGACCTCTTGCAGGCCGATTTCATCAGGAGCCGTCGTGCCTGGCTGGCTGGTCAGCGAGCCCGCGGCTCCGGGCTGGGCGACCGGCGGGGTGGATGGCTGCGGTTGGGGAGCGGGCTGGGCAACCTGCTGAGCGAGGGCCGGAAGCGCGAGCGCCACTGCCGCCGATGCAATGAGGATTGGCTTAACGCGCATTGCCCTGTGTGACCGGCACTTCGATCTGATGCGTCGGCTGCTCTTTCGGCAGCGTCGAGAGGAAATAGAGCCCGCCGATGATGACGACGAACACGATGATGAGCACTACCAGTCGCGACATGCCGGCGCTTTTGCCGAGCGCGGAAGCCGCTGTATAGCCCTTTAAGATTATGGATTTCGCCAAGCGCCTCGACCGGCCTGTGGTTCTCGTCGGCCTCATGGGAGTGGGAAAATCGACGGTCGGCCGGCGTCTCGCGCGCCGCCTCGGCCTCGACTTTGTCGATAGCGATTCGGAAATCGAGGAGACCGTCGGCCTCCCGTGGGGCGAGCTATTCGAGCGCTACGGAGAAGCCGATTACCGCGACGGGGAGCGCCGCCTCGTCGCCCGGCTGGTGGACGGCCAGGTCCGGGTGATCGCCACCGGTGGCGGGGTGTTCGTCGATCCGGAGACGCGGCGGCTTTTGAAAGAGCGGACGATCACCGTCTGGCTCGATGCGCCGGTCGACGTCCTCGCCGAGCGCACCGCGCGGCGCGACACCCGCCCGCTGCTCAAGAACGGCGACCCCAAGGCGACGCTGGAGCGCCTTGCGGGGGTCGAGCGGCAAGCCTGCGCCGAAGCCCACATCCATGTGAAAAGCGGAAACGGCGCGCATCGCGACGTCGTCGAAAGCATCGTCCACGCGCTTCAGAAACATCTCTCCCGCGGGCCGGGCGTCGCTAGCGCGTCGATGCCGCAGGCGCCGCGTCCGGCAGGGGAGCGGCCGTAAACGAGGTCTCCTCGCCGGCGTGCAGGTCGCCGGTCGCGTTCTGCCGCTCGAGCCGCTCGCAGTCGCGCATCCGATAGGCGCGCTCGACTCGATCCGCCTCGGCTCCGTCGATCCCGCTCGCCCTCAGCGCGGCGCGGCCCATGACGACCGCGCTTTCGAACAGCTCGCGCTGCGCGAAGGCAAGGTCGAGCCCGTCCAGCTCCATCAAATGAAGGCGGTCGAACGCCCGGATCATCACCGCCGCTTGGGGGAATGCTTCCAGCACGGCCTTCACCGCTGCCCGGGTCATTTCGCCGCCCTCGTTGTCGTTGCAGAAAGCGATGACCTTGGCCGTCTCGGCGCCGGCGACGCGGAGCAGGTCGAGCCGCAAGCCGTCGCCATAATAGACCTTGGTGCCGAATTCCTCCGCCCGCTCGATCATGCTTGGGCGCTTGTCGATCATGGTCACGCCGATGCTCTTGGCCATCAGCATTTGCGCCACGGTCTGGCCGAAGCGGCCGTAGCCGACCACGATCGCGCTGGTCTCGGGCGATTTCTCGGGCCCGTCGAGCCCATCGGCGCTGCGCTCCTCGCGCCGCTCGAGCCAGTCGGTCAGCCGCATCAGGAACGGCGTGCAGGCCATCGACAGGGTGACGACCGCACCGAACAGCGACGCCGCTTCGGGCAGGATCAGCCGCGCGGCGGTGGCGAGGGCGAAGAGCACGAAGCCGAACTCTCCGGCCTGGCTGAGCAGCAAGCCGAGGCGGACGCTGCGCGGCCAGTTGTTTCCGAAGGCCTTGGCCAGCGCGCCGATCACCAGCGCCTTGATGAGGATGACTCCGAAGGCCAGGCCGACGACCAGAAGCGGGTTGGCGGCGACCACGTTCAGGTCGAGGAGCATCCCGACGGAGAGGAAGAACAGGCCGAGAAGGATCGAGCGGAACGGCTCGACATCCGTCTCCAGCTCATGCCGGTAGGGAGATTCCGCCAG
>Ga0207678_10002053_pt1 | contig 18263 bp, 16 predicted proteins | sample KBSC63metaG_FD_184319 | JGI IMG/M metagenome (GOLD analysis project Ga0207678, IMG submission 184319) | Corn rhizosphere microbial communities from Kellogg Biological Station, Michigan, USA - KBS C6-3 metaG (SPAdes) (version 2) | ecosystem: Host-associated > Plants > Roots > Rhizosphere > Soil ...
TCGCGCAGGCCCTCGGTACGCCGGTCGCGGATCTCGCGGGCGGTACCGCGTGGGTAGCCGGCCTTCATCGCACGGTTCTCGGTGGTCTCGTACATGTAGACCACCGAGTAGAAGTAGCCGAGGAGCAGTCCGCCGAGCACGGCACCGGCACGGACCCACGTGCTACCCGGGATGAACAGGTAGAGCAGCACGGCGAAGGGCAACAGCTGCACCGTCGCGCGGAGCAGGTGGCGCAGCACCCAGGTACGGGTGGTGACGTCGCGCAGCACCCACTCGCGGCACTCCGGCGGCAGACCTCGGCCGAAGGCGTACAGCAGCCAGCGCGCCGGGCCGGGCCGACGAGGGGCTTCCATAGTGCTCCAATGATCGGTCTAACCCTTGGCATTCGCTATGCTGGAGGGTGTACGCGCAGAAACGAGTCGTGGGCTCGACGACTCGGCTGAACCGGCTCTCGACGACCGCTCCGGCTGGACCGGCAGGTGTGCTTCGCGCTGTCGGTGGCTTCGCGCAGCGTGATCGCGATCTACCGGCCGCTGCTGGAGCCGTACGGCCTGACCCATCCGCAGTACCTGGTGATGCTGGCGCTGTGGGAACGGTCGCCGCGCTCGGTGAAGGACCTCGGTGCGGCGCTGCGCCACGAACCCGCGACGCTGTCGCCGCTGCTCAAGCGGCTGGAGGCGCTCGGGTACGTCACGCGCAGCCGCAACCGTTCGGACGAGCGGCAGCTGACGGTCGAGCTGACCGGGGCGGGCCGGGCGCTGCGGGCGGAGGCGGAGAAGATCCCGTACAAGGTGGTCGAGACGCTCGGCATGGACGTCTCCGAGCTCGAAGCCCTGCACGGCGTGCTGACGCGGGTCATCGACGCGACCGCCTGAGGAATTCCCGGCCGCCCGGCGCGTTGCTCCCGGAGAGCCTCCGGGAGGAACCTTGCTGAAGATCAGGTTGGGCGTCGCCCCCGCGGCCGGGACCGGGCCGGCGGAGTTCGCCGGGCTGGCAGCCCGGCTGGAAGAAGCCGGCATCGACTCGCTCTGGCTGTCCGAGCTGGTTTACTCGCCCGAAGTCGACCCCATGATCGGGATGGCGCACGCGCTGGCGCGGACGTCGAAGCTCAAGGTCGGCACCGGGGTCGCGATCCTGCCCGGCCGTCACCCGGTGCTGGTCGCCAAGCAGCTGCTCACGCTGGCCGGGCTGGCACCGAAGCGGGTCCTGCCGGTGTTCGGCCTCCGCCCGGCCCGCGCGGCCGAAGCCGACCTGTTCCCGGTGCCGGCGGGCCGCCGCGCCGCGGTGTTCGACGAGTCGCTCGTGCTGCTGCGCCGGCTGCTGGAGGAGGACGAAGTCTCCTTCGACGGCGAGTTCTTCCAGGTCGACGGCGTCCGCCTCGGCCCGCGGCCGTCGAAGCGCCTCGACGTGTGGCTGGGCGGTGCGGCCCCGGCGGCCCTGCGCCGCACGGGCCGTCTCGCGGACGGCTGGCTGGGCAGTTTCCGGACGCCGTCGCAGGCCCGCGACGCGCGCGTCGCGATCCAGGCGGCCGCGGCCGAGGCGGGACGCGAAATCGAGGAAGACCACTTCGGGCTCAGCCTGGTGGTCGCCGACCGGGGCATCCCGGACGAACTCGCGGCGATGGCGGCCCGCCGGAGCCCGGGCACCCCGGTGACGGACCTGGTGGCGACGAGCTGGGCCGAGGCCCGGCGGCTGGTGGAGCAGCACATCGACGCCGGGCTGTCGAAGTTCGTGATCCGGCCCGGCCACGGGGACTTCGAGGGCTTCCTGGAGAAGTTCCGGGCGGAACTGGTGCCGCTGCAGAACTAGGCGTCACCCGTGGCGGACGTCGCCGTGCACCTGGCCGATCTGGAACGCGGTCCCGCTCACCTGCCCGCTGATGACGTTGGTCGTGCTGCCCGGCGGCAGCGGCTCGATCTTCGCCTTGGCCACCTCGAGGTCCTCCGCGTAGCCGCCGACGGCACCGTGGCGCAGCAGGTCGCCGCTCGGATTCGGGATGTACAGGTAGATCGTGCCGCGGTACTCCTTCACCCCCACCTCCGCCGGGACGACCTTCGTCGCGGGCAGTTTCGCGTATTCGCTGGCCAGCACGTCTTCGAAGACCCGCTGGGACAACGCCACCGCGAGGAACGTCTGGTCGGGGTCGGAACGCTCCAGCACCGCCCGCACCGGGTCGGCGTCGAGCAGCCGGTGCGTCGTGATCACGGCACTCCCGATGGCGGCCGCCGACGTCGTGCCCGGCGCCGGTTCGAGGATCGGGCCGACGTTCAGGCTGGCCCGCATCCGCAGGCGGACCGACCGCGAGGCCGAGCGCAGGCGTGCGTCCCGCTCGGCGAGCACGGCCTGGAGCTCGTCGAAGAACCGGGTCACCACCGCGGGCAGGAACCGCGGGTCGAAGCCGAGCCCGTAGCCGTCACCGGTGCCGTGCGGGAACAGCGCGGTTTCCCAGATTTCCCGCAGCCCGGCACGGGCGAACGCCTGGGAGAGCACATCGGGGATGGCGGCGGACACCATCGCCTGGGTGGCGGCGGGATTGCTGCCGAACCCCTTGGTGTCGACCACCAGCAGGGCGCGGTAGGGCGGGAGTTCTTCGACGTGCACGGTCGGGCCTCCTGGTTGCCGGTCGCCCCCGATTCTGACGGACCGCGGACCCGCGGTCCTCGTACGTTCGAGGTAATTCGCCCGGCTTCCCGTGCCGTCGCGAGCAGGCGACAGGTACACAGGGAAGTTCGAGTCTCGGGGTGGGAGTTCTCGGATGACGTCTCGGAGCGGTGCCGCATCACCATCCGAAGTGCACAACCACGTCGACGGTGGCGCGGCCGGAGTGGTGCTGCAGGCCGGGACGATCACCGGGGACGTGTGGGTCGCCGCTCCACGGTCGCCGCACCCGGTGCCGCGGCAGCTGCCCCCGGCGCCGTCGCACTTCACGAGCCGGGCCGACGAGCTCGCGGCGCTGGACGAGGTCGCCGGGCCGGAAACCGGCGGACGCCCCGCGCTCGCCGTGCTGATCGGGCCGGGTGGGGTGGGCAAGACCGCTCTCGCCGTCACCTGGGGTGGCCGGCACGCCGGCCGCCATCCCGACGGCGAGCTCTACGCCGATCTGCGGGGATTCTCGGCCGGGACCCCGCTCCTCCCGCAGGAGGCGCTCGGGGCGTTCCTGCGCGCGCTGGGCGTGGCGCCCGAGCGCGTCCCGCCCGAACTGGCCGAGCAGACGGCGTTGTTCCGCACGATGACCGCGGGCCGCCGCCTGCTCGTCGTCCTCGACAACGCCTTTTCGGCGGCCCAGGTCCGGCCGCTGATCCCCGCGTCCGCCGGCTGCACGGTGGTGGTGACCAGCCGCCTGCGGCTGGACGGGCTGGTTTCCGAAGGCGCGCGGTTCCTCGACGTGGCACCGCTTTCCCAGCCGCAGGCGGTGGAGCTGGTGGTGCGGGCCGTGGGCCGGACGCGGGTCGCGGGCGAGCTCGACGACGTCGCCGAGCTGGCCTCGCTGTGCGGACGGCTGCCGATCGCGTTGCGCGTGGCGGCCGCGCGGCTGGCGTCCCGGCCCCGCTGGCAGGTGTCGCGGGTGGTGGCCGAACTCGGTGACGAACGCTCGCGGCTGAGAAGACTGTCGGCGGAGGGGGACGCCCCGGTGGCGGCGATGTTCGACTGGTCCTACCGCGCGTTGCCGGAAACGGCGGCGAAGGTGTACCGGCTGCTGGGCGAGTTCCCCGGCGCGACGTTCGGCGTCGACGTCGCCGCCGCGGCGACCGAGCTGGCCGATCCCGCCGAAGACCTGCAGCTCCTCGTCGACGCGAGCCTCCTGGAAGAGGTCGAGGAGCTCCGCTACCGCTTCCACGACCTCGTCCGGCTGCACGCCCGCGCCCAGCGTGACGACGACCGGGCCGAAGTGGTGCCGCGGGTGGCGACCTGGTTCCTGCACGCGATGACGCGGGCGAACATGGTCGCGATCCCGATCCGCTGGCGGATCAGCCCGGTGTGCGAGCAGTACCGGAACACCCCGCCCGCGTTCGGCTCCGGACGGGCTGCCGTCGAGTGGCTCGACGAACAGCTGCCGAACGTGCTCGCGGTGCTGGAGGAGGCGGAGACGCGGCAGCACGACGAGGTGGCGTGGCAGCTGTGCGAGGCGTTGTGGGAGCTGTTCCTGCACCGGAAGCACTTCGACCGGTGGCTGCGCTCGCACGAGATCGGGATCGCCGCGGCGCAGCGCTGCCGGAACGTCGTCGCGGAGTCGCGGCTGCGGTGCCAGCTGGGGCGCGCCTACCTGGACCTGGGCCGGTTCGAGGCGGCGGAGCGGGAGTGCGGCCGCGCGCTGGAGCTGGCGCGTGCCGCGGGGAGCCGGCACAACGAATCGGTGGCGCTGGACCAGCTGGGCACGGCCGCCCGGGGCCGCGGGGACGTCGCCGCGGCGGTCTCGCTCTACAGCGGCAGCATGGCGATCGAAGCGGAACTGGGCATCGAGCGCGGCGTCGCCCAGCGCCACCGCCGGATCGGCGAGGTACTGGCGTCGGCGGACCGCGACGCCGAAGCGGCCTCGCACCTCGAGCTGGCCCGGCGGATGTTCGCCGGCTTGGGTGACGAGAAGGACGAGGCGAAGGTCCTGGTGGGCCTCGCCCGCCTGGACGCCCGCGGCGGCGACGTCCCATCGGCGACGCGGCGCCTGGAGCGGGCGTGGGAGGTGCTGTCGGAATCGGGCTCATCGGTCTACCGGGCGGACGTCCTGGTCGGCTTCGCCGACGTGGCGGAGTGCGACGACGACCCGGCGTCGGCCCGCGGTCACCTCGTCGAGGCACTGAAGCTGTACGAGCAGGTCGGCGGCCCGCAGGTGGCCCGGATCCGGGCCCGTCTGGAGGCCTCCGAAGCGATCCCCGGCAACGCAGCCGACGGCGGCGACGAAGAGCCCGGGCAGGCCGGCGAATGACCGGGCGATCGGCCGTCACCGCCGGCTCGTCACCCGTGTGGCCGGCTTCGCGGTACCGGGATCACCGGCCAGGTCGTTCGCCGGGGCAGCGGTGCGGGGGAGACCGGCACGGCTCGGGCGGGTTCGCTCAGCCCGAGGAGGCGGTACATCTCCTTCCGGAGGATCTTCCCGGCTTGCCCGGGCCGCGAGGTCAGCAAGCCGGCGATGTCGGCGCCGAGGCCGTGACACTGCGCTTCCCGGGCGGCTTCGAGCTGGGGGAGCAGCGGTCGTCGCCGGTCCCACAGCGGCGCGTGCTCGGCCAGCACCGCGGTGGGGCTGCCCTCGACCAGCGGCTGGAGGGCGTGGGGAATCCGAAGCACCGGAGCGCCGGAGCCGGCCGCGAACGCGCCGACCGAGGTGTAGTCGGCCATGACGAAGTCGGCGGCGACGACCGCACCGCGCCAGTCGCTGTGCGGAGCCAGCACGACGAGCCCGGCCTCGATGGCGTCGGACAGCCAGCCGAGGACCTGACCGATGCCGTGCTGCGACCAGATCTGCGGGTGGAGCGACGCGACCACCCGCGCGCCGGGCGCCGCGTCGACGATGTCCCGGAAGAGGCCGGGGTCGATGCCGAAGCCGGACCTGGGGGACCAGGTCACGACGACCAGGATGATTTCCCGGTCGTCGGTGACACGGAGCTCCCGCCGGTAGTGGTCCCGGAAGGGGGCGCTGGCGACGAGCCGGTCGAAGGCGATGTCCCCCGCGACGACGGCGTGGGGAACGGCCTGCGGGCAGAGCTCCGCGAGCAGATCCAGTTCACGGACGTGGGTGAGCACGATCCGGTCGGGGCGGACCCGCCCGGCCGACATCAGCTGGGCGGGGTCGAGGCCCGTGATGTGTTCGCCGGAACGGTACTGCCCGAGGCCGCCACCGTGGGGAACGAAGAGCGCAGGTCCCCGCACGGCGTCGAGACCGCGGTTGCTCCCGGCGAGCACGAGGCCGTGGGTGGTCTGGCCGGCCTGCTGCGGGGTGAGGAGGACTTCGCCCCGCTGACGGACGAGCTCACCGGCATCGGGCCGGTCCTCACCGTCCTGCGGCACGGTGAACACCCGTTGCACCCGGTGGTCGGCCTCGAGCAGCGGAAGGAGGTCTTCGAGCCGGGCCAGTGCGACGACGTGCGGGGCGAGGACCAGGACGGACTTGCCGATCCGGGTCGCCCAGTGCCGCTCACTGGGAGGTACTCCGTCATCGTCGTTCATCGTGGCCATCCGGACGGTCGCAAGTCGTAGCGCGGGGCGCGGATGCGGGACGGTCTGAGGTCGGCGGGGACGACGACTTTCACGGTGCCTCCTGGAACGGAGCCGGCCTTCGTTGCCGGCTGGTCGGGTCGGGCGCGGTCGAAATACACCGGCGGGCTCGGCGTCGGCTGAGCCGTCGGTGCGGCGCGGACAACCCTGTCCTTCGGAGAGGCACTCGCAGACCGGTTGGCGGGTTTGTGGCCCGTTGGCCCGGCAGGGGCGGCTCTGAGTCACCCGGTAAGGGTGATTTCGCGTTCCAGAAAGATTGATGTCGGGTCTTTAGCCGGGACGGCGGCACTACCCCCGGTCGGGGAGTCGTATGCTGTCGGCTCGGCAGTAGGTCCGCGCTCGCATCACGTGGGCGGAGGTTATTGCCTTGCGGAAGCGGTCCCTGGTGGCAGCCGGGGGCCGCTTCTTCACGTTTTCGTCATTCGTCCAGCCTTTCCAGCATCCGATCGATCAGTGCGGGTGTTTCTTCGGGGGAAAGCGCCGCGTCCTCGAGTCCGTAGAAGATCTTGATGAACTCGACGGCCTTCACGGCCCCGGTGACGTCGTCGAAGAACTGGTCCCCGTTGGGCTGTTCCAGGTTGAGGAACAGGTCGTTGGACTGATCGGACAACTGGAGCAGCTCGAAGGAGCTCTGCATGCCCTGGACCCAGCCTGCCTCGTACGGCAGGATCTGCAGCGTCACGTTGTCCTGCTGGGAGATTTCCTTGAGGTGGTGCAGCTGGACCGCCCAGCCGTCGGCATCGGTGATCCGCCGGTGGAGCACCGACTCGTCGAGGATGAAGAAGTGCTCCAGTTCGGGGTCCTGCAACCGCTTCTGCCGCTCGGCGCGGAGCTTGACCTGCCGATCCGCCAATTCGGGCGCACCGGAGGCCCGATTTATCAGTGACCGGGTGTACTCGGGGACTTGGAGCAGTCCCGGCACGAGGTGGAGCTGGTACTGGCGAAGGATGACCGCAGCCGATTCGAGACCGAGAAACTTGACGAATTCCGGGCTGTTCGTCCGTTTGTAGTCATCCCACCAGGCCGGTTGCTTGCCGGCTTTCGCCATCTGCACGTAGGTCTCGACGCGATCCCGGTCGGTGATGCCGTAGTGCAGCAAGAGCGCTTTCAGATCGGTGATCGACAGCCCGACTTGCCCGCTCTCGATGCGGTTGATCTTGGAGAGCGACCAATCGAGTGCGTCGGCCACGTTCTGCTGGGTGAGCTGCAGTGCCTCTCGCGCCTCCCTGATCTCTGCAAGCACCCGCCGTTGGCTAGCCACTGGCGAATGCGCCCTAGTCATGATCGTTCCGCTCCTATCCTTCGGTGGTGACATCCGGCAGGGTGCCACATGGCAGAACGATAGCAGTCGTCGTGGTGTACGTCACTTCGACACGGGGCTGTCGGCGGCAAGGTGGGTTGCGAACCGGCTGTTCGACCTGAGGCTGACCTGTGGTAGGCGCAAGAAAACCCTGGTCATCCGAATGGAACGGACGACCAGGGCGTGGTGTGCGCCTAGGAGGAGTGGGCGCTCAGGAATGCCCTCCATGCCGCATGTGTCAGAGACAAGGTGGGGCTGGGGAGCTTCGAGTCTCGAAGCAGTACGTGGCCGGGTGTGGTGGCAACCTCCACGCAGGCAGTGTCGTCGTCGACGCCGCTGGCCGAACTCTTGACCCACGTCAACCGGAGAATGCCGGTCTCGGTTGAAGGCTGCCCGACCTGCTCGGCCACGTGCGTCCCCCGGTTCTCGAAAGGCGCGTACCGGCCAGCCGGGCGGCATCGGGCCGGAGCATCGCGTAGGAGTGTTCGGAGCCTAACTGCGGAACGTGACGGCTCGACACCGCCGAGAGAAGGATAACCGATGGTCCACGGGTTTGTTGTGGAGCGGTTTCGGGTCAAATCCATGACATTTCCCGGACGCGTGAAGCCGTGCTGCACATGCACAGTTCCGTGCAGACTACTGATCGTTTCGGGTTACCTCGAACCCGGAGTGAATGCCCTGGTGCGCCTGGGAAATCCGCTGGAGGGCCGGAGTGCGGCCACGAATTCCGGACCGCGCTGAAACGAGGAGGCTAGAACTCGAGCTGCTCCGTCTTCCTCGGCATCAGCAGCAGCGCCCCGACGGACAACACCGCCACGGCCAACAATCCCAAGAACACATAGTGCGTCGCATCCGCCAATGCCCCGCGCACGAACACCGCCGCCGGCGAATCGTCGGCGTGGCCGCCCAGCACCAGGCTCGTTGCGTCCACCGACGGCGGCAGCGGCCCCACCCCTTCCGGCGGGTGAGCGAATCGAGACGCCAGCGTCGCGTTGGCGATCGCCCCGAACACCGCCGCCCCGACCGCACTCCCCAGCGAGCGGCTGAACAGGTTCGTCGCCGTCACCACGCCTCGGCGGTCCCAGCCCACCACCGACTGGATCGCCACCAGCGTCGGGCTCGCCGCCAGGCCCAGCCCGATCCCGAGCACGAAAGCCGCGAACGCGGCTGCCCAGAGGGACGATCCCGCGCCCAGCAGGGCCACCAGGACGCCGCCCGCGATGATGAACACGCTGCCGATCAGCGCCGTGTCGCGGAAGCCGATGCGCAGGTAGATCTTGCCCGCCAGGGACGCCGAGATCGGCCAGCCGACTGTCAACGCCGCCACCGCGAAGCCGGCCACCAGCGCTCCCGCGCCGAGGACGCCTTGGGCGTACGTCGGCAGGTACGACGTCAGTCCCATCAGGACCGCGCCGACCACCACCGCCACCAGGTTGCCGCCCACCAGGACGCGGCGGGTGAACACCCACAGCGGCAGCACCGGCTCCGCCGCGCGCTTCTCCACCAGCACGAACGCCACCAGCAGCACCGCGCCGGCGACGAAGATCGCCACGCTCGGCACCGACCCCCACGCCCACGCGACGCCACCCTCGAGCAGGCCGAGGATGATCAGCGAGCACCCGATGGTCAGCAGGGCCGCGCCCAGGTAGTCGACCTTGTGCGGCTTGCGCTCCACGCGCTCGGCGAAGCCGCGGAACAGCATCAGCGCCGCGATCGCGCCCAGCGGCAGGTTGACGAAGAAGATCCAGCGCCAGTCGAGGTACTCGGCGAACAGGCCGCCGAGCGTCGGGCCGACCACCGAAGCCGCGCCCCAGACGCTGGCCACGTAACCCTGTACCCGGGCGCGTTCCTCCACCGTGTACAGGTCGCCGATGATCGTCATCGACATCGGCTGGATCGCGCCGGCGCCGATGCCCTGGACCGCCCGGGCGGCGATCAGCACCGGCATGCTCCACGCGGCGCCGCACAGCACCGAGCCGACCAGGAACGCCGCGATGCCGAAGAACATCACCGGGCGGCGGCCGAGCACGTCGGCGAACTTGCCGTAGAGCGGCACGGTCACGGCCTGGGTGAGCAGGTAGATCGAGAACAGCCACGGGAACTGCGCGAACCCGCCAAGGTCCTTCACCACCGACGGCACCGCGGTCGCGATGATCGTGCTGTCCAGCGCGACCAGCGCCGTGCTGAGCATGACCGCGATCAGGACCGGGCCGCGTTCGGACCGGAAGCCGACGCCCGTGGTGGCGGCGGACGTCGTCATCGGCGGGGTGCTCCTCGGGACGGTCATGACCGGAGTCAACTGCTTTGCAGTCCTAAGCATTCCACCCCGGCGGCACCGGCCCCAGCGAATTTCCGGCCGCCCGTGGCGCAAGATGGTCAGGATGAGCGACTGGATCCGGCCGATCGGGCGGGGCTGGGTGGTCCGCGACGCGGTCCCCGGCCCCGACGTCGACGAGTTCGCCGAGCCCGAGCGGGTGATCGCCGCGCTGGCCGCGCCCGGCGCCGCGGACAGCCTGCTGGCCGTGCAGCACCCGGCCCGCACACCCGCGGCCCTGGCGCGCGGCCTCGATCTGGCGGCCGCCGTCCCGGTCGCCCGCGCCGTGCTCGAACGGCTGCGGAAGCGGTTCTACCGGCCGGTCCGCGACATCGTCGCGCCCTACCGGGTCGAGGGGCCGGACGGCGTGGCCCTCGGCCTGCTCTGCCTGGTCGACCCGGCGGCGGTGACCGAAAACGGCGCCGCGCGCGTCCGCCACACCGAGGACGTCTACCCCGACGTCGTCGCCGAACGGGCCGCCGTGCTGGCCGGGCTGGGCTGCGCGACCAGTGCGGCGCTGCTCGTCCCGGCCGCCGGGGGCCCCGAGCTGACCGGACAGGTCGAGCAGGCCTGCGCCGGACTCGGCCTGCCCGATCTGTCCACTTCGGACGCGGCCGGACGGCGGCACGACCTGTGGGTGGTACCCGAAGGGCCGCTCCAGAGCCGCCTGCTGGCCGCCGTGGCCGGCACGGACCTGCTGGTCGCCGACGGCAACCACCGCGTGGCCGCCGCGGCGGCGGCCGGCCACGGCGCGCTGCTCGCCCTGGTCACCGCGGGACCGGCACTGAAGATCGGCGCGATCCACCGGGTCCTCACCGGCACCGGGCTCGGCCCGGAGGACCTGGTGTCCCGCTGGTGCGCCGCCGGCCTCGACGTCCGCTACGACGAGCACGCCGTGCCGGTGGCCGGCGAGGCCGTCGTGCGGGCCGGCCAGGCCGTACTGCGCGTGCCGCTCCCGGCCCCGGACGGACCCTGGCCGGTGATCGACCACGAGCTCGTCGAGCAGGTCCTGTTCGCCCGCGCGCTCGGCGTCGACCCGGACGGGCCGTGCGTCCGCCCGCTCCCGGCCGGGCGCCCGCTGCCGCCGGACGCGGACGCGGTGGTGCTGCTGGCCCCGGTGAGCTATGCCGACGTCCTCGCCGTGCACGCGGCCGGCCGCCGGATGCCGCGCAAGGCCACCTACTTCACGCCGAAGCCGCGCAGCGGTCTCGTGCTGGCGGAGCTTTGAGCAGGCGGCGCGCGTCGGTTCGGCGGCTTCGTCAGGCTCCCGTGACGCCGTCGATCCCCTCGCGCAGGAAGTCCGCGTGGCCGTTGTGCCGGGCGTACTCGTGGATCATGTGCAGCATCACCAGCCGCAGGGAGACGTCCTCGCCCCAGCGCGGCTGGTGCCCGGTGACGTCCAGCGACTCGGCCGCTTCTTCGATCTTGCGCGATTGCTCGACCTCGGCCTGCCAAGCCTCGAAGGCTTCGGCGCGCGTCGACGAACTCGCGTCGTAGGCGGCCTGGAAGTCGCCTTCGTCCGACCAGCGCAGCGGGATGTCCTCGGCGTTGATCACCCGCCGGAACCAGGTGCGCTCGACCTCGGCCATGTGCCGGACCAGGCCGAGCAGCGACAGCGTGGACGGCGGGCTCGACGCGCGGCGGAGGTCCTCGTCGGACAGTCCGTCGCACTTCATCGCGAGGGTGGCGCGGTGGAAGTCGAGGAAGGTGCGCAGCATTTCGCGCTCGCCCCCGGTCAGGGGCGGGGCGGGACGTTCGGTGGTCACGAAGGAGTGTGTATCACGCCCTGAAATGTCGTACCTGTGTTTTAAGCTCGCGCGGTGGACTTGCCCGTCATGCCGCCCGTGCGGCCGATGCTCGCGAAAGCGGTGCACGAGGTACCCCGTGCCCCGGGGCTGCTGTACGAGCCGAAGTGGGACGGCTTCCGCTGCGTCGTGTTCCGGGACGGCGACGAGATCGAGCTCGGCTCCCGCAACGACCGTCCGCTGACCCGCTACTTCCCGGAGCTGGTGGAGCTGCTGGCCGCCGCGCTGCCGCCCCGCTGCGTCGTCGACGGCGAGATCGTGCTGGTCACTCCCCAGGGGCTCGACTTCGAGGTGCTGCAGCTGCGGCTGCACCCGGCGGCTTCGCGCGTGCGCAAGCTCGCGGAGGAGACACCGGCCAGCTTCATCGCCTTCGACCTGCTCGCCCTCGGCGACACCGACCTCACCGAGGAACCCTTCCGGGAGCGGCGCAAGCAGCTCGAAAGCATCCTGAACACCGCCGCCGAAGGGCTGCAGCGGGTCCACCTGACCCCGTTGAGCGAAGACCCGGCCCAGGCCGAAGACTGGTTCACCCGCTTCGAAGGCGCGGGCTTCGACGGCGTCATGGCCAAACCCGGCGACCTGCCGTACGAGCAGGACAAGCGCGTGATGCTGAAGGTCAAGCACGAGCGCACGGCCGACTGTGTGGTGACAGGCTTCCGGTGGCACAAGGACGGCGTCGGCGTCGGTTCGCTGCTGCTCGGGCTGTTCGACGACGACGGCGTCCTGCACCACGTCGGGGTGGCCAGCAGTTTCACCAAGGCGCGGCGCGCCGAGCTGGTCGAGGAACTGGCGCCGCTGCGCGAGAACGCGCTCGAGAACCACCCGTGGCGCTCCTGGGCCGAATACGAACCCGAGCCGGGGCGGCAACCGGGCGTGAACAGCCGGTGGGCGCCGCAGAAGGACCTCTCGTGGGAGCCCCTGCGCCCGGAGTGGGTGGCGGAGGTCCGCTACGAGCACCTGCAGGGCGGCCGGTTCCGCCACGGCGGGCGGCTGGTCCGGTTCCGGCCCGACCGCACGCCGGAGTCCTGCACGTACGCCCAGCTCGACGAGGCGCCGCCCGCCGAGCTCGCGAAGCTGTTCGGGGAGGCACGATGAGCGGGGCGGTCCTGCTCGACGTCGACGGCGTCGAGGTCAAGATCAGCAGCCCGGACAAGGTCTACTTCCCGGAACGCGGCGAGACGAAGCTGGACCTCGTCGAGTACTACCGGGCGATCTCCGGGCCGCTGCTGGCCCGGCTCGGCGGGCGCCCGCTGCTGCTGGAGCGCTACCCGGACGGTGCCGGCGGCAAGAACTGGTTCCAGAAGCGCGTGCCGAAGGGCGCGCCGCCGTGGCTGACCACCACCGTCGTCTCGACGCCGAACGGCACGACGAGCGACGCGCTGGTGGCGAAGGACCTGGCCCACATCCTCTGGGCGGTGAACCTCGGCTGCCTGGGCTTCCACGTCTGGCCCTACCTCGCCGACACGCCCGAGGTCACCGACGAACTGCGCGTCGACCTCGACCCGTCGCCCGGCATCGGCTTCGACGAGCTGCGCGAGGCCGCGGTGCTGACCAGGGAGTTCCTGGCCGAGCAAGGCGTCGACGGGCACCTGAAGACGTCCGGCTCGCGCGGGCTGCACCTGTACGTGCTGCTCGAGCCGCGCTGGGACAGCTTCCAGGTGCGGGCCGCCGCGGTCGCGCTGGCGCGGGCTCTCGAACGCCGTCACCCGGAGAAGATCACCGCGCAGTGGTGGAAGGAAGAACGCGGCACGCGCGTGTTCGTCGACTTCAACCAGAACGCCCCGCACAAGACGGTGTTCGGCACCTGGTGCGTCCGCCCGCGGGTCGGCGGCCAGGTGTCGACGCCGATCGGCTGGGACGAGCTGGACACCGTCGAGCCCGACACGCTGACGCTGAGCACGGTGCCCGCGCGGGTGGCCGAGCGCGGCGATCCGTGGGCGGGCGCGGGGGAGCGGCCGCAGTCGATCGAACCGCTGCTGGCGATGTCCGAACGCGACATGGCGGACGGGCTGATGGACGCGCCGTGGCCGCCGGTCTACCCGAAGATGCCCAACGAGCCGCCGCGGGTCGCGCCGAGCCGCGCGAAGAAGACGTGATCAGGGCGGCCCGAGGCGGGGGTGGAGCTGGGTCCACGCCGTGAGCGCCACCAGCGCGGTCAGCCCGAACACCGCCGCGGACCCGAGGCCCGCGGCCGCTGCGCCGGCCAGGGGTGAGGCCACGGTCTGGCCGACGCCGAGCCCGGCGAACGACCACGTGATGCCCCGGGCGGGCCGGTCGGGGAACAGGCGGGTCGCCCACAGGATGCACAGCCCGGTCAGCGCCATGTAGGTGCTGCCGAACAGGGCGCTGGACAGGAGGGCGGTGGGCACGCCCGGGTTCGGCAGGGCGAGGAGGGCGATGCCCGCGGCCGCCAGTGTCCAGGTCGCGAGGTTGACCGTTCGCAGGCCCGCGCGCCCGGCTGCCCGGCCCGCCAGGCCGCCGAGCAATCCGGCGACGCCGATCGTGGCCCAGCACCAGGTCGCGGCCACCGGGCTCAGCCCGATTTCGCCGAGCCGGGAGGTGGAGAAGGTCCAGTACGGCGCGCTCGTCACGCCGATGAGGACGGAGTCGGCCACGAGCGGGACCATGCCGTGGACGGGCCCGGAGGCCGCCGGGACGCCCGGCGACCGCGGCAACGTCCGCCAGGCCAGCAGCGTCACCGCCGCGCCGAGCGCGGCGAACGCCGCCCAGATCACCGGCCAGCCGAGGGCCAGCAGGGGAGTGAAGGCCGACGCGGCCAGCCCCAGGCCGGTGCCGGTGTTGGCCCACGTCTGCGCCCGGTCGCGGGAGCCGGTCCCGACCGTCTCGCCGATCAGCTGCGCGACGCCGGGCGAGACGAGTCCCGCACCGGCGCCGGCCACGGTGATCCCGGCGCCGAACACCGCGACGTGCGGCGCCGCCGCCATCAGCGCCAGTCCGGCCGTGGCCGACGCCGCGGCCAGCAGCACGGTGCCGCGGGCCGACCGGGCGGAGGTTCTCGGCGCGAGCACCAGCCCGAGGCCGTAGCCCGCGGTGGACAGGCCGCCGAGGACACCGACGCCGACCGTCGTGAGCCCGAACGTCTCGCTGAACCGCGGGACGAACGGCCCGTACGCGTAGCGAGCGAACCCGTAGCAGAGGGCGATCACGACCGCGCCGACCGCGGCCGTCGACCACCAGCTGTCCGTTCTCGTCCGGGTTACCACCACCTCCACCAAACAGACAGGTCTGTCTGATGTCAACCGATGGTAGGATCATTGCAGGTAGGAGCGGATACCGAGCTGTTCGGAGGATTGCTGTGGGCCGGACCCGTCCCGGCGATGCGGGCGCGAAGGTGCTCAAGGCCGCGTCGACGCTGTTCTACCGCGACGGCATCCACGCGGTCGGCGTCGACACGGTGGCGGCCGAAGCCGGGGTGACGAAGGCGGCGCTCTACGGCAACTTCGGGTCCAAGAGCCGGCTGGTCGTCGCGTACCTGCGCGAGCGCGACCGGCAGTGGCAGGAGGAGATCGACCGGATCACCGCCGCGCACACCGATCCGCGGGAGCGGGTGCTGGCGGTGTTCGACGCCTACGAAGCCTGGTTGTCGCGCGACGGCTACCGCGGCTGCGGCTTCCTGAACGCGACCGCGGAGTTCCCCGATCCCGCCGACCCGGTCCGCGAAGTGGTCCGCCACCACAAGACCGCATTGCACAGCTACCTGCGAGCGCAGCTCCGGCGCGACGAAGGCGAGCTGGCCGACGAGCTGATGCTCCTGTTGGAAGGAGCCACAGTCACGTCGGTCGTCGCCCAGAGCTCGCGGCCGTTCGACACCGCGAAGCGGCTCGCTCGGGCGTTGACCGCCTAGACCTGCAAGTCGAGGGCGAGCTGGCCCCGGTCCTCGCCGACGCCGGAGAGCGTCGCGACGCACGCCGGGCACGGCGCGAGCTCGGACGTGGTCAGGTCGACCGGTTTCCAGCTGCGGGACTCGCGCGTGCCGCAGGCCGAACGCCGGTAGCGGAGGTCGCCGGAGCGGGTCATCAGGTGGGCCAGGGGGACGTCTTCGGGCAGCACGCCGACCAGGTACCAGCGTGGTGCGCTCACCGCGGTGGTCGTCATGGCGGTCAGTGTCCGTCGCGGTGGCCGGGACCGAGGCGCATTTGCCGATCTTCGGCGTGGCGGGGCGGTCAGCCCTGGTCGGGCAGGTAGCGCAGGATGTGCAGCAGGCCGCGCTCGTCCACGGTGTCGGGGTCTTCGGCGAGGCAGCGGCCCAGGTCGGCGAGGACGGCGTCGGTGTCGATCCCGGCGCCGATCAGCACCAGCTCGGTGCGCCGCGGCTCGCCCGCGGGCCAGGCCGACCGCTCCAGCTGCACGAACCCGCCGACGGTGTGCAGGTGGAAGCGGGCTTTCGGGCCGGTGGGGCCGAAGTCGGCCTGCCCCTTCATCCGGTAGAGCCCGGCCGGGCGCCGCTCGAGGAACTCGACGAAGGCGCGCGGGGTGAGCGGCGTCTCGGCGGTGAACGTGACTGTCTGGTACTCGGCGTGCAGGTGCCGCGAGTGGTCGTGGTGGTCGTCTTCGCGCAGGTCGTCGAACGACAGCTGGCCGGCCCGCTCGCCGCGCGGTTCGGGGTCGAAGAACAGCCGCGGGTCGACCCGGCCGTGTTCGGTGACCAGCAGCGGGCGGCCCGGCGCCAGCTCTTCGACGGTCGCGGTCAGCTTCGCGAGCGCCTCGGCGGGCACTCGGTCGGCCTTGTTCAGCACCACGAGGTCGGCCAGCCGCAGGTGGTCGGCCAGTTCGGGGTGGCGTTCGCGGGCGGCCTCGAACTCGGCGGCGTCGACGACCTCGGCGAGCCCGCCGTAGCGGATGTCGGGGTTCTCGCTGGCGATCATCAGCCGGATGAGGTCGCGGGGCTCGGCGATGCCGCTGGCTTCGACGACGATGACGTCGATGCCCGCCTCGGCGCTCGACAGCCGGCCGAGCATCGCGTCCAGCCCGCCGGCGTCGACCGCGCAGCACAGGCAGCCGTTGCCGAGCGAGACCATCGTGTCGACCTGGCCCGCGACGGCGAGCGCGTCGACGTTCACCTGGCCGAAGTCGTTGACCACGACGCCGACCCTGGCGCCCTCGCGGTTGGCGAGCAGGTGGTTGAGCAGTGTCGTCTTGCCCGCGCCGAGAAACCCGGCGACGAGGACCACGGGGATGCGCCTGGCCTTCACGAAACCGTTCCTCCTCTGCCGATCACCGCGACTCTAACGCGGGCGCGCGTACACGGGTGGCCGCCCCCGGTGAAGGCCGTTCGTCGAATGCCCACGAAAAGACGTAAGCGACCGCGCGGGAAAGGATCACGCGGCTTTTGCCGCCGGAGGTGATCGATTGACGAGAAATGCGCTGAGCCATGTCCGAATAACGCTTGGTAGCAGTTATTTTTTCAACAGGTACCGGTGTTCGCTGGAATTCCGGGGTCGACGGCACGCCGTTCACGAGTGGCGGAGCCCGCCTCGCGAATCGTGGGGTATCCTCCCCCGCCTGACCGGAGTTCCCCAGGGCAGTGGGGACTTCGGCCCCAGTGTCGTCGGCGACGTTCGGAGGAACGGTGGACCTTTTCGTCGGGCTGCAGATCGCGATTTCGGAGAGTGGGGAAGCGCGGTGACCGTTACACCCGAGCGGGTGACGCCGTCGCTGCCGCTCTACCCGCAGCGCGTCTCGGAGGAGCAGAGTGTCAATTCCGCGGAAGCGGAGGAATTCCTGGACCGGATGTTCGCGGAAGGCGCCGCGGAAGAGGGTGAGCGGTTCGAAGACCGGCTGGCGCAGGTCCGTGCGGAAATCATGGAAACCGGCACCTACCGGCACACCCCGGCCGAGCTGGCCTACGGCGCGCGCGTCGCGTGGCGCAACTCGGCCCGCTGCATCGGCCGGCTGTACTGGCGCAGCCTGCGGATCCGGGACCGCCGCCGGGTCACCGACCCCGCGGCGATCGCCGGTGAGTGCGTCGCCCACCTCCGCCAGGCGACCCGGGGCGGGCGGATCCGGCCGACGGTCACCGTCTTCGCGCCGGACACCCCGGACACCCCGGGCCCGCGCATCCACAACGAGCAGCTCATCCGATACGCCGGCTACCGCTTCGAAGACGGTTCGGTCCTCGGCGACCCGCGGTACGCCGAGTTCACCGAGCAGGTGCGAAGACTCGGCTGGCGGCCGCCGGAGCGAAGAGGCTCCTTCGACGTCCTGCCGCTGCTGATCGAGGCCGTGCCGGGCGAGCCCCGGCTGTTCACGCTGCCGCCGGACGCCGTCCTGGAGGTGCCGCTGACCCATCCCGACCACCGCTGGTTCGCCGGGCTGGGGCTGCGCTGGCACGCCGTGCCCGCGATCAGCAACATGCCGCTGGAGATCGGCGGCGTGACCTACCCGGCGGCGCCGTTCAACGGCTGGTACCTCGGCACCGAGGTCGGTGCCCGGAACCTGGCCGACGAGCAGCGCTACGACCTGCTGCCGGTCATCGCCGAGCTGATGGGCCTGGACACCGCGTCCGAGCGCACGCTGTGGCGCGACCGCGCGGTGGTGGAGCTGACCCTGGCGGTGCAGCACTCGTTCGACGCGGCCGGGGCCACCATGGCCGACCACCACACCGAGTCGCACCGGT
>Ga0207678_10002056_pt1 | contig 18245 bp, 15 predicted proteins | sample KBSC63metaG_FD_184319 | JGI IMG/M metagenome (GOLD analysis project Ga0207678, IMG submission 184319) | Corn rhizosphere microbial communities from Kellogg Biological Station, Michigan, USA - KBS C6-3 metaG (SPAdes) (version 2) | ecosystem: Host-associated > Plants > Roots > Rhizosphere > Soil ...
CCCTTAACAAAGCGACTCATGCTGTGCCCTAGGGAAGGTCTGATTAAGTCCCGAAGACCGGAGACGCACCGGGGAGAAACGCAGATTCCCTTCGGGAATGACAAGCAAAAAGGCACTTCGCCCACTCGGGGTGATACTTAATCAGACTCTCCTTAGAGCTGTTTTCCTCTCCATGGTAGCTGTGGCATCCGAAGCGAAACGCAGATTCCCTTCGGGAATGACAAACAAAGAGGGCTATACCTGAGAGAAAACGGCTCTAATAAAGCAACTCAAAGTGCAGCTTTAACAACGCAACTTAAACTGCACCACTACTGGAAGGTCGATTTTTATTTTGAGGTGAAGCCGCATGAGAGTACGTAACTCGTTCCGGGTGATGCTTGCCGGGTTTTTGCTGGTGTTCGTGGCGGTGGCGGGTGCACAGGAGACAAGGCAGCAGGGGACGCCGGTTGCGGCTGCCGCGTCTGCGCAGGGGCTTGAGGGTTACGCCGGACAGTATCGCGATGCCGCGGAACCGGAGGTGGTGAGTTCGGTCTACGTGGAGGACGGGCGTTTATGGATTGAGGGAGAGCGGACGGCGCGGGCAGAGTTGCGCGAGGCTTCGCCTGACCACTTTATTGCGGGCGAGACACCGGTCGTCTTTGTTCGGGATGGCGTGGGGAAGGTCTCGGGGTTGAAGAGTACGTTTGGGGGCTTCGGAAGAAGTTCCGAGCAGATTGTGGAGCGGTTCAGCGACGTGGGGGCTCGGCTGAATCATTTTCGGGAGTACACGCGCACGGAGGCGATGGTGCCGATGCGCGATGGGGTGAAGCTGCATGTGGTGATTCTGCGGCCGGAGGGTTCGGAGACGGCGGGCGAGCCGCTGCCGTTTCTGATGACGCGGACGCCGTACGGGGTGGACGGGTACACGTCGGATGTGGTGAATGGCAGCAAGCCGGAGCTGGCGGCGAGCGGGTACATCTTTGTGTTTGGCGATATTCGCGGGCGGTACGAGTCGCAGGGGAAGTTTGTGATGAACCGGCCGATTGTGGCGCACCGGTCGAAGAAGGATGTGGATGAGACGACGGACACGCGGGACACGATTGACTGGCTGTTGAAGAACGTACCGAACAACAACGGGAAGGTGGGGGTGCTGGGGGTTTCGTACCCGGGGTTCCTGACGATGATGGCGGGGATCGACGCGCACCCGGCGGTGAAGGCGATCTCGCCGCAGGCTCCGATGACGGATGTGTGGATGGGGGATGATTTTTTTCATAACGGGGCGTTCCGCGAGACGTATGGCTTCGACTATGTGCAGGGGCTGGAGGCGCAGAAGACGAGTGTCTGGACGGAGAGCAAGGAGGATACGTTCGATTTTTTTCTGCGGCATGTGAACTTTGCCGGTGCGGCGAAGACGGCGGGGATGGAGAACCTGCCGACGGCGAAGAAGTTTCTGACGCAGCCTGCGTATACGAAGTTCTGGCAGGATATGGCGGTCGAGCGGCACCTGACGAAGGTGGAGGTGCCTACGCTGGAGGTGGGGGGATGGTGGGACCAGGAGGATATGTGGGGGACGCAGGCGGAGTATGCCGCGCTGGAGCCTCACGATGCGAAGCATGAGGTGTTTATGGTGCTGGGGCCCTGGAATCATGGGCAATGGGCTTCGACGACGCGGCACCTGGGTCCGGTGGACTTTGGCGCGGCTACGGGGGATCAGTACCGGAAGACGATTGAGGCTCCGTTCTTTGAGAAGTATCTGAAGGGGCGGGCGGGATTCGACTTGCAGGAGGTCGCCAGCTTTCGTACGGGGGTGAATGAGTGGAAGCGGTACGAGGCGTGGCCTCCGAAGACGGGGTTTCGTGCGGAGAAGCTTTATTTGACGGCGGATGGCGGGCTGGGGATGACTGCTCCGGGGTCGGATGGGGCGGTTGCGGCCAGCTATCGCGCCGATCCGGCGGACCCGGTTCCTTATCGGCATCGGCCGATTCAGTCGACGTATGGCGAGGGGTCGAAGTGGCGGCCCTGGCTGGTGGAGGACCAGCGGTTTGTGAGTGGGCGAAAGGACCTGGCTAATTTTTCTACGCCGGTGCTGGATCATGATGTGACGGTGACCGGGGATGTGATGGCCGATCTTTTTGCTGCGACGACCGGGAGCGATGCGGACTGGGTGGTGAAGCTGATCGATGTGTATCCGGAGGATGCCGCGGCGCCGATGGCGGGGTATCAGCTGATGATTGCGGATGAGATCTTTCGCGGGCGGTATCGGACGAGCTTCGAGAGGCCGGAGGCGATCAAGGCAGGTGAGGTGACGGAGTACCGGTGGAGTCTGCATGGGGTGGACCATACTTTTCTGAAGGGGCACAGGATGATGGTGGAGGTGCAGTCGAGCTGGTTTCCGCTGTATGACCGGAATCCGCAGACGTTTGTGCCGAACATCATGAAGGCTCCGGCGAAGGCGTATCGGGCGCAGACGGTTTCGGTTTATGGGTCGGCGAAGTATCCGTCGCATCTGGATGTTTCGGTGGCCGAGCAGTAGATTCTGATTGAGGCGGGCTGGCTAGAGCAAATTCGGAGATGGTGTACCCCGTAAGGAAACCGCAGGTTCCTTCGACTACGCTCAGGACAGGCTCTTCGACTCCGGCGGCAAAAGCGCCGCCTTCGCTCAGGATGACAAGTTTTTTGGATGGAGGTGAATCGTGTCGATCAAGACGATCAGTAGCCGAGAGGTCTACCGGAATCCGTGGACGAGGGTTCGGGAGGACGTGATCGAGCGGGCGAACGGGCAGCGGGGGATCTACGGGGTGGTGGATAAGGATCCGGCGTGCATCGTGATTCCGCTGGAGGTGACGGCGGAGGGGGAGTTTGTCTATCTGATCGAACAGTTCCGGTATACGGTGGGCGGGCGGTACGCGGAGTTTCCGCAGGGTGGGTGGGAGATCGCGGAGGTGGTGCCGGAGGAGTTAGCGCGGGGAGAGCTGCGCGAGGAGACCGGGTTGACGGCAGAACGGATGACGTCGCTGGCCACGTTGCAGATTGCGTATGGGGTGATGAATCAGAAGCACCATGTGTTTCTGGCGGAGGGGTTGACGATGGGGGAGCATGACCGGGACGCGGAGGAGCACGACCTGGTGGTGCGGCGGGTGAGCGTGACGGAGTTTGAGACGATGGTGCTGGATGGGACGATTGTCGATAACTGCTCGGTGGCGGCGTGGGGGCTGTACCGGATGTGGCGGGAGCGTCAGAAGGGCTAGCTGTGGAGTGAGGCTCGCGGTGCGGCGGGGAGGCTTTCCGCATCAAAGGGGTGGGGGAGATCTTGAGCCAGGAGTGGGGCAAACGCGAGGCAGCGTCGACACGAACGCGACGGGTGTGGGGGTGGGTGTTTGCTTCGTTGGGAGTGGTGATGGTTGTGCTGGGGGTGGTTGGGTGGATGGTGGTGCGTCATGCTGCGCCGATCCTGAAGGGACGCGTGATCGAGACGCTGAGTACGCGATTCAATGGCAGGGTGGAGATGGATGGGCTCGATGTTTCGGTGACGAAGGGGCTGGAGGTTTCGGGGGATGGGTTGCGTATCTTTCCACCGGACGATGTGGTGGCGGCGGGTGCGACGCAGCCGCTGATCGAACTGGGACATTTTTCGTTTCATGCGAATTTGCCGGGGTTGTTTGTGAAGCCGACGCGTGTGGGGATGGTGCATGTGACGGGGATGAAGATTCATATTCCTCCGCGCGAGATGAGGGCGCAGGGACGGCCGGGGAAGCGGCGGGTGGGCAAGATCAAGATTGTGGTGGATGAGATTGTGTGCGACGACTCGGTGCTGGTGGTTGGGACGGCCAAGCCGAACAAGGATCCCAAGGTTTTTACGCTGCGCCATATCGAGATGCGCGGTGTGGGGCCGAATGCTCCGTGGATGTATGACGCTACGCTGGTGAATGCGATCCCGACGGGGGAGATTCACGCGACGGGTTTGTTTGGGCCGTGGGTGACGGAGAGTCCGGGGGACTCTTCGGTGACGGGGCACTACACGTTCGAGCATGTGGACCTGGGGACGATTCGGGGTATTGGCGGGTCGCTGTCGTCGGTGGGGGACTTCAGAGGACAGTTGAATCGGATCGAGGTGGATGGGACGACCGAGACGCCGGACTTTTCGATCGATACGGCAGACCATGCGATGCCACTGCATACGGAGTTTCATGCGATCGTGGATGGGACGACGGGGGATACGTATCTGCAGCCGGTTCGGGCCAGGCTGGAGAAGTCGGAGTTTTCGTGCAGCGGGGCGATTGTGAACGTGAAAGGGAAGGGTCACATCATCGATCTGGATGCGGATGTTCCGGATGGGCGGATTCAGGACTTTCTGAAGCTGGCGGCGAAGACAGAGCCTGCGGTGATGACCGGGAGAGTGGCCATGAAGGCGAAGGTCCACATTCGACCGGGAAAGGAGCGCGTCGTGCAGAAGTTGGCTCTCAAGGGGCGGTTTAGTCTGCGGGAGATCCATTTCACGAATCCCAAGGTGGAGGACAAGGTGGATATGCTCAGTCTTCGGGCCAGTGGCCGGCCGAAGGAGGCGAAGCCGGGGGCTGAAGATGTGAGTTCGCATATGGTGGGGCAGTTTGCGATGGAAGATGGCAGGCTTTCCTTCCGGCAGTTGGAGTACACGCTTCCGGGAGCGACGGTGAAGATGGCTGGAACGTATACGCTGGATGGGCGGCAGTTTGATTTTGCAGGCAAGGTGCGGACGGAGGCGAAGGTTTCGGAGATGGTGGCGTCGCGATGGAAGTCGTTGCTGCTAAAACCGATTGACCGCTTTTTCAGCAAAGAGGGTGCTGGCGCCGTGATTCCGATCAAGGTGAGTGGGACGAAGTCGGAACCAACGTTCGGACTGGATCTGGGGCAGAAGGACAAAAAGGAGACGCATTAGAGGAAGATGTGTCCGATGGACTCAGGTCTTCGCGCGAGAATTCTCATAATTTTGTCAAGATAGGTACATAAGCGAAACTTTTATGTGCGCTTAGCGTCTTCACTCCCAGTGCGGCTGCGCGTGCGCAGGTGTGCATTAGAGGGAGCCGATGGCCAACAGATTGAAATACCTTGGTGTTACTGCCCTGCTTCTTATCACGCTGGGCTTTACGTTTGAAAAAAAGGCATATGCGTACGTCGATCCAGGTTCCGGCCTGCTGATCTTTCAAGGGGTCAGCGCGGTTGTTTCCGGGGCTCTTCTTTACTTCCGTCGGCGGCTGAAAGCGCTTTTCGTGAGAACTCCCAAGGCGACAGCGACAGCAGTCGATCCTCACTGAGGCGGTTCTCCATCATGCGTGGTGTGGGTGCGTATTGCCGGAAGGGAGCCATGACGCATGGCTGAAACGGCGCTTGCGAACGAGAGGGCCCACCCTGGCACAGAGGAAGAGCCACCGCTGCGAGTGCTGACGCATCCTTTTGCGGTTGCACTTGGCCTGACGAATCTGTATCTGCTCGCCCTGACCGGTCCGTTGATCTCGACAGGACACGAGCTGGTCTATCATCTGACGGGTTCCGCCAGGGTTATCTTCATTCCAGTCATGGTGGATGTCGTGGTGCTTTTCCTGCTGCTGGCAGGGCTGTTGACGCTTGCAGAGCGTGGCGGGCGTTTGCGGGTGGCCATCTGGTCGGCAACGGTGCTGGCACTGCCGTGGATTCTGACGGAGACCATCTCCGGGTTCCTGGGGGCGGTAGTCCCCGGCTGGGTCAGCCTCCTGATGGGGCTGTCGTATGGGCTGGGTGTTGCTGCGATTGCGTGGAACTGGAAGCGGATTCTGCCGTCCTTTGACGCTGTCCAGCCTGTCATTGCAACCATTCTGGGCGTGTTTGCCTTGGGCGGATTGATGATCTTCGCACAACTGGCGTGGTTTGGATGGCAGGCCCGCCATTTGAATCCAAGTCCTTTGCTGCATCACAGACAGGTTGCGACCGGGCCAGTGCAGCCGCGGATTCTATGGATCCTGCTCGACGAACTTTCCTATCAGCAGGTGTATGAACAGCGATTTCCCGGTCTGAAGCTTCCTGCCTTCGATCAACTGGCAGCAGAGTCCACCGTATTTACGAACGTTGTGCCGACCGGGGAGTACACCCGCTACGTCATCCCTTCGTTGCTGACCGGTGTGCCTGCCGATGGAGTCAACGTCTCCGGAGCGGGCCTTCTGGTTGCCATGCATGATACTGCGTCGGGGAAGTGGGACCGGTTTCAACAGCATCATACGGTCTTTCAGGACGCGATCGACGCGGGGTATTCTACTGGCGTTGCGGGTTGGTATAACCCGTATTGCCGCATCCTGCCCGCAGTTTTGGACCACTGCTATTGGATGTATCACGAGATGACACCTGACAATCTCTCTCCGGACGGCTCCGATGCAGCCAATCTGTTGACGCCGGTACGGACGCTTCTGTTCGAAACCAGGCATCTCCTGGGCAAGAGAGAGGGGCCGCCTTCGGACGACCTCCTTGACCTCCAGATGCATACTGCGGACTATCGCGGACTGCTGGCCGCCGGAGACGCGTATCTGTCCAATCCGTCGGTTGGCTTTCTGCTGCTGCATATGCCAGTTCCTCACCCGTTCGGGTTCTACGATCGGAAGAGCGGCAACTTTGCGGACCACCATACTTCGTATATCGACAATCTCGCATTGGCCGACCAGTATCTTGCGCATGTTCGTGCGTTGCTGGAGAAGGAGGGGCAGTGGGACTCGACGACAGTGGTGGTGATGGGGGACCACTCGTGGCGCACGCGGCAGATCTGGGCCTCGACTGAGGATTGGAGCGCGGAGGACCAGGCTGCGAGTCACGGGGGGAAGTTCGATGACCGGCCTGCATATCTTGTGAAGCTGCCTCATCAGCAGACGGGTGCGCGGATCGATGTGCGATTTGGCGCGATTCGTACGCGGGCGCTGTTCGATGCGATGTTGCAGAAGAAGGTGCGGACACCGGAAGAACTACGTGCGTGGGTCGGACGGCGTTAGCTGAAACGGTGTTCGCTCAGTGGATGGTTTTCATCTAAGCGAGCGCGGTCAGGGTTGTTCGCTCGACGCTAGAGCAGTTTTGAGTAGGTGTAGAGGGATCAAAGAACAGACAACAGCAAAGCAAAGACGAAATATGGGGGTCTTCGCTACGCTCAGAATGACAACGCTATAGCATCTGCAAGACTGTTCTAGTGGACCGTTTTCATGCGGCGGGACATGAAGTCCATGAGCAGGTAGTTGCCGAGGGTCTGCGGGGTGGTGAAGTAGGCCTTGCCTCGGCACATGGCGCTGACCTGCTGGACGAATTGCACGAGGGAGAAGTCGCTGGCCAGCATGAAGGTGTTGATCATGATGTTTGCGCGCTTGCAGCGAGAGACCTCTTCGAGGGTTTCGGCGATGACGAGCGGGTCGAGGCCGAAGGCGTTTTTGTAGATGCGTCCGTCGGGGAGGGTGAGGGCGCTGGGCTTGCCGTCGGTGATCATGACGATCTGCTTCATGTCCTTATTTTGACGGGCGAGGATGCGCTGGGCGAGGCGGAGGCCTTCGCGGGTGTTGGTGTAGTGGGGGCCGACTTTGACGCGGGAGAGCTGGCTGACGGGGATCTCTTCGGCGGTGTCGTGGAAGAGGACGAGGTTGAGGGTGTCGCCGGGGAACTGGGTGCGGATGAGGTGCGCGAGGGCCATGGCAACGCGCTTGGCCGGGGTGAAGCGGTCTTCGCCGTAGAGGATCATCGAGTGGGAGCAGTCGAGCAGGACGACGGTGGCGCAGGAGCTGGTGTAGTCGGCCTGATGGACGTGGAGGTCGGTGTACTCGATGTTGAGGGGCGCGTTCTCCTCGCCTTCGACGGCGGTGCGGATGCCTTCGCGGGCGAAGACGCTGGAGAGCGTGGCGGTGATGTCGAGGTTGAGGGTGTCGCCGAACTCGTAGAGCTTGCTGCTGCCGTTGGTTTCGACGCCCGAGGCTTCGTGGCGGGTGTCGTGGCGGCCGAGCGAGGATTTGCCGAGGGGGCCGAGGAGATCGCGGAGAGCCTTGTAGCCGAGGAAGTCCATGGACTTGTCGGTGACTTCGAAGCGGGCGTTTTCTCCGGTTCCGGCTGCGCCTTCACCGGGCTGGGGCTGCTCGGCGTTGATGAAGTTCTGCTCCTGGAGCTTCTGGATGATTTGGTCGATGAGCTCTTCGACCTGGTCGGCGTTGAGTTGTTCGAATTTTTCCTGCGACTCTTCGTCGAAGAGCTCTCCGGATTCGAGGGCTTGCCGGATGGCCTCGCGGAGATTTTCGAGGGTCTGGTCGTTGTACTCCTGGAACTGGGAGTAGGGATCGTTGAAGCCGGAGTCGAGCAGGAAGTCAGACAAGGCTTCCATGAGGTCTTCGAGCCCGAAGCTGGAGGAGAGGTCGCCGGTGAATTTGGTGTAGCGGATGCGCTTCATAGGGCTGTTACCAGTTTAGACGCGCGGGTAGGGGCTGCGGTCGCGGAATTCGCTGTGCCGCGGCTCATTGCTCATGCATGCTTGCCGGACATGACGGCGAAGCGGTTGTCTTTGTACCAGCAATCGACGTCGGCGAAGCCTGCTTCGCGGAGCCAGAGGAGCTGGTCTTCGACGGAGGCGCAGCGGTCCTCCTGCTGGCGGTAGAGAGAGGCTTCGATCTGCTGTTCCGTGGCTCCCGCGACTCGAACCTGCTGGAGCCAGAGGGCTTTGTAGCGGGCTTCGAGCGCGGGTGTGGGGCCGGCGACCTGCTCGGCGTTGATGAAGACTCCGTTTGGCTTGAGCGAGGCGTTAATTTTTTTAAAGACGGCGCGCTTGTTCGCGTCGTCGAGGTGGTGGATGGAGAGCGATGAGACGACGGCGCAGAGTTTTTCGGGCAGCGGTTCGTTGACGTAGTCGGCTCTTTGATAGGTGATGTGCGGGACGTTGCCGAGGCGATCTCCGGCGAGTGAGAGCATGGGGGCGGAGAAGTCAATGAGATGGATATGTGCGTTGGGGAAGCGGTTGCGGATGAGTGCGGTGAGTAACCCGGAACCGGCACCGAGGTCGAGAATGTCTTTTGCGTCTGCGGGGATCAGGTCGATGGCCCAGCGGTAGAAGGTGTCGCAGCCGGGGATGAGGAGCGAGCGGTCGCGATCGTAGGTGGAGGCGGTGGCGTCGAAGACAGCTTGGGTGTTGTTTGCGCTCATGTGTGTAACATAAGCGAAATTGATTATTTGATTCATTAGTATAAGTAAAATCGATATTTCTATTTGAGTGGCTGAGAGGGGACATAGCCGTCGATTACAGTCGTGCTGCCGCCGATGCGTGTCGCAAAGGTGGGACGCTCGAGGCCCTTCAAGATGGAAGCCGGGATCTGTGCGGGATCGACGTGGTGCGTGTAGAACTCTGCGAAGGCAAAGAAGTCGGGGCCGTCATCGCGGACGAGTTGCGTGTCGGGTGTGTAGGCTTTGACGATCTCCGGGTTCGCGACGGCGGCTCCGAAGAAGTTGACGGCGTCGTCAAGGGTGCGGCCGGTTGGCGAACGGTACTGATAGAGGGGAACGTGCTGGCGTTCCGCAAATTCGGCGAGTGGCACGAGAGGCTGCAGCGCAAAGGACTGATAGTGGATGGCGCGCTCGTGGCGAGCCATCTCCTGCGGAAGAGCGCCGCGCTCGTCCAACTCGTTGATGGCTTGCTTGTAGACGCCGATGCCCCAGTTGAAGAGATCGTTGTCGGACGAGAGGACGCCGGTTGCTACGGCGGCTAGGCCGCGCCAGTAATGGTGATTGTTCGTCTGCTTGCGTGCTTTGTCGAAGTCGACGGTGCGGTGCGCGACCCTGTTCATCCACTGGATATCGCGCTTGACCTGCGCCGGGTCGAGCGAGTGCTCGTTGACGAGGACGGATTCGCTGATGGCGATGGAACTGAGCGTCCACTCGACCTGGAACCATGCCTGCGAGCTTTGCTTTGGATCGTAGTCGAGCAGGGTGTCGGCCTTTGCCCAGGCGTCGATTTGTTGCTGTGCGCACTGGGCCTCGTCCTTGCTGGATGTGACGAGCCACTGATTCATGCCGGCGGTGACGCGATGCTCGAAGCTGTTGTAGACACGGGTCACTTCAGCTTCGGCCGGGTTGATGGGGCCGTGGCCTCCACTGAAGTAGTGCGGAGGGATGATCATGCGACCGGTGGGCGGCGGAACGATGGGGAGCTTAGTGCAGAAGCTGAGCGAGGCGATGGCTTGTGCCGTGCGCGGATCTTTGTTGTGGGCCAGTTGCTTGTGGCGTTGGGCTACGTCGATGTAGGAGGCTTTGGGATTGGAGACGGACTCAGCATGCGCGGCTGATGCGAACAGGAATGCCGCGGCGATGCAGCAGGATAAAAAGCTCTTCGACATGCGGTTCTGTGCTCCTGTTGATTCAGGTCTTTTTGATTAAGGCATTTTTGGAATGCTGCTAGTTGAAGCCGCGGCGGGTGCGGTTCTTGGCGTAGTCGTCGCGTTCGATCTCGCGTTCGCGCATCTTTTCGGCGTAGTTGGCGGCGTCGTTGTTGCGCTGCTTCTTTTCGGCTGCGGTAAAGCTGCGCTCTTCGCTGCGGCTGATGCGCTTGTGGGCGACCATGCCTTCGAGGAGGAACTCGGCTGCGCTTACGGCGACTTCGGGTTTCGATTTGCCATTGATTTTTAGCGGGCTGAGTTTTTCGAGGAGGCCCTGGATTTGTTGCAGCTCGGCGAGCGAGGCGGCGGCGGGTTGTGCGTCGTTGAGCTGGACGGTGCCGCCGAGGTTGAACCATTGCTCAATCTGCTGGGTGTTAGTGTCGGCGAAGTATTGATCGAAGATAGTGGCGACGCTGGCGCGGATGATCTCGCGGATGACGGTGTCGGCTCCGCGCATCTCGCCTTCGTACTCGAGCTCGATCTTGCCGCTGATGCCGGGAAGGGCGGCGTAGATGTCGCCGACTCTTGGGACTACGAGATCTTCATTGTGCAAGAGGGCGCGGCGTTCGGCATTGGAGACGACGAGCTCCATGGTGCTGATGGGGAGGCGCTGCGAGACGCCGCTGCGCTTGTCGACCTTCTTGTCTTCGCGGGCAGCGAAGGCGATCTGCTCGATGATCTGGCGGATGTAGTGGGGGATTTCGATGTTCGAGGCTTCGCGTTTCGACCAGGCTTCCTGCGCGGTGATGACGATGCCTTCTTCGATGTTCTCGGGGTAGTGGGTGCGAATCTCGCTGCCGATGCGGTCTTTGAGCGGGGTGACGATTTTGCCTCGGGCGGTGTAGTCCTCGGGATTTGCGCTGAAGACGATGGCCACGTCGAGGAGGAGACGGACGGGGTAGCCCTTAATCTGCACGTCGCCTTCCTGCATGATGTTGAAGAGGGCGACCTGGATTTTTCCGGCGAGGTCGGGGATTTCGTTGATGGCGAAGATGCCGCGGTTGGCGCGGGGGAGGAGGCCGTAGTGCATGGTGAGCTCGCTGCCGAGGTCCTGGTTGCTGCGAGCGGCTTTGATGGGGTCGATGTCGCCGACGAGGTCGGCTACGGTGACGTCGGGGGTGGCTAGTTTTTCGACAAAGCGGTCGTTGGGGGTGAGCCAGGCGATGGGGCTTTCGTCGCCGAGGCGGGCGATGAGGTCGCGGCTGAACTTGCTGATGGGGGCGTAGGGGTTGTCGCGGACTTCGGAGCCGGCGATGTACGGGCAGGCAGGATCGAGGAGCGTGGTGAGGGCGCGGAGGATGCGCGATTTGGCTTGGCCGCGGAGACCGAGGAGGATGAAGTTGTGCTTGCTGAGGACGGCGTTGACGATCTGGGGGACGACCGTGTCTTCGTAGCCTACGATGCCGGGGAAGAGCGGGGCTTTCGTTTTAGCGGAGTCGCGGAGTTTGGCGATGAGATTTTCGCGGAGTTCGTCCTTGACGCTGCGGGCGAGGCGTTGCGGGGTGAATTCTGATTTGCGGAGTTGGCCTAAGGTGGTGGGGAATGCGGTCGCCATGTCTAAGTATAGATGTTCGGCGCGGGCACGAGGGTTCGGATGTGGGCGGCGGTGCTTAGAGATAGGAGAACAGACAACCGCAACGGCAAAAGCGAAATGCGGGGGTTCTTCGCTTCGCTCAGAATGACAAGTCTATGGGGTAACGAGGTTATCGATGGGAAGATTATGGGAAGGTTATGGTGTGAACGAAGATCTATGCGGTGAGGTCGTCGAGGAGGGCTTGCATTTCGCCGGCAGCGTGGTCGTTGCTGGTGCGTGCTGCGGTTGCGAGGCCTTCCTGGAGACGGGCGATCGCTTCTTCGTTGCGGTTGAGCTTGGCTAGGGTTTGCGCGGACATTTGATAGGCGGGGACGTAGTCGGGATTGTGCTGGATGAGGAGATTGAATTCGTCGAGCGCTTTGTCGGTGTTGTCTTCGGCGGCGTAGGCCATGGCGAGGCCGTAGCGGGCGAAGGTGTCGGTGGGGTTCTGCTGGAGCACCTGGGTGAGAAGGGCGATTCTGTCCATGTTTTGATGGTGCGGTGTTGGGGGGCGCGTTGGCAAGTTGTGGATGATTTGGTGCCGTGGAGCCCATGTCCGAAAGTCCGGACATGGGCAGCCGGATTTGTGGCGGGTGCGGCGATTTACACTAGTAGGAATGAGCGATTTGATTTTAGAGCGGAAAGTGAGTGAGTCGCAGTCGGAGCGGAGCGAGATTATCTTTCCGGCGGATGCGAATGGCCTGGGGAATCTGTTTGGTGGACGGTTGATGCAGTACATCGATCTAGTTGGGGCGATGGCGGCTTCGCGCCATGCGAGGGCGATTACGGTGACAGCGAGTATGGACCATCTGGACTTCGTTGCGCCGGTGCATGTGGGCGACTTGCTGATCCTGAAGGCGAGTGTGAATCGGGCGTATCGGACGTCGATGGAAGTTGGGGTGAAAGCGATGGTGGAGGATGTGAGGCAGAACCGGCTGTGTCATGTGTCTTCGGCGTATCTGACGTATGTGGCGGTCGACAAGGAGGGGCAGCGACTGGTGGTTCCGCAGGTGGTGCCAGTGACGGAACATCAGAAACGACGGTATGAAGACGCTGGACGCCGGCGCGAGATGCGGGGAAGCGAGATGCAGAGGAAGCGGGAGATGTGTCCTGTGCTGCCCGATGGCTGGAATGTTTGAACAACGCGACGGCGAGAGCGAGGCTACAACCGCAGCTACGACCGCAGTAATAGCAGATTCCTGAGAGGGACTGCACAATGGAAGTGTACGAGTGAGATTGGGAGGACGTAATGGGACATATGGGACATGGAGGACCGCTCGGGCCACAGCCTTTGCCGGGAGTGGCGCACGTCGTTGCGATTGGAAGTGGTAAGGGCGGGGTTGGCAAGACGACCGTTGCTGTGAATCTGGCGGTTGCGCTGGGCAAGCTGGGGTATAAGGTTGGGCTGCTCGATGCGGACATCTATGGGCCGAATGTGCCGACGATGATGGGTGTGACGCGGCAGCCGAACGTGGTCAACGAGAACCGGATGGAGCCGGTGCTGGCGCATGGGGTGAAGTTTATTTCGGTGGGGTTGATCTCGCCGGGAGATAAACCCATGGTGATGCGCGGGCCGATGCTGCACCAGATTATCAAGCAGTTCTTGCAGCAGGTGGAGTGGGGCGAGCTGGATTTTCTGATTGTCGATCTGCCTCCGGGGACTGGCGATGTGGTGATTTCGCTGGTGCAGAATGTTCCGCTGACCGGGGCCGTGGTGGTTTCGACCGGGTCGAGCGTGGCGTTGCAGGATGCGAGGAAGGCGCTGGAGATGTTTCACCAGGTGAAGGTGGAGGTGATTGGCCTGGTGGAGAATATGTCGCAGATGACGCTGCCTTCGGGCGAGGTGATCGACGTGTTTGGCGCGGGTGGGACGGAGCGGACGGCGGCTCAGTTCGGGCTGGAGTTTCTTGGAGCCGTGGAGCTTGATCCTGTGATTCGTGAGGGCGGGGATAAGGGGATGCCGGTGACTTTGGCTGGTGCGGATTCTAAGATCGCCGGGGATTTTTACAAGGTGGCGAAGAAGGTGGCGGAGAAGGCGAAGGAGATTGCGTCTAAGAATGAGAATGTGCTGGAGATTTCTTAGGTGGGCTGCGTCTGCCTGAATGGTTGACGGCTGGCGTAGAGTTAACCGTGGAGGGGCGAATGGCGGATGCGGAGCGGGTGACGGCGCGGCAGAGAGCTATTCTGACGGCCATTGTGGAGAGTTATATCGAGACCGGGGAGCCGGTGGGGTCGGGGACGATTGCGCGTTTGCAAAATGCTGAGGGGTTGGGGTTTAGCTCGGCTACGGTGCGGAATGAGATGGCTGAGCTGGCCGATGTGGGGTTGCTGGAGCAGCCGCATACTTCGGCGGGGCGGGTGCCTACGGCGCGGGCTTTTCGGATGTATGTGGAGCAGTTGAGCGGAGGGGCGCATCCGCGCGTCAATCCGAGGATCGATGCGGCGCGGTTGCCGGTGCGGTCGCGGCGGGAGATTGACTTGAGTTTTGTTGGAGTTGCGGGGACGCAGGCGGTGCTCGAGCGGACTTCGCATGTGCTGGCTACGCTTTCGAGTGGTGTCGGGGTGGCGATTGCCGCGGCGGCGGAGGGGGACGCTCTGGAACATGTGCATTTTTCGCGGCTGGCCCCGGCACGGGTTTTGGCGGTGGTGGTGACGCGGAGCGGGCTGGTGCGGGATCGTGTGCTGGCTTTGGATAAAGACTTGAGTTTAGGGGAGTTGGAGACGGCGGCGAATTTTCTGAATGAGAACTTTCGTGGCTGGAGCGTGGAGCGGGTGAGGGCGGAGATTGCTCGGCTGGTGGAGCGGGAGCAGAGCGAGTATCAGAGGATGCTGAATTCTGTGCAGCAGCTTTGGGTGAAGACGGTGCCGGAGATGGGGGTTCCGGTGCAGACGGTTTATGTGGATGGGGTATCGAATCTCGTTGGGAGTCAAGAAGATAGGGAGCGGCTGCGGGAGGTGCTGGCGGCGCTCGAAGAGAAGCAGCGGCTGGTGGAGCTGCTGAATGCGTATATCGATGCTCGGCAGGAGAGCGTGCGGGTGGTGTTTGACCTGGAGGAGCAGGCTCCGGAGATGGCTGGATTGGTGCTGATTGCGGCTCCGGCGCGGGTGGGCGGGGAGAGCCGGGGGACCGTGGGGGTGATTGGGACCAAGCGGATGCACTATGAGAACACGATGAACGCGGTGGGGTATATTGCCCAGGTTTTTGACCGGATGCTGCATCCGGAGGGGTGATTTTTCGCAGTTTTTTCTGGCGTGGTGAGGGGTGCGTCTTTACTGGGGTTTTGTGGTTTTAGACGTGGTGTTTTTGTGGTGTAGCGGTGGTATCGGGTGTGGTTGAGCTGGTCAGGAGACAATCACCTTTTTCCGGTTTGGGATCGACTCGGGGGGATTACGGGATGACTGGACGGGAACGACTCGCGCGATGGGCCAGGATGGGCAACAATAGAAGAGGTACCGATATGAGGAGAGACGAATCGATGCAGGATGAGACGACCGGACAGGTTGCACAGGAGCCGGAGGTTGGGGCGGCAGAGTCGGCGAGCGAGGCGAGCGTGTTGCAGGCTGAGCTGGAGCTGGTGAAGGGCGAGCGGGACCAACTGCTCGACCGGCTGGCGCGGTTGCAGGCGGAGTTCGACAATGCGCGGAAGCGTGAGACGAAGGAACGGGCCGATGCGCGGGACTATACGGTTTCGCGGGCGGTGGAGCCGTTTCTGGGTGTGATGGATAACTTCCAACTGGCGCTGAAGGCGGATGGGACCGCGGAGCAGTTGCGCGGCGGCGTGGAGCTGATCCTGAAGCAGATGGAGGATGCTCTCAAGGGACTGGGCGTGCAGGCCGTGGAGACGGTGGGGACACAGTTCGATCCTCGCATCCATGAGGCTTTGGGGAGCATCGAAACAAAGGAGTTCCCGGATCACCAGGTGCTGGAAGAGATTCGGCGGGGATATAGGATCCGCGAGAAGCTGCTGCGGCCGGCGCTGGTCCGGATTGCGGCGAATGCGGAGCAGATTTCGGACTGAGATCGGTTCGGCGTGGAGATTCGCTGCAGAGAAGCAGGTTTCTCCGCTCCGCTGCTCCGATAAAGCTGTGAGCAGCTTCGGTTGAAATGACGATTTGGTTTTTGATGTGGAGAGAGAACGGGCAAGCGCAAGTGCAAGAACAACCGCGGGTCCTTCGACTCCACCTCTCGCAAAGTACGCGAAAGGTTTCGCTCAGGATGACAGATGTTTGGAGCGAAGAGGCAACAGTTGGGAACGGTTTATATTCCCACCCATCGCAAAGAGCGCGATGGATGGGCACCCGATCGGTTGTGGCGGTTTGTGGATGAGAACAAGCAACTACAACTGCTAATGAGTGATGAGCAAGTGCAAATGCGGTGGATTAGGAAGAGACTTTTAGAGATATGGCGACTGCAAACGTGACTAAGGTTGATTATTACGAGGTTTTGAGTGTTTCGCGGGATGCGAGCGATCAGGAACTGAAGACCGCTTACCGGAAGCTGGCGATGCAGTACCACCCGGACCGGAATCCGGATGACCCGAAGGCGGAGGAGAAGTTCAAGGAGTGCAGCGAGGCTTACTCCATCCTGAGTGACGCGGAGAAGCGCGCGGCTTACGACCGGTATGGCCATGCTGCGTTTCAGAACGGCGGTGGGGGTGGGAATCCGTTTGCGGGGGGTGGGTTTGGCGGTGCGCAGGACCTGGGGGATATCTTCGGCGATCTGTTTGGCGAGATGTTCAACATGGGCGGTGGCGGCGGGCGCAAGGCTTCAAGGGTGCAGCGTGGGCGCGACCTGCGCTATGACCTGACGCTGGAGTTTGAACAGGCCGTCTTCGGGATCGAAAAGGAGATTACGATTCGGCGGATGGAGACGTGCGCGGACTGCAAGGGGTCGGGCGCGCAGAAGGGCAAGGCCGCGGTGACGTGTACGCAGTGCGGCGGACGCGGGCAGCAGCGGTTTCAGCAGGGATTCTTTTCGGTGGCGCGGACCTGCTCGGTGTGCGGCGGGACGGGGACGTTGATCGTCGATCCGTGCACGACGTGCAAGGGCGAGACGCGAGTGGCGACGGAGCACACGATTCTGGTGAAGGTGCCGGCGGGCGTGGAGCAGGATACGCGGATTCGCTACCAGGGCGAGGGTGAGGCAGGGAAGTTTGCCGGGCCTGCCGGAGATCTGTACGTTGTGCTGAATGTGAAGGCGCATAAGTTCTTCGAGCGCGATGGCGATGACCTGCACTGCGTGATGCCGATCTCGTTTCCGCAGGCTTCGCTGGGGACCGAGTTGGAGATCGAGACGCTGGAGGGAATGGCGACGATCAAGATTCCGGAGGGGACGCAGAGCGGGAAGGAGTTCAAGCTGCGCGGGAAGGGCGTGCCGCATTTGAACTCACATGGGAAGGGCGACCTGATTGTGGAGATTCGGGTGCAGACGCCTGCGAAGCTGACCAAGGCTCAGAAGGAGTTGCTCAGGCAGTTGAGCGAGACGATGGTGGTGGAGAATACTCCGCAGTCGCGCGGGCTGTTTGAGAAGGTGAAGGAGATGTTTAGTTGAGTTGTCCGTTGTCCGTTGTCAGGTATCAGGTTCAAATGCCCGGGCTTTGGCTCGGGCATTTTGTTTGTGTGACAGAAAAAACTGGATGGGAGAGTGTGTACATTCCCACCCATCGCAAAAGCCGCGATGGATGGGGCACCCGATCGGTCGTGGCTGGGGAGATTCCCGGGTTCGCGCTTCGCGCGAATGCCCACCTTAGCGACGATATGGCCGTCGCGAAGATGGGGCACCCGGATTTGTGGCGGGTCAGGTGAGGTGGGTGGAGGCTATGGCTATCGCGGCTATGGCGGCGGTTTCGGCTCGGAGGATGCGGGGGCCTAGTGTTACGGGTTGCCAGTTGTGTTGGGTGAAGAGAGACATCTCTTCGGGGGTCCAGCCGCCCTCGGGGCCTATGGCGAGGGCATGGGTGGTTCTGTCTGGAGAGCTGTGTTCATCCCACCCTTCACGATGAGGCTGCGAAGGATGAGGCACCCGGGCCTTTGTGCTGGCTTCTGAGTTTTCAAGTGCGGTCGTCAGGGTCACGGCCTGCTCGGTTTCGCTGAGGAGGATGCGGGTGGGACTGGTTTCGTGTTCGAGGGCTTGCTTGAGCGGGATGGGGTCGGCGATCTCGGGGATGTCGGTGCGGCGGGATTGCTTGGCGGCTTCGAGGGCGATGCGTCGCCAGCGTTCAGCGCGTTTGGGGGCGGCGAGGGCGAGATGCTTTTCGGTGCGGCGGGCGAGGATGGGAGTGATGCGGGAGACGCCCAGCTCGGTGGCC
>Ga0207678_10002057_pt1 | contig 18237 bp, 12 predicted proteins | sample KBSC63metaG_FD_184319 | JGI IMG/M metagenome (GOLD analysis project Ga0207678, IMG submission 184319) | Corn rhizosphere microbial communities from Kellogg Biological Station, Michigan, USA - KBS C6-3 metaG (SPAdes) (version 2) | ecosystem: Host-associated > Plants > Roots > Rhizosphere > Soil ...
GCGGGAATGACGACGCTAGTCCAGCGCCTCGACCGCGATCGACGGATCGGCCTTCCTCAATCGCATCCAGATAAAGTACGTCGGCACACCCAGGGACAGTGCGGCGATTCCTATGAGGCTGTGCCTCGGATCGCTGTATATGGTCGTCCCCACCACTATCCAGCTCGCGATCATGAAGAACGCCGTCGTCCACGGGTGGCCCGGCACGGTGTATCCCACTACACTCGTACGCTCACGATCCCGCGCCCGAAACACGAACAGCGCAAGCGCTGCCAATCCGTAGAAGATGAAATCCACCGAAGTCACGTAACTCATGATGGATTCGTAGCTTCCCGACGCGGCGACTATCGCGCACAGCGTCCCCTGAAGCGCTATCGCAACTGTTGGCGTGTGCGATCGTGGTGAGATACGCGCGATTGCCTTGAAGAACAATCCGTCGGCTGCCATCGCCTGATACACGCGCGGTGTGGCGAACATTCCCTGGCTCAGGAAGCCAAACGTCGACAGGGCAATGCAGCCAGCCATCACTTCGGCGCCGATGTGCATCCGGCTCGACACGTGATCGACGACGGCCGCGGCGGGCGTCACCGTACTCGCGAGCCCGTCGGCGCCGAGTGCGAGGAGAAATACCGCGTTCACCGCAAGATAGAGTGCCACGACTCCGAGCACGCCGTAAAGCATCGCGCGCGAAAGGTCGCGTGCAGGATCGCGCATGTCGGCGGCCGCGAAGCTCGCCGTTTGCCATCCACCATACGCGAACATCACCGGCGTGAACGCAGCCGCGAGCGCACTGAACGGGTGTGCCGGCATCGTTCCGCTCATCGACTCCGACGCGGTACCGTGCGCCATTATGGCGACACCGCACCCGATTATCGCAACTATGGCGACGACCTTCAGAATCATGAACAGACTCTGAGTCTTGTTGCCGGCGCGCAGATTGGCGCAATTGATTCCGGTCAACAGCGCAAGCGCCAGCACCGCAACCGTCGTCTCGGACATCGGCACCGGAACAACCGCGAGAAAATAGCGCGCAAATATCACCGATACTGCAGCGATTCCACCGGTCTGCACGACCAGCAGTATCGCCCAGCCGAACATGAACGCGATCGCGGGATGAAAGGCGTCGCGCATGTACGCATAGTGTCCGCCGCGCGCGGGATGGCGTGCCGCGAGCTCGGCGTACACGAACGCACCGGCCAGCGCTATGATTCCGCCGATCGTCCACACGATCATCATGAGCACGCCGCTGTGCACCATGTTCGCGACGACGGCGGGATTGCTGAAGATCCCGGCACCGACGATACCGCCCATCACGAGCATGGTCGCGTCGAACACGCCGATCTTCGGGATCGAGCGTTCCTTCGCGATGGTATTAGCCGGTCCGCTACCCATCCAGTAGCGCCAGTACTCTGTCGATCTGTTGCTCGGTATTGTAGATGTGCGGAGCAAATCGAATCACACCGCCGCCACGAATGGAGTGCGATACGTTGTGTTCGTTCAACCTTCGCGAAATCGCTTCGGCGTCTTTCGCTCTGAACGACACTATTCCCGCTCGGCGGCTAGCGTCGCGCGGCGTCACGAGCGACAGGCTTGGTATCGCCGACATCCCTTCCACGAGTCTGCCAGCCAGCGCATGGATCCGCGACGCCACTGAGTCGAGGCCGATCTCGTGCAGCAGCTCGAGGCTCGAGTCCATCCCGACCATGTCCTGATAGGGAATCGTCGCGACCTCGAACCTGCGGGCATCGTCTTCGTATGTGAGATCGTACTCCAGCATGTGCGAGAAGTCCTCTGCGCCACGCACGCTGAGCCAGCCCACGGTGCGGGGCTCCAGCATCCGAATCAACTCCCGTCGCACGTAGCAGAATCCGGATCCCCAGGGAGACAGCAGCCACTTCTGTGCGCCACACGATAGCACGTCCACGTGGCACGCATGCACGTCCAGCAGCGTGGTCCCCACTCCCTGAATCGCATCGACGACGAACCATATCTTGCGGTCGCGGCACATGGTTCCTATGGCAGCCAGATCCGCGCGATCGCCGGACACGAACGACACCCACGATATCGCGACAACTGCAACGTCACCACGATCGAGCCTGGCCGGCAGCGCGTCCCAATCGGGAAGCCCGTTCGGAAGCAGGCTCAGCTGTTCGTATCGTGCGCCGCCTCTGCGCTGAATCGCCATCCATGGATACACGTTGGCAGGAAACTCGCCGTCGTATCCCAGGATCACCTTTTCTCGCGCGATCGGAAGGACCTGCGCCGCGATGTTGAGTCCCGTGCTCGTATTGGGAACGAGAGCGATCTCATCACTGTCGGCGCCAACCAGGCCGGCGCACAGCCCGCGGGCTTTCGCCAGTGCGGCAAACTGTTCGTCCAGCGCGATCTTCCACGGCTCCGCGCGAAGTCGAGTCCAGCGATCCAGCTCGCTGACGGTGCGCGCGGGCAGCGGTCCGGTCGCCGCAGCGTTGAGATACGTGGTGGTGCCGCTGGCGGCCCAGGGAAATTCCTTTGCTATTTCGAATGACATGTCGGTGGAGTTATCGTCAACTGGGAAACGTTCGCTCTCCTGCACCCGTCGCGCCAGTGGTCTGTACGATCCCGTAGCGTTGCGAGTGCGCCGCGCGCGCACTATCTTCGCGCCCGCACACTGCAGCTCCCCAGAATCTCGCACGATTTCAAGTTGGAGGAATGGATGTCCCAGCTCTCACAGCGGCCCGAGTACGACGTATGTATAGTAGGCTCAGGCGCTGGCGGTGGAATGGCCGCCTACGTTCTCACCAAGGCCGGCGCAAATGTCGCGCTGCTCGAGGCGGGGCCCGAATGGTACAGCACTCGCGATTCCAAGATGCTCGTACCGGCCTACGCGTCACCGCGCCGGGGCGCAGGCTCGCGCGAAAAGCCGTTCGGTGAGTTCGACGGCTGCATCGGTGGCTGGGATATCGAGGGCGAACCCTACACCACCGCGCCAGGCACCAAGTTCTCCTGGTGGCGCGCCCGGATGCTGGGCGGCCGGACTAACCACTGGGGCCGCATCTCGCTCCGATTCGGCCCCGACGATTTCCGCGGCAAGAGCATCGACGGACTCGGCGACGACTGGCCGATCGGCTACGACGACATCAAGCCGTACTACGACGAGGTCGACAAGCTCATCGGCATCTTCGGCAGCAACGAAGGGTTGCGCAACAATCCGGACGGAATCTTTCAGCCTGCGCCCAGGCCGCGCTGTTACGAGCTGATGATCAAGCAGGCATGCGACAAGCTGGATATCACCTGCATTCCCGGACGTCTTTCAATTCTGACGCGTCCGCTGAACGGTCGAATGGCCTGTCACTATTGCGGACAGTGCGGCCGCGGCTGCCAGACGAACTCCAACTTCTCGAGCCCGGGCGTTCTGATCAAACCTGCACTCGACACGGGCAAGCTCACCCTCATCACGGGTGCGATGGCGCGCGAAGTAACGATCGACAAGAACGGGATAGCAACTGGCGTCACCTACATCAGGACCAGGGATGGAATCGAGCAGCATGTTCGCGCTCGCGTGGTGGTACTGGCCGCTAGTGCCTTCGAATCGGCGCGACTCATGCTCAACTCCAAATCCGCGCTCTTTCCGCACGGTCTCGCGAACTCCAGCGGTATCATAGGTAAGTACATCACCGATACCACCGGGGCCGGTCTCAATGGCTTCATCCCAAAGATGGTGAACCGCATGCCGCACAACGAGGATGGGACAGGCGGCAATCACATCTACATGCCGTGGACCAAGGACAACAAGAAGCTCGACTTCCCGCGTGGATATCACATCGAGGTCGGCGGCGGTTTCGATGCTCCGTCGTACGGATTCATGGGTGGAATTCAGCGCTACCCCAACGCCGGCGGCTACGGCAAGTCACTGAAGGACGACTATCGTCGTTACTTCGGTGCCAGTGTCGGATTCGCAGGACGTGGCGAGATGATTCCGAGCGACGACTGCTACTGCGAGCTGGATCCGAAAGTTGTGGACAAGTACGGCATCCCGGTTCTCCGCTTCCACTGGAAGTGGAGCGATCACGAGATCAATCAGGCAAAGCACATGCAGGAAACCTTCCGCTCGATCGTCGCAGAGATGGGCGGCGAGGTATTCTCGCCAATGCCTACGCGTGAAAGGGATTACGGCCTCGCGGCCGGCGGTACGATCATCCACGAGCTGGGAGCTACGCGCATGGGCAACGACCCCACCAAGTCGGTGCTCAACAAGAATTGCCAGGCGCACGACGTGAAGAATCTCTTTGTCGCGGATGGCGGCCCATTCGTATCGCAGGCGGACAAGAATCCCACGTGGACGATTCTCGCGCTCGCGTGGCGCACGAGTGATTACATAACGCAACAGCGCAAGGCGGGGGCACTATGAGCGACGACAAGAACAACGGAATGAGCCGCAGGGACGCACTCAAGCTGCTCGGTGCTGTCCCTCTCACCGGCGCGCTGCACTGGACGCCCGAAGCGATCAGCCGGGCCACCCACGTGCTGCAGCAGGATGACGTCGAGGCGCCCAAAGTAAGGCCCAAATTCTTTACAGCTCACGAAGACGCGACCGTCCGAATCCTCGTCGATCTGATCATCCCGCGCGACGAGCGATCCGGTAGCGCTACCGATGCACGCGTCCCCGAATTCATGGACTACATGCTCGGCGAGGCGACCGAGATGAATCGCGTCGAGATGCGGGGTGGGCTCGCGTGGCTCGACACCGAATGTCGCACGCGTTTCAATGCCAATTTTGTGAATTGCACTGACGCGCAACGTCGTCAGCTGCTCGACGACATCTCGTGGCCGGAAAAGGCTCGCCCTGAGATGAGCCACGGCGTTGCGTTCTTCAACAGCTTCCGCGATTTCACTGCGTCCGGCTTCTTCTCATCACAGATGGGATGGAAGGACGTGCGGTATATCGGGAACGTCTTCAATCCGAACTGGAACGGCTGCCCCACGGAAGTGCTGCACCAGTTGGGCGTCAGTTACGACAGTTAGAGGAATCAAATGAGCAGCAACAGACTCGGCATCGGCTTCATTGGCAGCGGCTTCATCGCCCGGTTCCACCTCCAGTCGTTCGTCGGAGTGCGCGACGCAGACGTACTCGGAATCTGGAGTCCGAACCGTGAGAACGCAGCCGCGACCGCGGCGTTCGCGCGCACGCTCGATGTTGGAAATGCCCGCGCGTATGATTCCATCGCCGACATGGTTGCCGATCCAGCGATCGACGCCATCTGGCTGCTCGGCCCCAACTTCTCACGCATCGAGAACGTCAGAGAGATAGTCGGCGCGATCGAGAGTGGCAGGGGGACTCTCAAGGCAATCGCGTGCGAAAAACCGCTTGCACGCAACGTCGCCGAAGCCACGACGGTCCTCGAGCTCGTCGAGCGCGTTGGACTGATGCACGGATACCTCGAGAACCAGTTGTTCTCTCCGCAGATCGAGACCGGCCGGTCGCTGATCTGGAGCCGCGGCGCGGCGACCACCGGACGCCCGTATCTCGCGCGCGCAGCCGAAGAACACAGTGGCCCGCACATGCCATGGTTCTGGCGCGGCGACATGCAGGGCGGCGGTGTGCTCAACGACATGATGTGTCATTCTGTGGAGCTGGTGCGCTATCTGCTCACAAAGCCCGGCGATCCACGCAACTCGCTCACGCCCGTTTCCATCAACGGCCGCATCGCGAGTCTCAAGTGGAGCAGGCCCGAGTACGCCGAACGTCTGCGCAGGACAATGGGGAAGGATGTCGATTACAGTAAGCATCCATCCGAGGATTTCGCCGGCGCAACGATCGAGTTCGAAGCGAGCGACGGCACGCGAGTGATCGGTGAAGCGAGCACATCGTGGAGCTTCGTCGGCGCGGGACTTCGCCTCTCCGCCGAACTACTCGGCCCTGAGTATTCCATGTCATGGAACACACTCGACAGCGGACTCAACCTGTTCTTCAGCCGCGAAGTGAGCGGCAAGGCAGGTGAGGACCTGATCGAGAAGCAGAACGCCGAGATGGGATTGATGCCCGTAGTGGCGAGCGAAGCCGCCGCGTACGGTTACGAAGCCGAGAACCGCCACTTCACGCGCGCATTCCTCCGCCGCGAGACGCCGTTGTTGACGTTCCACGACGGACTGGAGGTCGTGAAGCTGCTGATGTCCGCATATCGCAGCGCCGAAGAAGGCAGGACCATCGAGCTGCCCGCCAAAGGAATCGAGAATTTCCAACCCGCCGTCGCCCGCGGGAAATGGCGTCCATGACCCCACCATCCACCCGCCGAATCGGTGGTCCTGCGTAGGGCGCGGATTCTTCCGCGCCTGGCCCATTTACGTGCAATCGGAATCGGATGACCGCCGCGGATTCTTCCGCGCCTGGCCCCGTCACGCGCAATCGGATCCGGATGTCGACCGGATATCTCCGCGCCTGGCCCCGTTACGTGCAATCGGATTTGGATGTCGACCGGATATATCCGCGCCTGGCCCCATTACGCACAATCGATTTCGGATGTCGATCGGATGCATCCGCGCCTGGCCCCGTTACGCACAATCGATTTCGGATCTTCGCCGGACGCATCCCGCCACCCCGTTACACGCAATCGAAATCAGATTGACGCCGCGCCCTACGCCGCGATCGGCATCTCCATCTCATCCGCCGGCGGCTTCACCGCTACGCTCGGCTTGAACCAGAACAGGAATATCACGAAGATCACCGCCGATCCAGTTGCCGGAATCAACCAGATCGATCTCCAGTCATGCGTGATCACTCCGTTCGCCCCAACCGTCTGATACGCCTGCACTACGAGCCCTGACAGCCAGGAACCGATCACGTTGCCGATGCCGAGTGTAACGAACGCAATCAATCCCTGCGCCGCCGCGCGAATCTTGAGAGTCGCCTGCTGATCGACGTAGATCTGTCCGCTCACGAAGAAGAAATCGTAGCACACGCCGTGTACCAGGATACCGGCGTACAGCATCCACACAGTCGGTCCCACGTTTCCAAAGGCAAAGAACGCGTACCGGATCGCCCAAGCTGCCATGCCAAGCAGCATGATGCGCTTGATTCCAAGGCGTGTGAGAAACCACGGCAACAGCAGCATGAAGAAGAGCTCCGAACCCTGGCCCATCGTCATCTTGGCCGCGGCTCTTGCCATTCCGGCTTCGTTCAGGAACGCGTTCGTGAACGTGTAGTAGAACTGCAACGGAATCACGAGCAGGAACGATCCCACTACGAAGACCGTAAACGACTTGTCCTTGAACAACGACAGCGCATCGAGACCGAGTACGTCTCGCGCGCGAAGCGGCTGGCCGGCAGCGTGCGGTGGCGTGTGCGGCAGGGTCAGGGAGAACAGACCGAATAGCAGCGATGCACCGGCTGCGATCTTCATCGGGATTGCCGTGGACTCGATCCCCATGAAACTCACGAGCAGGCCGGCAACGATCCAGCCGATCGTTCCCAGTACTCGAATCTTCGGAAAATCGCGCGCCGGATCTTCGATGTGATCGAAGCTGATGGAATTCGCGAGCGCCAGCGTCGGCATGAACGTCAGCGCGTAGATGATGAGCAGCACGTAGAACGGCACGAAGGCATGGAGCGTCGATACGTAATACAGTACCACCCCGCCAACGATCAAAAGAATCGCCATCACGCGCTCGGAGGAGAAGAACCGATCCGCGATCATTCCGATGAAGAACGGCGAGATCATCGCCGCGATTCCCATGCTCCCGTACGCCAGCCCGACTCTCGATCCACTGAACTTGAGCGTCTCGGTCAAATACGTTCCGGCTGTCACGTACCACGCGCCGTAAACGAAATACTCGAGAAACATCATCACCGATAGCTTGGCGCGCGTTGCCGTCATTAATGAATCCTGATCTTCAGAAGTATGTGACGATTTCTATGGTGGCTACGTCGATATTAATGTGCCGAAATCCGGCGAGATCCGCCAATCTGCGTCCGTCATTCCCGTCGTCCGTCATTCCCAAGGCGCGGATGCATCCGCGCCCTACAGCGGGAATGACGAAGATGGGCACTAGAACTCCAGTCCTCTCAAATACGCGTAGCTCGCCGCGATGCTCGCGAACGGATCCCTGGCATTGTCATGCTCCACGAAGTAGTGCTCGATGCCAGCCTCTCGCGACTGTGCGAAGATGCCCTTCCAGTCGATCACACCCTTCCCCACATCTACCATCGTCTTCGCAGCGCTGCCGTCCATGTCCTTGACGTGCACCATCCTGAACCGGCCGGGATACTTCCTGAAGTACGCCAGCGGATCACCGCCGCCCTTCACGAGCCAGAAGATGTCCATCTCCATCGCGACCAGCTTTGGATCGGTCCGGTCCAGTATCACGTCGTAGGGACGCACGCCGTCGATCGGTGCCAGCTCCGACTCGTGGTTGTGATATCCGATGCTGATTCCCGATCGCCCTGCGATCTCCCCTGCATGATTGAGTACGTCGGCTGCCTTCCGGTAACCATCCAGTCCCGCCTTCTCGTCCGGAATGTTCGGGCATATGACGAACTTGTGCCCCAGCTGATGTGCTTCGTCCAGCACCCGGGGCAGGTCGTCGCGAACGCGCTCCATCGCAATGTGAGTGGACGGCGCCGCAAGGCCGTGCCGATCCAGTGCGGCCCTGAAGTCGGCGACGCTGTGCGAACGGTACCCGGCCAGCTCGACCTCCTGATACCCGATCGACGCAACGCGCGCGAGCGATCCGTCCAGATCGTTGGTCAACGCATCGCGAATCGTGTAGAGCTGCACCCCGATCCTGCCAAGCTTGCGCGCCGGTAACATGCCGTACGCCCGCGTTCCCATTGCCGTCGCAATCAACGATCCCGACAGCACGGTAAGGAACGAGCGCCGATCCATACCGCCGGTACAGCTGTCGCCCTGCTGCTTCGTCACCGTGCCTCCGTCAGAGAAACTGTGCTCGCGAATATCTCACGATGTTCTCACGCATTGCGTTCCCCGGAATGTGACCTGCGTCCGATCGGGGAAGTTTACTAACGGATTATAGCACCGAATCAGGCCGCTGATAATACCACTCCGAGCACACTCCCAACACATCCCCCATCAAGACAACCATAAGCATGCGGTCGCGAGACAACTGGGCGCAACGCCCAACGAGTATGCTGGCGAGTGCGTTAGCGCTTCTTCTGTCTGGAATCGCAATTCACCCCATCGCTGGGCAGAACGCGACACAAACTGTCGGGATCTCACCCGTGCGAACCGCAGTCGCAATGCGCGCGCACGGTCGGATCGATATCGACGGCAAACTGGAGGAGCCGGATTGGCACGCCGCTCCGATCTCAGCCCAGTTCACGCAGAGCTACCCGAATCCCGGTGCCATGCCCCGACAGCGCACCGAAGTACGCGTGCTCTACGATAACACCTCGCTCTACGTCGGCATCCGCTCGTTCGACAACCATCCCGATTCGATCGCCCAACCACTCGCGCGACGCGACTCGTATGGCATCTACTCCGACTGGGTTGGTTTTTCCATTGACTCGTATCACGATCGCCGCAGCTCGTTTGGCTTTGCCGTAAATCCCCGGGGTGTCCAGAAAGATGAGATGATCTCCAACGACAATTCGGAGGATCTCAACTGGGATGGCGTCTGGCAGGTCGCCACCACCGTCGATTCGCTCGGCTGGACCGCCGAATTTCGCATTCCGCTGTCGCAGCTTCGCCTCGGGCCGGTAAGAGATGGAGTAGATCGTATCTGGGGATTCCAGGTGTCGCGCGACATCGCACGCTACCACGAGCGCGATGTGTGGTCGCCATTCACATCGCAATCACCGGGCTACGTATCGAGCTTCGGTGATCTGACCGGCCTGCGCGATATTCCTGTACCCACGCGACTCGATCTGCTCCCGTATCTCAGCACCAAACTCATACGCGCTCCCGGAACCACTGCGAATCCACTCTTCCGCCGGAACGACGTCACTCCGTCAGTTGGCGGTGATCTCAACTATGGACTTCCAAACGGTCTTACACTTACGGCGACAGTAAATCCTGATTTTGGACAGGTAGAAGTAGATCCCGCTGTAGTCAACCTCTCGGCATTCGAGACGTTCTTTCCCGAGAAACGGCCGTTCTTCCTCGCTGGATCGGACGTCTTTCAATTCGGCCAGACGCAGGTGGATGCGAGCTACAACTCTCAGATCTTCTACTACTCCAGACGAATCGGCCGAGCGCCACAGTTGTCCGTTCCTGGTTCGGATGTAGCGTACGTCGACGCGCCAAACGAGTCGTCAATCCTGGGCGCGCTCAAGCTCGCTGGCAGGACACACGGCTGGACAGTTGGCATGATGGACGGTGTGGCCGGTGAGGAAACCGCGCGCTACGTAACGACGGCCGGTGCGCGTCGTACGTCAACCGTCGAGCCCCTTACCAATTACGTCGTTGGCAGGCTCCGTCGCGACTTCAACGATGGTAACACGGCGATTGGTGGAATGTTCACTGCAACGAACCGCGATGTCGCCGATAGCGTCGTGAGAGATGCGCTACGATCACGCGCACTCCTTGCCGGAATCGACTTCGACCACTCGTGGAATTCACGCAACTGGATAGTGAGTGGCTACGTCACCGCATCGAGTGTCAACGGCACGCCAGCTGCTATCACGACAACGCAACTCTCGAGCGCGCATTACTATCAACGCCCTGATGTATCCTACCTGCACGTCGATAGCACTCGTACATCGCTCAACGGCCACATGGCCGAAGTCGCGCTTGCGAAGCGCGGCAAGTGGTTCGGCTCGCTCGATTACAAGGAAGTGAGTCCCGGATTCGAGATCAACGATCTCGGATTCATATCACAGACGGACTACCGGTCAATAGTGCCAGCGGTCGGTTACCAGTCCAACGAGCCCGGTCGCATCTTCCGTCAATATTCGATTACCGCAGCGTCGTTCGACGCCTGGAATTTCGGAAACGCATTGATCCGCCAGAGCAACACTGTAATTGCAAATACAACGTTCAACAATCTCTGGGCCGCAGGATTGCAGGCGACTTACGCGCCAGATCAGCTCAGCGATCAGTTGACACGAGGTGGGCCGCTTGCGCTGATACCAGGCCTGTGGCGCCTCGATGCGTCCGTGAGCAGCGATTCACGCAAGCCGGCGATAGTCAGCAGCGAGCTGCAATACCAGCATGACGCGTCAGGCGGATTTGCGGAAGGCGCAAATATCACACTCGATGTCCGCCCGACATCCGCGATCCACGCCAGCTTCGGTCCCACATTCAGCGTGACGAGCAGCAGCAATCAGTACGTACGAACGGTAAGTGACCCTCTCGCGTCCGCGACGTACGGCAATCGGTACGTCTTCGCGAACCTGCGCCAGACCACGCTGTCACTCGACACGCGACTCGACTGGACGTTCTCCACCACTCTCAGCCTGCAACTCTACGCGCAACCATTCGTCTCAGCGGGAAAATTCTCGACCTTTAAGGAGCTACTCGCGCCGAGAACGAGACGGTTCGGCGTGTATGGCACATCTCGCGGCGCAATCTCGCGCGGCACGAACGGAGTTTACACGCTCGACCCGGACGCAAACGGCCCTGCGCCATCCTTCGAGGTGAGCGATCCGAACTTCAACGTTCGAAGTCTCCAGGGTGACGCAGTGTTGCGATGGGAGTACAGACCCGGCTCGACAATTTTCTTCGTCTGGCAGCAGCAACGTGACGGCGTGGCGCCGATCGGCGATTTCGGCTTTACCCGCGACGTCGGCGACATCTTCCGGGAGCCGCCTACCAACGTCTTTCTGCTAAAGGCGACGTTCTGGCTCGCGCGTTAGGAATGGGATACATCGCCGGCTCGATCCCCGTGGCCCGAATATTTCCGTGGTTAGGTCTTTCATCCACAAATCCGAAAGCCCTCCAGACCACCCGTACCACCCTTGCGCGAACTCGAGCTCATCATCGCCCTTCTCGCCGTCTTCGCGACGGTCCAGATGCTCGCGCACAGATGGAGCGTTCCATATCCATCACTGCTCGTCATCGGCGGCCTGGCCCTGGCGTTCATACCGGGCCTGCCACGGATCGACAGCGACCCGGAACTGCTCTTTCTCATATTCGTTCCGCCACTTCTTTACTGGGCCGCCCTCACCACCTCGGTCCGTGAGCTGAAGGATGTGATCGGCCCTGTCGCCCGCCTGGCGACGGCGCTCGTTCTGCTTACGATGGCTGCAGTCGCCGTCGTCGCACACCTGCTCAGCCCCGAGTTTTCCTGGGCATCCGCCTTTCTGCTCGGAGCGATCGTCGCACCGCCGGATCCGATCGCCGCGACCGCAGTCGTCGTCCCACTTGGCGTGCCCCGAAGAATCACGGCTGTGCTCGAAGGCGAAGGGTTGCTCAATGACGCGACATCGCTCGTGGCGTACAGAGTCGCGCTCACAGCTGCCGTCACCGGCGTCTTTTCCGTGTCGTCCGCAAGCATCCGCCTGCTCACCGCCGGAGTCGCCGGCGCCGCGATCGGTCTCGTCATCGGATGGTTGATCGCGCTGTTTCGCCGGACCGTGACCGGACGCCTGCCAACCGTCGAGAATACCCTGTCGCTGCTGTCGCCGTTTATCGCATTCATACCGGCCGACGCGATCGGAGCGTCAGGTGTCATCGCAGTGGTCACACTCGGGTTGTATCTCGGTCGCCAGGATCCAAAATCGATGGCACCCGCGTCACGCGTGCAGGCAGAAGCGATGTGGACGATGCTGACGTTTCTGTTCCAGAGTCTGATCTTCATAATGATCGGACTCGAGCTGCCGCACATCATGCGCGGCCTCGAGGATCACTCCACACCAACGCTGCTCATCTACGCGTCGGTAATCACGCTGGTGTGCATGCTGGTCCGTTTCGTATGGGTGGGAATCTCGGTTACGGTCCTCCGTGCAGTACGACGCCGGAAACACAAGAGGATCGAGCCGGCATGGAACGAAGGCGCACTCGTTGCATGGGCCGGCATGCGCGGTGGAGACTCGCTCGTAATCGCCCTCGCAATTCCATTCTACACCAATTCGGGCGTGCCCATACCTGCGCGCAATCTCATAATCTTCATCACGTTCTTCGTGATATTCGTGACTCTCGTTGGACAGGGTATCACGCTCTCTCCAGTAGTGCGCGCACTCGGCCTGCATCGCGACCCGTCCGGCAAGGCAGAAGAGACGACCGCGCGCATTGCGCAGGCACAGGCTGCGCTCGCCGTCATCGACGACATGATCGCACACGGCGGCATCGACGCACGGATAGGAACGCGCATGAGATCGCGTTATGCGGACCGCGAGAAGCGCTGGACGGCACGCAACGACGGCCACGACAAAGACGCCACGTCCGAGGAACGCGAAGCAGCCGATGAAATGGCCGGCGTTTCCGATACGGTGATGCGCGCGAACGAGCGGATAATCAGCGCGCAGCGCGGTTCACTGCTCCATCTCCGCGAGAGTGGCACCATTAACGACGATGTCCTCCGCCAACTCGAGCGTGAGCTGGACCTGGAAACGATGCTGCTGGAATCCAAGAACCTCGATGACAGGGACGCCGGCGCCTGGTCGCCGTATGGCACGGATACCTGACGTGGACACTTCGCGAATTGGCGCGGCTGGTGCGCGGTCGCATATCTTGCTGATGTCGTAGAATACGGGAGGATCTCCATGCTCCACTCCGTTCTCGTAGTAGGTGCCGGTCCTACCGGCCTTGCGATGGCCGCCGAGCTGGCGCGACACGGTGTACAGTGCCGAGTGATAGACAAGGCACGGGCGCCATCCGACAGATCCAGAGCGATCGTCATTCAGGCGCGTACGCTCGAACTGTTGTCGCTCATGCAGCTCGCGGACGACTTCGTCATGGCCGGCCACCCAGTCCACGCCGCGAACATCTACTCCAATGGAAAGCGCATCATCCACCTGCGCTTCGACGATCTGGATAGCCCATATCCCTATCTCCTCGTCCTTGCGCAGTCCCAGACGGAGCGAATACTGGGAGACAGACTCCGTCAGCTCGGAGTCGTCGTCGAGCGCGGCGTCGAATTGTTGTCGCTCTCTCAGGACGCGGAAAAGGCGACGGTCGAGCTGCGTCACGCAGATGCACACACCGAGCGCGAGCGCGTGGACTGGGTTGTGGGATGCGACGGCCCGCACAGTACAGTTCGGCGCGCACTCGACGTTCCGTTCGAAGGGCATGCGTTCGATCAGGTATTCATCCTCGCTGACGTGCAGGTGCATTCTGAATTGAGCGACGAGGAATTGCACATCTACTCCCAGCACGGCGACGTCTGCGCGATCTTTCCGCTCGGCCGCGGTCGTTACCGCATCGTCGCAGATAATCCACCAGCCAGCCTTGCAGGACGGGATCCATCGCTCGGGGAATGTCAGGCGATGGTGAACGCACGCATGAGCGAGCCGGTCACTCTCAGTGATCCCGAATGGATCGCCACCTTTCGCGTCAACAGCAGAATGGTGAAAGAGTTGCGATCACGACGCGTATTTCTTGCGGGCGACGCGGCCCACATCCACAGTCCCGCCGGCGGTCAGGGAATGAATACGGGCATTCAGGATGCCGTGAATCTCGCATGGAAACTCGCGCTCGTCTGCAGCGGTCGATCCGATCCGTCGCTGCTCGACAGCTATCAGTCGGAGAGGTATCCCGTGGAGCGCTCCGTGCTGCGACAGACTGACATGATGTTTCGACTCGCTGGTGCGTCCGGCGGTATCGGAGCGTTCGCAAGGCAGTATATCGCACCGTTGCTCGGTAGTCTCGACTTCGTTCGACACGAGGCAGCGCGTCGCGTGTCAGAGATCGACATCGAATACGAGCACAGTCCGATAGTGGAGGACCACCACGTCCCGCACGGTCCGCATGCCGGTGACCGAGCGCCCGACGCCGTTGCGCGGCTCGCTCCCGATGGCGCTACCGTTCACGTCGTCGACGTCTGCTCCCGCCCGCAACACACATTGCTGATGATCGTGGATTCAGCAGACCAGGTTGCGGTCGCCGACAACGTATCAAGAAAAATTGTTGCATTGTACGGCGACGTCATAACACCTGTCATGGTCTCGGATGCAATCACGCCACGGGACAGGGCCAATCCATCGTCAATGACACCGGCCCGTACGCGCGAGCCACGATCGCTGCGCGACGAATATGGCCCTGCACGCCCGGCGATGTATCTCGTGAGGCCGGATGGCTACGTCGGTTTCTGCGCACCGCTCACGGCATCGGCAGATGCGTTGATGCTGTATCTGGCCCGCCTCATGCCGCACAAGCCCACCACCGCCCTGGCGATATGACGACAGTTGGCGAACGATGTATCTCTAGTTCCTTGCAACGCCACGTCCGGCGGCGCGACCGGTTGCCCAGGCCCACAGAAAGTTGTAACCGCCGATCGGACCAAATGCATCGAGCACTTCCCCGCACACGAACAACCCGGGATGACGCCGGCTCTCCATCGTGCGCGGATCGATCTCGGCGAGGCTCAAGCCGCCACCGGTTACCTCGGCTTTCTTGTATCCCTCGTTGCCGGTCCAGGGAAGGTCGCCACGCACCAGCGTGTCGATGAGTGCGCGTCGCTCATCGCGCTTGAGCTCCGCAAGCATGCGGGTGGGCTCGACGCCGGCTGACGTGATGAGCGCAGTTGCCAGGCGGTCCGGCAGCTCTGCACGCACCGCACCAGCGACTGTGCGCGTGCCGCTCGCGCGCAACGCGTGCTCCCATTCGACATCGCCAAGTTCGCTCCAACGCACGGTGATGCGTGCTGGTGGATCCGTGTGATCGTTCGCCGATCGAACCACGACGTGCGAGATGTCGAGCACGGACGGCCCGCTGTAGCCGCGATGCGTGAAGAGAAAACCGCCGGTAGCCGTTGCGCTGCGCTCCGCACTTGTGGCGGTGATCGTCACCGTGAGCGATACGCCGGAAAGTTCGGCGAATGGCGCCGGCTCAGCAGTCACCGGTGTGAGTGCGGCGTAGGTCGGATGCATCGCATGACCGAGCTTTGCAAGAATCGAGAGTCCGGCCCCATCGCTTCCCGTAGCGGGAACTGACAGTCCGCCGGTTGCGAGGATGACGGCATCGCACTCCAGTGGCAGATCACCATCGCGTTCCACGCGCCAGCGTCCGCCGGGCAGTGGCACGACGTCGGTGACGCGACTGTTCATCAATATGCGCGCACCGCGTTGCGTGGCGTAGGATAGCAGGCCATCACGCACGTCGCGTGCACGGTTGGATTCCGGAAACAACTTTCCCGATTCCGTTTCCTCGACCAGCCTGAGGCCAAGCTCATCCTCGAAGAACGCGCGCTGTTCGGCGAGCGGCCACGATCGGACTATCTTGTGAAGCGTGTTGCGGGACGAATCGGTGACGAAGCGTGACTCGTCCAATCGCGCGGGCAAGATGTTGCAGCGGCCGCCTCCGCTGATGAGGATCTTCCGTCCACCGTCGGCAGTGCGCTCGAGCAGCGTTACCTGTGCGCCCGAAGCTGCGGCGAAGATGGCGGCCATCGTGCCCGCGGCACCGGCACCAATGATGATGACGTGTCGCGCGAGATCCGGTTGCCCTTGCTTGCCGGCGCTCAACGCCGGATCCGTGCAGCCGACCAGACCAGCAGGGCGAGCATGGCAGCCAGCGGCAACAGGATCAGCAGAGCGAAGGCCAGCAGCCCCACGAGCAGCCAGCCAATGAAGGGTCCGACGCCGTCGACGGTCACGGAGAACCGGCTCACCCTCAGCCATACCACGAGCCACGGTATTACCGCGAGCACGCACACCCCGATGAGCCGCGTCGCGGGCCAGCGCACTATCCGCTCGCGCGCCGGCCCTCGCAGGGTTGCGTAGACCGCGGCCCCGCAGAGCGCGAGCAGCAGCAGCGCCACGGCGGATCCGACCCACGTAACGAGCGATGACTGCGGCATGATGCTCCTACCGGAAGATGCGCGCCGGACTCTGTGTATTCCCCCTACGGCGGCGTCTCCGGGCAGCGCCCGCCATCGATCAACTTACCACGCGCAACGCGGGACCGACCAGATTAGTATCATCGATGTGACGCTGAATCATCCCGCAAGAGAGCGGATAGTCCGACGGCACGCATATCCCTGGAATTCCTGAGGAATCGAACCGGAATGGCAAATCTTACCTACTTCGAATGCACCAAGTGCGGGGAGCGACTCAGCCCCGCTGAACCTCATACAGTCTGTCCGGTAGATGGCGGATCGCTCTACGCGCGCTACGACCTGGAGCCATATCGCGGCCTCGCATCCCGTGACTCGCTCTCGGGCCGCGTCGCCAGCATGTGGCGCTATTCCGACGTCCTGCCAGCCGTCGAGCCGGTGACACTCGGCGAAGGTTTTACGCCGATGATTCAGAGCCGGCATAACTCGAATGTGTACATCAAGGACGAGGGGTTGAATCCGACAGGCTCGTTCAAAGCGCGTGGATTGTGCGCCGCGGTGACGATGTGCAAGGCGTACGGAATCGGCAAGATCGCGATCCCATCTGCCGGCAACGCTGCTAGCGCGCTCGCTGCCTATTGTGCTGCCGCCGGTATCGAGGCGCACATCTTCATGCCGAAGGACGTTCCGGTTGCGAACCGTGTGGAATGCCAGCAGTATGGCGCGCGCGTCACATTCGTCGACGGATTGATCAGCGATTGCGCGAAGATCGTGAACGAGCGCAAGCAGGCCGAGGGCTGGTTCGACATCTCGAGTCTCAAGGAGCCGTTCCGCGTCGAGGGAAAGAAGACGATGGGCTACGAAGTCGCCGAGCAGCTTGGATGGAAGCTGCCCGATGCGATCTTCTATCCGACCGGCGGTGGAGTCGGCCTCATCGGCATGTGGAAGGCGTTCGAGGAGATGCAGTATCTGGGCTGGATCGGCGCCGAGCGCCCGAAGATGATCGCCGTGCAGGCAGCAGGCTGCGCACCGATCCCCAGGGCGTGGGACGAGCACAAGCCGACGTCCGAGTTCTGGCAGGATGCGCACACCATCGCCGCCGGACTCAGAGTGCCGAAAGCTTACGCGGATTACATCATCCTCGACATCCTTCGCGACAGCAAGGGAACCGCTGTGATTGCGACCGATGCGGAGATGCTGGAAGCGATCTCCTCGATGGCGTCGAAAGAAGGCGTGTTCGCCGCACCGGAGGGTGCCGCTACTCTGGTCGCTTACAACAAGCTGATCGCTTCAGGCTTCCTCGAGCCGACAGATCGGGTCGTGCTCTTCAACACAGGGTCGGGCCTAAAATACATAGACGTGATCGAAGGC
>Ga0207678_10002060_pt1 | contig 18229 bp, 14 predicted proteins | sample KBSC63metaG_FD_184319 | JGI IMG/M metagenome (GOLD analysis project Ga0207678, IMG submission 184319) | Corn rhizosphere microbial communities from Kellogg Biological Station, Michigan, USA - KBS C6-3 metaG (SPAdes) (version 2) | ecosystem: Host-associated > Plants > Roots > Rhizosphere > Soil ...
GAACCAGCACCAGGGTCGGGCCGTGACCGCCGCGCACGTAGTTGATGCCGACGTTGCCGACCATGGCCCGCTGTTCCGTGAACCCGTGCGGCACCCGGGGTTCCCGACTGGCGGCGGCGGTCCCGTGGTCCTGGGCCGCCGCCGCGAACGGCGTGAGCAGCGCGAGCACCGCGGTCACGGCCACGAGTGCGAGGTGGCGGGGCTGCATGGTGCGGGCCCTCACCGCGACCGGTCCTTGAGCCAGGCCAGGCAGGCGTCGGCGACGTCGCGCCAGCCGCTGTCGATGGTCAGCGAGTGCGCCCGGTCCGGGAACTCGAGGATGTCGGTGACCGCGCTGGAGTGCCGGTACTGCTTGAGGGTGGCGCGGGTGACGGTTTCCGGCACGGTGTGGTCCTTGCCGCCCATGACCAGCAGCAGGGGCCCCCTGGACTCGTTGGCGGTGTCCACCTTGGCCGGTGAGTGCGGGTTGAAGTTGGCCGCGGCCGCCTCGAAGAGCGGCTTGCCCGGTGCCGGGATCGTCCACCGCTCGAACAGTTCCTGCGACTCGGCCTCGGAAACGGCGTTGCCGAACGCGAACCGGAACTGCTCAGCGGTCAGCGAGACGGCCCGGTGCCGGTTGCCCGGGGACTTGAACACCGGCAAGGTGGCGCGCAACGCTGACAGCGGCAGCGGCAGCACGCCCTTGATCTGGGCGGCGTCGATCGCGATCGCGGCGGCCGCCCGGTCCACGCCGAGCAGCTTCTGGGCGATCATGCCGCCGAAGGAGTGGCCGATCAGGATCGGCTTGGTGCCGAGCTGGTCGATGATGTTCGCGTAGTGCTCGACGACATCGTCGATACCGTGGCCGGCGATGCGGTCCGGGTTGGCGCGGCACTCCGCGACCGTGTCCGCGTCGCCGGGCCAGCCCGGCGCGGTCGGTTCGTAGCCCGCGTCGCGGAACAGGGTGATCCACGGCGTCCAGGAGGTGGCGTGCAGCCACAGTCCGTGGATGAAGACGACCGGTGTCGGGGTACTCATGCTGGCTCCTCAGGTCTGCTGCGGTGGCGGGCCGACGACCCGCAGGGTGAACGCTTCGGCGGGTGGATGGCTTCGCTTCAGCCGGCCGTCGCGCGGGCGGCGGCACGGACCAGGTCGACGACCACGTTCGGGTGGGTGACGAAGTAGGCGTGTGAACCGCCGGCCACCTCGACGGTGTGCGAACCGGCCCGCCTGGCCATGGCCCGTTGCGACGCCGGCGGGATCGCCTTGTCCGCACCGAACACCGCGTACCACGACGGGACGTTCCGCCACGCGGGCGGACCGGACGGGGAGCCGAGCGCGGTCAGCGTGACCGGGCGCTGTGTCGCCGCCAGCGCCAGCGCCGTGGCCGCGCCGACTTCGCTGATGAACGCCTTGCGGAACTCCTGCGGCCGGATCGAGAGTTCCACGTCGGTGCCGCCGCCCGGGATCGGGACCGGAACGCTGTCGACCACGTCCTGCAGGGTGCCCCCGGCACTGAGCGCGAACGCGGTCTCGCCCTGGTCGGGGGCGAACGCGGCGATGTACACCAGCGCCTTGACGTTCGGGTTCCCGGTCGCGGCGTTGGTGATCACCGCGCCGCCGTAGGAGTGCCCGACCAGGATGACCGGACCGGTGATCGAGGCGAGCACGGCCGCCACGTACGCGGCGTCGCCGGCCAACGCACGCAACGGGTTGGCCACCGCGACAACGGGGTAGCAGTCGTCCTGCAGGCGCTGCACCGCACCGTTCCAGCTGGACGCGTCGGCGAACGCGCCGTGGACCAGCACGACGGTCGGCCGCTTGGCGCGGGCCGGCCTGTCCTGGGAGGCGGGGGTACCGGATGCGGCCTGCGCGGGCGCGGCCGACGCGACGATGCCGAGACCTGCGGCGGCCAGGCCGCTCAGGACGGTCCGGCGGGAAGTACCGGCGGTGTTCATGGTCCGGATTCCTTTCAACGGAACGTGCGCGCGGCAGTGAGGATCACGTCCGCGACGGCGCTGGGCGTCCTCGGAGGCTAGGACGACCGGGATCCCGCTGACTTCAGTCGGATGACTGCGCCTGCTTCAGCACACCCGAACCGGCGTCGTCCAGCACGCCCGCCAGCTGCTGACGGCCGGTGATGCCGAGCTTGGGGAACAGGCGGTAGAGGTGCGAGCCCACGGTCCGGTGCGAGAGGAAGAGTCGCTGGCCGATCTCGCGGTTGGACAGGCCCTGCGCGGCCAGCACGGCGATCTGGGCCTCCTGGGGAGACAACTGCTCGCGGGCGCTGTCCGTGGGCCGCCACCCGCGCTCACCGGTCGCCCGCAGCTCCTGGTCGGCCCGGAGTGCCCACGGCTTGGCGCCGACGGCATCGAACGCGGTGCGAGCGGCCCGGAGCGGGTCACGCGACTCGGTCACCCGCCGTTGGCGACGCAGCCACGAGCCGTAGGCGAGCTGAGACCGTGCCTGGTGCCACGGGAAACGGCGTCCGGCGCCGGCGAGCGCACGATGGAAGAGCTCCTCGGCCGAGTCGTCGTCGGCCAGCACGGCTTGGGAGTACTCGAGCGCGACCGTCGTACCGACCGCGGATGACCCGTTCGCCATCTCGTCGATCGAGGTGACCACGGCCCGCGCGTCGTCTCGACGGCCGGCGCGGATGGCGGCCTCGGCCAGATAGCCGATGGTCCAGAACTGCTGCACCCGCTGAAACGCGGGATCGGTCGGTTCGAACACCCGGAGCAGCTCGCCGTACGCCTGCTCGGGCCGGTCCGCCCCCAGCTCGCCGAGGCCGCGGGCGAGCTGCGCCCCGGCCAGCAGCGACGAGCTTGCGTTCGGAAGCTGCAGCGCGGTCTGCTCAGCCTGAGCGAGCAGACGATGACGCGTGTCCCAGTCTCCGCTGATCGCGTCGATCAGGGCCACCGCGAGCCGCGCGGTCCCGGCCCACACCCGCTGGCCGGTCTCGTCGCCCAGGCGCACACCCTCGTCGGCCGATCGCGCCGCGTCGAAGACGCCCAGGTTGATTTCCGCCCACGCCCGGATCGCCAGCGCCTCGGCAAGCAGGCTCAACCGGCCTTCGGCGCGAAAGCCCTGGATCGCGATGGAGAGAGACGACTCCGCGCGCACGAAGTCGCCTGCGCAGAACGCCGCGATGCCCAGGAGAGCCGCGGTCTCGGCGTGTCCACCGGCGTCGACCGACGAGAGGTTCAGCTGCTCCATGACGGGCGCGCTCAGCTCGAGGGACTCCACGAGGCCGAACACGGCCAGCACCCTGGGGTCCGTGGCGGGCAGCGGGACCTCGCGCGCGGCATCGACGATCTCAAGCCGGACCGCTTCGCCCGGATCCCGCCACCAGACCCTGCGGGCCGCGCCGAACAGCAGCTGCATCGCGAGCTCGACATCCGCGTCGGCGGTGGCACGCCGGGCCAGGTCCACCAGGTGGCGGACGTCGGCGGGGTCGCTGGTCGCACCATCGTGAAACGCGCCTGTCAACCAGATGAGCCGTGACCGGTCCCGAGGTCGCAACGTCATCCGGGTGACTCGGTCCTTGATCTGCTCGACCTCGGTGAACCTGCCGAGTTCGTAGCCCACCTCTGCCGCACTGAGCAGGCGAGCAGCCCGGTCGAGCGGATCCGGGCTGAGCACAGCCGCTCGCTCGAGCCAGGAGAGCGCGGTGGAATAGGCCCCGCGCCGGCGCGCATCGGCGGCCCCCAGCTCGAGCTCCGCCGCGACCGGCTCGTCGCGGCCCGACATCGAGCTGGCCCGATGCCAGATGGCGCGTTCGGTGTGGTCGGAGAGAACGGTTGCCAGCGCACCATGCCCACGCGCACGCCGTTCGTGCGACATCGCCTGCCGAAGTGCCGAGCCGATCAGGGGATGCGTGAAGCCGTACGCCGGACCCGCGACGGTCAGCAGCCCGAGCTCGACCGCGGGCCGTGCGTCGTCACGGTCGACGGCCGCGCCACCCAAGAGGGCAGCGGCGGCGAGGACCTCGTCGAAGTCGTCACCTTGGTCGAGGGCTGCCACATCGACGATCGCCCGGGCCGCTGATCCCAGATCGTCGGCCCGGGCCGCGAACGCCCGCTCCAGGCGCAGGGTCATCGGAAGCGCGATGTCCAGCTCGGTCCAGTCGTGCGTCCCGGCGCCCAACGCGGTGGCGAACTCGACGAGCGCGAGCGGATTGCCGCCGGCCTGCGCGAGCACGCGGCTGCGCAGCGCTGGGCCGAGGTCCGGGGCGCGCGACCGCAGCAGCGCGTCCGCGGCGTCCGCGGACAGCCCCTTCAGCTGGATCCACGAGACGACCTGCGCATCACCGAGGAGCTGCGAATCAGGTCGCCGCGACGTGGACACCAGCACCACCCGTTCGGCTCCGATGCGGCGGGCAACGAACGCCAACGCCTCCACCGAAGGCCGGTCCATCCAATGGATGTCGTCGAGACACACCAGAAGCGGCGCGTCGCCGGCCGCGTCGGCCAGCAGGTCCAGGACCGCGAGCGAGGTGAAGAACCGGTTGGCCGCCACGTTGTCGACCATGCCGAAGCAGGCGAGCAACGACTGGCCCTGCTGACCCGGTAACCCGCTGACCCGCGCGAGAATCGGCCGCAGCAGCTGGTGCAGACCGGCGTAGGGCAGGTGCGACTCGGACTCGCTGCCGCTCGCACTCAGTACCGTGAAGCCCGCGGTCGCCGCATGCTCCATGACACGCGCCAGGACAGCGCTCTTACCCACTCCGGGTTCGCCGCTGAGCCCGATGGCGAACCCTCCGGCCTCGACGCCGTCCAGATGGGCAACCAGCCGGCGGAGCACGTCCTCGCGGCCGAACAACGGTGCGTCGTCGACCGCAGTCATGGCATGAGCATGGGCTACGGGGCGGCTCCCGTCCAGCCGGTATCAAGCGGCCGCCCCGCGGCAACCAGTCACCGGTTGGGTCATCGTGCTCAAGCACCCGGCGGCTCGGGAAAGTTCGATGAAGCAAAGGTAAGGCGGAATCCGACGGCCTCCGAGGAGGACCAGATGACGAACAGACCCACCATTGCCTTCGTCCACGGCGCGTTCGCCGACTCCAGCGGCTGGTCGGCGACGATCTCGGCGTTGGACGCCGCGCGTCTGCCGGTCATCGCCATCCCGAACCAGCTCCGCGGGCTGACCGCGGACGCAGACTACGTACGCAGCGTCCTGGCGACCATCGAAGGCCCTGTGGTGCTGGTCGGCCACTCCTACGGCGGAGCCGTCATCGGCGAGGCCGCCCGCGATGTCGAGAACGTCGCTGCACTCGTCTTCGTCGCCGCCTATGTCCTCGACGAAGGCGAAAGCATCTCCACGGTCCTCGACCCGGTCAAGTTCCCCGGCGGTCGGCTGGGGCCGGACACCCTTGTCGAGCGGCCGTTCGGCAATCCGGGCCTCCCGGGCGGGGTCGACACCGACCTGTACATCGCGGCGCCGCACTTCGCAGAGGTGTTCGCAGCCGACGTTCCGGACGACCGCAGCCACCTGATGGCGTTGATGCAGCGTCCACTGTCCGTCAGTGCCCTCACCGGCGTCGCCGCTGCACGGCCCGCCTGGCACGACAAGCCGTGCTGGGCCCTGATCGCCGAGCAGGACAACGCCATACCACCGGCCGGTCAGCACTGGATGGCGAACCGAGCCGGCGCCACCCTCGGGACGGTCGCCGCCTCACATGCCGTCATGGTTTCCCAGCCGGGTGCAGTCACCCAAACGGTCCTGGAGGCAGTCGAATCCGTCTGACCGACACGTCGGCGTCAACCCGTGCTGACGGACTCATCGAGGCCACGGGGGCGGAAGCCGGTTCCGGTGACCTCAGTCGATGAACCTCGGCAACGACACGACAAAGGTGGTGCCGCTGGGTCCCGTGTTGGCCAAGATGGTGTCTCCGCCGTGCTCTCGTGTGATCTGCCGGCAGATGTAGAGGCCCAGCCCGAGGCCGGCGTTGGGCCCGAAGCGTGCGAACTTGCCGAACAGTCTTTCCCGGTACTGCGGTGGTATGCCCGGGCCGTGATCGGTGACGGCGATCTCGATCATGTCGTCCGGTTCCGTCACCGTGATGTCGATCGAGGTGTCGCGTGGGCTGAATTTCACCGCATTGACGATCAGGTTCGTGAGCACTTGACGGATGCGCAGCGAATCGAGCCCGGTGACGATTCCGGACGGTACGTCGAGGGTGACCGGGTTGTTTCGCGTCAGCTCGCGGAGTTCGGTGGCGACGGCGTGGAGCAAGTTGCCGACATCGGTGGGTTCGAGGAGCAGGTCGAGCTCTCCTTCGCCCAGCCTCTTCGCATCGGTGACGGCTTGGACGAGCAGTTCCATCTGGTGCAGGCCACGTTCCATGGCGGCCAGCAGATCGCTCACGGTCGACGAGGGCAGTTTGTCGATGCGGTCCTGGAGCAACTCGACGATGCTGGACGTCGCGGCGATCGGGTTGCGCAGCTCGTGGGCGTAGACGGAAACGATATCGTCTTCCGCGTCGCTGGGCGGTGCGCCGGCCGCGTGGTCGAGGAAGTCGTCGGGCAGGCCGACATCGGTGCCGACGGCGCCCGGAAAGAGGTCCTGCAGGAGACGTGCCAGCTCGCGCAGGGAACCGCCCTTCTCGACGAACGCGACCGCGCCCAGCTCGAGAGCTTGTTCGGCCACCTGCTCGCGGCCGTACCCGGACAGGACGATGACCTTGGTGTTCGGCGACACGCGGCGAATCCGCTGAAGGGCTTGCAGCCCGTCCAGCACGGGCATCGCCAGATCCAGCAGCAGGCCATCCGGTCGATGCTCGGTCACCACGCGGATCGCCTCCGCGCCGTCGGCGGCTTCGCCGACGACATCGATCCCGGACAGCGTCTCCAGGAAGGCGCGCAGCGCCAAGCGGACCTCGGTGCTGTCGTCGGCCAGCACCAGCCCCGCCCGGTGCGCGGCATCGGCACTGCGCGGGCGCGGCAGTACGAACTCGCCGTCGCCGGCGAGCGGCAACGAGGCCGGTGCTTCCCGGACGAGCTCGCCGGCGGTGATCGCGACGCTCTCGCCGAGGAGGTTCTGCATCATCTCCCGTGCGGTGCCGAGCGTACTGCGCAGCGCACGCTGGGCGCTCGTCCGGCTGCCCCGTTCCAGCGCGTATATCGCGGTGGTCAACCCCTGCACCACCGTGTCGTTGATCTCGAGCGCCTGGCGGCGCCGGGTTCGGGCGTCCCGCAGTTCCTGCGCGGCGCGTTCGGCGCGGCGGCGTTCGGTGACATCACGCACGACCGCGACGACCACCGTTCTGCCGTAGCTGGGCCCGGCCACCGTCAACGGGCGCAGGGCGATGTCCGCCGGGAATTCCGTGCCGTCCTTGCGGCGGCCGGCCAGGTCCAGCCCGATGCCCATCGGGCGGGCCTGCGGCCCCGCCATGAAGGCCGCACGATGGCGTTCGTGCGCGGCGCGCAAGGGCTCGGACAGCAGGGTCTCCACGGGCTTGCCGGTCAGTTCGTGCTCGGTGTAGCCGAACAGTTCTTCGGTACGGTCGTTGATCAACGCGATCCTGCCCGTTTCGTCCACGCCGACGATGGCGTCGGTGACCGACGCCAGCAGCGTCCGGGTTTTCTCCTCGCTTTTGCGCAGCGCTTCCTCGGCGAACTTGGTCGCGGTGATGTCCTGCGCAGTCCCGATCATCGTCACCGGACGGTCGTGTTCGTCGACGACCACGCTGCCCTGGCGACGCAGCCAGTGGACGCTGCCATCGGGCCACACCACCCGGAAGTCCGAGGTGACCGGCTGACGGTCACGCAAGGCCCGTTCGTTCGCGGCCGCCACCGAAGGGCGGTCATCGGGATGAACCCGCTCGAGGAACAACACGTAGTCGATCTCCACCGATTGCGGTACCAGACCGTACAACCGGTACAGCTCGTTGCTCCAGGCGATCTTGTCCGTGGCCAGGTCACGTTCCCAGCTGCCGACGTGGCCTGCACACTCGGCCTCGGTGAACATTCGCTCGCTGCGTTCCAGCCGCCGCACGGCGCCGGCCAGCTCGGCCGTTCGCTCCCGCACCCGTGTCTCCAGTTCGCGGCCGGCCCGCTCGACCACCTGCCGCGCCGCGCGTTGCTCCGCTGCCGCCGCGGCGAGCAAGAGCACCGTCAACGCCGCCGAGCCGTTGAACACCTGCAGGATCAGCATCTGCTGGGCCAACCCCACACCGGCGAACGGACCCCGTGCGGCCACGGCGGCCAGCGTCGTCGCGACAGACGCCAGCAACATGCACGGCGCCGCGACGACGATGCCGAACCGCCAGGCGCCCCATACCAGCAGCGGGAACGACCCGATCAGCACGGGCACCTGCCCGGTCGCGATGCCGGACGCCATCAGCGCGGTCGCGACGAGCAACCCGGCGGCCTCTGCCCACCTTGGTGTTCCGGCGACCAGCCACGAGGTGCGCCGCACCGTGCGGGCAGCCAGCACCACGGGTGCCACCACCAGGACACCCATCGCGTCGCCGACCCACCACACCAGCGCGGCCGGCCAGAACTGCCGGCCTTCGAGCGCACCCGACACCACCAGGGTCCCGCTGCCGACGAACGCGCTCACCAGCATGCTGGCCAACGCACCCAGCACGATCAGGGCGAGGGAGTCCCGCAGCCGCTCGAGCCGAGGCTCAAAACCCGCCCGCACCAACAACATCCACGCCAGCACAGGCGCCAGCGTGTTGCCCGCGGTGATTCCCACGGCCGCGACGGCAGTCGGCCCCAAGGACGCGTTGACGGCTATCGCACCGAGCGCAACACCCAGCACCGCGGGCCGGCCGAAGAGGAGCAGACTCACCACGGCTATCCCGGTCGGCGGCCACAACGGCGTCACTTGATCCCGCACGAGCGCCAACGTCAACCCGAGCCGGCCACCGAGGTAGTAGCACACGGCTACGGCGACGACGATGATGATCCACCGGACGGCGGTGCGAGTCAGTGCCGCCGTGCCCGTGTCGCGTCCGGAGTACTCCAGCTCGGCCATGACCTGCTCCCTTGGGCGGACGGGGCCGGCTCAACGTGAGGAGCTATGCGAGCCACCACCAGAGCATAAGGAAACCACGACATCGGCAACCGTTCCTCGCCCGAAATTGCCCCGTTCGCACGCCGAGGGCCGTGGATCATTCGAGGGTCTTGCCTTGGGCGGCATTCACTCCGCGGTGGGTGACCGTGCCGGTGCCGGCGATACCGCGCAGCCGGTCGATCCGTTCGAGGACGTCACGGGCGTCGGCGTTGCCGGGATATCGCGCGAAGGCGGCGGCCAGCGGCGACAGCCGCTGTTTCGTCCGCTCCGACCGCAGTTCCGCGGCGGTCCCGACCGCCGTCCCCGCGACGTGGGCAGCCTGGTCGACATCTCCCGCCAGCGCGTGCGCGGTGGCGAGCCAGATCTGCGTCAAAGACCGGCTCCTCGCCATCGCCGGCCCGTAGCCGTCCACCGCGACGACGAGTCTGTCGATCGCCGAACGGGCGTACCGCACATCGACGCTCCTCGCCAGCTCGACGTGCACGGTCCCGATCATCGCCGCCAGGTCGGTCTCCCCGAAGAACGCCGCCCACGGCGGCGCCGCGACCGGACTCGCTGCGGCGAACTCGTCCCGCGCCGCATGCAGCAGCGCCAGTGCGGCGGCCGCATCGCCCCGCCTCGCCTCCGCCCACGCCAGATTCGCCGACAAGATCGCGCGGGCGAGCGCCGAGTCCGTCCGGCGGGCCGCGGCCTGCCCGCGCTCGAACTGGTTCAGCGCCTCCTCGGCCGCGTCGTAGTGCAGGTACAGCCGTCCCATCCGATAGCACACATTGGCCACCAGCTCGTCGTTGCCGGCAGTTCTGGCCAGCTCCAACGCCCGCCCGAACGCGGCCAGTGCCGCCCCCGGCCTGCCGTCGTCGAAGCTCGCCCAGCCGGCCAGGTTGTACAGATCCGCGACCGCGGTGCACAGCCGCGGTATCACTGCTTCCGGCACCACGCCGACCAGCATCAATTCCGCGTACGGCAACAGAATCTGCGCGGCGTCACGACAGGACCCACCGCCGTGCCGGTAGTCCAGCGCCCGAAACTCACGCGTGGCCGCCTCGAGCCGCCCGGCGTCGCCGGCCCCGACCCGGACGCCGCGCGGGTGCGCGGCCGGTGGTTCGACAACCATGGTTCCCGCTTACTCGCCACCGCGCGCAGCGGCCACGAGCCGCGGCGGAACGCTCGCATCAGTCCGCACGATGGCCGTATCCCGGCTTCCGCCGACGGCGACATCCGCAATCTCGAACCGGTGGGCACGCGTCATCGCCGACTGTTTCAGTACTCCAGCCAGTACATCCAAGTCGTCCTTACCCACGACGCGTCCTCCCGAGCTGTCAACGGAGGGTGCACCATCAGGTTCCGAGGTGTAACGATCAGTTTAGCCGGGCGCCACACAGCGTAACTCCACCAATCAGCCGAAAAGACGGACTGTCGACCCATAATCAGGTGTACGGACAGCAACGGAGAGATGCACGTGCCGACTCCCGCCACGATCGCAACCCATCGACTCCGGCCGTTTCCGCAATTCAGGTCTGCACATGCACTGGCCGCAGATCTCCACCCGTCGGCCGTGATTCGCACCGGCCTGCCCAGGCGCTCCTGGTCTTCACCGCGACACCGGGCACCGACAGTCACGACGAGCTCGCCATGCTCACCGTCATCGGTGCCCAGCGGTTCCGGTCGTGAACGTGCCTCAGCCGCCACCTTTGCGGCGGCGGGGCGCGGCCGAGCGCGGCGGCGTGGAGCGCATGTGGTCGCGCACCGGTGCCAGCAGGCCGGCGAGGGTCTTGACGTCGTCGCGTGAGAGGGGCTCGAACAGCAGGCCGCGGACCACCTCGATGTGCCCGGGCAGCACCTTCGCCAGCAGGTCGCGCCCGGCGTCGGTGATGGTGACGGTGATGCCCCGCTCGTCGTCCGGAGACGGTGTGCGTTCGACCAGGCCCGCCTTCTCGAGCAGCCCGGCTTGGTAGGTCAGGCCGCTGCGGCTGTAGACGACGCCGTCGGCGAGGTCGGTCATGCGGTGGCTGCCCGTCGGGGAGTCGCCGAGGCGGGCGAGCAGCTGGAACTGGACGTAGCTGAGGTCGCCGGCTTCGCGAAGCTGCTGCTCGACGGCGTGCCGGAGCAGGCTGGTGACCTCGATGAGGTCGAAGTAGGCGCCGAGCTGCGCGGGGTCGAGCGACGGCGGCGAGTCGGGCATGACCCCAATCTACTGCTTCGAATTCGAACAGTGTCCTGTGGTGGGTAGTGCTGGGCCCGCCTCGGTGACCCACTTCACTTGCTTCGAATTCGAAGCGGATGTAGCTTGATGCCAAGAGCTTCGAATTCGAAGCAACACTCTCGATGAAGGTGGGACTCCGATGAAGGCAGTGCGTTTCCACGAGTACGGCGACCCCGGCGTTCTCCGGTACGAGGACGTGGAGCAGCCGGTCCCCGGCCCGGGGCAGGTCCGGATCCGGGTGGCCGGCACCTCGTTCAACTCCGTTGACGGCAACATCCGCGGCGGCTTCATGCAGGGCCCCATCCCGGTGCAGCTGCCGCACACCCCCGGCCTCGACGTCACCGGCACGATCGACGCGCTGGGCGCGGGACTGCACGGCCTCGCGGTCGGCGACGAGGTCGTCGGCTTCCTACCGATGGACAAGCCCGGCGCCGCCGCGGAATACGTCATCGCGCCGGCCGAGGTCCTCGCGGCGGCGCCGAAGAGCGTGCCGCTGGCCGATGCCGCCGCGCTGCCGCTGGTGGGACTCACCGCGTACCAGGCGCTGTTCGACCACGCCAAGCTGACGGCCGGGCAGCGGGTGCTGATCAACGGCGCCGGGGGAGCGGTCGGCGGCTACGCGGTGCAGCTGGCGCACAACGCCGGGGCCCACGTGATCGCCACGGCCGGCCCCCGCAGCGCCGACGCGGTCAAAGCCGCCGACGAGGTCGTCGACCACACCACCACCGACGTGACCGACGCGGTGACCGACCCGGTCGACGTCGTGCTCAACGTCGCGCCGGTCGCCCCGGAGCAGCTGGCCGCGCTCGTCGCGCTGGTCCGGCCCGGCGGTGTTCTCGTCAACACGACGGTGTGGATGCCCGCGCCCAGCGACGAGGAACGCGGTGTGCGCGGCATCGACCTGTTCGTCCGCAGCGACGCCGACCAGCTGGCGAAGCTGGTCGCGCAGGTCGACCGCGGCGAGCTGCGTGTCGACGTCGCCGAGCGGGTGCCGCTGGCCGACCTGGCCGCCCTGCACGCCCGGGCCGCCGAAGGCGCGGTGCACGGCAAGGCGATCGTCATTGTCGAGTCCGCCGCCTGACCCCTGATTCGAAAGGCACCCCGGGCTGGGAGCCGATCATCGACGCCGCGGGAACAGCCCAGCCGATCCCCGCCGACGTGAAACCACCGAGCACTACGCCACATTCAAGGAAGGTGCCACCGGCGGGCCAGGTCAGCGCCGTGTAGGCGTCTTCGAGCGGGGGTCGGGAAAGGGTGTTCCGGGGCGCGGCGGTACTCGACCGAGAGTGCATCCCGGCGTCCCGCACGAATGCGGCTCGATCGCGTTCAACGCCGACGTCTCGCGGCGGGCCATCGCCGACCGCGTCCGCGCGCTCAAGTCGATTTGAGGACACGGACGCGGGCGTCAGGTGTCCGGAGTGAGGCACGCGGCGAAGACCGCGTCGCGCACTCGGTGCGAAAGGTACGGGGTCGGCGTAGCGCCCGGGCTGGGTGAGCCTGTTCGGCGCGACGCCGACGTTCGCCGAGTGGATTGCCTGTGCCGCGTCAACGGCCGCGATTCGCAGTACGCCGACTGCCGCGCAGCGATCGAGTGCCCGGGTGGTCGTCCCCAGCCCGCGCGCAGGTCCGCAACCGGGTCATCGGTGGATTCGTGCCGGTGCGGTGCCATCTACTGAATTGCTCCTTGGCAGGCACCGAGGGTTGCTGCGGGGACGCCGCCGTCGGGTGAATGACCTGTGGGGTCCTGATCGGTCGGGACGGCGCGAATGCCGGCGAAGGTGACCCAGCCGGAGTTGTCGGCCAGGTGGAAGTAGATGTCCGAGTTCCACGGCGGCGAGTTCAGCGGATAGGCGACGGCGCCGTGGACCCAGCCGTTGACGTAGATCGTCTTGTTCGGTGCGATGGGGCCGATGACACGGGATTGAAGGTTGGGGCCTGCCAGCTGCCGGGCACCGTAGGGCTGCCAGCGGTTCTGCGCGAACACCTGAAACGGCGCACAGCCACCGGTCATGGCCGTGACATCGCTGGGGGTAGGCGAGGCCCAGGATCTCACCCGATCGGGCCCGATCAGGACCACTGCGAACGCTGCGGCGCCGATGAGCAAGACCAGAAGCCCGACACGCGGTGCGCCGTGCAGACGCGTGGTGATGAGCCGGATCCCGGCCAGGAGCGCTACTGCACAGGTAACGAGAGCCAACATGGTAGGGCCCTGCATGGCCAGGGTGACGATCGCCGAGGCATCTGCGATGAGGCCCACTGCACCCCAGAACCCCAGGCCGGCGCGCGCCGCCGGCTGCGGGGCGGGGCTGGTCGGGGGGTTGATCATCAGTGGATCCGTTCATGCGGACGGAGAGAGGTGGTCACGCACCGCCATGGTGGAACTGGCTCGCGAGACGCTCAGCATCGATGAAGGGTGCTGCGGGGGCAAGGTCGTTGCCAGGCTGCGGTGCGTTACAGCACCCGGGGCGCGGATCACCTGGCTAGATCGTGGAGTTCGGTGACGACGACCCGGATCACCGGCGACGGGACACTGGCCGGCCAGGTCGACTTGCGTCTCGATGGCAGCGAGGTCGCCACAGCGATCTCGGCACATGCGTGGCGTGTGGACGGCGCCGTGGCGGAACCAGTCGTGGTGGGCGAGCGCGGAAAGGCGGCGTTCGATGCCGTTGATCCGCTCCTGCTGGTCGGAACTCGGACCGGCCCTGCTGCAGACGCTGCTTTGCCGTGTTCGCCATCGGGCGTCCAGGTGATGGGGCAGGCCGGCGTTACCACCTGTCGTCGGTAACGGGTCATGGAATCGTCACACCATCGTCCTGGCTCGAGCACGAGTCGTCCGCCACGTCGTACCGCTTGACGTGCACCGAATGCATCAAGCACAAGCCGTCGTCGTCGAGCGTCGCCTGGCTGTGTGCAGTCTCCCGGAAAACTTTTTCGTCGTAGTGGGCAACCTTTCCTTGGGGCACTTCGTAAACACGAATATCGAACTCGGCACCGAAGTCGCCATCGGCGCCGATGTACAACGCCCATGCATACCAGTCATAACCCGTTGCCGTGGTCGCCCTGGTCTGCCGTGTCACCCAGGTTCTTCCGTCGATTGTTGAAACGCCGATCCTGAATTCGTACCCCGGGGTGGGATGCCCGGCACCCTCGACTCGCACGCATCTACCCACAAGCGCGCTTTCGGCCGGCCTCATGATGTGGCCACTGCCCAGGCGAGGCGTTGCCGTTGGAGGCCACGATGGAGAATGAGCCGACGGTTGCGATTGTGTCGGGCTTGGCCATCCGGCCGAATCCACCGATCGCCCGGCGGTCGCGATTACGATCGCGATGACCAACGCGGCGACCGCGGCGCCGGTCGCGACGATCGCTGTCCTGACTTGTTTCGACCAGGTCGGCGGCGGCTCGACGGCGGGTAGTGAGCGGCCAGGAATCATGATCCAGGCGACCCGCTCGTACGGCGGCTTCTCGGCGTCGGTCGCGATCACGCGGCGGTACGTGCGAGCGTCGAGATGGCGAACGCCACGCTGAACAACGTCCTGGTACACGGGGTCGTCGACGATCACGACCATGGGGTGGCCCTCTGCCCGGGCCAGCTCATTACGTCCGACGCGCGAGTTGACCAACCGCGCGGCGTGGATCGGAGCTGCCCCGACCAGCCCGTAGTCACCTTCCTCGGAGGTGCCTGCCGTGATCGCCAGCCGCAGTCGAATCTGACGGTCGGCTGCCAGATTCCGGTTCAGGTTCAGCAGCGCCTGGTACAAGGCCGGAACGTAGTCGGCCAGAATGTCCGGGGCGGTCACGCTCTCGGGCCATCGCGTCAGATCGCCGTCTCCGGCGGGCTGCAGGATGGCGTTCTCGCGGTCGACATGGGCAGCCCTCGCTGCGCGGGCGAGGACCGTGTTGAGCTGTGACTGGACAAAGTGCTGGTCCTCGTGCAGGAATACGCTGTATTTTTCGACGTCGCACGAAGTGTGGACCCGATGGACGGGGCGAGGGGCGGTACTGTCGGGCAACGAGGGTCTCCTTGATCCACGGGTGCGGTAGCTTCTTCGATGTCGCCGTCATCCGTGCTATCGGCCGTCAAGTGACGGCGACTCGTTACCGTGTGTGATGGTCGTCAGGCGGTCAAGATTCTTGACGATGAGCCGTCGCCCGTTGACTTCGACGAGCCCGCGTTTCCGGAGGACGCGCATCGCGCGGTACACCGTCGCTTCGCTGCTGCCGATTAGCTGCCCCATTTCCTGCTGGGTCAAGTCCAGGGCGATCATCGAGGCCGTTGGGGTGATGTCCCGCCCGTACTCACCGGTCAGATCCACGATCAGTCGGGCTAGCCGCGCGAGCGGAGCGACACCGACCGTCCGGCGGCGCCGGGTTGCCGTCCTTAGCTTGGTGGTGACCGACGTCGTGACGATGCGTGCGGTGGCGGCGTCGCGGTCCAGCACGGTGAGGAACTCCGCCCGGTTGAGGTGGCACGCCGTGATCGACGAGCGCCGGCTCACGACGACCGTCGCTGAACGAGGTCCTCCGTCGAGGGCAGCGATCTCGCCGACGAGGTCACCGCCGGTCCGGACGGCCAGCAGGGTCTTCTCCTCGGAAGCAGCGATGACCTTCACGCAACCGGAGAGCAGGAGGAACACCGAGGTATCGGCTCGTCCTTCGTGGATCAGGGTTTCACCACCGCGGAAAGTGCGAAACTGCCCGGCTTGCAACCAGCTTTCGAGGGCGGCGTCGGGCACCCGCGCAAGGACGCTCTTCGCCGGCCACTCTGTTCGGAACCGCGACAGGCGCTTCTCGTCCGCCCCGTTCATCGCCGCCCTCTCGCCCTGGTACGCGTGCACAGTCGTCAGCCGCGGCGTCCAACATGACGTTTGCGCCAACAGTTCACCCGTTCGGACCGTCAGGTGACACTTGCTGCATCTCTCGGAGGACGTGGTTTCGAGGTGAAGTCGTAACGTAGAGAGCAGAATTCAGCGGCGGGCCATCCCCGTGCGGGACGCCGCCGATGACCGAGGCGGTCCCCGAAATGCGGTGCAGTTCATCAGCTGGTCGGGATCGGGTGGGCGAAGACGGTGCCGGGGGTTGCCGCCGGCTTGTTCGCGCGTGTCCCGGTGTCAGCGGCAGGGTGCTCGGGCACGGGTGCCGCAGGACAGCCGTGCCCACACGGTCTTTCCGCCGGACTCGTGGTTTTCGTGGACACCCCAGGTGTCGGCGAGTTCCTCGACGAGGAACATGCCGCATCCGTGGGCGTGGTGGAACTCGGGTGCCGGTGGCTGGGCGTGTGGGTGTGTGGTCGAGAGGTCGTCGACTTCGACGACCACCCGGCATGGTCTGGTCATGGCGGTGATCCGGGCGCGTTGCGGGCCGCCGCCGTGGGTGTAGGCGTTGGCGACCAGCTCGTCGACCACCAGCAGCATGTCAGCCAGGTGGTCGATGTCGAGGTGCGGGCACTGTCCGGTCGCCCAACGGCGTACTCCGGCCAGTGCGTAGGGATCGGTGTCGCGCAGATCCATCACCCAGCGCGCGGCATCGCCGTTTACCTCCACCGCGCACCGGTCGTGTTGCCCATGACGGGCGCGTACCCGCGGACCGTTCGCACAAACGGCTCGGCTGCCGCGGGAACCGGCCGCGTCAAAGCCGGAAGTGGACGCGGAGGGTGGTGCTGCGGGTGCCGGTGTGGAGGCGTACCAGGTCGGACATGTGGTTGACGAGCAACAGGCCGCGCTGCCGGTGCTGGCCGGGTGCGGCCGGGTGCCGGCCGGCCAGCGGGTCGGTCAGGGTGCCCTGGTCGTGGACCTCGCACACGAAGTGTCCGTCGGCGGTCCAGATCCGTAGCCGGCCGGTGCCGCCGCCGTGGTCGATGCTGTTGGTCACCAGCTCGGTGACGACCAGTTCGACGTCCGCGGTCCGGTCGTCCGTCAGGCCGGCCCGCAGAGCTTGGGTGCGCGCGAGAACCCGGGCTCGGGCGAGGTTGGTGGCATCGACGGTGAGCTCGGCGGCCCCGGTGGGTTCGGGCAGTGGCTGGTTGTAGCCGGCGATGATCCGCTCGGGGCTGTAGGCGGTGCTGGTTCGCTCGCCGGTGCCGTCGATGAGCAGCGGGTGGGTCGCTTCGGCGTCCGCCAGTACCGCCGAGGGCAGGTTGCCGGTGTCGTAGGGACAGAGGATGGTGACGTCCCGGCCGGTGAAGGCGAGGTTGATCAGGGCCTCGTGCTGGACGCAAGCGGGGTATTCGTCTTCGGTGCGGCCCGGCCAGATCGGTTCGCCGATGATGCGGACCGGTCGGCTGGGGTGGGCGTCGGCGAAGGCGCGCAGCACACCGGGGATGATCCGGCCGGGGTTGCGACCGGCGGCGCCCATGTCCATCAGCCGGACGCGTTCGGCGTCGGCGCCGAGTTCGGCGCGCAGCAGCGCGAGGTTGGGACCGGGGACGGCCACGGCGACCGGTTCTCCCGCGGCGATCCCGGACCGGATGAACGGGACGGTGCCGGCGAGGTACTCGTCACCACCCCGGTAGAACAGGGCCGGGTGGACGAACGGCTCGGCGGGTGTGTCGACGAGCGTGCTCATGACGCCTCCTGCTCTTCGATCACGATGTTCACCGGCTCGTCCGGGCACAGCACCGCCAGTACCCTGCGCAGGACGGTCGGCGGGCGGGTGATCGTCAGGGGTGCCGTGCCGGGTTGGCGGTGGGCGGCGGCCAGCAGCATGGATGTGCCGCGGGTGTCGATGAACGACAGCTCCGACAGATCCAGCCGGGTGGGCGCACCGTTCACGGTCGCCGATTCCAGCGCGTTGCGCCAGACCTCCCGGGTGCTGAGGTCGACTGCGCCGATCACCCGCAGGCCTCGCTCGCCGGGTAACCGGAGCACCTGCAACTGGCTGATGTGCGAGTCGCTCACCTGCGCAGCCTACCGGTGACTGCCGTCAGTCCACGGCCCCAGAGGCTCGCCGCGACGACGCGTGAGCGAACGGGAAACGCCCGGCCTGTTGCCGCAAGGCCCGCTGTCACCGGCGGGCGCGGCGTCCGGACGG